>Ga0181534_10000173_pt1 | contig 45802 bp, 35 predicted proteins | sample PEATcosm2014_Bin_37_FD_119758 | JGI IMG/M metagenome (GOLD analysis project Ga0181534, IMG submission 119758) | Peatland microbial communities from MTU Mesocosm Facility, Houghton, MI, USA - PEATcosm2014_Bin17_10_metaG | ecosystem: Environmental > Terrestrial > Soil > Wetlands > Peat | place... | reverse complement strand
GTGACCCACCACGGCGGCAAGCAGTTGACTCCGCATGGTGTCGGAATTCGGAACCCGGCTTTCGATGTGACTCCGGCAAAGTACGTTACGGCGATCATCACCGAGCGTGGCGTGCTGCACGCGCCGTATGCGGAGTCGCTACAGGATTTGGAACTGACCGCAAAGTAGGAATCTGGCACAAGTAGGATCATCCCACTTGTGCCACTCTCCTATAAGTGCTACTCTCCCAGTATGCCGACTGTCCCTGTTTTGAAAAATACCGATTTTGAACTTGTGACCGAGTTTGCGCAGCCGGACGCGAAGAAGCGGCTCTCGCTGGGCGAAGCGTTGGGCGGAGCCACGGCCTTCAGCATCTACCGCAATCCGCTTGGGCAGTTGATTCTGGACCCGGTGAAGACGGTTCCCGCGTCCGAGATGTGGCTGTATGAGAATCCGGAGGCGCTGGCTCAGGTAAAGCAGGGCCTGCGGGATTCGGCAGAGGGAAAGGGCGTTTACCTCGGCTCGTTCGCCAAGTACGCAGAAGAATAGCGATGCAGCGTACGCTCCGATTTACTCCGACAGCCAACGTGCAGTTGACAGCACTGGAAGAGAGTCCCTCCCTAGCCGGGTTGCTTGGGCAGATCCGCAAAGCTCTCGGTTATTTGGAAATCGATCCGCACCATCCCGGCTTGCAAACCCACGAATTTCTCTCGCTCTCGGGCGCAAACGGAGAGAAAATCTTCGAGGCATACGCGCAGAACAATACTCCCGGCGCATACCACATCTTCTGGCATTATGGACCCGATGAAATCAAGGGCAAGAAGCGAATACCGGTGATTGCCATTGTTGCAATTACACGGCATCCGTAAGCGAACTCACTGATCGCAAAACGTGGCCTGGACCAAGTGATTTGGTAATTGTCGCTGAACGAGTGCAGGCGAGACGCCTGCACAACAGCCGGTCTGGAGACCGGCGCTACATTCCGGCTCGCGCTGCATTCCGGCTATTTAGATAATCACGCCGTCACGGTGCTAGCACCAGTATGGAGCTGAGAGCTAACTTGCCGGAAAGCGCCCGGTCCGAACGCCGACTTTGCGCAAAAAATCGTCGAGCGTGCGGCCTGGCTCATCGGTAAATGTCGCGCCGGTACGGGTACATTTGCGGATGCGATCCAGGCGAAAGCTGCGGAAGTCATTACGCAGCTCGCACCATGCGACCAGTGTCCAAACCGCACCCCAGAAATTGAGGGCGAGCGGATGCACGGCGCGACTGGTTGGCTTGCTGTCTTCATCGGCATACGTGAGCCGGAGCACCGCGTGGTCGGCTATCGCCAGTTTGATTGCGTCCATCACCGGATCGAGACCGCGATGACCATGAACGGCCGGAGCGTAAACCTGCGTCGAGTTGACCTCGGCCCGCCGCTCCTTGGGCAGAGCAAGAATCACCTTGTCGAGCGCCGGACCCGCGGCATCGGCAATGCGTTGCCCGCCAAAGGCGCGCGCCATGCGCAGGCCTACGACCAGGGCTTCGACTTCTTCAGGAGTGAACATGAGCGCAGTCAGCTCAAAAGAGCGGTCGAGCGAGTAACCGACGCCGGCCTCGCCGAGAATGGGGATGCCGGAGAGTGAAAGATCGCGGATGTCCCGGTAAACGGTTCGCTCAGATACATGGAGCAACTCAGCAAGACGCGCGGCGGTGGTAAGCCGCCGCGCGCGCAGGTGTTGCACGATCTGGAAGAGCCGGTCAGCGCGACGCATGATCTCCTTTGTATCAGCTTTGCGGCTGCGCCGGCTCAGGCGTGCGTTAGGTCGTGCCGTGTAGACCCACCCGGTTGCCTTCCGTATCGACGATGTGGGCATATGCGCCCATGCCGGGCGGCAGCGCGGTCCGAGGCAGCGCAACGGAACCGCCAGACGTGGCGACTCTGGTCAAGACGGCGTCCAGCTCCGCGCCGGTTTCGAGATAGACCAAGGTGCCTGAGCTCGAAGGGTTAAATGCGGGGGCTTTCTTGAGGCAGCCGCCGGTGGCAGTTTCGCGGTTGTAGGGGAAGATGGCCATCTCATGCACGTCCGTCTTATAGTCTTGCAAGTTGACGCCAAAGATGGTTTCGTAAAAGGCGCGCGCCCGGCCAAGGTCGAGCGCAGGAATTTCAAACCAACTGATTACTTTGTCCATGCAAAGGATCATGCGCCGGGACTCCTGACAGCGTGGTGTCAGGAGTCATCTATCTAATCTCGGATAGTACGCGATTGTCAGCCACTCAGCAGCAATCCTCGAATTACGCGCGCCCAGCGAACTCGCCGTTTTCCGTATATACCTTTACCTTTTCACCGGTCTCCACAAATAGCGGGACCTTGATCTCAAGTCCAGTCTCCAGTCGCGCGAGCTTGGTCACGTTGCCACTGGTGTTGCCGCGCGCGCCGGGTTCGGTGTAGCTGACCTCCAACTCGACCTGGTCGGGGAGCTGCAGGCCGATGGGATTGCCGTTGAATTTATGCAACTGAATGATCGCGCCCTCGACCAGATATTCGAGCGCGTTGCCGACCATATCGGTGTTCAGGGTGTGAGTCTCGAAGCTCTCCTGATCGAGGAAGTGCGAGCCGTCGCCGTCGCTATAAAGGTAAGAGGCCTCGACCAACTCGAGATCCGGCTCCTTGAAGCGGTCGCCGGCCTTGAAGGTCTTATCAAAAACCGCGCGCGTCAGCAGGTTGCGCATCTTGAGGCGGACGAGAGTCTGGCCGCCGCGCGCCGTGGGGGTGGAAACCTCGGCTTCCAGGCAGTAATACGGGGTGTTTTCAAACTCGAAATACATCTTGCGCTTAACGGTGATGGCTTCGATCAGTGCGGCCATTGGTTCCTCAAGGAATGTTTCTAAAGATTTTTGGAAGACGCAAAACCGATGAGTCAGGCTCGTGATCCCATGTCGATTATAGGGCGGCGGGTGGCGCTCTCAGAAGCTGGCTGGCGCCTCAGTTGGCATTTCCGCTCCCTATCCGCTGTTCCGTACTTGCTGGCCGTACCGCACTGTGCTCAAATCGAGGAGATGATTGAAGTCCGCGATGAATGCCCGCTCGACTGGGAAGCTGTTTATGAGGCTGTTTCGTCTGCCTTCGGCCAATTGGCCGAGGCTGAACTGGTAAAAGCATTGCGCGAGGCCGGCGATAGCGTCCTCTCTCTGGTGGCCGAGGAGGACGGCCAGATTGTCGGCCATATTCTGCTCTCCAGGATGGAAGCTCCATTTCCGGCATTGGCGCTTGCTCCCGTATCAGTTATTCCCGCACGGCAGCGGAGCGATATTGGATCAGCCCTGGTGAAAGGCGCTGTGAACCGTGCTTGCAGCGAAGGCTGGGAGGCTATCTTCGTTCTGGGTGATCCGGAGTACTACGAGCGGTTCGGTTTTGACAGAGAGGCAGCCACAGGTTTCACGTCCCCCTACGCCGGAACTCACTTTATGGTGCTCGAGCTATCGCCACCGCTCTCTGCTAGAACCGGGGAGCTGCACCACGCGCCAGCGTTTGCAGCACTCAATTAGGAGCCACTCGTCAGCCCATACAAAAATTCAACCTGGGACAGTACCGAAACAGGCCTGCCTGTGACAGGAATGAGCCGGATCCCTGAAATTCACTGTTGTGACCGTCGTACCCAGCTCAGCTGGGAATTGACTCAAAAACCTCCACGGAAAACTTGCGTCAGATAGGATTCAGGCATACGATACAGGTTTGCAGCAAGAAAAATTCATCGTTTATTAACAATAGGGACGGTTGGCATTGCGGCACGTTGCACTGATTTATAACCCGGAATCCGGCCAACATTCCCCAAGGCGGAAGGCAGTCATCGAAGAGGCGCTGGCGGTACTGCGCGCCGCGGGCGTTGAGGCCGAGGCTCTGGCGACCAATGCACCGGGAAGCGCCGGGGTGCTGGCAGCGGAGGCGATCGAGCAGGGCTGCGATGCGATCTTCGCTTGCGGCGGCGACGGCACGGTGCATGAGGTGCTGCAATCGGTTGTGGGTACAGAAGTAGCGCTAGGGGTGGTTCCGCTGGGCACAGCGAACGCGCTGGCTGCCGATCTGGGGCTGGGCGTGGGTCCGCGCGCCGGGCTTGGTTCAGGGTTGGGTTCTGGAATTGGCAATGGAGGACTGACGCCTGCCAAAGCGGTGCGGATGCTGCTCGAGGCCGAGCCGACGCGAGTTTCCGTGGGGCGTATTTCCTATCGGGAGAGCGCCGGCGGCACGGCGGCACGGTATTTCACGGTGACAGCGGGCATCGGCGCGGATGCGCTGTTGATGTCGCGCATGGATGCGAGGCTGAAGCGCAAGCTGGGCTATATTTTGTATCTCATCGAGGGTTTGCGAGTGATGATCCTGCACTCGTTTCCCTTGTTCGCGGCGGAGATTGCCGAAGAGCACGCAGGCCCGTCACGGACCATCAACGTTTCGCAGCTTTTGTCGGTGCGGATACGGGATTTTGGCGGGGTGCTGCACCATCTGGCTCCGGGAGCCTCACTGCGCAATGGACATTTGCGGCTGGTGGGCTTCAAGACCCGCAGCCGCTGGCATTATTTCCGCTTCATTCTCGCTGTCCTGCTGGGGCGCCAGACCTTTGCGCGCCAGATTGAACTCACCGACGCGGTTTCAGTGGATTGCCAAGAGCTGCCCGGCTCAAAAACACGCATCTTTGTTGAAGCAGATGGCGAGCTGCTGGGCGAGCTGCCCGCGAAGATCCAGATTGTGCCGCGCGCTTTGACGCTGCTGATTCCTGCGCAAGCCGAGCGATGAGCTAACGTAATGGCGTTCCAACTGCAACCCCTGCGACCGGAGCGGGCGCGGCAGACCTCAGTTGGTCAAGATCGGTGAGAACACCTTGCCAGCGTACTGCATTTTTCTTTGTCTCAACGGGAATTGAGAGATCCGAATAAAACTGAAGAATATTCTCGCGCAGTTGCGGCGCTGTCTGCTCGAAGTGATTGGCAGACAGCTCAGCGAGCAGAGTTGCATAGGCCTCGTCGGTGAGCGAGTATTCTCCTGCTGCGGCTAGCTGTCCGCTATCCAGGTCGAAGTTTGGCAAAACCAGCGAGTTGGCCCGCACTTCTTCCAGATAGGCGCGGTAATGATCGGTGGTCGTGTCGATACTTTTGATATACAAATCTTCTGTTTGCGGAGTCGGACTATCAAATCCAAGACCTTTGAAGGGACCAACTCTCGGTACATAGCGCAGCAGCGTGGATAAGATGCGGATGCCGAGTCCCGGCTTGGTATACGTCTTGCCCCAGTCTCTTTCATAGTCGGACCGGGAGAGGCGATATAGAAATTGCTTGCGGTTGAAGTTTGGCGTCTCGCGCAACAGATCTTTCTTATGCGCTTCAAGCGCGACTTGCGTCATCTGCGGAATCGCGTGACCGACGGCGAAGCGATAAGAGCCAATTGCCAGGTCTTCGTGGGCCAGGGCGTCCTTCAAATCCATACCATAAACAACCGGAAATACCCTCTCCAACAGCGGCTCGGAGACCATGAAGCCGATAAAGTCGTGGTACTGCTGCGGCGCATAGCGGTTTCTGGCTACCTGCACGGTGTCGAATCCGAACTCTGTTTTCAAATGCGCGGTTCTGTCATCCGCATATCGCACCGACTTGCCATACACTGCGCGCAGCTTTGGATAGCGGATCGCTACGGCCTGGTTTACCGCTGGATGTCCATTGGCGTCTGCCGTGTAGTGCGAGAGCGCGCCGAGCGCAAAGGCATACTCGTTCACATCCTGGCTCTCGGCCAGCAACTCATGAACGAAATCTCCGCTTCGAACATAGTGCACCAGATTGCTGAATTGTTTGCTCCCGAATGGGTAGTAGCCAAGATCCTGAATTACCGAGCCGCCGTAGGCGTAGGCATGGGCCTGCTTCAACTGGTCAGGGTTGAGGCCCGGGAAGCGTTTGAGCAACAGCGGTTGAATCTCAGACGACCAAAGGAGATCGACAATCTCCTCGTGCGTCAAGACCGAGTACGCAAACGAATTCCCACCCATGCACAACAGGGCAAACAGCAGCGCAACAACGCGAAAACACTTGCGGCGGCGCAACAAGGTATTAGTCAACTTTCGTTTTGATGGCAAGGCTCAGATCTGGCCAAGGACAACAAGGATCACAATAATCACCAGCACCAATCCCAGACCTCCGGACGGGTAGTATCCCCAACTCCTGCTATGCGGCCAGCTAGGCAGAGCGCCAAGCAGCGCCAGAATCAACAGCACGATCAAGACGGTTCCAAGCATTTGTTACTCCTTTCAAATTTGCAAGCATTCTTTCCATGCCGAATTGAGTTTTTCACGCTTCTCGACCTCAATCTGAGCAATTCAATACGGAAGAGATCGGCGGCCTCCAGATCGCCGGTTGCGCAGGCAGCGTAAAGGCTGCGATCATCGCTGCAAAGATCTTTCGGAGTTCTGATTATGAATCTGCGCCTGCTTACTGCTGCGGCTCTTACCTTTTCTGCTGGCCTGTTTGCTCAACAACCCGCCTGGCAGCCCGCGCCCGGCCACATTACATTGCCGCTTTGGCCGAATGGCGCTCCGGGAGCGCAGGCCAATCCGCCGGCTGAAGTAAATGCCACTACCGCCAAAGACAAAATCGTCGCCGGCAAAGCTGTTTTGCGTCTGGGCAACGTCTCCGCACCGACGATTACGTTGTATACGCCCAGCGGCAAGAACACCGGCGCGGCGGTCGTGGTGTTTCCCGGCGGCAGTTATCGGATTCTGTCCATCGACCTGGAAGGGACCGAGGTTTGTGAATGGCTGAATTCGGCGGGGATCAACTGCATTCTGCTCAAGTACCGCGTGCCGGACTCGGGACCTTATCCCAAATCGTCAGCGGCGTTGCAGGATGCGCAGCGCGCCGTCGGCATGGTGCGCGCTCACGCAGCCGAATGGAAGATCGACCCCAGCAGGATCGGCGTTTTAGGCTTTTCCGCGGGCGGCCATCTGGCTGCCGCGCTCTCGACGCATTTCGAGCAGCGCCTTTATTCGCCTGTGGACGCGGCGGACCAACTCAGTTGCCGGCCGGACTTTTCCGTGGTCCTCTATCCCGGCTATCTGGCGCTGGCGGACAAGAACTTCGCCGCGAACCCAGAGATCAATCCAACCGGGAAGACGCCGCCTACATTCATTGCGCAGGCCGAGGACGATCCGGTGCATGTGGAGAATGCGCTGGTCTACTACCAGCAGCTCAAGAACGCGAAAGTCCCGGCGGAATTGCACATTTATGCCGAGGGCGGACATGGCTACGGCCTGCGCCGTACATCGTTGCCGGTGACCACCTGGCCGGCGAGCGTCGAGACCTGGTTGAGAACCATTGGCGTGCTTCCCATCGACTGAGTCCGGTCCGGCTATAACGAAGCCTGGGATGGTTTATCTCGAAAGCATGACCATCAAGTTGACGCGAACAGCCGTCGCCGGTGCCCTCGCGCAAAACTCACCCGGACACAAGCGCCCTGGTTTCGCTCTACAATCACTTTCATGCTGCTTGCTGTTCTTACCGTCTCCGACCGCTGCTCGCAAGGGCTGTTTACCGATACCGCGGGTCCGGCGGTAGTTGATTTGCTGCGCAGGAAGTTCCCCGAGGCAGAGATTGCTACCGGCTTGGCGCCGGACGAGGAAACGTTGATCACCTCGGCACTAGAAGAGTTTTGCAACCGGGGCGCGGCGTTGGCTTTAACCGTCGGCGGTACAGGCTTTGGCCCGCGCGACTGCACCCCTGAAGCCACGCTGCGGGTGGTTGACCGCGAAGCGCCGGGATTGGCAGAGGCGATGCGGTCCAGAGGGGCGGAGCGCAATCCAATGGCCTGGCTCGCGCGTGGGATTGCCGGACTGAAGGGAAAGACCCTGATCGTGAATCTGCCGGGAAGCGAGCGCGGAGCCGTTGAGAGTCTCGAATCGATTCTGGACCTTCTAAAGCACGGCATGGAGATTGCCGCCGGCGGGCAGCGGCATCCGTAGCCGCTGTTTTCCGATCTCCACTCGCAGGCGGCGATCACACAGGAAACGATTTCCGATATGAAGGGCTAAAACCACTGCATGCGGGATTTTCAACGCGTCATAGGCTCTGGATAAATCATAGATCTTGCTCTGTTTATTGAGATTTCTTTTGCCGATCTTGCGGGAATGCGCCTGAGAAACAGCGAGAAAAGGGTAGAATTCTCTTTATCCATGAATCTGCCTCGCAAGAGCTCCCGAATTGGCCGGCCCGCTTCCGCAAGCATCCGCGATGTAGCCCAGCGGGCCGGCGTCTCTATCGCCACGGTTTCTCGCGCCGTCAACGGCCTTCCTACTGTCGACCCGGAACTCGCGAAGCGGGTCTGGCAGGCCGTTGAGGATACCGGCTACCTGCCCAATACCCAGGCCCGCGCGCTGGTCTCTGGCCGCAGCCGGATGCTGGGGCTGATCGTCAGCGAGATCACCAACCCCTTTTTCCCTGAACTGGTGCAGGAGTTTGAAAACCTTGCTGTAGCGCACGGGTACGAGGTGCTGATCGGGTCAACCAGCTATGACGCGGCGCGCACCGAGTCTCTGATCCGGCGCATGTTGCAGCGCAATGTGGATGGCGTGGCCGTAATGACCTTCGGCGTTGAGCAGGAACTGGTGGAGCGGCTGGTGGAGCGCGAGTTTCCGCTGGTCTTTGTAGATGCTGGGCCTGACCTGCCGAATATCCGCGTTCTCAAGGTGGATTACGGCGAGGGAATCCGTCAGGCGGTGCAGCATCTGGCCGCGCTTGGGCACCGCAGCATCGCCTTTATCAGCGGCCCGCTACGCCTGCACTCGGCAGTGGCGCGCCGCGATGTTTTTTTGAAGTCCATGCTGGAGCTTGGACTCACCGTTCCGCCGCAACATCTTGTCGAGGGCGACCATACGATGGAAGGCGGCATTCCGGCGATGGAGCGGCTGGCTGCGCTCAGCGAATTGCCGACGGCGGTGCTCTGCTCCAATGACATGACGGCGATTGGCGTACTTCATGCGCTTTACCGGACCACGCACTCCATTCCGCAGGACGTATCGGTAGTAGGCTTTGATGACATTCGCCTGGCACAGTTCATGCTGCCGCCGCTGACCACGGTGCAGATGTCGTGCAAGGCGCTGGCCACGGCGGCCATTGAGGCGCTGCGGGCAGGCATTGAACGTGATCATCCTCAGGCGGGGAAGAAAGAGTGGGCAATTCCGACGCAGTTGGTGGTGCGGCAGTCAACTGCATTTCCGCGGGGGACGCTGCCGGCGTTGGTGGAAACGAAGCGGCGAGGGAAATGATCTGCGTTCAGAGTATTTCTGCTTATGATCTTTCTGAGGTTTCCAGATGTACGATGGAGCCATGAGCGAGAGATTTTTAAGCCTGAGGGGAAAGATCGTTTTCATTACCGGTGCTTCGGCAGGGATTGGGGCGGCGACGGCACTTGCATTTGCCGCCGAGGGGGCGCGGCTGCTGCTTTCTGCCCGTCGCAAGGACAAATTGGAGGCTGTGGCCAAGGCGGCTTTGGAGAGTGGAGCAGAGGCGGTCCACGCCATCCCTCTCGATGTGCGCAATCACTGGGCAGTACAGACGGCGATTGACGCGCTGCCCGAGGAATGGGCCAAAGTCGACATTCTGGTCAACAATGCCGGACTCAGCCGAGGACTCGACAAGCTCTACATGGGCCGGGTTGAGGACTGGGACGAAATGATTGATACCAATGTGAAGGGGCTGTTGTATGTGAGCCGCGCCGTGGTGCCGGGCATGGTGGTGCGAGGCCGGGGCCATGTCGTCAATCTGGGTTCAACAGCAGGTGAGCTTACTTATCCGGGCGGAGCGGTTTACTGCGCCAGCAAGGCAGCGGAGCGGGCAATCAACGACGGCCTGCGGCAAGACCTGCTGGGAACGCCGGTGCGTGTGACGAGCATTGATCCGGGAATGGTGGAAACAGACTTTAGCCGGGTGCGCTTTCGCGGCGATGAGGAGCGGGCTGCCAAGGTTTATGCCGGGGTGACGCCGCTAACTCCGGAAGACGTGGCCGATGCGATTGTGTGGGCGGTGAGCCGGCCGGCGCATGTGAATATTGCCCGCATCCTGCTTACGCCGGTGCAGCAAGCCAACTCGCTGCTCTTTCATCGTGAATCCTGAGCAGCGCGAGTCCTGAGTAGAGATGAAAAATCCGCCGGGGGAAGCGGATCTGTCGCGAGCGAAGTTGCTATTCGAGAGCCTGCAGGCTGGCTTCAATCTGGGCCAGCGCGGCTTCTAGCGCAGAGCGCCGCGCCGGATTGGATGTGCGCTGTGACAGGATATTTTCCCGTTGCAGCCTTAGCGCCTGCTTCTGCCGTTCGCGCTCGGTGCGCACCTGCTCCAACTGCCGGCGTTTTTCTTCACTGACGTATCCATTGCCGGTTGCCTGCTCCGGTTGCTGCAGCCCCTCTGCCATCTGCTCCTCCACGGATTTACTTTCCCAACCACGAGCCATATCTTCATTCTACGGGGCTTTGGCCGGTCGCATCCCATGCAGCCTAAAGATAGAAGGCCAAAAACCGGCGTGGAGGGGCAATGAAAGTAGGTCAAATATCCGCCTTTGGCGTTGATTCTTTGGAGGTTGTCGAGCGAGAGAACCCTCAGCCGGGACCCGGTCAGGTTTTGGTCCGTGTGCGGGCCGTCTCTCTTAATTACCGTGACCTTCTCATGGTCAAGGGACTGTACAATCCCAAACTCCGGCTGCCACGGATTCCCTGCTCGGATGGGGCGGGAGAGGTATTGGCCGTGGGCAAGGGGGTGACGGCGTGGAAGCCTGGCGATCGCGTAGCGGGAATCTTTATGCAGAACTGGCAGGAGGGGGTGTTGACCCCGGCCAAGGCCAAAGGCGCGCTGGGCGGCGATATTGACGGAATGCTCGCCGAACAGGTTGTGCTTGCAGAGACCGGGCTGGTGCGCGTGCCGGAGCATTTGAGCTATGTGGAGGCGGCCACGCTGCCCTGCGCCGCAGTGACCGCCTGGAATGCATTGGGAGCGGGCAATTTGCAGCCGGGGGCGGCGGTGCTGATCCAGGGAACGGGCGGGGTTTCTCTCTTTGCACTGCAATTTGCGAAGTGGTTGGGAATGCGCGTCTTCGGCATCAGCAGCAGCGATGAAAAGCTGCAGCGAGCACGGACGATGGGCCTGGATTCCGGAGTGAATTATCGCCTTCATCCTGATTGGGATCGTTGGGCGTTGGACGAAACCGGCGGCGAGGGTGTTGATCTGGTCGTCGAGGTAGGCGGTGCTGGAACCATCAACCGCTCGCTGCGCGCCTTGCGCATGGGCGGCACGATTGCCCAGATCGGAGTACTAACTTCCGCTCAGACAGCAGAGCCATTGGCCGTCCCTTTGCTGCTGCATAAAACAGCGCACATTCACGGTATTTATGTGGGTTCACGGCTGGATTTTGAGGGGATGAATGCTGCTATCACGAACGCGCAAATTCGCCCAGTGGTTTCGGCCGCCGATTGGAGTCAGGCGCGGGAAGCACTGATGCAAATGGAAGCTGGAGGCCACTACGGCAAAGCGGCGCTGACGATTGAGTAGCCGCAGAATTGCTTCTGCGATGTTTTCAACTGAGCAGTCAGCTGTTGGGAACTACTCATTCAGTGCCGGAACAGAGGGCAGTTCCCGCAGGGGCTATAGTCCACAGCGGTTTTACTGCGTTTGCGGCACGACTGAAGTCGTGCCCTGATACAAAGCAATCCGGTGCAACACAAAACAAACATGCGGAAATATTCTTTTCCCGTGGCTATCATCCGCCTGCAATCGCTCCAATAATCAGCAGCGCTTGCAGGCCTTCCGTGACCGCTTCGGGCAACTCCGCATCCATTGACTGGTGAGAGATGTCTTCTTCGCAGGCAAAGAAGCGCAGAAACGCGCGGCGCTTGCCGGTTCCATACTCACGGATCGTCCCGCACAGCATCGGATACCGGGCTTCTAGCGAGTCGAGAACGGCGCAGACTGTTACCGGTTCGGCGACTTCGAGCGAGAGTTCCGCGCCTACCTGCGCTATGTTCCGCAGGTGGTAGGGCAGAACCACTCTGACCTGCCGCACGACCTCATCGCTCATTGTAGTGTCTGCACTTCAACTGAGAGCACACCGGGGAGATCGCGGACGATAGGTGTCCAGGTTTCTCCGGCATCGGGCGAGGCGTAGACTTGGCCGCCTGTGGTGCCGAAGTAGATGCCGCACTCATCCAAAGAGTCAACAGCCATCGCATCGCGCAGCACGTTTACATAGCAGTTCTCCTGCGGCAGGCCTTTGGTCAGCGGCTCCCACTCGTTGCCGCCGCTACGGCTGCGGTAAACCTTCAGCGCGCCGTCGAGGGGAAAATGCTCCGAATCGCTCTTGATGGGAACGACATACAGCGTCTCGGGTTCATGCGCATGAACGTCGATGACAAAACCGAAGTCGGTGGGCAGGTTGCCGCTGACCTCGCGCCAGCTATCGCCTGCATTGTCGGAGCGCATCACATCCCAGTGCTTCTGCATAAACAATACATCGGGCCGCGAAGGATGCAGCGCGACATGGTGGACACAGTGGCCCACCTCGGCGGTTGGATCGGGCATGAAGTTCGAGACCAGACCCTGATTGATGGGCTTCCATGTATCGCCGCCATCGGTGGTACGGAATGCTCCGGCTGCGGAGATGGCGATGTACATCCGCTGCGCGTCGGAGGGGTCAAGGAGAATCGTGTGCAGGCACATGCCGCCGGCTCCGGGCTGCCATTTGGGTCCGGTCTCGTTCTCGCGCAGGCCTGAGAGCTCGGCCCAGTTTGTGCCGCCGTCGGTGGAGCGGAAGAGCGCCGCGTCTTCAATGCCGGCGTAGACGGTGTCGGGGTCGGTGAGCGATGGTTCCAGATGCCAGACGCGCTTGAACTCCCAGGGATGGGCGGTGCCATCGTACCACTGGTGAGTGCCAGGGACGCCGTCATAAGTAAATTTGTTGCCGACGGGCGTCCAGGTTGCTCCGCCGTCGTCGGAGCGCTGAATCATCTGCCCGAACCAGCCGCTGGACTGCGAGGCATAAATTCGATTCGGATCGGCGGGCGAGCCCTTCAGGTGATACAGCTCCCAACCGGCAAAAAACGGGCCGCTAACCTTCCAATCTTTGCGCTTGCCGTCGGCGGTGAGGATGAATGCGCCTTTGCGGGTACCGACGAGGACTCGTACTGAACTCATGGTTGACCTCCGTGAGATTCTCTGGCCTGCTCTTCGAGCTTCGGGAAAGTGGGGAATCACTTTCCCTGACAGCATAACTCCTTTGGGCGCCGATCAGCCGCGCGAAATACCGGGCGGCCGCCTGGATGAGTACTCGCTAGTGTGATGAGTCTGAAGTTCATTGAAGTACAAACGCAGATTCTTCGACTCACCACGCCGACCTCCACCCCAAAGAGCCGAGATCGTTCTTTGGGAGCCCCGGAACTGAAAGACGTTCGGGACCCCGTCCGCTCAGAATGACAGCCTGTTTGTGTTGCGCATTTCAGACTCACAACACTAGGGGTTCCTGTGGATGTAGAAATTCTGGAAGGCGAAAGGCGCGCCATTGTAAAGACTGCTGCCGCCTTGCTGGGCCTCGATGGAGCATTCACCTACGGAGACCAGATTGATGCTCCACACGCCACCGCTCTCGACGACGGCACAAATGCTCGGATGCTCGGAGAGGTAGCTGACCGGCAGGCCGGAGGATGCAATCGCTGCCGGTGTTATTTTTCCGCCCACATAGACCGGTTCCACGATGGCCGGAAAGGAAATGGTTTGCGCGTTGCGGTTCACGGTGAAGGTTTGCGAGATGGCCGGCGCCGGGGCCAGGCTTCCGGCGCCGGATTGAGTCGCCTGGACCGTGCAACGACCGCCTGCCTTGAGCAGCGCTGACCACGCGCCGCCCGTTTCAGAAACTGTGCAGATGGTGGGTGTAGTGGAGGCAAAGCTGACTGGCAGGCCAGAGCTTGCCGTAGCAGCAATCGCTACCGAGTTTGTGGCGTATACCGGCTCCGCAACTGTCGTGAAGGTAATGCTCTGCGACACCAAATGAACATAGAAATTCTGGAAGACAAAGGGTGCGGCGGAGTAACTTGCGTTGCCCCACTGACGAGCCTGGATGGAGCACTCTCCAGCCGCGATCAGCGACGCTGTCCATGTGCCGCCTAACGTCCCTGCTACTGTGCAGGTGGACGGCGTGAGAGAGACGAAGGCGACGGGGAGGCCGGAAGTGGCCGTTCCCGAGAGTGAAATGGTGCTGTTGATAATTTGCGTACCGGTGATCGGGGTGACGCTGATGGTCTGCGAGGTTTGTAGACCGGTTCCTTTGAGCGTAAGCGCCTGCGTTGCGCTGGTTGCATTCAGCGAGTTATCGGAGAGTGTAAGAGACTCGCTGAGGCTTCCACCATTTACGGGCATAAAATCGATTGGAAGATCGCACTCCGCACCCGCAGCCAAACTGGTCGAGCTGGTGCAGGAGCTTGAGTCGCCGGCGGCCTCGATGAAATCCGCAGGATAGCTAAGCCCTGTGAATGCAAGTGCGGCATTGCCGACGTTCTGCACCTGCACCGTGTGCGGGCTGTCGCTGCTGGTAGAACCTACCGGGACAGCAGAGAAGCTGACGGTGGGTCCGTCAATTTGGTCCTGCTTCAGAATCCGGTTATTCGCGCTATCGGCAATGTACAGATTGCCGTTGTAACTAGCTTGCGTGTTCGACGGTGTCGCCGAGTTGGGGTGCAGCGTATTCACGGTAGTGTAACCGCCAACTTCGAGAAACTCTTGCACGACATCATAGAAGGGATCCTCGACGTATACGTTGCCGCTGCCGTCCACTGATACTGCCGTGGGGTAGACCAACGGGAGGCCGCTAGGTCTGCCCTCTAGCGTGTTTACAATTGAATAGCCGAACTCGACGGGCAACTCTTTCACTGCTGCGTTGCCGGTGTCGGCGACAAAAACGTTTCCGGCTCCATCCACGGCAATGCCCTGCGGCGCGCTGAACCCACTTCCCAGCGTGCGCACCACGGTATATCCACCCGCTGCAAAAATCTCTTTCACGGCGCTGTTGCCTGTGTCAGCAACAAAGATGTTTCCAGCACCGTCCACTGCGACGCCCTTCGGGGCATTGAATCCGCTGCCCGGGATGCTCTGCGTGCCGGGAGTGAAGGCGATCTGCGGGCCTGAACCCGTGCCGGAGAGATAAACGGTTGTGATGACCTCCCCGGTGCTGCTGAGCAGTTCGACCGCGCCTGTGCGAGTGCCGGCAAACTTGGGTGTAAAGCTCACGACGACGGTGCAGTTTTGATCAACGGTATAGTTGCCGGCAACGCAACTGCCTCCCGCGCTGGTGAAGTCCTGCCCGGTTGCGCCTTCTGTCAAAACAACCGGGGCCTGGATCGTTCCCGCTTCGTCGAAGGTAAAGGTGAGCGTCGCGGTTGGCGGTGTGCTTGTCGCAATAGCAGCCGTGCCAAAGCCCACTGCGGGAGCACCTGCCGGAATCTCATCCACCGCACCGGAACCGGAGTTGGGATCGGCCACAAAGACATTGCCGCTGTTATCAACGGCAATCGCCTCCGGCTCGGCAAAGCCCTGCGCAACCGGTACAACACTTTGATAACCGCTCGACAGCGGGATCTCAAAGGCCTCGCCAAGGGCAACATCGGTGTAGTAGAGATTGCCGTCAATATCCAGTGCAATGCCAGAAGTCTCTACAATATATTGACTTCCCGAGGCAAGGTTGATCTGTGTGGTGTACCCGCTCGACGCCGGAGACTCCTGAATGCCATTGATTTCGTCCGATGTGAAGAGATTTCCGTTGCCATCCACGGCAACGCCGATCAGCTCACTAAAGCCGAGGCTCAGCGGGGTCTTCGAGGCATAATTCGAGGCGGCTGTTACTTCAATGACTTGATTCGCTTCCAAATCCGCGACGAAAAGATTGCCGAAGTTGTCGACAGCGACTCCGGTTGGAAAACTGAAGCCGCTCACGAGAGTCATCACCGTGACGTACCCACTCGCCGCGGTAATTTCCTTGATCACGCCGGTATATTCATCGGCGACAAAGAGGTTTCCGACCCGGTCGATCGCAATCGCGTTCGGCTCGTTGAAGTTGCCCTCTGCGACAGCAATTCGCACGGTGGTTGTGTAGCCGGGCGCAAGAATCTCCTTGACTGCACTGTTCCCTGTGTCGGCCACAAAGACATTGCCGCTGCTATCGACCGCAACCCCATTCGGCGCGTTGAAGCCGCCGCCGATTGCAGTCAGTGCGCCGCGCGAGCTGCCGCTCAAGTGGGCGCTCTGCGCTTCAAGCGGCCTGTCTGTCAGGAATGCCGAGAGAGAAAGCAAGACGATGGCTGGCGCGCTCCTGCGAGCAATGCGGAGAAAAGATCGCGGGGAAACGATGGCGCCGCAGCGCGGAAGGGAAAAGGGGAAAAAGAAATTCATAGGGAAGCATCCTCAAAAGTGAGAATCGGAGCAGGCGCAATTCGGCATGCAGATTCGATCTGGTTTATGTTGCAGCGCGCAATGCGCGCCCGATATTGACAGCAGAAAAGAGTTGAAGAAAGCACGTTCCGCGATGAGACCGCGCGGTCATGCCGGAGAGGGGATGAACCAGACCGCACAAATGGAGGCTATTGGACGACAGGAGGCGTGTCAAGAATAAACAGAGGAATTAGGAATCGATTGCGGGCCGCCAAGAACGCTGTGCTTGTGTATTTATGCCAGAAACCCTGCCTGCGCGCTCTGATTGGAGCGCGCAAGCAGGGTTATTGCTTGCTGTTGGATTGGGTGGTGACGGTTTACTGGTGAACGAGTACCTGGAGCGGAGCGTTGTTGGAGCCGCTGATGTCGATCATGTAGGCCTTGGTGTTCGAGACCAGATAGACGGCCGCCCGCGCCTCGCTGCTGCCCGTTGGAGTGAGCAGGAAGCGTCCGCCATCGGTCCCGGCAAGGGTAGCTGTTTGCGCGAGATCGGTTGTGATAGCACCGTTATTGTCCGAGTCAAAGGCGCCGCTTACCGCGCCGGATGTGTCCACTGCTATAGAACCCGTCTGGGTTGGGGCATTTGGCCCCTGCCATATCTCTCCCAGGCCAAAGCTGCCCGCAAAACCGGAGACGCTGAAGCTGTTGGCTGGCACTGTCTGCGCATCGAGTTCCACTAATCCGATGCTTGGATCCGCGATGACGCCAAAGCCCTGGTTCGCACCGGAGAGATAGAGAGTTGGCGCGCTGCCGCTGCTGTTGGAGGTTGTGATGGTTACGCGTCCCTGCGCGTCTACCGAGTAAGCTGCTGTGATCTGGTTGGCCGTGGTCACCGTGCCCGCGGAGTTCTCATCGCTGACGCCGTTGAGGTTGCCGTTGCCGTCGAACCGGAGGATGCCGGCTTCGATGTCGCGTCCCGGATTAAGCGCGCCCGTGCTGACGATGGCGTTCTTGATGAAGACACCGGAACCGCTCAGGGTTGCATTGCTGAAGGTCGCCGCAGTTTGCAGCAGCGCCCTTCCGGCCAGCACCGAGTTGCAGCAGTTATTCTGCACATCGGAGTCGTCGTCCTGCATCAGCCTCAATTCATTGCCCGAGATAATCTCGAAGACAAAGTGCACCGGAGAGCCGCCACCCGTGTTCAGTTGCAGTGTGCCACGGCCGTTGGAGGCAACCGTGTACGTACCGGTAAGAGCAACCTTGGATTCATACTGATTCTCGAGCTGATTTTCGCTGTTGTACTTCTGCTGGCTCATGTCCGCCTCGCCGGAACTCACGTTGCCCGCGCCGTCAAAGCTGAGCACGCCGGCGACCGCCATGCGCAGATAAGCGCCGTTGCCCGCCTGGCTGATCGAGTTCCCTTGCAGGCCAAAGACATAGTTACCCTTGAGTGTGGCTGCTGTGAAGGCGGCAGGATTCTGCAACTGGAAGGTTCCCGCAGCATTTTGGCCGCTTGCGTCGGCGCGCAAAATATAGCCGCCGGTAGCAATACCACTCGAGCTGAGAGCGTCCGCAACGAAGCAGAATGTGTTGGACTGTCCGCCGGCTGTCAGTGTCATCGTGCCGCGATTGTCGCTGCCAATCGAGTAGGTTCCGGAGAAAGTGCTGTTGGTGGGCGCAGTCCATGTAGGCGAGTTCAGATCGTCGCCGCCGGAGCTGATATTGCCATTGCCATCGGCTGTCCAGTTGCCGACAAGGTTGAAGCGGCTCTCACTCACGGAGTCATACCCGTTCATCGTCATGGCGTACTGGCCGCTAAGGATGGCGTTGCCGCTGCCGTTATTGGTGCACTCGGCAACAGCAGCGTAAAGGTTGAGCATCAGGTTGTTGTCCGCGCCATTCGAAGGTGAGCTGGAATCCTGCACCACGATGCCAAGCGCAACGGGCGAGGAGGCCGGAACCGTGGTAGGCGTGCCGCTGAGAATTCCGGTCGCCGAGAGCGAGAGACCGGCAGGCAAAGTGATGCTCTTGGCCAGCTTCCAGCTATAAGGAGCTTTGCCGCCGGTCGCCGTCTGTTGGAAGACGTATGCCGCACCCACATACGCGGGCGGCAGGGTGACGGAAGTGATGGTGACTGGATTGCTGGCTGGGTTGATCTGGATGGGGATATTCATGCTTGCCGTCAGTGCAGGATTCGAAGAGTCCTTCACGACAACAACCGCCGTGATTGCACCACTGACTGTAGGGGTTCCGCTCACCACGCCGCTGGAACTCATCGTGAGGCCGGCGATCAGGTTTGTCACTGACCATGAGTACGGCGCCGTGCCGCCCATTGCCTGGAAGGTGAAGGCGTACGGCGTGCCCACTGTACCTGCCGGTGCGTTATAGCCGCTGATGGTCAAGTTGGCGGCTGCATCGATCACCAGCGTTAAATTGACGCTGGTTACAAGCGGCGTGGTAGAGGAATCTTCCGCGTAAATGCTGAAGGTAAAGCCGTTTGCTGCGGTCGCAGCTGTGGGGGTTCCCGCGAGAAGCCCCGTGGAGCTGATCGACAAACCCGCTGGCATTGAGACGCCGTGCGCCAAAACCCACTTGTACGGCGCGACGCCGCCGGTAACTGAAAGCTGCGCCGAGTAAGGCGACCCTACAGTTCCCACGGGTAGTTTGGATGTGGAGATCGTGAGTCCCTGGGCAATCTGCAGACTCATTGCGAAGATTCCCGTCAGCGCCGCTGTGCTGCTGTCGGTTACTTTGACATTGAAGGTGTTGGGGCTGCCGTTGGGGCTGGCCGTGGTTGGCGTGCCGCTGAGAACGCCTGACGCACTGAGGGCAAGTCCGGCAGGAAGTGTGCTGCCCGAGGCTAGTGCGAAGGTATAAGGAGCGTTGCCGCCCTTGGCGACGAGTTGATCGGTGTAGGCCGCGCCCGTAACAGCGTTCGGCAACGTGCGAGGATCGATGCTGATGCCGGAAGCGCTGGCTTTAATCACCAGTGTGACGTTGGCGTTGGTGTAGAGTTGCGTGGCCGAAGAGTCCATCGCGTAGACATTGAAGGTGAAACCGCTGGCGCTGGTTGTGGTGGTAGGCGTGCCTGCGATCAGCCCCGAGGAGCTGATCGACAAGCCGGCAGGCATCGAAACTCCATGCGCCACAACCCAGGAGTAAGGCGCGGCGCCGCCGGTAACTGTAAGCTGCGCCGAATAAGCTGTTCCGGATGTTGCGGCGGGCAGCGTGGTGCTGGTGATGGTAAGTCCCTGGCTGACCTGGAGGGTCAATGCGACGGTTGCCTTCAGTGGTGTGGCGGAACTATCTGTAACGACTACACTGAACGCATTCGGGCCGCTGCCGGGGCTGGCTACCGTAGGCATTCCGCTGAGGACACCTGTAGAGCTGAGCGTAAGACCTGCTGGCAACGCGCTGCCGCTGGCCAATGCAAAGGTGTAGGGAGCGGAGCCGCCCTTCGCGTTCAACTGATCGGCATACGCAATGCCGACGGTTGCGCCGGGCAGGTTGCGGGGATCGATGCGCAGCCCGGTAGGGGCCGGAGCAATCATTATATTGACCGATGCATCGGCATACTGCGCGGGCGAAGAGGAATCGATCACGTAAACGCTGAAGGCTGATCCGCTGGCTCCGTTGCTTTGCGTGGGCGTGCCGCTGATTGCGCCGGTGGCGCTCATTGAAAGGCCGTCGGGCAGGGTTGTATCTTTGCCCAGCTTGAAGGTGTATGGAGCCGTGCCGCCTGCGGCCGTAAGCTGTGCCGTGTATGCAGTGCCCGCGGTGCCGCTGGGCAGGGTCAGACTGGTGATTTTCACGGGATTGATTGCTGCGCTGATCAGGATTCCGAAGCTTGAAGTGATCGACAGCGACGGGCTGGAGGAGTCTTTTACAGTGGCTGTAAACGATGCGACTAAACCGTTTGTTGAGGCCGTCGGCGTACCGGTGATCATGCCATTGGAGTTGAGCGCAAGGCCGGCGGGCAAACCGCTGCCGGTCCATGTATAAGGGGCGGTTCCGCCGTTTACGTTGAGAGCAGCCGCATAGGCCACACCCACCTGGCCCATCGGCAACGCAGTCACCTGCAGAGCCGACGCTGTCAATATCTTGGTAGTTGCCGACGCATCGAGAGCGGCGAAAGCCAGGACGATCAGAAGGATCATCCGGGAATAAAGAGAGCGATTGGAATCGAACCGCATTGTCTTCCTCCTCAAGGCCTGGGCAGAAGCGGCGCGTATAGATGAAGAGAATCTAAGGCGGGAGGAACAATCGGGCCGAATATTATCGCCTCAGGTTGGAGATTCCGCATACTCTCTTGAAAATTCGCCGCAACACGCCAAGGCGCACTTGCACTGGGGGGATTTTCGGCAGGATTCTTGGAAACATCACACAGAACAGCCGGAGGTCGCCCCTTTTTTCCGCCCGAGGTAACGGAAAAATTAGCCTGTGTTAAGAATCAGAACAGTCGCGCGGAATAGCAGGAAAGGTGTACCCTGAACAGTACTGAGAAACCGTTTACTGGAGATTTTTTCACCATGGCTCTCGTTGCCGGCGTCGACTTTGGAACCCTCAGCGTTCGCGTCACACTTGTAGACAGCAAACAAGGCTCTCTGGCCAGCGGCTCTGCCTCCTATCCATTAAAGCGCCGCCGCGAAGACCCGGATTTTGCCACCCAATCCCACGCCGACCAGATGGCCGCGCTGGCGGCAGCGATGCATGAAGCGCTGAAGGCCACCGGCGTCAATGGCAACGAGGTTGCTGCGATTGCGCTCGATACGACCGGCTCCAGCGTGATTCCCGTCGGCGAGGGCTTGGAGCCGCTGGACGACTACTATTTATGGTGCGATCATCGCGCCCACGCTGAGGCCGAGGAGATCACCGCCAAGGCGCACGCTACGGAACTCGAAGCCATCCAATGGTGCGGCGGCGTTTACTCGCACGAATGGGGCTTTGCCAAGCTGCTTCACTGGCTGCGCCACAACCCGGGAAAACGTTCGCTCTTTGTCACCGCTCTGGAACATTGCGACATGGTGGCGGCGACATTGGCAGGGGTTAAAGCTGTCAGCGAGTTGAAGCGCAGCGTCTGCGCGATGGGCCATAAATGGATGTGGAATCCGAAATGGGGTGGGCTGCCGCCGGAGGAGTTTCTGGTTTTCGTTGACCCGCTGCTGGCCGGTGTGCGCGCAAAACTGGGTGGTGAATACCTGACCAGCGACCATCTGGCCGGGCATCTCTCCGCCGAGTGGGCCGCAAAACTCGGCTTGCGCGCCGGGATACCGATTCCCGTTGGCGCATTTGACGCGCATTGGGATGCGCTTGGCGCGTACATTCGCGAAGGCGATGTGGTGAACGTTGTCGGCACCTCGACCTGCATCATTGCGATGGCGCGGCAGGCCGAGCTGGTGCCGGGGGTCTGCGGCGTGGTGCCGGGCAGCGTGCATCCGCAGTTTACTGGGATTGAAGCGGGGCTTTCGGCGACCGGCGATATCTTCGAGGCTATTGCGCGGCGCGCGAACACGACTGTAGCCGAATTGTCTGTTGGGTTGGAGAACTTCCACGCCGGGCAGACGGGGCTGCTGCGCTTGAGCTGGGATAACGGCGATCGCACCGTGCTGGTCAATCCCGAGCTGGGCGGCGTTACGCTGGGCTGGAACCTGATTCACACCGCGCAGGACGAGCTATTTGCCGCGATTGAGGGCACGGCCTTCCATACCCGCATCATTCTGGAGCGCATGGCCGCGCACGGGGTCCGCGTGGACCGGGTCATCAACGCCGGCGGGATTCCGCAAAAGAACGAGACGCTGAACCAGGTTTACGCCAATGTGCTGAACAAGCCGGTGCTGGTTCCGGCAGGAATTCCAACCAGCCTGGGTTCGGGGATTATCGCGCTGGTAGCTGCGGGCGCATACCCAACCATTGAGGCGGCGCAGGAAGCGGTTTGCCTGCCATTGCGCACTGTCCAGCCCGAGCCAAAGGCCGCGGCGGTCTACGAAGAACTCTTCCGGCTCTATCGCGATGTGTACTTTGCGCTGGGCCAGCGCTCGGCTGAGCCAGCGGCGCTTGGACGGGTTCTGCCCGAGCTGCGGCGGATTGCGGCGCAGACGCGCAAAGGGGATTGATATCTAGTGTAGTGAGTCTGAAGTTCATTGAAGAACAAACGCAGATTCTTCGACTCACCACCCCCGAACTGAAAGACGTTCGGGGTCCCGTTGCTCAGAATAACAGCCCGTTTTGTGTTGCGTATTTCAGACTCAAGACACTAGACCGTGCTCGCGCATATTTCGTAGTGATGTGCGAATGGCTCCACTTTGGCCAGGAGCTGCCTTGCCTCCGGCTCAAATTTGGCCACAGTGTAGTCTGGGCCGGCGAATGCTTGAACAGCTTCAATGGAATCAAATAGGTTGATTACGACGAACTCGACTTCGCCGGCCACATTCCGGCGCAGGACGTACCCGCCTTTGTAGCCCGGAATATCTTTGAGCATAGGAAGAATCTTCTCTTTCAAGAGATTCTCATATGAGTCTCCATTATTGGGTGTAGTCCACCCCCGCCAGTGACGTGCAATCATCGTCAATCCCCCATGCGATCTGCTCATTGACTGTTATTCATACTGACTGCGATTCCATTTTCTTCGATCAGCACCGCGCTCCTCAGTTACCCGGTGGATGCGATGCTAATGGGAGTTTAAGAAAGTAAGCACCACGAGTCAAATAGATGACTGCGATAGTACTCATCTAAAAATATGGCTGTGGGGCTGGTGGCCTTCGGCTTGGCTGGTTGGGGTCTGTGCTATCCCTGGTCCCCAAAAGCGAGGGACCTGGGGCACCCATATTTGCGCTGCGTCGGACGTGGGGCGCCCGGCGCTTGCAGCACCCAGCCGCTCCGAGTTGCGCTTGATCATGACACAACGAGCTTACTCGCGCCTTAGCGGTCTTGAACTGAAGAGATTGATGTAATAAGTCAATTTTCCGGATTGCCAATTTGACCTTGTCGACCGGTGTCTCTTGTTAAGAAAATGGGCAGTTGGAGAGTGAAATCCTCCGGCTGCCCGTAGCACTCGCTCGCTGACTCCTTGTTGGGTTCTCGATCGCGCCCGTCGATGAAACGGTCAGAAAGCGAAACGGCTGCCGATTACCGGTGCAAAGTTATTGTCGCTGTCATAGGGGACGCCGGGGCCATGAGGAATGGCAATATCCAGACCGCCGCTCACCCAGGAATAGGCAATTCCGGCAAAGGAATCGAAACGCCTGGTGAAGTGATGATCCAGATAGAGTGACCCCTCGTTGAGGCTGCCCGCACAGGACGCGCGGAAACCTGCTGCGGCCGAGCAAGCCGGCGGAAGGCGGAAGTCGTTCTGTCGCTGTTGATACCAAGCAACAGTTACGTCGGTCTTCTTACGGTAGGTGTACTTCGCGCCTGTCCACCAGATCTGCACCAGCTTTTCAGAGTCAAGATTGTTGTCTTCGACGCCGCTCATAAAATAGCCGCCCTGGTCCGATGCGCCAACGCCCAGCGGATTCTTGGGGTTGTTTTGCCAGATGTATTCGTAGCCGGCATAAACCTTGAATGCCTCCGATGAATATTTGGCAGCGGCCATAACAGCGTTGTTGTCGGTCACGATGCCATATACGGTGTTGTCGGTGCTGATGAGATTGGCCCCGGTGATGTAGGTCGTATCGATGCTGTCCTCGGTAGACTGAAGTCGCGCCCCTCCGCTCTGGCTCTGGGGGCCTTGCAAGGGATTCAATACGCTGATCGCCTGGTTGTAGTGTTGGTAAACAAGGTCGCCGTAGAACTTGCCGTGCTTTCCGCCGAGGTCGAATCCATAGGCGTTGTTATGCGCCTCTTCCGGCGTGCAGTTGGCGGCAGTCCAGCTTGATCCGACCGCTGCGGCGGCGGAATAGCAGCCGGCGGAACCATCGGCGAATTTATACATCGCGCCGAAATGGGCCGGGCCATAGGCGAGGCGATACTTCACGGCGTCGTCCCAGCGGCTGTCTTCGGTGTCGCCGCCGCCGGCCATTGTGCCGTTATACCCGATGTAGGAAAAGGCATAGCTGCCGCCGGCCGGATCATATTGGAGCATTGCATCGGTGCCGAGAGAGCGCTGGCGGCCGAAGGTCAGCGTGCCGGCATACTTGGACGATATGCCGGCATAGTATTCGTCATTGAAGGGTTGGCCCGCACGCGCGCCGTCGATGGCTATTGAATAGCTGGCCCTGGGAAGGCCGTTGTTGATGATGTCGGTTTCTGACGCGTTGGCGAGCAGGCCGGACTGCGGATTGATGCCAGTTGATGCGTTGAATACAACCGACCAGCCCGGTAGAAACTCTTCCTTGCCCCTGACGCCCAGGCCTGTCTGCTGCAGGTTGTTCGGCGCGACCAGGAATCGATGTTGATAGCCGTTTCGGTTGACGAGAGATTCGCCTTCGTAGTTATAGCCGTTTTCCGGTAGGCCGTGGCTGACCCAGCCGGCGCCGGCGTCATATGCGCCGTAGAACGTGATGCCGTGCCAGGTCAGTGTGCAGTCGGTGGTGGCGAACTCATGGCCGTTAGCGCAGGGATCGGGGGACTTCGGCTGCGTACTCTTGTCGACCGCGGCGTCTTGGCCAATCGCCAGCGTCGATGAGAAGAAGAGGACCGCCGTTGCAAGAACCAGCTTTGCCTTGTTCACATTTCCTCCAAAATGAAAGTGACGACACGCACTCGTCGTGTCCGATTCTAAACGACTTAGATGTTCGAATCTATACGTTGGTTCCGCTCACCCAACGGTGCGTTCCGACCGGTAAGTCTTCCGGGTGTAACCTTGCATCATCGCGCGGCGGCAACTCTGGCTTGGAGCGATCAATATCTGAGGTGACAATATGACCCAGGCGGAAGTTCTTTTGACCCCTCGTCAGGCGGCGGCGGAGATCGGCGTCAGTTACGCCACCGTCAAGCAATGGATTCTTGCCGGCAAGCTGAAAAGCAGGAAGACCCCCGGCGGCCACCACCGCGTGCCGCAGAGCGCGCTAACCCCGCTGCTCGAGTTGAATCCGGCGAGCACCAAAGCCGAGTCGCGTGTGCGGTTCCGTATCGTGAGTGGCCGCAATCAACTGGTGGGAAAAATTGATGAGGTCAAATTCAGCGGCCTGCTGGCCAAAGTCGTGCTGGCCATCGGCGACCAGCAGATCACTTCGATCATCACTGCCGACGCCGCGCGCGAGATGCAGCTCCGCAAAGGCCAGACAGCGGCGGCGCTGATAAAAGCTACGGAAGTGATGATCACCCGAGTATGACCTCAGTGGCAATTCTCCGACCGCCTGCAATTATGAATCCGTCCTTTCACGGCAAGACGATTTGACGCTCACCGAGTCGGCATTGCTCAGTTATCGAGAGGATTCGGCTGTGCATTGAGAGATTCTGTTTTCGCCCGCGCAAAGACTTTTTTGGCAAGAAGCAAGAACCCTGCCAAGGCGAGGGCGTCGAAGATCACTTTGCCGACAATGTCGATCTTCGGCCAGCTTGCGATGTACCAATACGGGCCTGCCAGGCAGGCGAACGTCGCGCCGAAAGCAGCGGCGAGGCGGTGAACCTCGCTCCAGGCGGGGCGCGATGACCACCAGAAGAAGAGCGTGAAGGCTACTGCGGCCCATGCGGCTCCTGCGAAGATTGCCGTCCAGAACGGCTGCACCGGTTTGGGAAGGAAGTTCTGCGCGATGAGCTCAAACCAGGCCGAACCCATCACAAAAGCCGTCAAAAATCCCAGCCATGCCGGAGCTGTTTTGCGCGGGTCAGCGGGCGAGGGCCTACCGAAGCCACGGACGAGATATGCCAGGGCGATTAGAGCCGCAATTGCCAAAAAGCCCAGCGCGATCATCGCCGCGGGCGGCTGATAGGGAGCGGCATGCAAGCGGGGCCGCGCCTGCTGAGTCCAGCCGTACCAGGCAATGCGGCTGCCGATGAGAAAAGCGACGCATGCTACGATGACCCCCGGCTTGCGGAGCCAGGGTTGACTAGCCTGCCGCGGGAAGAACAACTCCGTCACCTGCACCGGGATTACGACGACCCACACGCTTTCGTACCCAAGCATGAAGAGAAAATAGACGAGGTTCACACCCCAGATACGGCCATAGTCAGGGTAGGAGCCGGGAAACGGCATTGGCGCCAGCGAGGTCTGCTGGATGATGAACTCTTCCGCGATAGAGACGGCTAGCCCCAAGAGCAACAAACTAGCGCTGCCCGCACGCCAACGCCGAACCAGTTCGCGGCTGAAAAGAGCCCCAACGCCCCACACCATCATCTCGGGGACGAAGACGAAGAGGATGCTGGTACGCGTTGAACCGCTCAGTATCTCAGCAATGAACGGCGAAAGAACGAGCAAGGTCCAAATCGGCGCGGCGAAGCGCTGCCGGGTGGCCAACGGTTGTACTGGCTGGATGGTTGCACTGCTCATGATTTGTTCCTCCTTTTGTCGGCTGCGAGGCGGTCAGCCTCTGCACCTGCCAAAATCGTCTCGATATCCCAGGTGAGTCTCCCCTCTTGAATCTCTTTTTCAAGTTCCCGCACCCAGGCAAGTTCGGCCTTGAGCATGGCTAGCAGGTATTCGAACTCGACCAGGTTGATTCGCCCTGCTTGGTCCAATTCGGCTGCGAGTCCGGCGCTGACCTGCGCGATTTCGGCGTCCAGCTTGCGGGCGCGGTCCTGCAGGAGATGGACCGCTTCCTCGGGATCAAGGTAGACCAGGAAACTCATGGCTGCCATGAACTCGGAGGACTCCCGGCGTGGAGTCGCAATGATGTTGCGCAGTTTGGTCACGAACGCATCCAGGCCCGTCGACGTGATGCGGTAGGTCGTACGCTCAGGGCGTTTGCCTTCGCGCTCTGTCGCCTCCTCCGCTATCAGGTCAGCGCGCAGGAGGCGACCGATAGCGTGGTAAAGCGACCCGCGCTTCAGCACAAGGATTTCGTCCTTTTGCCGGAGATGGAGGAGCCGCTGCATCTGATAAGGGTGCATGGGCGCCTCCCGCAGGAGGGCAAGAACGGCGATTTCCCAGATACCGAGTTCGAGTGTCATATAGTTCATATGAACTATATTGAATGAACTATTAAATTACAAGGGAAAAAATCCGTGCCCGTCTCCTGCGGTGGGGCTGGCAGCCCTCGGCATGGCGGGTTGGGGTTTGTCCGATCGCACCCACCCCATGCCGCGAAGTACGCATCAAGGATGTGGCGCGGTTCTGCGGTCTCCAATGCGGCTCTCAAGTGAGAGCCAAAATCGTCGATAACGTAATCAGTCATTACTGTGACGACTGCGGCAAACCATCCAATGGGAAGCCGGTTCGAAGTTAGGGGATTTCCCAGATTGGGAAGAAATCGCATGTTCCCATATTGGGATTACCAGATTGGGCTTGCATTTTTTGTCTTGACATGCCAACTTGAATTTAATTGCATTTGTTTGTGTAAAAATGGTCCCCACAATCATTGTTCGCACACTTGTTGATTTGCAAGCATTTACCAGGCATTGAAAGCCATCTCGCGTCTATGAGCTGTCAACTCATCAGTTGCGTCCAATACAAAGAGGGTTCTAATGGACCTAGAGGTGCAAGTTTTCCGCCTTGTTGGAGAGGCGTCTGGCGAAGTGTCGGTTGAAATGAAGCGCAAGAAGGCTACCCCTCGGCGAGAAGGCTAGCTGGAGGCTGGGAGGTGAGCCAACACGCTCAGTCCCAAGAAGAGATCAGAGGTCGCCCGAAAAGCGAGTTGCACTCGCTGGGCTAACAAAATGGAACTCGTTGCACCGAGTTGAACTAGGAGGAGATATGACTACCGTCGGGGAAAAGCCCAAGAAGGGAAAGGGAAAAGCTAAGCCTAAAGGGAAGCCCTTGGAGGCGATGGCGGTCCACAAAACGGACGGGACAACTCACATCGTGGGCATTGGCAACATTAAGGTTCTAATCTGCCAAGATGGCGATGCATGGTTTGCACAGGGTCTTGACATTGATTATGCTGCCAACGGGCACAGCATCAAAGAGGTGAAGAATAATTTTGAGGTTGGCTTGAAGGCAACGATCGATCTCAATATTCAGGCTTATGGCCATATCGAACACTTCCTCAAGGTTGCGCCGCAAGAGGTGTGGGATGAGCTCCATTCTGTAGGGAAGCGCTATCAATATTCACAGGTAAGCCTTCACGAAGACCTGTCAAAATCTCTCGGCTTCCAGGGCATCAACTTTATTGAGGCCGCTAGCGAGTTGGTGGCTTAAGTGGGAGAGGGTGTTTCGCCTGCCGACGTAATACGGGTTTTTAAGGCGCATCGAGTATCTACATACTTGGTGGATGAGAAAACCCACAAGTATACGCTTGAACGAGACGATTTCATGGAGACTGTGATTCTCACCGATGAAGTGGTTTCGCGCTATTTACAGTATTTCAAGCGAAAGTTGAAAATTCCAATCCACCACTTTTGGCATCCTGAACAAGCTGAAAAGGATTGTGAATGTGAAACTGATGAATAGAGGCCCTCGTCGGAGGGCCTTTACTTTTCTAAAATGCCTTTGAAACGGAATAGACTCGATTGCCAAAGCCGCGCCCCGCTTGCACTTCGCTTCCGGCAGGGTTTACCGTGAATACACCCCGGTGATGTCAAGGAGTCCTGTGCATTCTATTTCTCTGCGCCGTTTCTCGTCGTTTCTCTTCGCTCTTCTTGCGCCTGTGCTGATCACTGCGTCCGCTGCGCAGCAGGCTGGGTTGCCGTCTGCTCCCTCCGCCGCCGGACTGGGCGTTACACCGATTGAGGAAGCCTGGAAGGCTCCGCATTTTTCCGTTGCGCCCAAGGCGCTGTATGAGGCGGCTTCGGCGGTTGAGGCCTCAGACGGCGCGGATGTGACGATTCTCTGCGACGACCAGCAGTACACCTTCGACGAGCAGGGGCGCATTGTCCATGTGGCGCACTTCATCTATAAGGTTCTGACGCAGAAGGGCGCGGAGGGGTGGGATTCGCTGGCCGTGGGTTGGGAGCCGTGGCACGAAGCGCGGCCCGAGATTCGCGCGCGGGTGATTGGCCCGGATTTCTCGGTGCATGAACTCGACCCCAAGCGGGTCACCGAAGAGCCGGCGCGCGGCGGCGATTACAAGACCTACAGCGATGGAAAAACCCTGCACGCGCCGCTGCCGGCGATCTCTGCCGGGGTGGTGGTGGAGGAAGAGTATATTGACCGCGAGAACCAGCCCTTCTTCGCTCCCGGCCATGTGGGAGAGCTTACCTTTGGGCAGGACCGCTCTCCGGTCGCGCACAATCGCGTGGTCTTTGACGCGCCTGCTACACTACCGCTGCGCACCGATACGTTGCTGCTGCCGGGCCTGAAGCCGACGCGCGCAGAGGCCAATGGACGGGTGGCTCTGACTTACGACATCGGCCCGCAGGCCGCGATTGGCCGTTACTTGCCGGACTTGCCGCGCGATGTGGCGCGCTTCCCCGAGGTGCGCTTCTCGACCGGCGCATCGTGGCAGACGATGGCTACGGAGTACAGCAAGATTGTGGACAGCAAGGCCGATCTGGCCTCGGTTCAACCCATCGTAGACAAGCTCATCGCGGGCAAGACAACTGTCGCCGATAAGGAAAGCGCGATTATCGATTACCTTGACCACCAGGTGCGCTATACGGGCATTGAGTTTGGCGAGGCGGCGCTGGTGCCGCACACGCCCGCCGAAGTGCTGGCGCAACAGTACGGCGATTGCAAAGACAAGGCGACGATGGTGGTGACGATGCTGCGCGCCGCCGGGATACCTGCATATGTGGCGCTGCTGAATGCCGGTTCGCGGATGGATGTGCCGACTGACCTGCCAGGGATGGGACTCTTCGATCACGCGATTGACTATGTGCCCGCGATTCCCGCCGCTGGGAAGCACGATGTGGCGATTCCCGCGCTGTGGATTGACGCGACCGATCAGTATGCGCGGCTTGGCCAGTTGCCGGCGGGCGACCAGGGCAGGCTGGCGCTGGTTGCACGGCCCGAGACTACCTCGCTGATGAAGACGCCCGAATCCGCCTCGAAGGACAATGTGCTGCTGGAGCTGCGCGAGATCAAACTGAGCGAAAACGGACCGGCGGCGATTACGGAAAAGACGCAGCCAATGGGAGTTTTTGAATCCAACTATCGCGCCTTCTATGCTGACAAGCCGGACAAGGAGATGCGCGACAACCTAACCGGCTATGTGAAGTCGCAATACGTGGCGGAGAAGCTGACGACGCTGGATCGATCTGACCCCGCCGACCTGACCAAGCAGTTTGAGCTGACGATTGCCTGTGATAAGGCCAAACGCGGTTACACGGACCTGAACAGCGCCACGGCGGCGATTCGCGTGGAATTTCTCTTCCAGCATCTTCCTGACAGCTTCAAGCAGAAGGATGATCCCGACGCCAAGAAGAAGGAAGAGAAGCCGGAGCCGCCGCGCACACAGGACTGGGAGCTGGAAGAGCCGTTCACTGCCGAGTGGCGCTACCGCATTGTTCCTCCGGCGGGCTTCATTCCCAAGGAGCTGCCCAAGGACCAGAAGATTTCCATCGGTCCGTCGCTGCTGACCGAAGAGTTCTTAACTGATAAGGAAGGCGTGGTGCTGGCGCACCTGACGTTTGACTCCGTGAAGCGGCGCTTCACCGCTGCGGAAGTCAAGGAGATGGGCAACAAGATCACTGAGATCGCGGAGGGTTCGGCGATTCTGGTGAACTTTGAGCCGCAGGGTGAGGCGTTTTTGCACGATGGCAAGTTGAAAGAGGCGCTGGAGGCGTATCGGGGCTTGATTGCGCTGCATCCCAATGAGGCCGTGCACCATTTGCAGGTGGCCACGGTGCTGTTGCAGGCCGGCATGGGCGAGGCGGCCCGCGCGGAAGCGCGCGAGGCAGTGAAGCTGGACCCGAACTCCGCGCTGGCTGAAAAGGTGCTGGCCGTGATTCTGAAGCATGACCTGGTTGGCAGGCCGATGCGCGCGGGCAGCGATTGGGAGGGAGCGGCCGCGGCCTTGCGCGCCGCGGCTAAGCTGGACCCGGACGATCACACATCGCAGGGCGACCTGGCGATTCTGCTGGAGTACGATCCGGTGGGCCGCCGCTACGGCAGCCAGGCAAAGATGAAAGAAGCCATCGCAGAGTATCGCAAGCTGGGCCAGGATAAGCTCGCCGACCTGGGCATTGCCAACAACCTTGCGTACGCGCTCTTCTACGGCGGCGATCCGGCTGGAGCCATTGAGGCCGCGCAAAAGCTGAACCCTCAACCCATGCCACTGATTGCCGCGAGCACCGCTCTGCTGCATGGCAGCAAGGCAGGCCTGGAGGAGATCAACAAGCGCTCCAGCGGCGACGCGGCCTTCAAAGAGACTGCGCAAACCGCCGGCGAGATGCTGATGAACCTGCGTAACTACCCGCTGGCCGCGGATTTTCTTGAGGCTGGCGCATCCGGCGATAACGCTGCGCAGACCATGGCTCGGGCCAGCTTGCTGCGTGGCGCGGTGCATCATGAGGACATCAAGTTTTCCAATACGCCGGAGGATCTGGTCAAGCATTTCTTTTTGCTCACGATGGATCCCAATCTGACCGAGGCTAAGCTCGATGCAGTGATGAGCCGCAACGCATTGGCAGTCGAGAAGAACGAAGACGCCGAGGCGAAGAAAAAATCGTTGCAAGCCGGCAAGCAGGTGAACAGCGAGTTGGCCCGCCAGGATGCGTCGATGGATGTGACCCTCGACATTCTCGCCCATGGGCTGGAGCTCAAGGGAGAGGGTAGCGATACGACCGGCTACCGCGAGAAGATGCAGACTCCGTTCGGCTCGAAGATGACGATCTACGTTGTCAAGGAAGACGGGCAATACAAGCTGCTCGACACCGGCGAGCGGCCCAACTCGATTGGCCTGGAGATTCTCGACCGTATTCAGGCTGGAAATCTGGACGGAGCAAAGGCGCTGCTCGACTGGCTGCGCGAGGATATTCACCTTGAAGGCGGAGACGATCCCTACGGAGGTCCGGTATTTCCTCGCTTTTGGATCAAGGGCCAAGCTGCCGATGCGCACAAGATGAAGCTGGCAGCCGCGGCTATTCTTGTTGACACCAAGCCCACGGCGGCAAAAGGAGTAGATCTGCTGGAAGCGGCCTTGAAAGACGCGGCCACCGACCGCGAGAAGACCAACATCCGCCTCGCGCTGGCCGTCGGCTACAGTGTACAGGATAACTATGGAAAGTTGCTGGATGTTGCTGCGGCGCTCGAAAAAGAGACTCCGGAATCCCGCATGGCCTTCATGGAGAACATGGAGGCGCTGATGGGCTTGGGACGCTTTGATGAAGCGCTGACACTAGCCGATGACCGGCTCAAACTCCTCACTGGGGATGTTGATGCGCTGCGCATGAAGTCACAGGCCGAGGCCGACAAGGGCGACTTCGCAGCCGCTCGCACCTGGATTCACAAACTGGCCGATCAGGGCAAAGACGATGCCGAAGTCTGGAACGAGATTGCGTGGTTTGCGCTCTTCACCGGCAAGGTGGACGACACCGATGTTGCGGCGGCGATCAAGTCAACGCAACTCGATAAGGACAATGCCCACATTCTGCACACTCTGGCCTGCGATTACGCGGCAGTGGGCAAGCCCAAGGAAGCTCACGAGTTGCTGCTGCGCAGCATGGACGACCTGAACCTCGACGAGCCGGATGATGATTACTGGTACGCGCTGGGGATGATCGCCGAGCAACTCGGCGAACGCGAGATCGCGATTGCGGATTATCACAAGCTGGAAAAGCCGAAGGAGATTCTGGGCATTCCCACTTCCAGTTACCGCCTGGCGCAAACACGGCTCGGCGCGCTGGGTGCAGATGCGGGCAACGCGAAATAGTAGTGCGATGCGACTGAAGTGCTTACCCCCATGCCTCGATTGCGAGGTTTGGGGCAGTAGGCAGTCGGCGGAATGACCATCCCGCTTGTCCCAGCCCATAGGAAAGGCGAATCGCGCTACAATCTAAACAGACCATCGGGGCGTAGCGCAGCCTGGTAGCGCATCTGCTTTGGGAGCAGAGGGCCGGGGGTTCGAATCCCTCCGCCCCGACCAGCGTTTCTTATTGATAATGAAAGAGATATTGACGATTTCGGCCACGCATCTGTTTTTCGCGTTACTCCGCTGTAGTAGATTTTGAGGCGGTCACCGCCTCCGAGGAAAATCAATTGAATTGCAATCTGGTTTTCTAATAGGCGAGTCCGTGATTTCTTCCGTGGACTTCCTGTCGATACATTTGCAGAAAGTGGCTCGCAAGAAACCGGACATCTGGCTAGGGAGACAGGAGGTCCGAATTCCCTCTCTATAGCCAATTGAATCAAAAGTTTGCCTCTTCTTCATTCTGGTTCAACAATCCACTGTAGATGATTTCGTAGCGGTGAAAGCCTCCTCGATCAACAAGTAGATTTTTGCGGCATGTTCATCGCGGGCTATCTACTGGTCAGACACTAAAGCCAAACGAGGGTTCTTCTCGGGCGCTCACTATCCTGGGCAGTGCAGAGGTACAATTTGCTTTAGCCGATACTTCCGCAAAGAGGCGCATCTTGCCAAGTACCACGCAATACTGGACACACCCATCCATTTTCGCAATAGGACGAGAATCAGACCCCATCCAATTCATAACGGAATCGGCCCGCGATCTCGTGTTTCGTGCCATCGAGTCTGGTTGGCAAGGCCCTCCCTTCGATCCCTTTCAACTTGCCAACTTTGCTGGAATCAAGGTTCTCCCAAGTGAGGATGTTGCCGACGCGCGTACGGTCCCCACTTCAGGCGGTCGATTTGTAATCGAGTTTAATCCCAATCGTCCACGACATAGGATCAAATACTCGATTTGTCATGAAATAGCGCACACATTTTTCCCAGACTGTTCTGAACGGATCAGGAATCGGATTTCAGCTCAAGAGATGAGTGGGAACGATTGGCAGTTGGAAATGCTCTGCAATATGGGTGCCGCAGAACTTCTCATGCCGATTGGGAGCTTTCAATCACCGGAAAAACGCCGGCTCACTATCGATCAGGTACTGGCATTGCGAAAAACAGCACATGGTAAGCTCCTTGACATGTCTATGGAAATAGTATATTCGATATCTTCTGTTGAATTTTTCTGAAGGCATCTACCGCGACGCACCCTGGCTTTCGACCAGGGGCAATACGCGTTTGAACATTGCAAGACGGTATCACTGAATCTGCGCTAACTGATATATATCTCTGTGCGTCCAACAGGTTTCTGCGCACAGTGCCCGCAGGCAGATGAGTTGTTTTCCTCTGTTCTTATTTTCACCTCGCATCACAGACTAACAACCGCATCCTCTCCAGGCGGCGGGAGATTCCAGCCTGTACCAGACTTGCATTGGGATAGGCAGTTGCTGGCCTCATTGCAATGATGAATGTCGATCATGTACACCGGAAACCAGCAAGAATGGCAACGGTGGGTACCGCCGGAGCAGACCAGCTATGTGTACCCTGAGTAGGATGATCAGCGTATCGGGGAAGCCCAGTGCCTACCAACAAAGAATCTACAAAGGCCGAATTTGCCGGAAAAGGATAGACGAACAATGCTCAAGCATTTGATGGCAGTGGCAATCTGCGGTACCGCATTCGCGATGAGCGCGACGGCACAGACGGTGACAAGCAGCGGCACTACGGGTACGGTGAATAATGTCCCTTATATTTCCGCAGCTACCAGCACATCCACAACGCTGGGCGTCTCGCCCATCTCGGTATCGGGCGGTAACGTAGGCATTGGCACGACTACCCCTGGTGCTCTTTTAAATATCTACGCAGCGACTGGCAATGGTGGAGAAGTCGGGATTACTTCAGGGGTGACCCCGTCAAGTTCATTCATTGGAGTGACATCGGGTGGTTCGTTACAAATCGGCCAGAATGTTAATACAAATAGTATTGTGCAAAACGCGTCTTATCAACAATGGCGCGCAAGATTTGGCTCTAGTGACAGTTTCGATATTGAACGAAGCCCTGCAGGGTCAACTTACACGCCAACGGTATTCTTTTACGTCAATAACAGTGGCAACATAGGAATCGGCACCGCGACTCCGGGATCGCTGCTGGACATTAATGGCGCGGCCACCGCAACATCTTCCACTAACTACAGTTCAGGCGCACTCAGGCTCACTGGGGATTACTACAATAGTTCAGCATTGTCGTCACCGGATTTTTGGAATGTGAGGAATGTCATTGGTTCTGGTACAACTCCAACTTCTACGCTGACCTTTACTCACAACGGTTCAACGGGCGTTGCAACGGTTTCCATGCCGGCGTTAACCATTAGCGGCAGCGAAACAATTTCAGGAGGCCTCACGGTGAGCGGCACTGCTACGGCAGCAACGTTCACTGGGTCGGGATCAGGGCTGACAGGCATCCCTTACTCCGCCATAACCGGTGTACCTGCTGCCGGCGTGAGCAGCGTCTTTGGCCGTACGGGCGCGATTACCGCAGCAGCGGGGGATTATACAGTAAATCAGATCACTGGGGCCGCTCCCCTTGCAAGCCCCGCGTTCAGCGGCAACGTCGGGATTGGGACGTCAGCACCAGCAAGTTTGCTCGATATATTCGGAAGTGCATCATTTGGTGTTCCGAATTTTGGTGGAAACTATCTTGGTACAGTGGGCAAATTTCAGATATTAACCGGCGGCACTTCTCCTATATCTGACAGGTTGGTTTTTGGAACGGATAACTCAGGTTGGAAAATGGCGTTCAGCAAAAACGCTAGCGGAACGGTTACGGACCTAATGACAATCCAAGACAACGGCAACATTGGCATCGGCACTACGAGTCCATTCACGACACTTCACATCAATTCCAATGGGGCTGCGTTGGCTGGCTATGGCCTCATGCTTGGACAGACCTACAATTCGGGAAACTCAGCTGTCGCATTGAACGCCGAGACTGCCCGTTTTGAAATATCGTTTCCAACCTATCGTGATGTTGAGCCGAACCAAATTGGAGCGAAGATTTCCGCCATACGGTGGAACAACTGGATCGCAAATAGTGCCTTGGTACAGGCAGTTGATCTAGCTTTCTTTACTAGCGTCGGGAGCGACGGAGGGAATACTACGAGCTTAGTCGACACAAGTAGTGAAAAGATGAGAATCACTGCAGCGGGCAATGTCGGCATCGGCACGACATCTCCCGGCGCCAAACTGGAAGTAGACGGAAATCTCAAGCTGACCAGCGGCAGCGGCGCTACAATGACATACCAAGACGGCAGCGTTCAAACGACGGCCTGGACAGGCGTTCTTTGCGGCGGCGATTACGCCGAATCAGTAGATGTGACTGGCGATCGGACTCACTATGAACCGGGCGATGTGCTGGTTCTGGATGCAGACAATCCTGGGAAGATGCTCAAGTCTATTGACGCCTATTCCACCTCTGTCTCCGGCATTTATTCCACGAAGCCCGGCACACTCGGCCGCCGGCAGATAACTCCAAAGAGTCCCGATGAGGTGCCGATGGCCGTTGTCGGCATCGTGCCAGCCAAGGTAAGCGCGGAGAACGGTCCCATCAAGGTGGGCGACTTGCTCGTTAGCTCGTCTACTCCAGGCTATGCCATGAAGGGAACAGACCGCAGCCGGATGCTGGGTGCCGTCGTCGGCAAGGCAATGGGAGCACTTGACTCCGGAACCGGCGTGATTGAGGTACTGGTGACGTTGCAGTAGCTCCTGCTGTAGAAGAAATCGAGGTTGAAACGAATAGGAAAGGCGGTCGACAATGAAGGGTTGCGACCTCATTCTAGGAACCATAGTAGCCGCAGTGGGCAGTGTCTCGCTAGCCGCTCAAGCGCCCGTTCTGAGCGTCATCGAGGCTCCGTATGTCAATCTGCAGAGTCCGGTGAGTATTGCCGGGCAAGTCTGGGCCGCAGGAACTGTGGCCTATGGGTCCGCGGGCACGCCGTTGATCCTGAGTGGTTGGAATTTTGGCTCCAGCGGCACGGTCACTTTCACAGCCTATAAAAACGGCGCGGTGGACCCCAATGTGTCCCCCGTTAACGCAACCGTTATCCAGTGGGCGACGGGAACTGTGGTTTTGCAAGTTCCCGCCGGGGCGTATTCAGGAACAATCAAAGTAACGAATGGCAGCGGGACCAGCAATGCCCTTCCGTTTATGGTTACGCCCGGCAGTTACTCCGCCAGTTGTCCCGCGCAGCCCCCTCCACAGACAACAACTCCAACGGTTATCAGTCTTGGCCCTCCGTCTGGAAATGTAGGTTTGGCGGTAACCATTTCTGGGTCTAGCTTTGGGGCAATTCAGGGACAGGGCAGTGTTACATTCAACGGTGTTCCCGCAGGGGTGCTCAACTGGAGCGACTCTTCGATTCTTGCCATTGTGCCCAGCAATGCTACGACTGGCCCCGTCGTCGTAACTCTCGAAAATGGCCAAACGAGTAACAGCAATGTCATATTCAGCGTTAACACGGTTAACAACTCGTCTTGCCTTAGCAATTTGTAACATGATGGGGCAAGGTACACCGAGATAGACGGCACTCCAGTTCGAGCGGTTAGCAATTTGTTCATCAGGCTACGGCGCGGCTGGTTTTGCTCCTGGCGACGCGCAAACATCCCGCGAAAGATAGCGTTTTTTCCGATTCCAATAAGGAGTATCGTGCTCTACAACTTAAGCTGCCGCGTAACTTCTATTTTGTCGTTGAGGCCGGTCGTTCTTTCTGAAAGGAGACACATGAGGACATTCAGATATTTCCCCGCCAAATATCCCCCTCTCGGAGGGTCCAGGGCAATCTTATTGGCGCTGCCTTGTGTAATAGGCCTTTGGTGCTTCGCGCCAAAGACGGCAGTAGCTCAGAACTCTGTTCAGCGCGATTCGGAGGCCATCGCGATCCTCGCCCAGACGATTGCGGCAGGTGGTGGGCAGGAGCTGTTGGCTTCAATTCGGGATTTCACTGAAACCGGAACGATCACTTATGGCTGGGGCGATCATCCCACAGGTGATGTCACCGTGAAGGGGCGCGGGCTACGTCAGTTCAAAATCGAGGCCGATTTATCGATAGGTAAGCGCACAACGGTCGTGAACGGTGAAGGCGGCTCGCTGAAGGACGCGGATGGTCGGAGTTGGCCGATCTATCGCCAGAGCGCAGGCGACCTCGGGAGTCTCACGCTGCCATATCTACCTCTTATTGGCGCCGTACAGGACTCATCCGTCAGCATTATCTACGGCGGACTCATAACCCATAACGGGACTTCTGCTTACGACATTCGACTCCAGCGAGCTTATACAAGGCAGCAGGACCCGAGCGGGAATCGAGGGAAGAGGGAGGAGCGCGATTTCTACATTGACCCCAAGACGTTACTTGTGGCAGCGATCTCCGACCGGATTCACTTCGGTGGGAACCCCAACGACGAGGGCGTTCCGCACGAGATTCTGTACTCGGACTACCAACCCGAAAGCGGAATCTTAGCGCCACGGACAATCGTGGAAAAAGTTAACAGCGCGACCGGTTTCACGATGATATTCAGCCAAGTCAGATTTAACTCAGGTATGTCCGACTCGGATTTCGCGTGGTAGCCGATTTCGCCACGATCAAACGGGATCGATAACGTAGCGAGGAACGATTCGATGAAAAGGGCATTCAGAATGCTGGATGAAATGATGCAATCAATCTGCCGACCCCAGTCGCAATTTTTGCGTTCATATCGCAGAATATGCATCCACTTTGGGACGTTCCTCGTCCTTGGTCTATTCGCATACTCGACTCTGGGCCAGAACTACCTGACGAGCACCGGAAGCCCCAGTTTCGGCGCGCCTGAGCCGGTAGAACTCGGATTTGTAGACGCCTCCAACGGTAATCTCCATCTATCGATTCCGCTTGGCTCTTACCCGCAGCGCGGCACAAGTCAGCCTCAAAAGATCGCACTCGAATATGACAGCAGCATATGGGCGCCGCTCGAAATTAGTGGCACAATTCAATGGTATAAAAACGAGAGTTCACCGGGATGGCTCCTCGGGGGTTGGTATTATTCGTTCGATGCAGCCGGGAATGCCGAGGCCCAAATCGCCCAGGGATGCTGGACTGACATTACCTGGTCGGATCAGAATGGAACCACCCACACGTTTCACGTCAATTTTAATTCTGTAGGCGGTCAGGGGTGCCCTGCGACTGGAGACGCATTCGCAACAGACTCATCCGGTTATCACTTATACTCCACTACGACCGGCACAAAGGTCTATGCACCCGATGGAACGCTCGTGTTTACGGATACATTGGATGATCCTCTGGGACGCCACATAATGGCTGAAGACAGCAACGGAAATTACATGTCCTTGAACAACGACTGTATATATGACACACTGGGTAGATTGTTGACATCCGACGGTACTTTTTGCGATGACACAGTAACGACTCTTGCCACCTCACAAGGAACGGCAAATTATTCAATAACCGATGCAACAATCAACGTCAACACGGATTTCCAGCAGCAGGGGGTCCAGGAAACCAGCACCACAATCACGGTCATTCGCTCTATAACACTACCCGATGCCGAACAGTCTACCTACTATTTCACATACGACTGCGATTCAAGCACGGGAAATGCAGCCTGCGGATCGCCCTCCGGGCAGAGCGCCTACTACGGCGAGCTGATTGGCATCACGCTTCCTACGGGCGGCCAGGTGAATTACTCCTACACTACCTTTAAGGATGCGTATAGCAACATGAGCCAATGGGTGCAGTCTCGTTCGGCGGCCAGCGGCTTCTGGGGCTATTCGCCACAAGTCCTTTCAATGTGCACTTCCACTCAGGTAAACTGCAAGCAGCAGACAACCGTTACGACCCCAACCGGCCAGACAATCTATACTTTTCAGCTGAACAATGGCGCCTGGCCGACCACGATCATACGCGAAGACCTCCAGGGAAACGTACAGTCTACGGTGACGAATACCTGGGACTATTCTCAATCATGCGTAACGATCAATTGCTATGGTAATTCTTTCGTTCGGCTTCTGAGCCAGCAGACGACCGTGCCCGCGACGGTAGGAAACCTCACCAAGCAAACTGCATATACTTACGACAGTCCGCAGCAGGGAAATCAAACGGCAATTAAGGAATGGGGCTACTACTTAGGAGGCAGTTTCCCATCGGTTCCGGACCGCGCGACGTATATTTCATATCTGAGCACCGGAACGAACGACATCAACAGGCCGCTAAGCGTTACGCTCTGCAACAATTCCGGTACGGATACGACGAACTGTCCTGGCGGCGGTTCCCGCGTGTCACAGACGCAATATACCTACGATTGCTACAGCGGTACCGGCTGCACCGCGCTCGCCACAGTCAGCGGAGTTGCGCAGCACGACGATACCGATTTTGGTGCGAGCTATACAACGCGTGGAAATCCCACGTCGATCTCCAAATGGGTCAGCGGCTCAACGTACCTGACCACCAATTACACCTACGATACGACCGGGCAAGTGGTGAGTGCAAAGGATTCTGCCGGAAACATCACTCAGTATTTCTATACCGATAACTTCTACACAGATCCGGGTAACGGTAATGCGCCAGGCAGCTATTCGCCGCAAATGCCCACGAATGCATATGTGACCAGCGTTACTGATGCTGTTGGAACACAGACACTTGGCTACTACTGGGGCAGCGGCAAGACCGCCATCGCGACTGACTACAACAAGGTCTCAACCACCAATCATTATCAAGACGGATTGGACAGGCAGACGGAAGAAATCGACCCGGTCGGATGGTCGCTGGCGACCTATTCTTCAGCTACGCAGTCGGATATGTACACGGCAGTTGCAGATATGTCTCCATCTATAGCGTGCGTCAGTTGCCAACATACGCGGACAAATTTAGATTCCTGGGGACGAACGGCCTCACAGATCTTAGTGAATAACCCCATCGGTCCAGTAGAGGTGGATAGTGCTTATGACGCGGACGAACGACTTTATACCCAAAGCCATCCGCATTCCGGCATTGAAGATCCAAATAACGTTTTAGAGACCTTCAGCTACGATGCGCTTGATCGCCAAATCTCCACAACACATCCTGACGGCCAGGCCCAGCAGGCGGCCTACGGCCCGGATATCGCATACTTTGGGGGAGTAACTTCACAGCAAGGGGCAACCGCCACATACGGATACGGGTACCCGCAGGTCTCTATGGACGAATCTGGCCACCTGCGACAGCAATGGCTTGACGGATTCGGCAACATCATAGAAGTGGACGAGCCGAGCACGAGTACAACTACGTCGGTCGCGGCAACGGCAACGGTCGGAATTGTTACCGGAAGCGGCGCAGAGTGGCAATCAATCGATCCCTGTGAGCCGCACTCAAGCTGCCCTCAGACCGTTCCAAACTCTGGTACCGTCTCTCTCACAATTGATGGCTTTACATCTACCGGGAGCTATGGCGCAACAGGCCCTGATCCGGATTTCTCATCTGCCAACAGTGTTGCATCAGCACTGGCAGCTGGTTTCAATAGCGATCCGACCTCGCCGGTCACTGCTTCAGTCAGCGGCGCAACGATTCTGCTAACGGCGAAAGGCCCTGGTGCCTCTGGAGACCTTGCGTTCTCCACTTCATCGACGTATTACTCAGGATCCTGCTCCTCTACAGGCGGCAGTTGCTTCGGTGGTCCAGCGTATGTAATTTCACCCTCCTCCGGCACACTGAGCGGTGGCGCAGGCGGTTTGGGCGCTTCACCTTATTACACCAACTATACCTACGACATAGCCGGCCATCTCACGCAGGTGATCCAGGGAGTGCAGACCCGCACCTTTCAATATGACGGCCTCGGTCGCAAAACTTACGAAAATACGCCGGAAGGCGGTACCGTCACCTACGCCTACACGGCAAACGGTGGCGGATTGTGTAGCGGCGATCCCTCGAATGTTTGCACGCGAACCGATGCCCGTGGAGTGGTAAGCACATACACTTACGACCACGCCAACCGGCTTACGGGCGTGGCCTACACGATCCCCAGCGGCCAGAGTATTGCGACTATGCCCAACGTCTGTACTACGGTCCCAAACGGCACTGCGGCGAATGTCTGCGAGTACTACGATCAGGGGGGCGCATCGGCATTCGCCACCGGGCGGCTCACGGAGATGGTCGACGCGACCGGCTCGGAGAGCTACAACCATGATGCCAATGGTCGCGTGAAGCAACTCTCGAAGGTCATCGGCGGCCAGACCTACAGCATCGGTTACCAGTACGACGCCAGCGGCGATGTCACGCAGATCACATATCCTTCGGGAAGGGTTGTGCAGCAGGCCTACAACCTGGTGGGTCAGCTTTGCCAGATTGCTCCTTTGGCGGCAAACTGCGCGGCTGTCAGCAGCTTTTACGCTGCCAATTTCTCCTACAACGCTCCCGGTAAACTAACCAGCTTTAACTACGGAAACGGCGTCACCGGGACGTTCTATTATTCGCCTGACCGAATGCAGCTTACCTACCTGGCTTATACCAAGGGGACTTCGACTTACTTCAATCTGCAATACTCGTACGAACAAAGCTCCGCGTACTCCCCTCCATGCCCGAATGGCACGATCAAGAACAACGGCTCAGTCCAGTGCATCATGGACAATGTGGACTCAGGGCGTTCGGTGGGCTACAGCTACGACCCGATACAGAGAATGGCCTCCGCCAAGAGCTGCGGTTCTACGGCATTTCCGCAATGGGGGCTGTCGGAGAGTTATGACCGGTTTGGGAACCGCTTGACTCAGGCGGTGACAGCAGGCAGCGGTCCATCCGCGAATATGAGTTTCAGCAGCAACAACCAACCCACTGGCTACACATACGACCCGAGCGGGAACATGACCGTAGAGCCGCTCTCCCCGCCCAACAATATGACTTACGACGGGGAGAACCGGATGACGGCCTTCAGCGGTAACGGGGGCGCGGCGAGTTACACTTATGACGGTAACGGGATGCGCGTGGTGAAATCGCTATCGGGCGGGACAACGACGGTGAGTATTTACTCTGGTTCGTCTGTGATTGCGGAGTACGACAACGGCGCGGCTCCCAGTGCGCCATCAAGGGAGTATGTGACGGGTCCAAGCGGCTTGCTGGCAATGTTCGCGGGCGGCGCGACGACCTACTATCATCAGGACCATCTCTCGGTGCGGCTGACGACCGACGGAACCAGCGGCAGCCCGACCTACGGCCAGGTGCTCAGCCAGGAAGGGAGTTTCCCGTTCGGCGAGCAGTGGTACGAGTCTGGTGCGGCGAATAAGTGGTCCTTCACCAGCTACGACCGGGATTCGGAGAGCGGACTGGACTACGCGCTGGCGCGCTACTACAACAGCCGCACCGGAACCTTCTGCTCCGCCGACCCGCTGGCAGGTTCACCCGGCGATCCGCAGTCGTGGAACCGGTATCCGTACGGGCGCAACGATCCCATCGACGTTACGGACCCCAGCGGAAAGTCGTGGTGGTCAAGTCTGCTGATAGACATCGGGGTCGCAGTTGCTGCTTATTTTGCGCCGGAAGCGATCAGTGCATTATTTCCAGCAGCGGATGACGTAGATGCAGCCCAAGCAGCGTTAGCTTCTGGGCACGTAGCGGAATCGAGTTTCGTTCCACAGTTGGTAACCAGGGGTGCGACTGCCGGAATTAGTGCGGGTGTAGACGCGGGTGCGGCTGGGGTTTCCGGCAGTCTTGGTGCCGGTCTCGCGGGTGCTGCTGCAGCGCAAGCCGCACAATCTGACGGCCAGTCGAATCCACAGCAGGGACACGGTCCAATCGCCCCGAATGTCGCAAATCAAAAGACTGACTGCGAGCACAAAATCCTAAATGCCACGAACAATCATTTCGGAACCAGCTTTAACTCTAACAACGTGACGGGGGAGTTTCAGTACTCAACGGGAGCTCCGGCAGGACAGGGGACCTTGAATCTGAATATTGCTGGTAGTCAAGCAGCGAACGTCACTGCGGGGCGGTACCCGTTACATTGGTGGTCATACGTCATTGGCTACGGATCGACTCTGCACGTTCCCACTGGACCAGGAGGCGCAGATAGTCCAATGACTCTTAGGCCGACCGCTAATCAGTTCACCGCACATCTCGACTCTGCCTATCCGTACGGTATCGGTTTTGCTTTCCATTATTTCCAGGACATGAAGGGCGTCGGAGGTTACAAACCATGTCCTCGATAAGTTGGGGCCGTCAGGCCGATCCTGGCCGCTGCATAGCTCGATCCCTTGTTGCGCGTGGTGTCTTATGTGGATTGCTGCTTTCCATGTTGGGCTTCGTCGAAGCGAATCTCTGCGCGCAAGAGATAAAGATCAAGCTTGTTGATGGCCGAAATGGTCAGTCTCTTGGAAACACATGCGTGAACGTGTGGGTTGGCGCGGACCGCAAAGAGGCGACAGCGATACCGACTGACAACAATGGCACTGCTACGCTGCGCTTGACCACACAAAGCAGCGAAGTCGATACAAGCCACCAGTGGGGTGGATGCGGATTGTTCGGCGCGATCGATCCGGTACTGGGGTATCACGATGACATTCGAATCAATGTTGGATATGTGCTCTGTCAAGCGAATGCGGGAAAGTCCTCATGGCTAAAGACGAACAGCTACACTACCAAGGATTTGGTGCAAAGTGGCATAGTGTCGCCAAATACATGTGGAACGGCAACTGCTGAGCGCAAACCAGGTGAATTGATTATCTTTGTGAGGCCATTGAGTTGGTGGGAGAAGTGGAAGCAATAGCCCCTCGTTACCGCATCCCCCGCCTGAAAACGGCGAGGATCAGAAGTAGGCATGGTCTGTTCCTTTTGCTGGGTTTAGTCGGAATAGGAACGGTTGCGATGGGACAGGGCAAGCAAATCGTTGTGCAGGCTGTAGACGCACGAAACGGCAAGCCGATTGCCAACCAGCATATGCTTGTGTTCGGCGGCGACTCCCCGGAGGCTGCGAAACAGCACAAAAGCCAGTACGAGTTGACGACCGATAAGGACGGGGTGGCTACTCTGACGCTTGCAACTGGAACTGAGTGGCTCCAAGTCTGGATGGACTGGCATGTACTCTGCCAAAGCGAACCCAACAGCAAAAGTTTTCCGGTGAGGGACATCCTAGACTCTGGTCTGAGCACTCCGAACACTTGCAGTTCAGCATCCGAGAAGGCTGTGCCAGGCCATCTAGTCGTGTTCGCACGTCCGGCGCACTTCTGGGAAAAGATGCGGCAGTGATAGCCGTTGGCTGTCGGCGGCGCTCAGTTCCATGTCTGAGCCAGCGTCCCGAAGGGCACGGTGCTTTGCACCGGGAGTGTAGGGACACGCTACCCCAGATTGGGAGCTGAATGTCAGCAATCATGTAAAACTGACCCTCTAGCGCTCATGGAGAATTGACCCCTCCATTGGCTGTTGAGCTGGGCGTAGGTCCGAGCGTAGCGAGGACCGGAGTCCAGCTCAACAGCCGCAGCC
>Ga0181534_10000168_pt1 | contig 46509 bp, 37 predicted proteins | sample PEATcosm2014_Bin_37_FD_119758 | JGI IMG/M metagenome (GOLD analysis project Ga0181534, IMG submission 119758) | Peatland microbial communities from MTU Mesocosm Facility, Houghton, MI, USA - PEATcosm2014_Bin17_10_metaG | ecosystem: Environmental > Terrestrial > Soil > Wetlands > Peat | place... | reverse complement strand
GCCGTTACGCGCGCATCGAGGATTTTCGCAATTTCGTCAAGCTCGCCTACATGGCGAATTCGCTGCACCATTCCGGCGGCACGATTTGCGAACCGGTCGATCTGCCGGTCAACAAGCGCCACCTCGACATGGTCTACAGCCACCTGAAATTCAGCGACAAGGCCTTCATGGGCTCGGTGACCGCACCGGATCGCGCGGCCGACTCGGTGGCGATGGCCAATATCGTGTTCGGTGCCGAACTTACGGATCCTGCGACCGGCCGGCCCAAGACCACGATCATCAACCTGATCAACGTCAACTCGCCGATGACCTACGATGCGACCATGCTCGGCGCCGCCAAGGTGTACGCGCGCGCCAATCAGGCCGTGATCATCACGCCGTTCATTCTCGCCGGGGCGATGTCCCCGGTCACGGTCGCGGGCACGGTTGCGCAAACGCTGGCCGAGGCGCTCGCCGGACTGGCGTTCGTGCAGCTCGTCAATCCGGGCGCGCCGATGGTGCTCGGCAGCTTCGCCTCCTCGATATCCATGCAATCCGGGGCGCCCACCTTCGGGACGCCCGAACCGGCCCTGGTGCTGTATTCGATGGCTGCGCTCGCACGCCGCCTGGGGATTCCGTTCCGCTCCGGCGGGAGCCTGTGCGCCTCGAAAATACCCGATGCGCAGGCCGCGTTCGAATCGGCCAACACGCTGCTGCCCACCTGCCTCGCGGGCGTGAATTTCGTGCTGCACACCGCGGGCTGGCTCGAGGGCGGACTGGCGATGGGCTACGAGAAATTCGTGATGGACGCCGATCAGGCCGGCATGATGCACACGCTGCTCGCGGGAGTGGACTTGTCGACCAACGGCCAGGCGCTCGATGCCATGCACGAGGTCGGCCCGGGCAAGCATTTCCTCGGCTGCGCGCACACCCAGGCCAATTTCGAGAACGCGTTCTATCGCTCCCCGCTCGCCGACAACAACAGCTACGAGCAATGGGAAGCCGAGGGGGCGCCCGACATGACCAAGCGCGCCAACGCGATGTGGAAGAAGCAGCTCGCCGAGTACGTGCCGCCGCCGATGGATCCGGCGATCGACGAAGAACTGCTCGACTACATGGCGCGGCGCAAGGCCGCATCGCCCGACTCGAACGTCTAGCGACCGCACCTCCCTAGAGGTCGACCGTGACCGTGAGCGAAAAACGCCGGCCCTCCTCGGCTTGCAGTTGATACAGATTCGATACGTGCATCCCCTGTGCATTGCCGAGATTGAAGCCGTCGAGGCGTACGCTGGCGGGCCGCGCCAGAAATTTCCAGCGATAGCGCAGTCCCGCTCCGACGGTCGTGAGGGGCGACAGATGGAGTTCATCGTCCGCGGTCGCGACCCGCGATGACAGGCGGTTGAACTGCAGCGAGGCCGCCCACGGACCCCAGCTCGAGGGCGCGTAATCGAGGCTGGTGGTCAGGGTGAGCGGCACCGGCCCGAGCGGCACGCTGCCGGTGGCGCCCGGCTCAGGGATGGAGCGCTCGACCCTCGGCTTGAGGTACACGCCGCCGATGAGCACGGTGAGCCCGCCCTCGGTCAGCGACAGCGAGGTTTCGAGGCCGCGGTATTGCACCTGGCCGAGCTGCGTATAGAGATTCGCGGCATCGGTGTTGAAATACGGCTTGTGAATCTCGAACGCGCCCAGGATGAGCTGCAGGCTCTGCGCCGGCTCCCAGCGGATGCCGCCGTCGATTTGCCAGGTGCGCATCGCCGGCGGAGGCTCGTTGCGGTTGGAGGCCGACACCGGCGCCAGCGCGGAGTCCTCGAGGCCCTGCAAAAAGCTGCCGTACAGGGTGAGGTCACGCCGCGGAGTCGCCTCCGCCCGCAGATTGAGCAGCCACGGATTGGTCCGGTCCGTCTGTTCGGCCGTGAGGGGCACCTGCACCTGGCGGCGGTAATGATCGCTCAGCAGCCCGATCCCGAGCGCGCCGACGCCGGTCCAACGCTCCTCGAACGTGAAGCCGAGGTCGAACTGGCGCGTGGTGTCCTGGCTCGAGGGTGAGAATGTCCACGCCGGCTGGACGTAAGCGGCCTGACTCAAAAGCGGGATGGTACCGAAGTCGAGGAGGGCATCGCCGCCGAAATCGCGGTCCACCGCGCGGCCGCGAATCGCGAACTGCAGCCGCTCCGCAAAGCCCGCGTGCGTGAAGTCGCGGGTGAGGCGCAGCTCCCCGGAGGTCGAATCGGCGCGGAACGGCGGCACCACGTCCATGACCGAATCGGCCGTCTGGGTCGTGACCAGGGTGAGATACGGCTGGTAGCCGAGTGGATCGCGTTCTCTCGAGTGAAACAGGCCGGCGGCCAGTTTCCATTGATCGGCCAGGGTGCTCCTGATGAGGGCGCCGACGGTGGTCTGGTGCCAATTCCAGGTGGTCCAATCCTGGGCGGCCAGATCCTGGTCTCGAAACACCGGCAGCGGGACCGTGCCGTCGGTGTAGACGCCGGGAATGATCTGGCTCGCACCGCCGACGACATACGACCAAAACGGCACCACCTCGGTGTCGCCGGCCGAACGCCAGCGGAACGTCGCGCCGTAGTTCGCCTCGTGCGCCTGATGGAACACATCGATCGCAAAGTTCTTGCGGTACGACGCGCACAGATCGACGCCGAACGTGCGCTCGATGAGCGGAATCTGCGCCTCGAGTTCCGCGCTCGCGGTATCGAAGGGTCCGCGCGCCAGGATGGCGCTGGCGATCGGCGCATCCCCCGGCGTGCGCAAGGTCAGATCGGCAATCCCGGTCGGCGCCGGAAAACTGTAGGACTGCGCCGCGAAACCCACCCGCATGGTGACTTCACGCACCATGCACTCGCTGATCGTCCAGGTCTGTTGATCGAAGAACAGGCCCTCGATGCGCAGGTTCCCCGCCTGCTGTGGACTGAAGCCGCGGGCATCGTTCGGCGAGTACAGACCGACGTTTTGCACTCCGATCGAGGTGCCGAACGCGTCCTGCGCCGCGGTCACGGCGTTTTCATCCGCGCGCTGCGCGAAAACGCCGCCTGCCGCAACCAAGGCGCCCAACCCCAGGGCAACGCCGGGCATTCGCCGCGGATTCATGCAACCCCCCCCTCTTCCCCACACCCCGACGCGGGCCGTCGCTCAGTTCGACTTCGGCGGGTCCGCGCGGCGCGGACGGCGTCCGCGCGTCTCGCTCTGACTGGTGGATTCCTTGGGCGCGGGCAGTTCGACCACCTTGCGCAGGTTTGCGTAAGCCGCCGTCTTGTGAGGAATCGCCATCGCCTCGACGAAATGATGCTGAAAGCGCGGCTCGATCGCGGTTTCGACCTTTTCGATGCGTCTCACCAGCGATTCAATCACGCCGCGCGAGGTCGAGTCGAGCAGCGCGATGCGCGCACCGGTGCCGGCGGCGTTGCCCGCCGAGCGCACCTGCGCAAGATCACAGTCCGGCACCATGCCGAGGATGATGGCGTACTTGACGTCGATGTGGCTGCCGAAGGCGCCGGCCAGGCGGATCCGGTCGACGCGCTCGACGCCGAGCCGCTCCATGAGCAGCGCGATGCCGGCGTACAGCGCGGCCTTGGCCAGCTGGATGGCGCGCACGTCGTTTTGCGTGATCTTCATCTCGACCGCATGGGTCGCGGGTGCACCCCGGTGCAGCAGATACGCGAACGTGCGGCCGTTCTCGACGATGCGCGGCGAGCGCGCCGCCAGGCGCCCATCGAGCACGCCGTCCTGGTTGATGATGCCGGCAAGGTACATCTCGGCGATGACCTCGATGATGCCCGACCCGCACACGCCGGTGATGCCGCTCGCCGCCGTGGCCTGGTCGAAGCCCGGTTCATCCGACCACAGATCCGAGCCGATGACTTTGAAGCGCGGTTCGAGCGTATCGCGGTCGATGCGCACCCGCTCGATCGCCCCCGGGGCCGCGCGCTGCCCGCAGCTGATCTGCGCGCCCTCGAAGGCCGGGCCCGTCGGGCTCGAGCAGGCGACCAGCCGCTGCCGGTTGCCGAGCACGATCTCGGCGTTGGTGCCGACATCGACCAGCAGCGTCAACTCGTCGTTCAGATCGGGCCGCTCCGCGAGGACCATGCCGGCCGCGTCCGCGCCGACGTGGCCGGCGATGCACGGCAACACGTAGATGCGCGCATTGCGATGCAGCTTGAAGTCGATGACGTTGGCCCGCAGGGTGAGCGAATGGTCGACCGCGAGGGCGAACGGCGCGCCGCCGAGTTCGACCGGATCGATGCCGAGCAGCAGATGATGCATGATGGGATTGCCGACCAGGGTCGCTTCGAGAATGTCCTCGTGCGACACGCCGGCGCTGCGCGCCACGTCGACGGCGAGCCCGCACAGCGCCTCGCGCACCGCGGCGGTCATCGCGGCCGCACCGCCCGGATTCATCATCGAATACGACACGCGGCTCATCAAGTCCTCGCCGAAGCGGATCTGCGGATTCATCGCACCCGCGGAGGCCACCACCTCGCCGCTCGTGAGATCGCACAAGTGCGCCGCGATGGTCGTTGAACCGATGTCGACGGCCAGGCCGAAGGCAAGTTCGTGCAGCCCCGGCCACACGCCGATGATCTGCTTGCCGGCATGCACCGCCACCGTGACCTGCCATGCGCCGGCCCGCAGAATCGGCTGCAGCGCCTGGATCACCGACAAATCGCAGGTCAGGTCCTTGAGGCTCCACTCCGCTTCGAGCGCCTCGAACAACCGGCGCAGGTCCCCCGACGGATCGTGCATGTCGGGCTGCTTCACCTGCACGTAGTGCAGGCGCACCAATGGATTCAACTCGATGGCGCGTGCGTCCGCCTCCTTGCGCACCACTTGTCGGTGCACCTGACTGGTGGCGGGCACGTCGATGACGACGTCCGCTTGCACGCGCGCCGAACAGGACAGGCGCCGCCCCGCGGCAAGCGGCTGCCGGCGCGAGTAGCGCGTCTCAGGTTCGCTGAACGGCGAGAGGCTCGCGTTCGATGAGACGACGCCGTGCTTGGCGAACTCGCCCTCCGCCACCAGCACCTGACAGCGGCCGCACAATCCGCGCCCGCCGCACACCGAATCGATGTCGACGCCCAAGCTGCGTGCCGCCTGCAGCAGCGGCGTGCCCACGGCGAAGTTCCCCCGCTTGCCGGAGGGCATGAAGACGACGAGCGGATCGCGGCTCATGCAAAAATCTGCGGCCTTAGGCCGGACGGCGCCGGTGGCCGCCCTCGCGGCGGCCGCGCGGCGCGTCCGCGGCGGGCGCCGTGCCGGGCGCCGCGGCCGGCGGCGGGGCGTCGCGGAAGCGGCGGATCCAGCGTGCGCAGTCCGGGTCGTGCCCGAGCATCACATCCGCGCCCATGCAGGCTTGCACCACTTCGACGTGCAGCGGATTGGTGATCGCCGAGGTGAGCCCCGCACCCATGGCCATGGTGAGAAAAGCGCTGTTGATGCCATTGCGGTTCGGCAGGCCGAAGCTCACGTTCGAGGCGCCGCAGGAGGTGTTCACCTTGAGCTCGGTGCGCAGGCGGTGCACCAGGCGCATCACCTGCACGCCGGCGAGATTGATCGCGCCGATCGGCATCACCAGCGGGTCGACGACCACGTCGCAGGCCGGAATTCCATGATCCATCGCGCGTTCGACGATTTTCTTCGCCACCGCGAAGCGCACGTCCGGATCCTCGGAGATGCCGGTCTCGTCATTCGAGATCGCGATCACCGCGGCGCCGTACTTCTTCACCAGCGGCAGCACGCTCTCCAGGCGCTCATCTTCACCGGTCACCGAGTTGACCAGCGCCTTGCCCTTGTACACCGCCAGCCCGGCCTCGAGCGCGGCGACGATCGATGAGTCGATCGACAGCGGCAGATCGGTGACCGACTGCACCAGTTGAATGGCGCGCGCGAGAATCGCCGGCTCGTCGGCGAGCGGGATGCCGGCGTTGACGTCGAGCATGTGCGCGCCGGCCTCGACCTGGGCGCGCGCATCGGATTCCACACGGCTGAAGTCGCCGGCCGCCATCTCGGCGGCGAGGATCTTGCGCCCGGTCGGATTGATGCGCTCGCCGATGATGACGAAGGGCCGGTTGAAGCCGATGACGACTTCCTTGGTCGCGGAGCTGATAACGGTGTCGGTCATGATGCTGTCCTGATGAGAAAACCTAGGAGACGTCGCGTCCTGGATACCAGGGAGAGCGGCCTTTGAGAAGCCCGGAGCGCTCAACGATCTCGGCCACCGATTCTTCCTGGCGGTAGGCCATGACGTGCACGCCGCTGATGCCGCGGATTTCGCGGATCGCTTGAATCAATTCGACGCAGATGTTGAGCCCCTCGCGGGTCTGATCCTGGGCACCGGCGAGTCGCTTGATGATGCTGTCCGGCACGTGCATCCCGGGTACGTTCTTGCGCATCCACTCCGCCGTTTTCGCCGAGCGCAGCGGGCCGACGCCGGCCAGTATGTAGACCTTGCCGGTGAGCCCGAGAGCGTCGACCTGCTCCAGGAACGCATGCAGCAGCGGTAGGTCGTAGCAATACTGGGTTTGAATGAACTGCGCCCCGGCGGCGACTTTCTTGGCCAGGCGCTGCGCGCGCCAGGCATGCGGTAATGCCGAGGGATTTTCGGCGGCCCCGAAAAATACCCGCGGCGCGTAGCTGATCTTGCGGCCGCTCTGGAAGTGGTGCTCGTCGCGCAGCGTGGTGGCGATCCCGAGCAGCGATACGCAGTCGAGGTCGAATACCGGTTTCGCCTGCGGATGATCGCCCGCCTGCACGCCGTCGCCGGTCAGACACAGCATGTTGCACACACCCATCGCGGCGCCCCCGAGGATGTCGCCCTGAATCGCGATGCGGTTCTTGTCGCGGCAGGAGATCTGCATGATGGGCGCGTAGCCGACGCGCGTCAGCAACGCGCACACCGCGAGGCTCGACATGTGGCAGTTGGCGCCGCTTCCGTCGGTGGCGTTGATGGCATCGACGTAGCCGTCGAACACCCGGGCGCGCTTGTACACATCCTCCGGATCGGCCGAGTCCGGCGGTGCGAGCTCGGTGGTGATGGCGAATTTCCCGGCGCGCAGCACCCGCTCGAAGCGTCCCGGTGAGGTATGGCCGGGCAGAATCGGCAGCGGATAGCCGGGGACCGGCTCGTCGTCGAATCTCACGTGCCGGCCCTGGGTTTTGGCGCGGCCGGCTGAGGCGCGGCCGGCTGAGGCGCGGCCGCGGGGTTCAGCTCACGCACCACCCGCAGCCAGGAGGAGCGGCCCTGCAGCCGCTGGTCAACCGCGAGTTGCACCTTGCTCATGGCCGCGACGCCGCCGGGAATGCGCTCGCTGCCGCGATACGCCTCCACCCACACGCAGCGCATGTCGGGCTTGACCTCGCAATGGCCGTTGGCGCGCACCCCGCCGCACGGACCGTTGCGCAGATTCTTCGGGCAGTTCATCGGGCAGGACATGCCGGTCGAACTCAGCACGCATTGACCGCACATGCGGCAGTCGAACAGCGCGCCCTTGACGAGTTTCTCGACCGCCGCGACCGGCCGCTCGATGCGCTCATAACCGAGCGCCCGAAACACGGGATGCAATCGATTCAACACCGCTTCGAAGCCGCGATAGAACGCGTTCAGGCCGCGCGCATGGCGCACCGACCACAAGCGCACGGAATACATCAGGATGACTCGGCGGTGGGATTGGATCCGGGGACGGCGCCGGGCGCGCTGCGCTTGGCATCGACCCCCTTGGCGCGAATCAGCAGTTCGAGATCCTCGTCGCTGAACTGCGCTTCGAGCCGCGCCGCTTCCGCGGCCGCCTCGGCCTGAAGATCCTCGCCGCACGGCCGCGGCGCACTGCGCTGCCAGTCGGCGAGATAGGCATCCGAGCTGCCCTTGCCCGCGCGCATGGCCGCGCGATCGACCGCTTCTTGAAAGCGCTGCGAGAGCTGGACCTTGGCGGCCTCGCGGCCGCGCTTCACGATGACCTGCGCGGGGATGTCGCGCCAGGAGATGACGATCAGCGATGCCACGTGACCACCTCCTCGCTGCGTCCGGCTTCACGGCGTGCGACGGCGGCGCTCAGCGTGGTGGCGAGTGTGCCGTAGCCGGTCTCGAGATACTCGAATTGCAGGCCCATGCGCGCCGCGATGGCCGCGGCCTCGGCCGCGGCGCCGGGCAGCGGTGCCTGGGCGAGGTACACGAGTTTGCGGTAGTTGCCGAAGTAGGTTGGGAACAGTTCGGGGTGCTGATCGAGGCCGAGCCCGCGAATCACCAGCCGCTCGAAGTGCCGCAGCAGAAAGTCGGTTAGATAGAACGTGCCGACCTCGGCCTCGGCGAGCGCCGCGAACACCGGGCCGGTCGCGAAGAACTCGTAGCAATGCGCGCCCGGGATGCGCTCGACGCCCTCCTCCCTGAGCACCGCGTCGAGCAGACCGCCCGTCCCGCAATCGGCGTAGGCGACGAAGATCGAGCGGTAATGGCAGCGCGAGGCCTGGATGAGTGCGCGCACCGCGGCCGGAATCCGTTCCGGACGATTGTGCAGCTCGGCCGGCAGGCAGCGCACGTCGAGCTGATCCCAGCCGTTGGCGCGGCGCAGTGCCGTGATCTCGTGCGCCAATGCGCCGCACGCGATGATGAGCATGCCCTCGCCCGCCGTCGGACTCTTCTGCGCCATCGCGCTCACCGGCTCAATGCGCCGCCGCGGACGCCCGCCGTGCCGCCAACAGGCCCTTGGCGGTCTCGACCGCCACCGCGGCGTCACGGCAGTAGGCATCCGCCCCCACCGCTTTGCCGAACTCCTCGTTGAGCGGTGCGCCGCCGACCAGCACGATGAAGTCGTTGCGGATTCCGCGCTCTTTCAGCGTATCGATCACCACCTTCATGTACGGCATCGTGGTCGTGAGCAGCGCCGACATGCCGAGGATGTCCGGCTTGTGCTGTTCGAGCGCCGCCAGGTACTTCTCGACCGGGTTGTTGATGCCGAGATCGATGACCTCGAATCCCGCCCCTTCGAGCATCATCGAGACCAGGTTCTTGCCGATGTCGTGAATGTCACCCTTGACGGTGCCGATGACGATCTTGCCGATCGGTTCCACACCGGTCTCGGCCAGCAGCGGGCGCAGGATCTCCATGCCGCCCTTCATCGAATTCGCGGCGAGCAGCACCTCGGGTACGAACAGGATGCCGTCCCGGAAGTCGATGCCGACGATGCGCATGCCTTCGACCAAGGCGTCGTTGAGCACGCGCTCGGCCGACCAGCCGCGCTTCAAGAATATGTGCGTGGCTTCCTCCACCTCGGCCTTGAGGCCGTTGTAGAGATCGTCATGGACCTGCTCGACGAGTTCCTCGTCGTTGAGCGAGGACAGGTCGAATTCAGCTTCCGGCTCAGACATCTATATCCTCCAGCAATGAATTTTACGAGCCGCCACCGTACCTTACGCGGTCTTCGCAGCGGGCCATGGTAAGTCCCCACCGTCTCCGAGACTTGCACTATCGCGACGGCGGCATGTCCAGATGCGACACGATCAGGTGACGGGCGGCGCTCCGCCCGCTTCCTTGCGGCGAGCCACGTAGGCATCGAGCGCCTCGACCACCGATGGGTCGCGCGCCGGCGCGACATATTGCCGGAGGGTGTTTTGCCAAATGCCGGTGGCCCGCTCGGTCGCGGTCTTCGAGCCGTCTTCGGCCCAGACACCGGAATTGCGCCAGTCGGACACCAGGGGTGCGTAAAACGCGCTGCGATAGCGCTCCATGGTGTGAGCACAGCCAAAGAAATGGCCGCCGGCGCCGACTTCGGCCACGGCCTCGAGCGCGAGGTCCGAAGGTTCCGCACCAACCGGCTGAAACACCTCGGCGAACATCTGCAGCATTTCGATGTCGAGGATGAACTTCTCGTAGGAGGTGGTGAGTCCGCTCTCGAGCCAGCCCGCGGCGTGCAGCACGAAATTACAGCCGCCGAACAGCGCGCCCCACAGACTCATCTGGGATTCGTAAACCGACTGCGCGTCCGGCACGTTGGAGGCGGTCGCGTTCGAGGAGCGCCACGGCAGCCCGAGGAAACGCGCCATCTGGCCGGCGCCGAACGCCGCCTTGACGTATTCGGGCGTGCCGAACGCGGGTGAGCCGGACTTCATGTCGACGTTCGAGGTGAAGCTGCCGTACACGATCGGCGCCCCGGGCCGCACGATCTGTGCCAGCGTCAATCCGGCCAGCGCCTCGGCGTGCGCGAGCGTGAGCGCGCCGGCGATCGTGACCGGCGCCATGGCGCCGGCGAGCGTGAACGGCGTGATGACGAGCACCTGCCCGGCGGTCGCAAAGTCGATGATGCCGTCGGCCATCGGCACGTCGAGCTGCAGCGGCGAATTGGTGTTGATGATGGTGTAGGTGTAGGGCCGCGCGCGAAACTTCTCGGGCGAAATGCCGTGCGCGAGCCGGATGAGTTCGAAATTGTCGGCCACCTGTCCGTGCCCGCGCGAGAAGATGAACGGCACTTTGTCGCAAAGCAACAGCTGCGCCCGGGTCACTTCCAAATGCCGCACGTGCACCGGCACGTCCTGCGGTTCGGTCGCGCCGCCGAGCACGTGGATCACCTCGAAGCTCTGGCACAGCTTCATCAGATTGCAGAAATCCTCGAGCGTGCCGGCGCGCCGGCCGCCCGCCGTGTCCATGATGTTCGGCGGCCCGGAGGTTGGCGCAAACGCCACGCAGCCGTTCGCGAGCGGCACGTTGCGCGCCGGATCGACGGTGTGCAGGGTGACCTCACGCGGCGAGGTCGCGATCGCGGCGCTGACGAGGGCGCGATCGAGCCGCACCACCTGCGTGGCTTCGTCGACCTCGGCGCCGGCGTTGCGGTAGCGCACGCGCGCATCGGCCGACAGCACCTTCATGCCCTGCGTCTCGAGCATGATGAGCGCCGCTTCGTGAATGGCGGCGACCTGGTCCTCGGAGAAGACCCGCATCGGCTCGAACGGATTGCGCAAATGCCGGTAACTGCGCGTGCGATCGAACACGGCGTGACTCGCCTCGGTGGCGCCCGGGCGCCGTCGATTGCGCCGGCCAAGCGTCTCATCGGGCTGTTTCATCTTAAGGCAGTGCTCCCGCGAATTCGGCGCGCGAACAATAGCAGAATTCATCCGCAGCCGATCCGGGTTCAGGTCGCGAAATCCCATGCTTTTTTTGCATGGGAGACCCGCAAAATCCGAGGCCTCGGCGCGGTTTGGTCAGGACGGCTGCGCGAGCACGTGGCCGGCGAACGGCCGTCCCGTCGCGGTCGAACGGGTGATGGCCTCGGCGAGGTACGCGGTGCCGACGCCGACCAATGCGCGCTTTTCGCTCACACTCGTTTCCACGTGGGGGTCCACCGCGCCGGCGCGGCGCGCCGCCGCGAGCGCGAGTTCACGCGACACCCGCCGCGCGTGTTCGAGTGCGGGCTCGGGCTCCGGATAATCCGCGCTGCCGGCAGGATCGTGCACCCGGAACACCTTGAAGGTCGGCTGATTGACCAGGATGTCGACCGATTGGGACACCACACCGGCGACGGCGCCCACCGCATTGCACACCTCGGCGTGCCCGGGAATCGACAGCTCGGCGCCGAGCCTGCGCGCCACTTCCGGATAGTACGCGCCCACCGGCGCGCCGATCGCGATCAGCGGACGCGCCAGTTCGAGCCGCGCACGCAGCAGCGTCGAGAACGGCCGCCCGGCCACGATCTCCTCGATCAGCCGGTCGCCGAGCACGCCCCAGTGCCCGTCGCGGGCCTCGACACCAGGATCGTGCGCCAGCGCGGCGGCGAGCAGCACGCGGCCGGTTTCGCGCACCACATGCTCGTACGTGCGTTCGCAGATCGCTTCCGGCGAATCGGCCTTCGACGCCGCGCGCGCATTGCGCTCCTCGGTGGCGAGAATCCGCGCCCCGCACTCGGCCGCTTCGCGGCACCAGCCCTGCTGACGGTCGAGCACGTGCATCGCATCGCTCGGCGTGAATGCCGCGAGCGTCGCGAGCCCGGCATCGGCGAGGCGGCGCAGCGCCTCGAAGCCCGAGGCGTTGCGCACCACGGTTGATACGTGCTGCGGCGCGAGGGCGAGCGCCTCCCAGACGCGCGATTCGAGCGCCGACAGGTGCGCGGGTTTGCTGCGATCGGGATTGCGAAAGGCAAAGCAGGTCGCGTGGTCCGGCAGTCGGTCGAGTTCCGCAATCGAACGCAGCTGCGCCAGGGTATCCGGAAAGCGCTGCGCGAGCAGGCTCAAGGGCATGGCCTTGCGCGGACCGACGCGCAGCCGCAGCCGGCGGTCGAAATGCACTTCGCTGTCCCCCCCGAGGCCGCTGGTGCGCACGTCCACCGCTTCGACCATGGTGCGCCACACACCGACGAGGGCCCCCTCGTCGCGGATCACCGGGCGGCCGCCGCTCACCACCGCGATATCGGTGGTGGTGCCGCCCATGTCGGACACCACGAAATCCTTGAGGCCGGTGAGAAAGCCGGCGCCCACCACGCTCGCCGCCGGCCCGGACAGAATGGTCTCCACCGGATACTCGAGCGCGATCTCGGCCTTCATGAGCGAGCCATCCCCCTTGACGATCATCAGCGGCGCGTCGATCGACTGCTCCTCGAGCACGCGCGCCAGCGCCTCGATGAGGTGGCGGATCTGCGGGGTGAGACGCGCGTTGAGCGCCGCGGTGAGCGCCCGGCGCGGCGCGTCGAGCTTGGAGCTCAATTCGTGGGCGCAGGTCGTCGGCTTCGCCGACAGCGTGCGGATGAGACGGCGGGCGCGCAGTTCGTGGTCGGGGTTGCGCACCGAAAAGTTCGCGGCCACCGCGAACGCCTCGACCACGGCACCATGTTCGCGCACCGCGCGCTCGATCGCGGCTTCATCGAGCGCCATCGCCTCCTCGCCGGTCGCGATGTGCCCGCCGTTGACCCGCACCACCGCACCGCCGCCGTGGCGCTTGAGACCCGAGCGCTCGGCCATCGCGTCGTCGAAACCAATCAGCAGCGTGCAGACCGGACTGAAGCGGTTTTCGACCACGGCGTTGGTGGCGAGCGTCGTCGACACCGACACCAGGCTCACTTCGCGGCGGTCGGTGACCGGCGAGGTGCTGTCGAGCACCGCGCGGATCGCCTGGCCGAGACCGATCGCGAGATCCCATGGCGTGGTAAGCGCCTTGGCGCTGGCCACGATGCGCCGACCCTCGGTGAGCAGCACTGCATCGGTGAACGTTCCACCGGTGTCGAGTCCGAGCCAAAGCCCACGGTCCGCCGTCTGTCTGTTTGCACTCATCGATCACCCTTCAAGGTTCCGGTCGAACCGTAAAATCGCAGCGGCGCGTAACATACAGGAAAGCACCGCGGGTAAGCGACTTTACGGGCGCGGTCCCAGGGCGCGATTGAGCAATACCGCCAGGCGCACCCCTGCCTTGCTGAGTTGCTCGGCGCACACGCCCTCGGCGGCATCGAGGTAAGCGGGCGGCAGTTCGTAGCGGTTCGGCGCGTACGCCGCGGGCAGCGCGCCATAGGCATGCGCCCTCGCCACCGCGAAGGACTCCAAAGCCCAGTCATCCGGGCTGCCTTGCGACCAGCGCGCCCGCTGCGCGGCGTCGATGCGGCCGATGAGCCGCTGCGCGATCTCGGCAGGGTTCGCGCCCAACCGCTCGACGAATTCCGTATCCCACGCGTGGTGCAACGGGCTCGGCGCAAGTCCCGCGCCGCTCACGAACTTGCGATTGCCGCCCTGATCCTCATCATCGGCGGCGTGCAACGGCTGGTGCACATCGCCGACCAGGTGCAGAAGGAACTGCAACGCAAGCCGCACCTCCTGCGCGTCGGTGCGCTGATCGGAAAGTTCCGCGTAGAACTGATCGATCTTGTCGATGATGCAGGCCCTGGCCGGACCGGCCGAGGCGGCCGTGCCCAACGGCAATCGAGCCCGGCCGAAGCAGGCCCGGGTCAGGTCGGCGCCCGATAGCTCGAGATCGACGAAATGCCAGTTGCGCGTCTGCAGATAGCGCGTCTGGCTGGTGTTGCGGTCGGAATCGCGGAACTTGTCGGCCCAGGTCGACTCATGCGCGATGTCGGTGGCGGTGAGGCCGCTGCGATCCTCCGCGAGCAGCGTGCGCACCCGCTCACGCACGCCGGGAGCGAGATCATGTTCGGCGATCAGACCGATGATCTCGTGCCCCTCATCGCCCCAGGCGAATGCCGGCGCGCTGATGCCGGCGCCCGCCGCCGCGCACATCAGATAGCCGAGAACCGCGAGTGCCCCGCGCCGGCGGCGCCGGCCGTTCAAGGGCCGAAGCCCCGGGCACCGTCGAGGAACAACCGGACCACGCGCTCGGCCCACTCATCGAGCTCGGCGGCGCTCATCGGCGGACCGAAGCCGATTGCCAGACGCTGCGGCAGGGTCACCACCATGAAGATGAACTGCTGCGCGGCGAACGCGCGCGCCGCGTCGCTCAAGGCGGCGTCGCCGAGTTCGCGCGCGAGCAGACCGCCGATCAAATCGATGCCCTCGCGCGTGCTGCCATCGCTCGCGACGGCCCGCACCAGTTCGGGAAAACGCGTGGCTTCGGCGTGCAGCAGCCGGTGCAGGGCGAGCGCCTGCGGTGCAAGCGCGGCCTGCAGGATGAATTTCGCCAGCCGCCGCAGAATGTCCGGCAGCGTGGCGCCCGCGAGCAGCGGCACATCGGGAGGCGGACGGATGGTGCCGATGATCCGGTGCACCACGGCGGCAAACAACGCCGCCTTGTCGTCGAACCGATCGTACAGCGTGCGCTTCGACACGCCGGCGCGCGCGGCCACCGCCTCGATGCTGGTCGAACCATACCCATGCGCAAGAAAAAGATCCGTGGCCGCGACCAGGATCCGTTCGCCCAATTGCAAAGCGTCGGCGCGCGACGGCCGGCCGCCGCGTGCGGCGGCTTTGACCGGCTTGCGGGTCATGCGAACCCCGCCGCTGCGGTGCCCAGCGAGGCGGCGCCTAACGGTGCGGTGCGGCGTAGTAGCCGCCGCGATACCCCGCCGCGGCGTAACCGCCGTAGTAGCCCGGACGCGGCGCGTAGACCACGCGCGGTGCCGGCGCGTAATAGGCCGAAGCTCGCGGATAGTACGCGGGCGGTGCCACCGCATAGGCCGGCGGCGCGTAAGTCACCGCGGGCGGCGCGTAGTAGGCGGCCGGCGGTGCGTACGCAGGGGGCGGCGCATACGCGGGTGGCTGATAGGACGGCTGCGGCGCATATCCGTCCCCCGGTGCCGGCAATTGATTCGCCACGGCGGATACCGCCGCGGAGGCAATCACGATCGGCAGGGTCACGAGCGCGGCGGCGGCGCCCACCAGCCCGCGCCCGAAGCCCCAGTAATGACCATGACCGTAGCCGTACCCGTGCCCGTAGCTGTAACCATGTCCATAGCCGTGGCCGCCGGCCGCCGCCGGTGCCATGGGCGCGCAGGCGATCGCCGCCGCGGCAGCGACGCCGAATACCATCTGTTTGATCGCGGGCATGGTCGATTCCTCCGGATATTGTCAAAGGATCACCTTCCCGAGCATACGCCGAAATTATTGAAACGCAACGGTACCGTTTCATTATTGCGGCAGCTTCGCGCCGCGGGTCTCGCGGCACAGCGGCAGCAGCAGCAGGCCGAGCAAAAAGGCCCAAGCGGTCGCCGCGACCGGCACACCCATGCTGCCGTAGGCATGCACGCTCGCGCCGATCAGAAAATTGACCCCGGCGCCGACGAACCGCCCGAACGAGGTCACGAAGGCAAAGGCCGTGGCGCGCACGGCGGTCGCATACTGCTCGGGCAGCCACAGGCTGTACATCGCAAAATTCCCGCCGAAAAAACCCAGCAGAAACAGGCTGCCGATGAACAGATCGAGCCCGTCGGGCGCATAAAACGCATAGCCGAAACTGAACCAGATGCAGGCGGCCATGCCGAGGAAATAGAGTCCCAGTGTCCAGCGCCTGCCCCACTGCTCGGCGAGCACCGGGAGCGCGAGACAGCCGAGACAGGTGCCGATCGACAGCAAGCCGGTGCCGAACGAGGCCAGCCGCGTCGCCTCAGGCCCGCTGCGACCGGCGTGCCGGGCGAGGTTCACGATGGCCGCCGGTTCGTACACGGCGGCGGCCCACAAGCCGATGATCGAAACCGTCACCAGCGCGGCATTCAGCACCGTGCGGCGCCGGTACTCGGCCGAGAAGATCTGCGCAAGCGGTCCTCTGCGCAGCGGCGCCCGCGCAGCCGCCACCCAGCGCTCCGGCTCCTTCAGCCGGGCCAGCATGTACAGCGCCAGCAGCACGGGTCCCGCACCGCACAGAAACATGGCACGCCAGCCGTAGCGTGCCCCGACCGTGTAGTTGAGTGCGGCGGCGATGAAAAATCCGGCGTAGTAGCCGGTCTGCAGATAGCCCGCACCCATCTTGCGGCGCGACTCGGGCCACATCTCGGCCACGTAGGTGCCCGCGAGCGCCCATTCTCCGCCGATGCCGACGCCGGCGAGAAAGCGAAAAATCCCGAGTTGCCAGACGTTTTGCGCGAGCGCCGCGGCGCCCGTGAACACCGCGTAGCACATCACCGAAGCGGCCAGGGTGCGCGTCCGGCCCCAGCGGTCGGCGAGCGGTCCCCACACCAGGGAGCTGCCCCAGCCGGCGAGGAACACGGCGAACAACACGGAACCTGCGAACACCACCTGGCTCGGCGAGCCGTCCATGCCGGACTTGGGCAGCAGTTCACCGAGCGCGGGCGCGAGCACGAGGGCGAAGATGAACGAGTCCATCCCATCCAAGGTCCAGCCCGACCAGGCGGCCCAAAAGCCCCGCACCTGGGCCGGCGTGAGGGCCTCGCGCTCAGCGGCCACGGTAAAGCGACTCGTAGGTGGCGCGCAGCACGTTCTTTTGCACCTTGCCGATGGCATTGCGCGGCAGCTCCGGCACCAGCAGCACGCGCTTGGGAACCTTGTAGGCGGCGAGCCGGGTGCGCAATGCGCCCAAAAGCTCGGGCTCGGAAAGTAGAGCGCCGGGTTGGGGCACGACCGCCGCGGTGACCCCCTCGCCAAAATCCGGATGCGGCGCGCCGAACACCGCACTCTCGAGAACGCCAGCCAACGCATCGAGTTCCATCTCGACCTCCTTGGGATACACATTGTAGCCGCCGCTGATCACCAGATCCTTCTCGCGGCCGACGATGCTCACGTAGCCCTCGGCGTCGATGCGGCCCAGATCACCGGTCTTGAACCACCCGTCCGCGGTAAACGCATCGCGCGTCTTGTCCGGATCGCGCCAGTAGCCGGCGAATACGTTGGGCCCGTTCACCTCGAGCGTACCGATGGGCTCGGCGCCGGCCACCCGCAGGGCAATGCCGGGAAGCGGCGGTCCGACCGATCCCGGGCGCCGCTCGCCGGCGTAGGGGTTCGAGGTGTTCATCAGCGTCTCGGTCATGCCGTAGCGCTCGAGAATCGTATGTCCGGTGCGCTGCAGGAATTCGCGGTGCGTATCGACGAGCAACGGGGCCGATCCGGAAACGAACAGGCGCACCCCGGCGGTGCGCTCGCGATCGAGCAGCCGCTCCTGCAGCAAGCGGGTGTAATGAGTGGGCACGCCCATGAAGACCGTGACCGCCGGCAGGTGCTCGAGGGCGAGCGCGGCATCGAATTTGGGCAGCAGCAGCAGGGCGGATGCCGAGGCGAGCACCGTGTTGATGGCAACGAACAGGCCATGCACGTGATAAAGCGGCAGAACATGCAGCAGCACGTCGCGTTCGGTGAAGCGCCATTCCGCCGCCAGCGTCCCGGCATTGGAGAGCAGATTGTGGCGCGTTAGGATGGCGCCTTTCGAGCGCCCGGTGGTTCCCGAGGTGTACACGATGGCGGCGGGCGCGTTCACCCGCGGGATCTGCGGCAGCGGGGCCGGCACGCCGGCGGGCACGATGGACGCCCGTGCGCGGGCGCTCATCGTGCCGTGCCCGTCGGCGCCGAGCGTCTCGACGTGCAGCACCCCGGCCCGTCGCGCCACCGGTTCGAGCGCCGCGTGGTCCTCCGGACGGACCACGGCGACGCGCGGCTGCGAGTCGCGCAAAAAATAATCCACTTCGGACGCGGTATTCGCCACGTTGATGGGCACGAACACCGCCCCCAGACGCAGGCACGCCACATACAGAAATACCGCTGCGGCGGACTTGTCGACCTGGACGGCGACCCGGTCGCCCGGATTGACGCCGAGCTGCGCCAGGGCCGCCGCGAATTGCCGCGACTCCGTGCGCAGCGCCCGGTACGTCCACACCGCGCCCGCCGCGGTCCGGAGAAAGCAGCGTTCGGGATGCCGCAGAGCGGCAGCCTCCACCCATTCGGCGGGGTCGGTCGGGGCACTCATGCGGGGCGGCCTCGGGAGATCACGTGTTGTTTCCTGCGCGAATAGTGCGGTGCATTCAGGGCAGCGTAAACCCCCTTGGCGTCGGGAAGCAGCAACAGCGGCCGCGCACTGCTACCATAGGCGGCAAATAGGCGTATGCAGGGAGAATGACGATGGGGATATCGAAGGGTTTGTTGATGTTCCTCGGTGCCGCGGCGCTGCTCGGGCCGCTGCACGGCATCGCGGCCGACGCGCCCGCACAGTCCGGTGAACTCGAGGAGATCACGGTGACCGCGGAGAAGCGCGCGGAGAGCCAGCAGAATGTGCCGATGTCCATGACCACCTTCGGCGCCGTGGCGCTGCAGGACAAGGCCATCGTCAATTTCTTCGACTACGCCACCAAGGTGCCGAACCTGGCCTTCGCACCCACCGGCGACGGCGTCGGCACGGCGCGCACCATCTCGATCCGCGGCGTTTCCGGCAACAACGTCACCAGCTTTTACATCGACGACATGCCGCTGCCCGATTCGATCGATCCGCGCATTCTCGACATCGATCACATCGAAGTGCTGCGCGGCCCGCAGGGCACTCTGTACGGCGCCCGCTCGATGGGCGGCCTGGTGCGCACCGTCACCAAGGTGCCCGACCTCAATGATTTCAGCGCGACCATCCACGGCGGGGTCTCCGACACCGCGCGCACCAGCCAGGGCAACGGCACCGCCGATGCGGTCATCAACATCCCCCTGGTGCAGGATCACGTGGCGCTGCGCTTGAGCGGCTTTTACGATGATGAGGCCGGCTACTTCAAGCGCAGCTATTGCACCGATCCGGCGACCGCGATTGCCGGCACGTGCACGCCGCTTGCCGGTCCCGGACTCACCAACATCACCAACGTCGGCGCGATCGACACCTCGGGATTCGCCGCGAGCCTGACCATCAAGCCCAGCGACTCGCTCACCATCACGCCGCGCTTCATGCTGCAGCGGACCGGCTACAACGGCTTCCCGATGGCCGACTACCCCACCGACACCGCGAACGGCATCGGCTATCCGGTGCCGACACCGAGCACCGGAGCGCCGACGCCGTCGAGGATGGTCCCGAGCAGTTTCACGCAGGCGCGCTGGTTCAACGTGCCGGAAGGCGGATGGGACGACTGGGGCATGTCCTCGATCGTCGTGCACTGGAAGACCGGCATGGGTGAACTCGTGTCCTCGACCTCGTATTTCTCGCGCAAGGTGCTCGAGACCGAAGACGAAACCGATTTCGTGTACGCGGCCATCACCTCCGGTGCCGGCGGAACGCCGCAGCCGGGCGGCATCAGCGAGGAGAAGGATTACCAGGAGTTCGTGCAGGAGGTGCGCTTCGTCTCGGCGCTGCAAGGGCCGATACAATTCGTGGCCGGCGGCTTCTATTCGGATACCCACGGCCGGCTGCCGTTCGCCGCCTACTATCCGCCGGCGACGGTTCCGAATCTCGATCTGACGCTCACGGGCACTCCGGGCGCGCAGGTGACACCGGGATATCCCAACCTGATTTTCGCGCAGGACTTTCACACCGATATCAAGGAGCCCGCCGTGTTCGGCGAGGTCTCCTACCAGCCGATCGATCCCCTGAAGCTCACCGCCGGTCTGCGCTGGTACCAGGTCAAGAATTACTCTGAAGGGTATGAGGTCGGACTTCCCACCGGCAGCCCCACGCCCATCGTCAGTCCGCCCACGACCACCACCGAGAGCGGCGTCAATCCAAAATTCGAGGCGGATTATCACCTGACGCCTGACCAGATGGTGTACGCCAATATTGCCAAAGGCTACCGACCCGGCGGTCTCGTGCCCATCGTGCCGGCGGGCGTTCCCAATACGGCTACCGACTGCGCCGGCCAACTCAAAGCGTTGGATCCGAACGCCAACATTCAGCAAACACGCAGCTATCAGTCCGACTCTCTGTGGAACTACGAACTCGGCACCAAGACCGCCTGGTTCGACCATCGGCTCACCGTCGATGCGGCCGGGTTCTACATCCGCTGGAAGGATATCCAACAAGAGATTCTTCTTGGTTGCGGCTTCCAATTCATCGCCAATGCCGGCGCCGCGGTGAGCAAGGGCGGCGAACTCGAAGTCCGCGCCCGCCCGACCGACCCGTTCGAGCTGTCGATGGGATTGGGCTATCAAAATGCCAAGATCACCGAAATGAGCGCGCTGTCGCCGCAGACGGTCGGCTCGCCGATCTATCAGGTGCCGGATTGGACCGCCAACGGCGCGGCCAGCTACACCGCGCAGCTCTCTAGCTTCTGGAATTCGGTCAGCACGGCGGATTATTCCTATATTGGCAGAAGCTACAGCGGCAACAACGACCCGAGCGATCCGCGCCTGCGCCCATCCTATCGGCTCATCAACGCGCGTTTCGCCCTGCAGCACGGGACGTTCGAAATGGCGCTGGTCGGCAAGAACCTCGCGAACGAGGTGGCGAACCTGGGCGACAGCCGGTCGATTGCGGCTGAAACCCCGGGCCGCCCGCGGCTGTTCGTGAATCAGCCGCGCACCGTCGGAATCGAATTCAGGCAGTCGTTCTAGCCAGGTACTCGTCGGCCACCGCGCACGCCCTTTCCACGAGAAAGGGCGTGAATTCGCGCGCCGTTTCGCTGCCCGGGCGGGTGTGCACCCAGCCGAGGTAGGTCGTGCCGCGCGCGGCGAGAAACAGCGGAAGATGCTCGAGCGCCTCATCGGAGAGCGGCCGAACGCTGCGATAGCCGCGGATCAGCGCATCGCGGGCCGTCGGATAGATCGGATCGCCGCTGATGAAATAGAGCGAGGTCGCGAGCTCGAACAGGTGCCAGCCGAAGCCGGCATCGTCGAAGTCGATCACCCGCACGCGGTCGCCGTCGATCAGCAAATTCTCCGGCACCAGATCCGCATGGATCAACCCGAAACGATCGGGCTGCGTGCCATAGGCGAGCAGTCCGGCGGCAATCCGCTCACGCGCCTGCGCGAGCAGGGCTTTCTGTGCGGCGTTGAGCGCAGCAAGTTCCCAGAAGCGACCCCAGAACGGCTGCTCGCCCATGAGCCCCGCTGCATCCCAGGCGTGGCGGCAAAATCCGACGGGTTGCTGCCAGCCGGCGGCCTGGTTGTGCATGCGCGCCGCAATCGCACCGATGGTGTGATATTGGGCGGCAATGGCCGCCTCGTCGCCCGCGATGCCGGTCTCGACGGATCCCAACTGACTGCCCTCGATCCACTCGAACACGTCGATCTGCCGCGAGCCGGCTCCGGACGCCGCCACGACCTCGAAGTCCCGGCCGTGGCGCGAGGCAATGGCGCGCGGTACGGCGATGCCGGCCGCCTCGAGCGCCCGCAACCAGGCGAACTCCGAAACGAGCTCCTCATCCGAATGATAGCCGGGGCGATGCACCCGCAGCACCGCGCGGCCGCCGCCGGCGAGATCGAGCCGGAACACCGCGTTCTCACGCACCTTGATGGGCGCGACCTGCGTCACCTGAAGATCCCAGTCGCGCAGCGCGACGAGCGCCAGCGCCTGCATCTCGGCGAGAAACACGGCGGACTCGGCGGCGCCCGCACTCATAGAGCCGCCATCACCTCATCGAGCGTGTCGACCAGCAGGTCGGCATGCTGTTTCGAAAAGGGCATCGGCGGGCGGATCTTCAGAATATTGTCGTGGATCCCGATCCGGCTGATGAGCACGCCGCGATCGCGCATGAGATTGACCAGTCGCTTGGTTTCGGCCGTCGCGGGGGTCTTCGCCTGGGTGTCGGTCACGAGTTCGACGGCGAAAAAGAGTCCCGCCCCGCGCACATCGCCGATGAGCGCATGCCGCTCGCCGAGCTTCCGCAGCCGCTCGAGCGTGTAGTTGCCGACGGTGACGGCATTCTGCATGAGGTGCTCATCCTCCAGCACGTCGAGCACCGACATCCCCACCGCGGCGGACACCGGATTGCCGCCGAAGGTGTTGAAGTACATGTTGCGCGAAGCGAACGCGTTCACGAGCTCGCGGCGCGCGATCACGCCGGCGAGCGGATGGCCGTTGCCCATCGGCTTGCCCAGGGTGACGATGTCGGGAATCACGCCGAGCTTCTGATGGCCCCACATGTGGCCGCCGAGGCGCCCGAAACCGCCCTGCACCTCGTCGGCAATGAAATACCCGCCGGCGGCGTGCACATGAGCGAGCGCCTTGGCCATGAAACCGGCCGGCACGGTCGGCAGACCCTCGCTCGAGAAGGCGGTGCAAAACAGCAGACCCGCGAACCGGATCCCGTCCGCGGCAAAGCCCTCGATCGCCCGCTTGATCTCGTCCGCATAGGCGGTTGCAAGTTGCTCGTCGCTGCGTCCGGCGCGCTCGCGGTAGGGATCCATCACCGGCACCGTGCGCACGTACGGGCCGCGTTTATCCTCGGGCGTGAACAGCGAACTGACCTGCATCACCGCCGCGGTATTGCCGTGATACGCCCAGGCGGTCGAGATGATGCCCATGCCGCCGCTGCAATCGCGCGCGATGCGCAGCGCAAGCTCGTTCGCCTCGCTCCCGGTGCAGCAGAACATGGCCATCGACAACTCGCGATCGAACAGCGCGGTGAGCCGTTCGGCATAGGCCACCACGTTCTCGTCCAGATAGCGCGTGTGCGTGTTCAACTGGGCTGCCTGCCGCGCGAGGGCCGCGACCACGCGCGGGTGGCAGTGGCCGACGTGCGGCACGTTGTTGTACGCATCGAGATAGCGTTTGCCCTCGGCATCCCACAGCCACACGCCCTCTCCACGCACCAGGTGCAGCGGTCGCTCATAGAACAGGGGCGAGTGGCGGCCAAGCACACGGTAGCGCCGCTCGAGCAGTGAATCGGCTTTCATGACCTTCGGCTCCCTTTGCGTCACTGAGCCTGGTAGAACGATTCGAGCACCACCGGGCTTTCCGGCAGGGTCGAGCCGCCGTCGACCACGATGGTCTGTCCGGTGATGTACGCGGCGGCATCGGACGCAAGGAACAGCATGGTGTTCGCGATATCCGCGGGCAGCCCGAGCTTGCCGATGGGGATCTGGGTCGCCATCTGCGCCAGCGCCTCCGGACCGCCGAGCGCGTCCATCGCCGGGGTGAGAATGTAGCCGGGCTCGACGCCGTTCACGGTGATGTTCTGGCGCGCGTACTCGAGCGCCGCGGTGCGGATCAGTCCATTGAGGCCGCATTTGGACGCCGCGTAATGCGCGGTGCCCGGCATGGCGACGTTCGGCCCGGTGACCGATGAGGTGAACAGAAATCGACCGCCACCCTGCTTGCGCAGGTGCGGCAGTGCTTCCTGGATGAACCAGAAACCGGCCTTGAGATTCACCGACAGCGTCAGATCCAAATCCTCATCCGACAACTGTTCGATCGGCAGCACCGGATAAACCGCGGCGTTGTGCACCACGATGTCGAGGCGGCCAAACCGCTCGACGGTTTGCGCCACCACGCGCTTGACCTCGCTGCGGCGCCCGACGTCGGTCTGGTTGAGCCATGCGACTCCGCCGCTTTTGACGATCGAGTCCGCGACCGCCTGCCCATTCGCGGTGCTGCGCGTTGCGAGCACGACCTTGGCGCCCGACTTGGCGAACACGCGGGCGATGCCCTCGCCAATGCCCTGCCCCGCGCCGGTCACGATGACCACTTTGCCCGATAGATCGACGATCATGTTGCATTCCCCCGGGTGGATTTATTTAAGAGATGCGCAGCCGCGCGGGCCGCATCCACACGAACTGTGCGATCAGCAGGCCGATGGCGGCGATGGCGATCTGCAGCGCCCGCACCTCGAGTTGGTAGCACGAGACCATGACGCTGAGCGACAGCAGCAAGGCGACGCAGGCGATCGGCGAGCCGCCGAGTGCGCGATAGGTGCGCGCCAGGTTCGGTTCCTGCTGCCTCAGCCGCAGGAACGCGGCCAGCAGCAGCACGTGCGAGACGCTGATCAGAAAGATGAACACCACCATGGCGCTGTTCGGCGGAAACACGGCGGTGCCGAGCGCGATCACGCCCACGAGGTACACGGCGGGGGCAGGCGCCTGCCGCCCGTTTACGCGGCCGAATACCGCCGGCAGGAAGCCGGCCAGCGACAGATGATAGAACTGGCGCGAGCCGGCATAGGCGAGCGAGAAGAAGGTGCCGAGCAGCGCCGTCAGCGCCCCGGCGCCGACCAGGCGCGCCATGAAAACCGAACCCACGCGCGCGGGATTGCTGGTGACGGCCGCGAACAGCGGATCATCGACCGCGGCCAGCCGGTCGGCACCGGTGCCGCCGGTGGCGATGAGCAGTACGCACAGGCCGACGACGAAGGCGACGCCGATGGCCGTGGCGAGCGCCTTCGGCATGTTGCGCGCCATGTCGCGCATCTCCGCCGCCGCGTGACCCGCCTGCTCGACACCCAGGAACAGGAACAGGGCGAACGGGATGCAGCGCGCGGCCCCGCCGAGGCCATGCGGCAGCAGCGATACCCCGCCGCCCGGCACGGCGCTGAACAGCCGGGCGGACTGAAACGCCGGTGCCATGAACAGACAGAAGGCCAACAGGATGACGAGCGCCGCGATACCCACCGCCACGGTGAGACCCACGGCCTCGCTGGCGCCGCGCAATTGCAGCCCCATGACGAAAACCAGGAACGCGATTTTGATCGGCCAGCCACCGAAGCCGAGCCACGCCGAGACATACGCCTCGCTGAAGGAGATGGCGAGGCCGGCGCCCACCGCCAGGGCGATGGCGACCGACATGCCGGTCAGATACGCCGCCGTCGGCCCCAACGCCCGGCGCACATAGCCATCGAATCCCCCGGCCTCGGGCAGCGCGGCGGCGAGTTCCGCCAGGCTCTGCGTCAAACACAAAAAGAGCACGGCCATGGCGAGCGCGGCGAGCAGCATCCCGCCCCAGCCACCGACGCCCAAACCATAATTCCAACCCGAGACGTTCCCCGAGATCGCGATGGCGATCCCGAGCGCGGCAACCTGCACCCAATGCAGCGCGCCGGCCTTGAGTGCGGAGGGCGCCGCGGCGCCGGGCGCCGCCGTACCGGTCGGGCTGCCGCTCATGTGCTATTTGCCCCAGCGGTACAGAACGCTCGCTCCGAAGGTGCGCGGCGGCCCATAGACCCCTTGGTTGATGCCGAGGAACCCGGAAAGGTCCAGGTTGTATATCCGGTACCAGGTATCGGTGCAGTTCTTGCAGTACGCGGAGACCTCCCAGCTGCCATCGCCTGACGTGTACGCAAAGCGCGCGTTGGTCACCGTGTAGGAGCCCTGCAGGTCGACCGGCGCGTTGATGAGTTCAAGGTACTGCGCCTTGTTCCACTTGGCATCGCCCTCGACCGACAGATTGCCGCCGAGCGCCGGCCACTCGTAGCGCGCCACCGCATTCAAGCTCCAGGGCGGTGCCTGCGGCAACTGCGAGGTGACCAGGATTCCGGAGGGCGTCGGCACGTCGTTCGCGCGGGTGTCGAGCCACGATGCACCCGCCTGCACGTTCAATCCTTTGAAAGGCACCACAGCGAGTTCGAGTTCGCCGCCCTTCACCGTGGCATTGATGTTCTCGACGATTTGCGTCGCGACGTCCAGGAAGAAGCCCTGGTAATTCTTGTAGTCGTAATAGAAGACATCACCGTTGAGCCGCGCCGCACCGTCCCAGAAGGTCGACTTGAAGCCGGTCTCGTAGCTGGTCAATTTCTCCTCGGTATACGACAGGTTGAGCAGCGGCAAGGCGGTGTAGGCCGGATTCAAGTTCACGTAGCCCGAACTCGGCGCCGACCAGCCGCCGCCCTTGGCGCCGCGATTGACGCTCGCATACAGGAGGTTGTCGTGGTCGATCTTGTAGTCGATCTCCGCCTTGCCGGTGGGAATGTGATAGGTGTGCTCGGCCTGCGGGAATCCCGCGGCGGTCGAGTAGGTGACGGCGTACGGGAAGCCGCCGGCCGGCGCGAGCGGCGTCGCCGGCGGCGGCCCGCAGACGTTGCAGCTGTAGTTATACACGTACTGCTTGTCGTCGTTCGTGTAGCGCGCACCCAGGATGCCGGTCCAATGCTCGTTGAAATCATATTCCAACTGTCCGAAGAGCGCCGGCGAACTGGTCTTCAGGTTCAGATTCGCCAATCCGTCGCCGTACGGAAACGGGACCGGGGGAATGTAGTTCGGCAGCGCGGTCTGTTCGTAATTGGTGGTCTTGTAGTTGAGGTAGTAGGCGCCGGTGATCCAGTGCAGGCCGCCCACCACGCCGTTCAGGCGAAACTCCTGCGAGAACTGCTGGTAATGCGCTTCGGTGTCGTAGTTGAAAATTGGATTCGGCGAGATATCCGAGTCCTCGCCGTAGCGCTTCTGCATGTTGAGGTAATCGGTGACCGAGGCCAGCGAGAAGTTGTCGAACTGCCAGTTGACGCGCACGTTCCCGCCCCACACCGTGCGGTTGAACAAGCCGCGCCGGTCCTCCGACTGGTTGAATGGACTCGTGTTGGTGTTGTCGTAGCCGCCGAGATCCGTCGTCCCCGGCGGGGCGAACACGCCGCGTCCGGTGCTGTTGGGGTAGGAAGCCGCCCAGGAGTAGTTGCCCGCGGTCTCATCGTCGTTGTTGAGGGCATGCAGCTTCACCAGGATCTCGCCCTTGTCGGACGCCTTGATCTTGAACTGCAGCCGTCCGGCATATTGTTTCTGATTGTTGATCGAGGGGCCGATGTCGTTGTGGATGTAGCCATCGTGATAAGCGGTCGAGAACGACGCGCGCGAGTCGATCATGTCGGTGAGCGGGCCGCCGACCGCCCCTTCGGTCTGCAGGGTGCCGTAATTGCCGGCGGTCACCTGCATGTACGCCTCGGGCGTGTCGGTGGGCTGCTTGCTCACGTACTGGATGAGTCCGCCGGTGGCATTGCGCCCGAACAGCGTGCCTTGCGGTCCGCGCAGCACCTCGACGCGCTGCAGATCGAACAGCGAGCCGGCGAGCGCACCGGTGGTGGCGATGTACGCGTCGTCCGAGTACACCGCGATCGGTGCCTCCTGGTGATCGCTGAAATCGTTCTGCGAGACGCCGCGCAGGTTGTAGATGGTCACCGTGGTGCCGTATTGATTGAACTGCATGCCCGGCACCTGACCGACGATGTCGGTGACATCCTTGAAGCCGAGCCGCTCCAGGGTGGTGGCATCGAAGGCGGTCACCGAGGTGCCGACGTCCTGCAGGTTCTGCTCGCGCCGCTGCGCGGTGACGATGATCTCGTCGAGCTTGGTGTTCTCGCCCGGATCGGCCGCGAACCCCGTCGACCACGGCCCGCACAGCACGGCCATCCCACACAACCACCGTCCATTTGCCAAGATCCGCATCCCCACGTCTCCTTAGAATCGGTTGTTTCGAAGCTTCATTGATCGGGTCGCAGTTCGACGTGCCGCCGGGCCGCCTCGAGCCGACCAGGATCACCCGCTTTCATAGTCGACTTCGGTCGAGTATCCTGAACATCCCAACGGGTGTCAACGTGTTGTCCGCGACCAACAACAGCGCACGTCCGGCACCGGTCAACCCTTAGAGACGCATGAATGAGCCGATCAACAGCCACCGCGGCCGCCGCGGACGTACCCGCCAAATTCCGCGCCCCGGGCATCGAGCGCCGCAAGCGCCTGCTCGCGGCCGCCCGCCAGCTGCTCGGCAAGCACGAACTCGATGAAATCAGCCTCGCCGACGTCGCCCGCGCGGCCCGCATCCCCAAAGGGTCGGCCTATCACTACTACGGGGACATCATGCAGCTCTACGTGCAGCTCATGGCCGAGCTCGGCGATGAGATGCTCGAGGATGCCCGCCGGCCGATCCGCATCGGGGCGCACGCCGACTGGACCCAAGTGGTCAGCGCCCTGGTGCGCCGCGGTGCGCAATATTTCAGCCGGGATCGCGCCGCACGGCAGCTGATCATCAGCATGAAAACGCCGCCGGAACTCAAAATGCGCGACCGGCAAAGCGACCGGCGCATTGCCCAACTGTTCGAAGCGCACATCGAGCGGCAATTCGAACTGCCGCAGCGTCCCGAGCGCACGGCGATCTTCTTTCGCGCGATCGAGATCGCCGACCTCATGTTCACCCTGTCGATGCTCCAACACGGATCGATCACCGCCGAGATGACCGAGGAGGCCATCCGCGCGGTGACGGGCTATCTGCGCGCGCACTTCCCCGCGACCCTGCGGCGGCGCGGGCAGCACTAGGGGGATGGCCCGGGCGGCGCCAGCTTGCCGCTCAGCAAGCTGCCGTTCACGAAAAAATCTCCCTTGCACATCCAACGTCCCTCGACCTTGGCCCACAGGAAAAGGATGGCGAAGGTGAACGGCTTTTTGGCCGCGTCGGCGGGAAAGACCCGAAAGTCGGCCCAATCCCAGCCGGCGTTGCCGTTGACGTAGGTGTAGACGGACTCGACCTTGACGCGGTTGTCCTTGACCACTTCCTGGTAGAGGGGGCGAATTTGATCGCGACCGATGTAGATCCCCTCCCCTTCGCCGACGGAAATGACGTCTTTCGCGTAGAACTGCGTGACGATCGTTTCGGCGTCGTGCGCCGCGAACGCCTTCTCCTTGAGGTCGTATTTCGCGCGAATGGCTTTCTTAAAGGCGGCGAGTTGCGGGCTCTCGGCACTCGCGGACGCACGGGCGACAGCCAGGGTCGCGGGCGGCGGCGGGGCCGCGCCCGCGGACGCTGCCCACGCCACGCCCCAGACGGCACCCAGGATTGCCACCACCAAAGCGGACAGCGCGTTTCGCATCAGCTGATCTCCAAAGCTTGCAGTCCTGCCCGTTCGCCCTCTTCGGCCGCCGTTTCCCACATCTGTGCGCCGGACAGCTCCGAATGTCCAAACGTCAGGCGGTGAAAGCGCCGACGCAGCACCTCCTTCGGCGCAGGTTTTCCATCCTTGCCGAAGAAGAAGCCCGGCGGGTCGACGACATACGCATGACCCCAGCGATTCGTGATGATACCGGCGATGTCCCGATTTGACTCGAAGCCATAATCGGCGAACATTTTGGTGAACTGCGCGCGCACGCCGGCTTCGATGTCCGCATACGACATGCCGAACAGCTGCATGCGCGCGGCGGTGCACTGCTGCGGGAACGGCACGCCGGGGAGCGGAAAAGGGTTGTATATGGTGAGCACGACTGGTTTGGCCGGATCCAGGGGCTGGGTCACCTGCCCCGGGATCTCGAGGTTGCGCCGCAGACTGGTAAACCAGCCGAACCCCTCGAACCAGCGCGCCGATGCGATGCCCAGGCGATCAAGGAATTTCCAATTCCGCAATGCGACATTGACGGTGAGCATGGGGGCGTGATGAAAGCCATTCATGGCCTCGCGATACTCCGACGAGATGTCGCGGCAGATATGCCGGTTCGCGTGCTGTTGACCGCAAAGGATGGCGGCCTTGGCCCGCACCTTGTAGAGCTTGCCGTCGCGCGAGTAGGTCACCACCACGTGCTTCGCGGTTTCCACCGGCCCGTCGTGCACCACGCTGACCACGGTCGAGGAGAGGCGCATGCGCACCGGCTCGCCCGGCTTGTCGAGTTGCCCCCACTGCACCGGGCTGTTGAGGATGTCCGCCATCCGGTACTCGCCCTTGAGCGCGGCGGGAATTATTTTCTTGAGGAAATGGCGCGCGGTACCCGCATGCCCCCCGGGAAAGCTCGCGAGATAAATTTCATCCGTAGGGTCGACACCGCCCGTCTGGTAGCGGTAGTAGCCGATGACGCCCGGTTGGATGAAGTTGTAGGCCGAATAGGCCGAGATCACATCGGCTCCCAGACCGCAGCCCATGGCAGCGGTCATTGGATTCAAATATTTCAGCACGTCCGGAAGCACTTCGCGGTCGATGCCGACGACGTTCGCCAGGAAATCGGCGTACGTCATGCTGTCGAGCCAGGGCTCCCAATCCGGCCGCCGCGGCGGCGTACGGAACAGCTCCATGTCGACCAGAGCCTTCTTGGCAGCCTCTGAAATCGGTGCGTGCTTGAAACCGTCGCGCCACGGATTTTTGACCCAGCCGTGCCCCTCGTAATAGAAACCGGTGTCGGAGCGCTCCCAGGCGACGTGCATCGGGCTCCATGCGTCCTCGGGGACCAGAATGTCGCGGCTCATGCCGGTGGGTTTTTGAAAGACGAATTCCTCCGGAAAGCCGAGATCCGTGGCGAAGTGGGTCCACATGCCCGCATCCTTGGCCTTGTTGAACGGCACGACGATTCCGGTCGCTCCCTGCGGTGCGGTGAGGTGGTAGCCATCGACCTCGAACTCGTTTTGTTTGGCTTCTCCCCCGAAAATCGGATGCTGATCGAGCATGAGCACACTGGCGTCGGGCCGGCCCTTGCGGTAAGCCCAGCAGGCCGACATCCCCGCCATGCCGCAGCCGACGATGATCGCATCCGGCGTCTCGCCGGTGTCCTGCGCGGCACGCAGCATCTTGTCCCATTGCTGATTGCGGATTCCCCCGTGGGCCGCATTGACGACTTCGTGGGTGTTGCCGTTCGATCGAGCGTAGTCACCGATACCGCCGGGACCGGTCCAATCCGGGCCAAGCCCGGTCATCGGTGCGGGCACGGTCTGGGCGCGCGCCTCGCGGATCGCGCCCGGGGATCCCATCGCCAGCAGGGCTGCCCCAGCACCGATCAGCGTGCCGCCGACGAAATCCCGCCGCGTGAGGCCGGTATCGGTAGCCGCCGCGGCGTCCGGCGCAGCGGCGCCGTGCGGATCGTTCAGTTTCGTAAAATCCACGCTACCCCCGGATGTGCCGCGACGTCGACCGGTCGGATGACCTTTTTTTACAAGTCACGTGACTTGTTTGGAATGTAGCCCCGCGGGTCACCGCTCGTCAAGCATTCGGCGATCGCGTAAAATCGCGGCCACAATCCGATGAGATGGCCATGAATTTCAAATTTTCGACCGTACAGCGCGCCGGCTACCGCCAAACGCCCAACTCTCTGAAGATCCTGCAGGCCGCCAAACGTGTATTCATCCGCGACGGGAGCGGAAAATTCAGCTCGCGCGGCGTCGCCAAGGAGGCGGGTGCCAGTCTCGGCGCAGTACAGCACTTCTTTCCCGCCAAGCACGATTTGCTCGCCGCCATGCTCGAATACGTCGTGAACGAGTACGAGAGCGCGTACGGCAAGCTATGCGAACAGCTGCCCATGAACGGAGAGACGCGCCTGCTCGGTGTTATCGATATCCTCATCACCGACATCTGGAAAAAAGACACCCGCAAATTCTTCTTCGGTTTCTGGGAGCTCGCCTGCCACAACCCGACCGCCGGCAGGCTCCTCGATGAAATGTATGTGTTTCACGTCAACCGGCTCGGGGCCTTCATCGGCGCGGCGCGACCCGCCCTGTCACAGGTGCGGTGCGAGGAGTTGGGAATGCAGACCGCCGCCCTCATCGAGGGGCTCATGCTTTTTTCGGCGCCGCGGGCCAGGCCGCTCGCCACCCGCGCCCGCATGAGCCGCATGGTCAAGGAAAGCGTGCTGCGGCTGTTGACGGAAGATCGGCGCGCCGCCACCTCAGCGAAGCCTTCCGCACGGGCCGCCTGAGGTGCGCGTTGCAACGCCGGTGTTTCAGATAGCGCGGCCCTATCGGCTATGTCAAACTCACCGCACGGCTTTCACGGGATAAAAATCATGCGAATTCGACCGACCGCCCCCGGTTACGCGCTGCTGCTGTGCGCGCTGCTCTCCTGTGCGCTCACCGTGCGGCCGGCGCGCGCCGAGCTGCCGTCCGACACCTCACACGGGATGCAGGTCGAAACGCTCGCGGTACCGGCATCGAAGCACTGGGTTTGGGTCAACGATTTCGTGTTCCCGCACATGGCCGACGGAATGGCCTACCTCGTCGACGGGGATTCGGGACGCTACCTGGGAACCTTGAGCACCGGCTACGGATTCACCCGCGTGGTCCTGTCGCGCGACGGGAAGATCATCTACTCGCCGGAGACCTATTTTTCGCGCGGCACGCGCGGCAAACGCACCGATGTGGTCACCCTGTACGATCCGGCGACCTTGAGCCCGATCGGCGAAATCCCCACCCCTCCGAAGCGCTCATCCAATCTGCCGATGATGGCCAATCAGGTTCTCACCGACGATGACCGTTTTCTGCTCATCTATGATTTCAATCCGACCCAGTCCATCGGCGTCATCGACACCAAGACCCGCAAGTTCCTGCACGAAGTCGAGAGTCCGGGATGCGCGCTGATCTATCCGACGGGGGCACGCTCGTTCTTCTCGGTGTGCGGGGACGGCTCGCTGCTGCTGGTCGAACTCGACGAGGACGGTACGGCGCACCAGAAGCGCACCGAACCGCTGCTCAACATGAGCACCGATCCGGTGACTGAAAAGGCGGTCAGGATCGGGCAGACCTGGTACTTCGTCTCCTTCGACGGGGTGATCCAGCCGCTCGAGGCGGGCCCGCACGGCGTCGTCGCCGGCGCCTCCTGGCGCTTGACGAGCGAGGCGGAGCGCAAGGACGGCTGGCGCCCGGGCGGCGTGCAACAGCTCGCGGTCAACGCCCGCACCTCGCGGCTGTACGCGATCATGCATCGCGGCGGACCCGAGACGCACAAGGATCCGGGCAAGGACGTGTGGGTTTACGATGTGTCGACCCGGCAGCGGGTTCAGCAGATCGCGCTGAAAAACCCGGCGACATCGATTCAAATGACGACCGATGAGCATCCGCTGTTCTTCAGCATCTCGATCGAGGGCACCGATCTCGATATCTACGACGGCGCGAGCGGCAAGCTGCTGCGCTCGGTGGATCACATCGGTACGACGCCGACGATCATGGTCACCCCCTAGGGCCGTCCGCCATGCTCGATCCCGCCATCGGCTATTTGCTCATCATCGGCGGCGCTCTGCTGCTCGCCGCCGCGGGTGTCCACAAGTTGCGGGACCTCGGGCGTTTTACCGAGGTCTTCATCGCCTACCGCGTTTTGCCCGCCGCGGCCGCGCGCCGTGCGGCTGGGCTGATCCCGGTTCTCGAACTCGCGGTCGCGTTCGCCCTGCTCGTCTCACCGTCGCGCCGCTGGCCGATCGCCGCCGCGATCGGACTGCTGCTCGCGTATGCGGCGGGTCTCGCGCTCAATCTGGCCCGCGGCCGGCTCGAACTCGATTGCGGCTGCAGCACGCTCGGTGGGCGGCGCCCCATCGCCGCCTGGATGGTGTGGAGAAACCTGGGGCTGGCATGCGCCCTCGGCGCCGCATTGGGCCCTTGGGCGCTCCGACCCCTCGGCGGCACCGATTTGTTGACCATCGCCGGCGGCGTGGCCGCGGCGGCCATTCTGTATGCCGCGATCGACCGGCTGCTCGGCGATGTGGCGCCGCGCGCGCTCACCTTGCGGAGCAGCTCGTGACGGCGCTGGCGGTGTCGAATGCGATCCTCTGGGTGGTGGTGATTGCGCTTGCCATCGCCCTGCTCGCGGTCATCCGCCAGCTCGGCGTCCTGCATGAACGCATCGCACCCGTGGGCGCGTTGATGCTGGCGAAGGGGCTCAAGGTCGGGGAGATCACCCCGACCGTCGCGGTTCAGGATCTCGAAGGACACGCCATCACCCTGGGTGCCGCACGCACCGATGAGCGCGCCACGCTGCTCATGTTCGTCTCGCCTACCTGCCCGGTATGCAAGACGCTGCTGCCCGCCCTCAAGTCGAGTCTGGCGGCCGAACGGGACTGGCTCGACATCGTGCTGGCGAGCGACGGCGAGGAGTCTGCGCATCGGGAGTTCGTCCAGGCGCATCGACTCGGCGCTTTTCCCTATGTCGTGTCCGCGCCGCTCGGCATCTCGTACCAGGTGAGCCGCTTGCCGTTCGCGGTGCTGATCGATGCGCAGGGCGTGCTGCGCGCACGGGGAATCGTCAATTCACGCGAACACCTGGAAAGCTTGTTCGAGGCGCAGCGCCTCGGCTTCGCCTCCATTCAGGATTATTTCGAAGCGGCGGCGCAAAACCGGGCCGCCTGAGCGATGCCGCCGGTCTTCAGGGAGAATGCAGCATGAAATGGTTGGATGCGTTTGCGGAAAATTCGGCGCGTGCCATCGCACGCAGATCCTCGCGCCGAAGCGTGCTGGCCGGGCTCGGCTCCTTGCTGCTCGGCGCCGGCGCGGTTCCCCTGCTGCCGGTGGCACGCGGCGCCGCCACGGCCCCCAAGGGCGGCGGCGCCGCGGCCGCGGACCCGGGCGATCCGTCATCCTGCGATTACTGGCGCCACTGCGCCATAGACGGATTCCTCTGCAGCTGCTGTGGCGGCTCGCAGTCGACCTGTCCGCCCGGCACCGACATGTCGCCGGTCACCTGGATTGGAACCTGCCACAATCCCAGCGACGGCCAGGATTACGTGATTTCGTACAACGACTGCTGCGGCAAGAGTTCCTGCGGACGCTGCTTCTGCAATCGCAACGAGCGTGACAGCACCCTGTTCCAGCCCGGCCGGTCGAACGACTACAACTGGTGCTCCGGCAATTCCAAGGCCAATATTCCCTACCATTGTTCGACCGCGCGCATCGTCGGGACGGCAAAGTAGCTTAAGGTCATGCGCTGGCGCTCGCTGTTGACCGCCGCCGCGCTCACCTGCGGCTGCGTCGGTGCCGCCCCGGCCTACCAGCCTGCGGTGAATTATCAGCTGCACTGCATGGGCTGCCATCTGGCGGATGGTTCCGGGGAGGCGGGGCGCGTGCCGTCGCTGCGCCGCTCGCTCGTGCTGTTCTCCGCGAATCCGGAAGGTCGGCGATACGTCATCCGGGTGCCGGGCGTCGCCCAATCCCCGCTCTCCGACGAGGAGACCGCGACACTGCTCAACTGGATGGCGCGAAACCTGAGCGATCTCAAACCCCCGCCTGATTTCAAGGACTACTCGGCCACCGAGGTCGGCACCTCGCGCACGCACCCGCTCGCAAGCGTCAGCACCGAACGCGCCCGTCTCATGAAAGGCCTGCACTAGAGGCCCACGCCTCGATGATCGCTTAGGGGCGCCCCCTAACCGGGTCCGCCCATAGTGGCACGCCGATCACACATTGATCCCCCGATGAGTTGAATTCACTCAAGGCGGCGCCTGCCCGGCCGAAACGCGTCCATGGAAGGCAAGCACAACACATGGATGAAGGGGTTCCCTCGGCTTTCCATCCGCATCCTTCGGCGTTGAATCCCGCACGGGCCGGCAATTGGAGAGTTGCGAATGCAAATGAATCAATCGCGCGCCATCGCGAGCGCCATCGCGCTGGCCTGGATGGCGTTGACCGCATCGGTTGCCGAGGCGGATCCGGCCAAGGACATCCAGATCGCCGCACGCGCGCTCGGATTTTTGGAGAATGCGCCGCACGGCGCCGTGGTGCTCGGCATCGTCTACGATCCGGGAAAACCAGCCACGGTGGCTGAACGCGACGCCATCATGGCCGCGCTCGGCGCCGGCCTGACCGCCGGCGACATGACCATCACCGGCAAACCCATCGAGGCCTCCGCCGTCGCGGGCGCGAGCGGAGTGGTCGCGCTCTACGTGACGACCGGCTCCCCCTATGCGGAGATCGGCGCCGCCGCGAGCGCCAAGAAACTGCTGACGATATCGAGCGACAAGGCCTGCGCCACCAGCGGCAGTTGCGTGATGTCGGTGGTGAGTTCGCCGGCCGTGGAAATCACCGTCAACCACACCGCTGCGACGGCGGTCGGCGCGAGCTTCAAAGCCGCCTTCCGCATGATGATCAAAGAAGTTTGAGCGCCCTCAAAGTACACCAGGAATCAGCCATGAAAACCATTCTTCGAGTCGTTGCGCTCGCCACACCGTTCGCCTTCGGCACAGCCACCATCGCGACCGCCCAGACCATCGACTACGGTTCGCTCGAACAGCTGTTCAACGAACCCGTGACCACGAGCGCCACCGGCTCACCGCAGCGCTCGACCGATGCGCCGGTCGCGATGGAGATCATCACGGCGGCCGACATCCAGCGCAGCGGCGCGACCGATCTGCCCACCATCCTGAGCCGCGTGTCGGGCGTGGATGTGCTCACCTGGGGTGCCAACGGCGCCGCCGACGTCAGCATCCGCGGATACGATTCACCCTATTCGTCGCGCCTGCTGGTGCTCATCAACGGTCGCCAGGTGTATCTGGATCATTTCGGCTACACGGCCTGGTCTTCGCTGCCGGTGGAACTCGCCGAAATTCGCCAGATCGAGGTCGTCAAGGGTCCGAACAGCGCGCTGTTCGGGTTCAACGCCGTGGGCGGCGTCATCAACATCATCACCTACAACCCGAAATACGACCAGGACAAGTCCTCGGCGACGGCCACCGTCGGCACGCAGCGGTACGGTGAGACCAACGCCGTGGAGTCGTTCAAGCTCGGCTCGTCGTTCTTTGCGCGCATTTCCGCCGGCGCGTCACAATCCAATCAGTGGGATAACGAGACCTCCGCCGGCACCGTCACTCCGGCCGTGATCGTCAACCCGTACCGGTTGGCCACCAACCTCGACACGCTCACGCAGCTCGCCGAGTCGACCCAGTTGCGGGTCGAGGGCTCCTACTCGCTGGTCCGTCAATCGGACGTCGAACCGCTCTACACCTATACCGATCCGCTGTATCGCACCGAATCATTGAAGGCGACCCTCACCAGCGAAACCGCGCTCGGGCTCGCCGAACTGTCCGCCTATACCAACCATCTCGATGTGCAGTACCTGTTCGGATCGGGATTGGTCGATTGGGCGAATACCATCACGGTGGTGCACGCCCAGGACCTGTTCAAACTCGGCGCGTCGAGCACCGTGCGCCTCGCGCTCGAATACCGGCACAACAAACTGCCGGATGCACCGATCGGGCCGGGGGTCATCAGCTACGACGTGGTTTCGCCGTCGGTCATGTGGAATTGGGCCGCCACCGACAAGCTCTCGTTCACGACCGCGGTGCGGGTCGATCACCTCACCTCTTCGCGCACCGGCGGCTTTCCCGCGGCGACGCCCTTCATCCCCGGTCTGCCCGGCCTGACCTGGCCGCTCAGCGACAATTCGTACTTCGACCGCACCATTACGCCGGTGAGCGAGAACGCCGGCCTGGTGTATCGAGCCAGCGCGAACGATACGATTCGTTTGAGCTTCGCCCGCGGCATCGAGTTGCCGTCGTTGATCCAGCTCGGCGGCATTCAGTATCCGTATCCCACGGGCTCCATACCCGCGGCGTTGATGGGAAATCCGCAGATCGGACCGTCGGTCATCACCAACTACGAAGTCGGCTATGACCATGCCATCACCGAATTGAACGCACGCGCCGGCGTCAAGGCGTTCTACCAGCATACCGCCAACATGACCGGCAATCCGAGCGCGAGCAACCTGATCGCACCGCCGAACTTCGCGGTGATTCCGGGGGTCGGCCCCGTGCCGACCAGTCTGCCCGGAATCGGTTGGGCCAATGTGGGATCGAGCACCATGCGCGGCGCGGAATTCGAGATCACCGGTGAATCCGCCGAGCACGTGCGCTGGGGCCTGAATTACACCTACACCAAGGTCACTGACGAGGCGTACGCCGGCCAGGATCTGTTGGCCGCCAACGTGGCCTACGACAAGACCACTCCGAAGAGCCGTGCCAACTTCAACCTCGGCTGGACGCAGGGCCCGTGGACCTCGGATGCGTATCTGCGCTACGTCTCCTCGACGCAGATGTTCTCGGTCACCGGCGGGCCGCTCGTGGGCATCGACCAGTACTTCACGCTGGCCGGCCGCGTGGCGTACGCGTTCTCCAAGTCTTTGAAAGTCGCGCTGAGCGGCGAGAACCTCACCAAGAACGAGCAGACCCAGACGTCCGGACTGCTCGCACCGCGGCGGGCGCTGCTGTCGCTCGAAGCCACCTGGTAATCCCCCCCTAGAGCCTGTGTAAACCGGATGCGCGTCCAATGAGGTCCCCCGTGAGCCATTCCCGACTGGCGGATTTGCCGCTCGTGTTCAAAATGGGTTTCGCGCCCGTTGTCGCGCTGGTGATGCTCGCCGTGCTCGCCTCCTCGATGATCCTGAGTCAACGCCGGCAGGAAGCGGCGCTCGAACGGGTGGTCAAGACCGACATGGCCTCGAGCCTCGCACTCGAACGCATCGCGCGGCGCATCAGCGCCGCGAATGGTTCGCTGTTCGCCATCATGACCCACCAGGCCGGCGGCATCTCCGCGGACGCGGCGCCGGCGCAGCTCAAGGCGCTGCTCGGCGAGCTCGACGAGGTGCGCAAGCAGCTGTCCGGGGCCGAAGCCCAGGCCCCCGCGGCAAACCGACCCGCGTACGTGCAACTGGGCAAGGATCTCAAGGACTACCGCGACGGTGTCGAGGTGGTCGGCTCCATGCTCTCGGTGGACTTCAAGACCGCGGTCGGATTCGTGCAGCCCTTCGAGCAGCTGTACGCGCGGATGACCAACACGTTGGACCAGCTCGTCGAGGGCGTGCGCAAGGACACCGACGCCCATGCGGCGGCGAGCTATCACGACGCCCAGCAGGCGAGCTTGGTGGCGGTCGTGGCCACGTTGGTGACGCTGTTGGCCGTCGCGGCGCTGGCGGCATTCGGTGTGCAGACGGTGCGCGGCGCGGTCGCACAAATCGCCGGCGCCACCGAGCGGCTGGCGCGCGGCGACAACACCATCGACATCGACCGGCTGCAGCGGCGCGACGAACTCGGCGCGATCGTCCGCTCCCTCAAGGTGTTTCGCGACGCCGCCTTCGAAAAGGCGCGTTTACAGGAGGAAAGCGAGGTGACGCGGCGTCAGGCGCGCGAGGAACGCGAGCGTGCCGATGCGGCTCAGGCCGAAATCGCGCGCCAGCAGGCGCACGTCGTCACCTCGCTCGCCGACGGGCTCGATCATCTGTCGCACGGTGATCTGACCGTCCGGATCGAGCGTTCGTTCGCACCCGAATACGAGCAGCTGCGTTCCAATTTCAACCAGGCGGTCGAGAAACTGCAGACCGCCATGACCGCGGTGGTGCAGAATGCCGGCTCCATCGAGCGCGGCACCGAGGAGATCAAGACCGCCTCCGATGACCTGTCGACCCGCACCGAACATCAGGCGGATGCCATCGCGGAGACGACCACCTCGATCCAGCAGGTGACCACGACGGTGGGCAAGACGGCGGACGCCGCTGGCCATGCGCGGACGGTGGTGCTCACCGCGCGCGGCGATGCCGAGCGGTCGGGCGGGATCATGCGCGACGCCGTCAACGCCATGGGACAGATCGAAAAATCGGCCGGTCAAATCGGCCAGATCGTCGGAGTGATCGACGAAATCGCCTTCCAGACCAACCTGCTCGCGCTCAATGCAGCGGTCGAAGCCGCACGCTCGGGCGAAGCCGGGCGCGGTTTTGCGGTCGTCGCCAGCGAAGTGCGCGCACTCGCGCAGCGCTCGGCGGACGCGGCGCGGCAGATCAAGGCCCTCATATCCGCCTCCACGGAACAGGTCAAGCAGGGCGTGGCGCTGGTCGGCCAATCCGGCGCGGCACTCGAGAGCATCGTGGCGCGCGTGGCGCAAATCGCCGAGCTGGTCGGCGAGATCTCCAACTCCGCCAACGAGCAGGCGACGGCGCTGGGCCAGATCAATGCCACCGTGCGCACGATGGATGAAGTGACGCAGCAAAACGCCGCGATGGTCGAGGAGTCGACCTCGGCGACGCACCTGCTCGCCGAGGATGCCCTCGCGCTCGGTCGTCTGGTCGCGCAGTTCAAGGTCGAAAGCCCCGGCCGCGGCGTCGGCGAGCGGCGCGCACCCTACGCCGCCTGAGCGGCGCTCCGCCGGCGGGTCAACCGCGGGTCAGCCGCGGGTCATGAGGACGGGGGTGCTCCCCGATAGCCGCGCGCGATGCGGTAGTAGTAATGACGCATGGGGGTGTGATCGCGCATGATCACACCCTCCTCGACCGGCCCCAATTCATCGACGCTGGCCGCCAAACGCTCCGACGCGAGGTCGGCACGCTCCCACGCCACCAGCAGCAGCGTACGCCCACGCTGCTGTTCGGGCACAAACCAGCGCTCGTACATCAAACCGACCTGCCCGAACAAATGCGCACTCGAGGTGTGCCCCACCGAACGCGCGCGATCCGGCGAATAAAACGCCAGTTCGCTCGCAATGGCGTAGCGGTCCATCCCGACGATGAGCGGTTCGCGCCCGGTGCTGCGTTCGATTCCATCGGCAACCTGGGTGATTTGCACGCCAAGTTCGCGCCAGCCCGTGGGCACGAGTTCCGCATGCCGACCATAGCCCAGCCCGGGGATGCCGATTGCCAGGTGATAGAGGCCCGCGGCATAGATCAGCAGCAGCACGCAGAAGGTCGCACCCCACGCGTTTCGAGTCCGGGCGCGCAGGCCGGTCCGCACATGGCGCGCCAGCCGCACGCTGCCGAAGGCCAGCGCCGGCACCGCCGCGATCCACGGCGCGCCGGTCCAGTCCAACTTCACCTCGTGGCGCAGGCTGAAGGCGGTGAACACGGCAAGCGGCACCGCAATGCAAATTTGCAGATAGCGCCACCCGCGCTGCGCCCGCGCGTTCATCTCCTCGTCGCCGGCGACCGGCTCGCCCATCGGGCGCGGCAGCACCAGCGCCGAGGCCAGGAAGCCGGTTGGCGTCAACAGCACGATCATCGATGCGATGAGTTTATGCAGCGCAAATCGCGGCCGTTCCGCCAGCCGGCGGGAGGTTTGAAAAGCGAAGGAGGCCCACTCGTGTTCCGCGTTCCAGACGATCACCGGTGAAAAGACCGCGAGCGCGAGCGCCGCGGCCGCATACGGTTCGAAGCGCCACAACCAGCGTCGCGCGCGCGCATCGGCGAGCATGAACACGAGGGTGGACAAACCCAGCAGCCCGATGGTGTATTTCGACAGCATCCCGAGACCGAGGCTCAATCCCGCCCCGAGCCACGCGCCGGCTCGTTCGCCGATCAGTGCACGCTCGAAAAAATACAGTGTCGCCGCCCATGCGGCCGTGAGCGGCGCATCGGGGGTGCTGATCATTCCAGCCAGGAAGAAAAACGGCAGCGCCTGCAGGAGCACGACCGCGGCCAGGGCGCTCGGCGTGCCGAACAGATTTCGCGTGACCCGATAGATGAAAAAAGCCGAAATCACGTCGCAACCGAGCGCGCCGGCGCGCACACCGAATTCGTTCTGGCCGAACACCGCGGTGCCCGCGCCAATCAGCCAGGCAATCATCGGCGGATGATCGAGATAGCCGATGTCGAGGTGGCGGGAATAATTCCAGTAATAGGTCTCCTCGGGCAACAGTTCGACCTGGCCGCAATAGATGAGGCGCAGCGCAACGGCGAGGAGAATGATGCCGATCGCACCGGTTCGCCAACCCGCAGCCTCTTTGAAGCGCCAATCCGGATGGGCCACACAGTAGGCGTAGCCCGGGCCCATCACCGCGAACGTGGCGACGGCCGCGCCCACCATGGCCGCCTGCTCGCGCCAGCCCCATACCTGGACCGCCAGGGACAACACACCGCCGCGCACGAAAAATGCCAGCAGACCGACCACGGTCAGGTGAATCCAGAACTTGAATTCGGGGATCCTGGCGCGGAAGTCCGCCATGGAGCGCAGCCGCGGCACATAGACCACACCGATCGCCGCCAGGAAACCGATCAATTGCGCCTGCCCCGCGGGCAGAACGCTCCGAGCGGCAAAGTAGGCGATGAGATCGACGAGGGGACCCATCGCGCGGATGATACCCCAGCGCACCCTCGTTCGCCGAGCGCGCGCCGACTATCGAGCCACCGCCGCCACGTCCGGCGACTGCTCCCAGCCGCCGCCGAGCGCCTTGTACAGTTTGACGAGATCCGTGCTCTGCGTGAGCAGGGCCTGCGCCAATTGCTGGCGCGCCTGCATCAATTGCAGTTGCGTGGTAAGCACGCTGATATACGTGATGACGCCGTGCCGGTAGGCATTCACCTGGACGTCGACCGCGCGCTGATCCGCACCCACTGTATCCTTGATGGCCGCCGTGCGTGCCGCGTCCTCGCGCAGTGAACTCAGGCCGTCCTCGACCTCCTCGAGCGCGGTCAATACCGTCTTGCGGTAATCGAGCGCCGCCTGCGCCGCCTGCGCCTGCGACACCCGGACGTTTGCCACCAGTGCGCCGGCATGAAAAATCGGAATGGAAACACTGGGCCCGTAGGTATAGAACTTGCTCTGCCAATCGAACAGATATCCGGTGCCGATGTTGCGCAACCCATAGGTCCCGCTCAGCGAGATATCCGGAAACAGGGACGCGACCGACACGCCGATCTGCGCGGTCGCCGCGTGCAGCGCGGCCTCTGAGTTGCGGATGTCTGGGCGGCGCCGCGCCAGGCTCGCCGGCAAGCCGACCGGCACCAGCGCCGGCAGCGCCGGCAAGCCGCCGCCGTCCTCGAATTCGGCGTCGAACGCCTCCGGCGTGTTGCCGGTCAGAACCGCCAGCGCATGCTTCGACGCCGCGATCGTTTGGTCATAGCCCGGCAGCTGGGATTGCAGGTTCGACAACTGCGCCCGCGCCGCATCGACGTCGGGCTCACTGGCGAGCCCGTGCGCATGCCGGCTCTGGGTGAGATCCGCGACAACCTGCTGTGCCTGGATCAGCTCGATGGTGACCTGCCGCAATGCCTGGGCGGCGCGCAATTGCAGATAGGTCTGCGCCACTTCGGCCTCGAGCGATACGAGCAGATCGTTGCGGGCTTCGACCGCGCCGGCGCTCTGCGCATCCGCCGCCTCGACCGAACGGCGTACCTTGCCGAACAGGTCGAGCTCCCACGCGGCATCGAATCCGAGCTCATACAGATTCACCGGCCGCTGGAGCGATGCGATCAATTGCTGCTCGGCGGCCGGCGTGGTCGGGCCGATCATGAATCCCTGGGTCTTCAAGATACCGGCGAGGCCGAGTTGTTCGCGGCTGAAACTCGCGGTGCCGTTGAGGCTCGGCAACCCCTGGGCCCGGGCGGCCTGCACCTCGATCCGTGCCGCGACGAGGCGCAGGTATGCCGACTTTAGATCGAGATTGCCGGCACTCGCCTGCCCCACCAGACGATCCAGCGCCGGGTCGTGGAATTGGCGCCACCAGAATGAGTCCGGCGGCGTCTCCTGCGTCGCCCCCGCGTAGTGATCGGGAACCGGCTCGTGCGGGGGCACGAAATTCGGCCCCACCTTGCAACCGACGAGGATCACGGACATCAGGGTGGACAGCCCCGCCGCGCGGACGCACCGGGCTGCCATCAGTGCCCCGCCGGACCACCGGCTTTTTTGACCGGTGAGAAGAAGAATGTGAACGGGACGAACGCGAATGCGAGCAGTGCGCAATAGAAAAAGACATCCATGTAGGCGAGAAATCCGGCCTGCGCGATCAATGTCGTGTACATCTGCTTCATTGCGGCCTGAGTCGCATCCCCCGCCACGGTGCCGGCATTGCGGATCGCGCCCGCGAGTTGCGTGAGGTTCAAACGAAAAAACGGATCGGCCTGACTCAGGTGCTCCGACAAATAGGCCATGTGCACCTGGGTGCGTTGCTGGACCGCGGCGGTCGAGAGCGAAATCCCCACCGAACCGGCCACGTTGCGGAACATCGTGAACAGAGCGGCCGCATCGCCCTGCAACCGTTGCGGGACGGTTTGGTATGCGAGCACGCTCGCGGGAACGAACAGAAATCCGATCCCGAGCGACTGCGCGCCGCGGATCAAAACGAGATGGGTGAAATCAATATCGGGCGTGATGGTGCGCGAGTACAGCAACGAACCGCCGAGCACCAGAAATCCGGTGGTGAGCAGCAGCCGCGTCTGCACATGGGGCATGACGAGGCTGATGAGCGGAATCAGAAAAATGATGGCCAGAGCCCCCGGGCTCAGCACGAGACCGGCCAGCAACGCGGTATAGCCGAGGTGCTGCTGCGCGAGCTGCGGAATGATCACCGCGCTGCCGTACAAAATCACCGCAAAGCAGGCGATGGCGCAACACCCGAGCGCGAAGTTGCGGTCCTTCAGAACCCGCAGGTCCACCACCGGCTTGCGGGCGTAGAGCAGCCACGCCCACGCGCTCGCGGCTCCGATGGCTGCGAATGCGGCGGCCGTGCGGATGAAGCCCGACGAAAACCAATCATCGTCTGCGCCGCGATCGAGCATGAGTTGCAGGGAGGCGAATGTCAGGGCGATCAGCGAAATCCCGATGTAGTCGATCGAGATCTTCGTGTCTTTTTTCATCCACGGCGGATCCTCCACCAGGCTCATGACCGCGAATGCGGTGAGCACGCCGATGGGTACGTTGATCCAGAAAACCCAGCGCCAGCTATAGTTGTCCGTGATCCAGCCCCCGAGGGTCGGCCCGAGCACCGGCGCCACGACGGTCGCGACCGCGGTGAGGGAGAAGGCACGGCCGCGCTGCTCGGGAGGGAAAGTGTCGAGGATGATCGACTGCTGATTCGGCTGCAGTCCGCCGCCGAAAAACCCCTGCAAACTGCGAAACGCTATCAACTGCGCGAGATTTTCCGCGACACCACATAAAAACGAAAACACGGTGAATGCCACGATGCAGATGATGAAGTAGCGCTTCCGTCCGAGGACCCGGCCGAAGAACGCCGAAATGGGCAGCACGATGCTGTTGGCGATCAGGTACGAGGTCAATGCCCAGGTCGAGTCATCGTAGCTCGCCGACAAGGTGCCCGCGATGTGCGGCAGCGAGACGTTGACGATGGTGGTGTCGAGCACCTCCATGAAAGCCGCCAGCGTCACGGTGACCGCGATCAGCCATGGATTGGCCGCCGGCCGCCAGCCGCCCCGGCGAGCGTCGGTTTCGGCCGCCTCCGTCATTGAAAATGCACCACCGGGGTGACCGAGAGCCCGAGAGGCAGCGGGCGCGCGGGGTCCAAGCCCCGGTCGATGATTATCTTCACCGGCACGCGCTGCACGATCTTCACGAAATTGCCTGTGGCATTCTCCGCAGGAAACGCCGAGAACCGGGAACCGCTGCCGTATTGGATGCTCTGCACGTGACCGTGCAGCTTGTAGCCCGAATAGGCGTCGACTTCGATGTCGACCGCATTGCCGGGCCGCATGCGCCCGATCTGCGACTCTTTGAAGTTCGCGGTGACCCATACCTCCGGCGTGACGATCAGGAACATGGTGGTGCCCGCGGCCAGAAAATCGCCCTGGCGCACGCTGCGCATCGTGATGAAGCCGTCCGACGGGGCGCGAACCTCGGTGTAGCCGACGTTGAGATCCGATTGCTCGAGCTGCGCCTCCGCCTGCCGCACCTGCGCTTCGCGCTCCACCACCGTGATAGTCGCCTGCTGAACCTGTTGAGGAACCAGGGCCGCGATCGCCACCTGCGCCCTGGCCCCCTCAAGGTTGGCCTCGGAGCTCAACTGCTGGCTGGTGGAGGCATCGATGCTCTCCTGGGTCGTGGCGCGCCGATCCACCTCGTGCTGGCGGGCATATTGACTGCGCGCCTGAGCGAGCGTGGCCGCGGCGGCCTGCTCCTGAGCCCTGGCGCTCGCGAACTGGGCCGGGAATTGCACCCTCGCAATCTGCAGCGCCTGCTCGGCGGACGCGAGCTGCGCGTGCGCCGCCGCGAGCTGCGCCCGCGCCTGCGCACGCGCCGCCAGGTAATCGCGCGGATCGATTCGCAGCAGCAACTCGCCCTGCCTCACGCGCTGGTTGTCGTTCACCAGGAGCGCCGTCACGTAGCCGGATACCTTCGGCATCATGGTCACGACATTGCCGTCGGTGTAGGCATCATCGGTCGACACCTGATTGCGATGCGCGAACCAGATGAAGAATGCGGCGACGCCGAGCACGAGAACGGCGACGGCAACGATGATCAGCGGCTTTTTACTGCGCCGCTTCTGGTCATGTTCACTCCGGCCGTGATCTTCGCCGTGTTCCGGATCGTGCTTTTGGTCTGCGGTGTGTTCCTGCTTGTCGTTCCTTGAGGACACTACGGATGCTCGGCGGGAGATTCACGGGTTTTGGCCTCTCATGCTCTTTGGCGGGGGGCGGGGAGTCAACCTCGCCAGCGCGCGCTCGAATGCCGGAAACCGCCTACAGTTGGCAGGCTTCAATGCAATGGAACAAATCCGTAGGCTTTGAACGCGGCATCGCCGGACGCACCGCGGATGAATTCCACGAGCTTGAGTGCCGCCGGCTTCGCGCCCCGTGTGAGCGCGACGGGATAGACGATGGCGGGATGAGACTCGGGCGGAAACACATCGACCATCCGCACATGCTTGTCGACCAGCGCATCGGTCTCATACACGATCCCGAGCGCCGCCTCGCCGCGATC
>Ga0181534_10000167_pt1 | contig 46560 bp, 49 predicted proteins | sample PEATcosm2014_Bin_37_FD_119758 | JGI IMG/M metagenome (GOLD analysis project Ga0181534, IMG submission 119758) | Peatland microbial communities from MTU Mesocosm Facility, Houghton, MI, USA - PEATcosm2014_Bin17_10_metaG | ecosystem: Environmental > Terrestrial > Soil > Wetlands > Peat | place... | reverse complement strand
ATGAGAAACGCGGGGCGGCAGGTGTCGCGGGCGATGATTATCGAGCACGTGTGGAACCTGACCTTCGATACCACCACCAACGTGGTCGATGTCTACATTAATTATCTGCGGAGGAAGGTGGATGATGGCCATCCCCGGAAGCTGATCCATACCGTGCGCGGGGTCGGCTACGAGCTGAGCGGGGAGAGCGTGGCGAGGGTATGAGCTCCCGGTCGGCGGAGGCATCCGGGGCGAAAGCCGAGGGCGGCCGACCGCTGGAGCAGTTGCTCCATGCCTTGAACCAGCCGCTAACCGGGCTGCAGTGCGCGCTCGAAGTGGCGCTGGCGGCGGAGCGCCCGGTGGAGCACTATGTCGGAGTCCTGCGCGAGGGCCTGAAGCTTACCGAGCGGATGTACGTGCTGGTGGGGGCGCTGCGCGCGGTAGCGGAGATAGCGGATTCGCCGCAGAGTCCGGCGGGAGAAATAGAACAAGAACAAGAGGCAGAAGGCGAACAAAAAGAAAGCGAAGAAAGAAAAGGGATTGAGCTGGCCGGGCTGCTGGCGGAGATCGTGGAAGACCTTCGGCCGGTCGCCGAGGCAAAGCGAGTGCGAATTCGGACGCATTGGGCGTTGCCAGCCAGGTTGGGGGTGACGTGGAAGGGAAAAAAGAGCTGTCTGACAGGGCTGCTGTTCCGCACCTTGGAGTCGACGTTAGGTTTGGCAGAGGGAGGCAGCGAGATGGAGATAGCAACCCGCATTCACTCCGCGGGCGGTGGGGTTGCAGTTCACGTCCACTGGCTGGGGAGGCGAGCCTGGGAGGAAGCGGCCGGCGGCGAGTATTCCCGGCCGGAGTTGGGGCTGCTGGTTGCCCGGGCCGGTCTGGAAAAAGGCGGAGTGCGGTGGGAGCGGTCGCGGCAAGAAGGCCTTGATCGCCTAAAGCTCAGGCTTGAGGTTCAGGCTTGAAGCTCGAGCCGCCCGCGGCAACCCGCTCCCATGCGGAATGGCGGGAGAACCGGCCCATCCGCGGATCGCTCAACCGCGGTCAGGGAAGAGGCTGAATCGAATAAGAGGATAAATGAGGATAAATTATGAGGGTATTCCCATCGTTTCCCAGTTTGGCGATGGTCGCCGGGGGGGCCTTGATTGCCAGCCCCAACAGCGCCTTCCGCGAGCAGGTGCAGGGCCGGCTGAATGGTCGCTGCCGCCCGGTGCAACAGGCTCTGGGCGGGGCGGACGCGCTGGCGAAACTGGAAAAAGGGGAATGGCGGGTGCTTTTTCTCGACCGTCGGGTCGCCGATCTGGACACCGAAGAGCTGACCGCGACCATCGAGCGCCGCTTTCCCGGAATTCAAGTGGTACTGCTGGACTCCAGCCTGGAACTCGCCACCGCCGAGGATGAGAGAAGTCGGTGGCGCGAGGCTCGGCCGGGAGAGCATCCGGGGACTGAGAAATTGGAGCTTGAGAGACCGGCACCCATGCAGCTCGCCTTGGAGAGGCCTGCGCCGCAGCGGGGCGGGGGTGGGGAGTGGGTTGAGCCATTGCCGGGCATGATCGGGGGCAGTCAGGCGATGCAGCGGGTTTACAAGCTGGCGCGGCTGGTGGCGCCACGCTCGACCACCGTGTTGATCGCGGGCGCGAGCGGCAGCGGCAAGGAACTGGTGGCGCGGGCGCTGCATCGGCTGAGCCCGCGCGCGGGGAGGGCGTTTGTGGCGGTAAACTGCGCCGCCATTCCCGAAGCGCTGCTCGAGTCCGAGCTGTTTGGCCATGCCCGCGGGGCCTTCACGGGCGCGCTGCAGGCGCAACTGGGGCGGATTCCGGCGGCGCACGGGGGCACGCTTTTTCTCGACGAGATCGGCGAACTGCCGCTGGGCATGCAGGCCAAACTGCTGCGCTTTCTGGAGGAGAAAGAAGTGCAGCGACTGGGAGCGAGCGAGGCCACCCGGGTGGATGTGCGGGTGGTGGCGGCGAGCAATGTGGATCTGGCCGAACGCACGCGGCGGAGGGAATTTCGCGAGGATCTTTTCTATCGCCTCTCGGCCTTTCCCCTGGAACTGCCTCGGCTGGCCGAGCGCGGCCCGGACATTGTGCCTTTAGCGGAGCACTTTCTGGCTTGCCTGGCGCTCGCGATGAGCCTTCCCTGCCCGACGCTCAGCCCCGAGGCGGCCCGTATTCTCGAAGGCCATGGCTGGCCGGGCAACGTGCGCGAGTTGCAGCACGTCATGGAACGGGCGGCGATTCTGCTGGAGAGTGGGAACACGGTCCTGCCGGAGCACCTTTATTTTCCCTTCCAAGACACGGCCATGCTGTCGGGCCGCACCCATCCGTACGCCACTTTAGCAAGCTAAGAACATTCTTATCCAGTATCCCCGGCGGCTGGCCCCCGCCGTGCAACGCTTGCCTACAGCCATGACGTCTTTGCCTATCGCCATTGCACGTTGCCCCGGAGCACACACCGACGAATTGGAAGATGGGCTGCTCGACAAGGAAGGAACTGAAGCTTGGGAGAATAAGTGGCCGCGGGAGATGGGGATCGAGGTGCCGTCCGGAGACGTGCGGTCAGAAGGGGTACGTCGCGTGGGTGTGCCAACAGAGGATGAGCCCTCACTGCGGCTGGCTTTTCTGAACTTTGCCCAGGCCGCAGGCACGCTGGAGCGCTCGTATACGCGGCTGCGCTCTGAGGTGGAGCGCCTGCACCGGGAACTGGCGCAAAGCCGTTTCGGTTGGGCGCGGAGCCGGGAGGAAAACCGCGAGATCCGGCGGCATCTGGACCGCATTCTGGAAGGGCTGCCCTGCGGCGTTCTGGTGGCGGGAAGCGATGGTGCGATTTCGGCCATCAACCCGGAGGGTAGGCGGCTGCTGGGGGCTCTGGCCGAGTCCGGCCAGGCGTGCGCGGAGCCCTGGGGGGAAGCAGGAAAGCTGGCGCTGGCGCCGGGCCTGCTTGACCTGCTGGCCCGGTCTCGGAGAGTTTCCGCCGAGCAGGAGCAGCGCTTTGATGATGGGAACGGATCCTCGATCTGGCTGGCGGCGCGGCACGCTGCCGTGCCACAACCGGCCACCCGCGAAGCTGTGGGAACGGCGGCGGCAGCAACGGAGGGGATGGCAGAAGAGGGGACGCCAGAGTTTGCCGGTCCGTGCCAGCCCGCAGAGAGCGGAAGCCCGCCAGTATCTATCTTCATTTTGCGCGACATCAGCGAGGCGAAAAACTTGCTGGAGGAGCGCGAAAAAGGTCGGCGCGAGCAGGCGCTGGCGGAGATGTCGGCCACCCTGGCCCATGAAATTCGCAATCCCCTGGGCAGCATGGAGCTATTTGCCGGGTTGCTGGCAGGGGCCGGGCTGCCAGCGGAGTGCGAGGGCTGGGTCGAACAGGTGCAGGCGGGGCTGCGCACCCTGGCTGCCACGGTGAACAATGTGCTGCATTTTCACAGCCTGCCAGCGCTGGAGCGCATGCCCACGGAGATGGGAAGGCTGCTCGACTGGGCCGGCGGCTTTCTCGTCCCCATGGCGCGTCAGGCAGATGTGGAGTTGCGGATGCGCAACCGCCTGGCGGGAGTGTGGTTGGCCGCCGACCGCCACAGGCTGGAGCAGGTATTGCTGAACCTGGTGCTGAATGCGCTGCGGGCGGTATCCCGTGGAGGTTGGGTTGAAGTATCCGGGAAGCGGGCGGAAGGCGGCCGGAAGCAAGCCTTGGTCATCGCCGTCAGCGACTCCGGGAGGGGAATCGCACCCTATGAGAGCGAAGCGCTGTTTGCTCCCGGCTTCAGCACCCGCCCGGGAGGTCCCGGCCTGGGACTGGCAGTGAGCCGCAAAATTGTGGAACAGCATGGGGGATCGCTCGGCGCTGCCAACCGGGCGGGGGCGGGGGCGTGTTTCACGATGACCCTCCCCTGGGCGGAAGACAAGCTGGGGAAAAACAGGGCAGGGGAAAATGAGCTCGCGAGGGCGCAGGGAATGTCGGAGTGAGCAGGATGAAGCGAGTGCTGGTGGTCGATGACGAGGCCGGAATGCGGGCCGCCCTGGAAGCGCACTTCCTGCAACGGAGCTGGGGCGTGGATACCGCAGGCAATGCGGACGAAGCCCTGGAAAAATTTCGCCGGGTTCTCCATCCCCTGGTGGTTACGGACATTCGCATGCCGGGGGCCGACGGCTTTGCCGTGATGAGGGAGGCGCGCGCCCTGGCGCCGAATACCGGAGTGATCCTGCTCACTGCCTTTGCCAGCGTGCCCGACGCGGTGAGCGCGATGAAGGGCGGAGCCTGCGACTACCTGCTGAAGCCGGTTTCCTTCTCTCAGCTGGAGCAGGCGGCGGAGAGAATTCTGGCCGATTCCCACGGCCCGGCCGGTTTCCAGAGCGAAGCGGGGCAGGGTCTGGTGGGGGACGCGCCCGGCTGGCGCCGTGCCCTGGCGCGCGCCCGTCAGGCGGCCGCCAGCGACGCCGATGTGCTGATTGAGGCGGAGAGCGGCACCGGGAAAGAATTGGTGGCGCGGCTGATCCATGGTTTGAGCTCGCGCCGGGATCGTCCGTTCGTAGCCGTCAACTGCGCGGCTTTTCCCGAGACCCTGCTCGAAAGCGAGCTCTTCGGGCATGCCCGAGGGGCCTTCACCGGGGCCACCATGGCCAAGCCGGGCCGCTTCGAACTGGCCCACCGCGGAACCCTGCTGCTCGATGAGATCGGCGAGATGCCGCTCGGTTTGCAGCCCAAACTGCTGCGGGTGCTGCAGGAGCGGGAGTTTGAGCGCCTGGGGGAGACGCGCAGCGTGAAAGTCGATGTGCGGGTGATTTCGACCACCAACCGCGCCCTGGCCGCGATGGTACGGGAGGGCAAGTTCCGGGCGGATTTATATTACCGCCTGAACGTAATCGCCCTCGGCCTGCCGCCGCTTCGGGAGCGCCGGGAGGACATTGCGGGGCTGGCCGAACACTTCGCGGCACTCTACTCTTCGCCAGGCAAGCCCGTGCGCCTGGGCAAGGAATTCCTCGAAGGCCTTGCCGCCCACGGCTGGCCGGGCAATGTGCGGGAACTGGCCAACTGCGTGCGCCGAGCCGTGGCCCTGGCCAGCGGCTTGGAGATCGGATTGGAGGGCCTGGAAGGCGCGGGCTGGGAGCTGGCCGGGCCTCCGGGTTCCTTTGCCGCCGGCGACCGGGAAGGCTGGACCGGGAAAGCCCTGGGCGACGATCAGCTGCGGGCCGGAGTTTCGCTGGGAACCATGGAGCGCAAGCTGCTCGAAGTGACCCTCGAAGCCACCGGGGGGAACCGCTCGCGGGCAGCGGCCCTTCTCGGAGTAAGCCTGCGGACCGTGCGCAACAAAATCCGCAGCTACGGGCTGCCCAGCTGGAGCAGTTATATCCATGATTGAAGCGAGCATGATTGACACCAGCAGCATGATTGATTCTCCCCTGATCGAAGCCTTGAGCCGCTATCTCGATGTCACGGCGGCCCGGCACAAATTAATTGCCGCGAACCTGGCCAATGTCGACACCCCCGGCTACCGCGCCCAGGACCTGGATTTTCGCGCTGAACTGGCACGCGCCGATCCGGCAGGCGGCGGGGCCGAGAGCTTGCGTTACGCGGCCAACCCTCCCGTGTCGCGGCCGGTGCGCGGGTTGCTGATGCGCCCCGACGGCAACAACGTCAGCGTCGAGCGGGAGAGCCTGCTGCTGGCCGAAACGCAAATGAAATTCAGCCTTGGGGTTCAGCTCTTGAAGGATGAATTCAAGGGTGTTTCCCAGGCCATCAATTCCGGAGGAAGCTCGCCATGAATCTGTTTGGCATGCTGGAAGTTAGCGGATCGGCGCTGGGGGCGGAGCGCTGGCGGGCGGAGGTGGTGGCAGCCAATATGGCCAACTCCGAGACCACGCGCACGCCGCAAGGCGGAGCTTATCACCGGCAGCTGCTGGTGTTTCGCGCCAACCCGATGCCGCGCTTTCCCCGGCTTTTCGCCGGGCTGCTCCCCTCCCCGCCCGATGGCGGAGTGCGGGTGCAGGGGGTGGTGGCGGACCGGTCGCCCCTGCCGCGCCGTTACGAGCCGGGGCATCCCGACGCCGATGGCGCCGGCTACGTGACTTATCCCAATGTGAATCCGGTGCTGGAGATGGCCGATCTACTGAGCGCGGTGCGCGCCTATCAGCTGAATGCCGCCGCGGTGCAGGCGGCGAAGAACATGATCCAGCAGTCGCTGCAGATTCTGAGCTGAAGCGGCCAGCTGCAGAGGAGACCAGGAAGCCCATCATGAGCCAGCCGATATCTTCGTTGAGGATCCTTCCGGCGGAGGTCGAGAGCGCAGCCGGGTTTGCCCCGTCCCCCGGCCTAGGCTTCGCCGACACCCTGCGAACCGCCCTGGGAGAAATGGGCGAGTTGCAAAGCCAGGCGGAGAGCAAAGTGGCGGGAGTGCTGGAAGGTAGCGGCGCCGACGTCCACAGCGCGCTGATCGCGGTGGAAAAAGCCGATCTGTCCTTTCAGCTGATGATGCAGGTGCGCAACAAGATCGTCTCCGCCTACCAGGAGATTTCGCGCATGCAATTCTGACCGTGGGCCGGAACTCTGGAGGTCGATGAGCATGAGCGCGGGGGTATCTTCCTTCTCTTTCAGGCACAGCCATGGCCGAGGAAAACATCAAGTCCTTCGACGACGGGCTCGGCCGTCTAAAGCTGTTCCTCGCCGGCTTAAGCTTTCGCCAGCGGGTGTGGATAGTGGGCGGCGCGATCCTGATCGGAGCCACGCTATGGGGATTTGTGACGCTGCTGGGGCAGCCGAAATACGTGACCCTTTATTCCGGCTTGCGGCCGGAGGATGCCCCGGCCCTGGGCGCCAAGCTGGCGGCGAAGAACATTCCTCATCAGATCTCGGCGGACGGAGGCACGCTGCTGGTTCCCGAGGACAAGCTCGACGCCGCCCGCCTCGAGACCGCGGCGGCCGGCCTGCCGCGCGGCGCCCGCCTCGGCTTCGAGCTGTTCGACACGCCCAACTGGGCGGGCTCGGATTTCACCGAGAGAGTGAACTATCAGAGAGCCCTGGAGGGGGAACTGGAGCGCACTCTCTCGACCCTGAGCGAAGTAGAAGGGGTGAGGGTGCATCTGGTGATGCCGCAGGAATCGCTGTTCACCGATCAGGAGCATGAGGCCAAAGCCTCAGTGATTTTGCAGACTCGCGGCGGCCGGCTCTCCGAGTCGGCGCAGTTGGCCATCCCGCAATTGGTGGCCAGCGCGGTCGACCGGTTGAAGCCGGAAAATGTGACGGTGATCGACGCCGACACCAATACGCCCATGCTGCGCGGGCGGGAGGGCGGCAAGGCCTATATGCCCGACGAGGAGTTGGCCAAGACTCTGGTACATACCCTCGAGCCGGTGGTGGGAGCGGATCATGTGCGGGCCAGTGTGCACGTGGAGTACGACTTGGGCACCAGCGAAGACACCCAGGAGACCTATGACCCGAAGACGCCCACGGCGTTGACTCAGGAACACTCGGAGGAAAGCTCGGTAGGCGAGGCGCCGGCGGGAGTGCCGGGCACTGCCAGCAACGTGCCGGCGGCGACCGCCGCGCCGGCGGGAGGCGCTCCGGCTACGCCGCTGGCGGCGGGCAGCGCCGAGCATTCCAACTCAAAGTCCGACGCCACCACCTACGCCGTGAGCAAGAGCCTGCACCGCAGCCTGGAGCCCGCCGGGCGAGTGCGGCGGATTGCCGCCGCAGTCCTGGTGGACGACGCGGTGGAGTGGAGCGGGCCGACGGGAAAGCGCACCAGCACCCGGCGCAAACGCACCCCGGAGGAGATGAAAATCATCGAGCAGCTGGCCCGGGCCGCCATCGGGGTGGATGCTCTGCGCGGCGATGTACTGGCAGTGGAAAATCTTTCATTCCAAGAAATGCCGGTCGACATTCCCCCTCCGCCGACGAAATCCGAGCATTGGAAGCATTTAATTGAGCCCTGGAGCTGGGCCCTGCGCTACCTTGGGATAGCGGCGCTTTTTGCCGTGGTCTACTTTCTGATCCTGGGGCCGGTGAAGAAGGAGGTGCTGGCGGCCTTCCGGGAGCTGCCGAAGAAATTCGCAGACAGCCTGTCCTCGCCGCCGGCGGGAGGAGCCCACCCAGAGGAGGATATCCGTCCGGAGACCCTGCGGGGCAAGGAATTGAAGAAGATGCTCACCGAAAAAGTGAAGGCCGAGCCGGCCGCGGCCAGCCGCCTGGTCGAGTCCTGGATGCGGGAGGGCTCGGAATAATGCCGGTTCCCGCCACCGGCCTGCGTAAGGCCGCCATTCTGATGGTGCTTTTAGGGGAAGATGCGGCCAGCGAGATCTACCGCCATCTTCCGCCCGCGGAGGTGGAACAGGTGACCAGAGAGATTGCCGGTCTGGAGCGCTTTGACGCCGAGACCGGGATTGAGGTGCTGGAGGAGTTCCAGCGTCTGGTGATCACCGGCGACTATGTGAGTCAGGGCGGCACGGAATATGCCAACAAGCTGCTGGTTAAGGCGTTTGGCGAGGAAGGTGCGGCCGATTTGCTGCGCCAGGTGGCGCAGGCGGCGGAGATGAGCGGGACCAAATTGGATTCTTTGCGCAAGGCCGATCCCAAACAGCTGGCCAAGTTTATCGAGAGCGAGCATCCCCAGACCATCGCCCTGATTCTGGCCCACCTGGAGTCGAAGCAGGCCTCGATCGTACTAATGGCCCTGCCTGCGGAGTTGCGGGCCGAGCCCATTAAACGGCTGGCCCAGCTGCGGCAGTTCTCGCCGGAGATGGCGGGCCGGGTGGCGGTGGTTCTGCACAAGCGACTGGAGGCTCTGGGCGAACAGAGCCGGCGCGCATATGCCGGATTGCGCGGGGTCGCCGACCTGATGAACCGGCTGGATGCGACGACCGGGAAAACCATTCTGGAATCGATCGAGGGCGAGGATCCCAAGCTGGCCCTGTCCATCCGAAATCTGATGTTTACCTTTGAAGATTTCCTGACCGTGCCGGAGACCGGGATTCGGGATTTATTGGGGCAGATGGACAAGAAGACCCTGGCCACGGCCTTGCGCGGGGCCTCCGAGGAGTTGAAGAATTATATCTTCAAGTCGATGTCTTCGCGGGCGGTGGAGATGTTGAAGGAAGATATGGATGTGCTGGGGCCGGTGAAGTCAAAGGACATCAATAAGGCGCAGATGGAGGCGGTGGCGATTGCGCGGAAGCTGGAGGCGGAAGGCAAGTTGACGCTGACGCCGGAGGCGGAGGATGAGTTCGTCTCCTAGCCCGTGCCGGACTCCCGCATCTGCTCTCGCTGTGCCCGCGGACCCCTCCGGCGCGCCGCCGGCCGCGACTCCCTTCCCCTATCGCGAAGCGGTGCGCGGGCCGGGACAGCACAACTTTGCCCGAGCGCCCACGGATTCGACTGTATCCGAAAAGGCCGCTGCTGCGCCCGTCTTCCGGGAAAACCCGGAGCGCGAAGCGCAGTGCCGCGAACAGGGGAGGGTCCAGGGGGCGGCGGAGAGCCGGGCGAGGTTTGAGCAGCAACTAGAGGGGGAGCGCGCGGCGATTGCCCGGGCGGTGGCCGAATTCTGCCGCGAGCGCGCGTCCTACTATCAGAGCATTGAGGAAGAGGCGGTACGGCTGGCGCTCAACATCGCGCGCCGGGTTTTGCATCGGGAGTCGCAAATCGATCCCCTGCTGCTGCTGGGCATGGTGCGGGTGGCGTTGGGAAAAATCGAAGGGGCCAGCGGGGTGGCGCTGCTGGTAAACCCGCAGAGGGCGGTGGAGTGGCGACGGTTGCTGACGGCGCACCTCGATCCGCGCGAGGTGCCGGTGGTGGTGGAAGATCCGGCCATGGCGGGGGAGCAATTGGGGTTGCGCACCACCATGGGAACCGCCGACATCGGGATGGAGAGCCAGTTGAAGGAAATCGAAAACGGGCTGATGGATCTGCTGGCGGCGCGACCGGGGCGGGAGAGGTGAGTGGCGAGGGCCGGTTGCGGCCTTATCTCGCGAGGCTGGAGGCCTTCTCCGGACTGCGCTGGCGGGGGCGCGTCACCCAAGTGATTGGGCCGCTGGTGGAGTCGGAAGGACCGTTCTGCTCGGTCGGCGAGGTCTGCGAGATTACGACTTCGGAAGGACGGGTGCTGGAAGGCGAGATCATAGGATTCCGCGGCAGCACGGTGCTTTCCATGCCACTGGAGCCGCCTCTTGGGGTGCGCCATGGGGATGCGGTGGCCACTTGGGGGGCGCGACCGGCGATCCTCGTCGGCGATGGTCTGCTGGGGCGGGTGGTGGATGGTGGGGGGAAGGTTCTGGATTCGCTGGGCGCGTTGCCGGGAGGCGAGTACCAAGCCTTGGATGCGGCCGCTCCCTCGCCGCTTGAGCGAGTGCCGATTCGGGAAGCGCTGGGATGCGGCATCCGGGCGGTGGACGCCTTTCTAAGTTGTGGCCGAGGGCAGCGGGTCGGCATCTTCGGCGGCAGTGGAGTCGGCAAGAGCACGCTGATCGGCATGATGGCGCGCAACACCAATGCCGACCTTACGGTGCTCGGGCTGGTGGGGGAGCGAGGCCGGGAAGTGCGCGAGTTTCTCGAAACCCTGGGGCCGGAGGGCTGCCGGCGCGCCTGCGTGGTGGTTTCCACCTCGGATCAGTCTCCCTTGCTGCGCATCCGCGCCGCCCTGGCGGCAACGGCGGTGGCGGAATACTTCTGCGCCCGTGGCCAGAATGTGCTGCTGGTGGTGGACTCGCTGACCCGCATGGCGATGGCACAGCGCGAGATTGGATTGGCGGCGGGAGAACCGCCCACGGCCAAAGGTTACACCCCCTCCTGCTTCGCCATGCTGGCCCGGCTGCTGGAGCGCGCCGGACGCTTCCCGCAAGGCAGCATTACCGGGTTCTATACCGTCTTGATGGAGGGCGATGACGAACAGGATCCCCTGGTGGATGGAGCGCGGGCCTTGCTGGATGGTCACATCATGCTGGATCGGAGTTTGGCGGTGCGCAGTCACTATCCCCCGATTGCCGTGCTGAATAGCGTGAGCCGGCTGATGTCTGCGGTGGTCTCGGCGGCGCATCTGGAAAAAGCGCAGGCGGCCCGGCGGTTGCTGGCCGCTTATGCGGCGTCGGAGGATCTGGTCCGCATTGGAGCCTACCAGAAGGGGAGTGACTCAACCCTGGATAAGGCTCTCATCGTGATTCCCGAGTTGGAGCGCTTTCTAATCCAGAAGCCGGAAGAGCCCGCTCCGCCGGCCGAAACCATCCAAAGGCTGCTGGCGCTGCCAGCCTGAGGCTGATATGGCATTTCATTTTCCGTTGCAGGCTGTTCTTCATCTTCGGCAGAGCCTGGAGCATCAGCAGGAATTGCGTTTGCGGGCCGCCAACCAGCAAGTTTCCCAAATGCAGTATGGAATCGAGCAAGTCGAAATCCGCCGGGTGGAATTAGGCGACGCCCAAAGCCGCGATCTGGCAGCGGGCATCACCTCCGCGGAACTGCGTTTCGGGCTGCAGTGCGCAACCCAACTGGGCCGCTACAAGTTCGAATTAGAAAGGCAACTGGCCGGGATGCAAAGGGTGCGCGACCAACAAAGCGAGATCTTTCAAGAGGCCCGGCGTAAGCGCGAGATGCTGGAAGGGGTTCGGGACCGGCAGTGGCGGCAGTACCAGCAGGATACTCTGCGGCGGCAGCAGAGGGATCTCGATGATTTGTTTCTGTTGCGCCGCGATTATCTGCGCCGCGGCTAAAGTTGCCGGGTACCTGGTCTTTGATTGCCTACTCGAGTCGAATCCGGCGTCTCGAACCTCCTCGGCGAAACTTGGATTCCCTTGAATGCGCTGTCTTTCCTTCGGGATGTACCCGTCCAGGGTATTTCGGGATTTGTGGCGACTGGAGTGCATTTGTTTTCGCGGAACCGGCTTGAAACCGGGGGCGGGGTGGATCGATTCCGTGAATCTGAATCTGGTGGACATCTCGAATGCCGTGCCGCCGGGAATCGAATCTGCGGGAGCGATTCCGGGTGCGCACGGAACCGCGGGATTCGCCGCCACGCTGGCGACAGTACAAGCGTTAGCGATGCCGCCCTCGCTTGCACCGGCACTCGCGCTGAATTCGGCCATCGGTCGTATCCAAGATTCCGGCAAAGCGCCGACTTTGAACGCCAAGGGGGGCAAACGAGCCGTGGTTCCCGAAGGCGAGACGAACCCAAGTTCGAATTCGACGTGGCTTCAGATCGCAAGCCAGGGGTCTCTTGCGACCACCCACGCGGAAGCTTTGCCCGACCAGCCCTTGCCCAGCGGGTGGGGAGAAAACGCAGTCAGCGAACCGGTTGCTGCACTGCGGCAGGATGGCTTCCCGAACTCGCCTTCTTTTCCTCCGAGTCAACCGCCAAATCAAATGGCCGCAAGCGTGCCGATGAGCCTTACAGCGGGTTGGTCCGAGCTGCGGATTCCAGCCTCGATTAGCGGCCCGCCGGCAGACGAAGATTCTCCCTCGTCTGGGGCATCGCCGGGGAGGGTCGTTTCGCCATCGCCAACCAGCGCCCGAGAGAATCCATGGGCAAACTCTTTGATCGACGGTCTACCGCAGTCCGCCAGCGGCACCCGATCCGTCGAAACCCGTGGGGCAGGGGTTGTGGCTTATGAGATGCCCGCCACCGGTTCCTTGCAGCCTTCGAGCGGAAAAACGGTATCGGGGGAAGCGCCTATGCGGCTCGATGAACCGGGACCGTTGCCCTCGAACCTAGCGTCGCCATTCTCTTCGCTTCCGCAGGCTTCAGCGCTGCGCGGAAGCGACTCAGCCACTTTCCAAGCGGAATCACATCCTCCAGTTTTCCAGGAAAGCACTTTGTCAGGGCAGTCGACCGTGGTGGAAAGCTGGGAGAGCGGGCTGCCTTCGAGGATCCTGAGCAATCGTCCGGAAGTCGCTTCACCGGGGGATATCGATCCCGGCAGCGCCGGACCAACAGCGGTGGTTTCGCCAGTCGTTCCACCAGCGGTCGCAGTCTCGCCGGTTGCTGTTTTGGAGGTGAATCCTGCCATTACTGACCCCAAGATTATTGAGCGGGCAGACAGGTTAACTCGGGATGTGCCGCAGACCATCGGGGCAACCGCTCCAACGCAAGTCGCGACACCAGCGATTGCTGGACAGGTCCGTGGAACGGAGGACACTGAAACGGAGATCAGTGGAACGGCGACCCGTGGGACCGGGATCAGTCTGCCGGAAGACCCAGGGCCCTCGGCTATGGCCTCCGATCCGGGCGCGCTTCCTCCAAGCCCCGGGTTGGCAGCCATCCAGTCGGTGGAGGTAGCTCAACTCGAGCCGCTATCCGCCCCGGCTTCGAGCGGTACGGCGCAGGGGCTGGCTGGCGATTTCACGCCGGATTCCGCGAAAGCGTCCCAATGGAATAATCCCCCGCCGCCCCCAGCCACAGCAGGCATGCTGGCACAGCCTGGCGGTGAAACGAGTTCTGGCTTGGCCACGGGGATTCCGAGTTTCATCCCGAACGTCAACTGGCCGGGGACTGCCATGAGTTTTTCGAGAAATGCTGCTGCGAAAGGAAGCTCCGGGAGCGGGGCGACGGCGCACAGGGCGGGTTCCGGCGTGAATCAACCCGTCGGCCAAGGTTTCGCTTCCGATGAAGATGGCGAGGACACAGTGTCGGCGCCCCAGACTCCGTTTTCTATTTTCTTTTCGACTCCCGGACCCGGGACAGGAGCTGCGGCATCCTCTTTGCCGAAGTTAATTCTGCCCATAACGGAGCCGGTCGCGCACAATGGCACGACGAGCGGCACGATTGCATCCGGCACCTGCCACCTGGCGGGCAGGGGCGAGAATAACGACGGTCAAATCACGTCCAGCCTGAACAGCGTCGTCAACGGTTTCAACAACCAGGAAACGCTGCCGCCGATCCCGAGCGCCTTGTCGGTCGCGGCGGCAATAAAAAAAGAGGGTGACTCGGCAGCCACGAGTGCTGCTTCGACTCCTCCCACGGTCGGCGCCGGATTCCCGGCAGAGCCTACTCTGACGCCGCTCAATTCTGCGACATCCATGCAACCGCCCAGCGTGACCGAGGTTCCGGCTGCTGGCTCGACCAAATCCGGCGCTTCGGTTGGAACCGGATCGAGCAGCCCGTCCGCTATCCCGGTTGCAGTTCCAGCCCCGCCGACAGCGCCTGTGCCCGCGGGGCCGGTGCAGATGGCGCAGATGCTAAACCGGGTTGGTCAATCGGAGATGCGGATTGGCATGAACACCTCGGCATTCGGCAGTATCGAGGTGCGGACCACAGTGCATGCCAGCGAGGTTGGCCTGACCATCGGCAGCGAGAAGGGTGACCTGCGTTCCTTGCTAAACAACGAAATGCCGGGGATTGCCAACACCCTGCAACAGCAGAATCTGCGGCTGAACAGCGTCAGCTATGTGCAGGGCTTTGGCTCCGCTAACCAAGGCGCGGGAGGGGGCAACCCTCAGCAGCAACCCTTTGCTCCCAAGAGTCCATATCCCGGGGAGGCCTCCACCGAGGCTGGCGCGGGAACTTCTCTCGAAGAATTGCTGGCTGCGGAAGCATGCAGCCCAGCAATGGGTTTGAGCATTCTCGCTTAAAGGGTAGGAGGAGCTTATGGGAACGACACCGATTACCACGCCTCCGACGACGGGCACAACCACCAGCACCACCAATGGTTTGCCCACCGGGCAAAGCTTGAACAATATGTTCTTGCAACTACTGGTGGCCCAACTGCAGAACCAGGATCCCACGGATCCGCTGGACCCTTCACAGTTTGTCGGTCAGTTGGCGCAGTTCAGCGAGCTGAGCGAGGTTACGTCGATCTACACGTTGCTGCAGCAGGTGGTACCCGGGGCTGCAAGTGCCGGATCGAGCGCGAGTTCAAGGACCGGCGGGACGTTTGGCTCCGGTTCTGCGCCTGCGGCCGGCACTGGGCTCGCATCCGCAGCCGGGTCGCCTTCCACTCCCGCTCTCGGTCCGCTCCCGGCAGGGAGTTCGGCCTTCGCCAGCGCATCTTCGAAATTTGCCGCGCCGTCGCTATCCGCGCTAAGCAATGCCACACCCAGTTCAATTCTCAGCAAGATTCAAGGAGCGTTCTAAATGCCCGATTTTTCCATTCCCCTCTCCGGTTTGACCGCCGAATCCACCGATCTTTCGGCCATTGCCAATAATTTGTCCAACCAAAACACCCCCGGCTACAAAGACACGCAGGCACTCTTCAGTGACTTGTTCTACCAGAATATTGGTACCACGGGAGCGGGAGATCCGATTCAACTGGGCGCGGGAACGGAGATCGGCTCCTTGAATTCGCAGTTTACCCAGGGAAGCATCAGCGCTACGGGCGTGCCCACCGACGTCGCCATTCAGGGTAACGGATTCTTCGCCGTAGAAAACTCGGATGGGGTCATCGACTACACCCGGGCGGGCAACTTCACGGTCGACCAGAACGGTTTTCTGGTGAGTTCTAGTGGGCAACAGGTTCTGGGCTATCCCGCCGTCAATGGGGTGATCAACAGCGGCTCGGGGCTTTCGCCCCTGATGCTGGGCGCTGGCACAGTCAATCCACCCATCGCCACCGCCAATGCGGACTTGACTCTCAACCTGAACGCGGCTTCTCCGGTGGGAACCGAGTACTCGACTCCGGTCACGATCTACGATTCGCTGGGCGGCAGTCATGTGCTGACCTACAACTTCACCAACACCGGCCCCAACACCTGGAGTTACAGCCTCAATCTCCCGCCTGGCGACCTCAACCCGGTGGGTGCGTCGCCGCAAACCGGGGTGCTGGCTACCGGAACGCTCATCTTCAATGGAAATGGACAGCTAGTCAGCGATGGGGGAGGGGTAGGCACGCCCACCTATGGAGCAAGCAACGTCGGAAATGGAAACGTCTCCGGGCTTTCCCCGACCGCCGCAACCGTTCCCCAGACCATCACCCTGACCGCCACCAGCGCGAATCAGTTCTCGGTAGTGGGATCCGTGTCCGGGGCGCTGGGGACGGCGACCGTGGGCACTCCGTTCACCTCAAGCCAGGTGGATTTTACAATTGCTGCGGGATCGACGGCCTTCGCCACGGGCGACACCGTCACCGTGCCGACTACGGCCTTCACCTTGGGCGACGTCAAGGCCATTCCGATTACCGGCTTTGCCGACGGCGCCTCCAATCAGACTTTCAATTGGAACGTGTTGCAGGGAGGCAGTCCGATCATTACGCAGGTGGCCTCGCCGAGCGCGACCACGGCGATTGAGCAGGACGGCAGCAGCAGCGGCGCGCTGGTGAGCTTCAGCATCGGCTCCGACGGAACCATCACCGGATCCTTCAGCAACGACAAGACGCAGGCCCTGGGGCAGATCGCACTGGCCAACTTTGCCAACGTCAACGGACTGCAGCTCGACGGCAGCACGGATTTCTCGCCCACACTGGCGTCTGGCCAGGCCGTCGTCGGAGTTCCGGGCGCGGGTGTGCTGGGAACACTTTCGGGAGGCTCGCTGGAATTGTCGAACGTAGACATCGCCACGGAGTTCGCCAACTTGATCGTTGCGCAACGTGGCTTCGAAGCCGACGCCAAGGCGGTAACCACTTTCGATCAGATCACGCAGGATACGATCGCGCTCAAACAATGAGCGGCGTAACGTGATGCCGGTCAACCTCCGGCGGCAGCGGATCTGCCGGAGGCGCCCTCACCTTAATGAGATAAGAGAACCGTCATGAGTTTCTTATTGTCCAGGATAGATTTCTTAGATTTTTCTGACCCAGAATGACTCGGCCGTCATCGCATCGGCCTTGCCGCATTGAGTTCATAGGAACTTAGCGGACGATGCGCGGGCTTCGCTTCCCCCCTTAGTGTTCGCCCCGCGGTATCGCGATTGCTTCACTCTTGCCGTCTGATACTGCAAATGCCTGTGAACTTATGGCGATAACTCGATCTAGGCGAAGGCTTCTGGCCACCATGGTGGCGGCGCTGGGAGTCGGGAATTTCTTGCTCTTCGCCGCCTGCCAAAGCGAGATCGCGCCATCTGGCGGGGGCGTGCGGGTCAAGAGCACGCTGCATCTGGACACTTTCGTGCTGAACCTGGCCGATCCCGGCCAGCGGTCGTACTTGCGGGTGGGGATCGATCTGGGGTTGGGCATTGGAAAGACTAAGCCTGACGAGAACCTTCCGATTTCCCAGGTGCGCGACACCATTCTTGGAGTGCTCAGTCAGTATAAGGCGGAGGACCTGCTCACAGAGGAGGGCAAGGCCCGGCTGAAAAAGGCGATGCTGCGTTCGCTGCAAGATCGCCTCCCCGAATTGGCGGTGAAGGATGTGTATTTCACCGAGTTTCTGATTCAGCGTTGAGCAATCTGGCAGGAGACGACTAAGACTATGGCGGAAGCGGTGGGGCTGGCAAAAACCAATCCGAACGTCGCCAGCGAATCTGCGGCCGGCGCGGAAGGGGCGAGGGATGAGCGCTGGATGCGCGTCATGGGACTGGGCTGCGATCTTAGCGTCGACCTTCCCCTGCCACACTTCAAGATCGCCGATCTTTTGAAGTTGCGGCAGGGATCGGTGATCGATGCTCACTGGAAGGTTGGCCAGGACGTTCCTTTGAGCCTGAACGGAACGGTGATGGGCTGGGTGGAGTTTGAAGTTGTCGCCAGCAACTTAGCGGTGCGGCTAACGGATTTGGTTTGAGCGCCAGGCTGGATTGCTTGGCTAGAGCGACTTGGGATTATTGAGGTGGAGGGTCCCGATGGCAGAAACGGGCGGCATGGCGGGCACGGCTCGGGGTTGGCAACTGTTCCGGGATCTCCGGGGGAAACTGGCCAGGTTCTGCCTGCGGCTGTGGAACCTCGGTCAGGCAATGCCCAGATCGCTGCGCTTATGTGAGAGCTTGTCGCTCGGGGAGCGTCGGTTCGTCGCCGTAGTGGAATTCGACGGCGAGCAGTTCCTGGTGGGAGGCACCGCCTCCACCCTGATGCTGCTGGCGCGGCTGGGAAATTCCGGCCCCCAGCCGTGGGGTGACGCCGATAGGCGGAGGCTAGGGAGCGAAGACTGCATTCGGCCGTTCACTTCGGACACCGCGGACCGAGGGATTGCGCGGCGCAAATCGGAAGGTGGGGAGATCAGGGAGCGGGAGATTGGAATGGAGGCCAACCGGAAGCCCACTCGCCGACTTGACGATCGCCGACCGGACGACCGAGGGCTAGGCAATCGAGGACAAGACAATCACAACCATCCCAGGGAAGGCCAGTGTTCCGCGCAGTGCTGGGGCGGAGCGTGTTGAGCAACCTGGTGCCCGGGAGCGCGGTTGCCACTTTCGCCGCCGCGCTGCTGCGTGCCCTAGCCTGGCTGGCGCCCCGGATTCTGCGCCCCGGCGATGCCTCCGGCCTGCGCTGGACCGGCCTTAGCGGGACCTCCGGTTCGGTCCCGTGGAACATCGTGGTGCTGCTTACCCTGCTGACCCTTTTGCCGGCGCTCCTGGTCGCCTTGACCCCGTTCACCCGGCTGTTGATCGTCTTTCACTTCCTGCGCCAGGCACTGGGCACGCAGACCACGCCCAGCAACCAGACCCTGATCGGTCTTGCCTTGGTGCTCACCTACTTTCTCATGCAACCGGTGGGGGCAGCCATCTACGCGGCGGCGGTGGTGCCCTTTCAACGAGGGCAGGTGGATGCGCTCGATGCCCTGCAACGGGGGGCGCCGCCGCTGCGCCACTTCATGATCAAGTATGCCCGGGAGAAAGACCTGGGCTTGTTTTTGGAATTTGCGCAAGCCGGCCGCCCGACGCGAGAGGAAGACGTGCCCATGCGCGTGGTGATGCCGGCTTACATTCTGTCGGAGCTGAAAACCGGCTTTCAGATTGGGGCGGCGCTGTTTCTGCCCTTCCTGGTGATCGATCTGGTGGTGGCGGCGGTGACCACCTCGATCGGCATGATGCAGCTGCCGCCGGTAATTATTTCGACCCCGTTGAAGATCCTGCTCTTCGTCATGGTCGATGGCTGGAACCTGCTGGTGGGTTCGCTGATGAAGAGCTTCGCTTGAGGACCTTGCCGGTAGGCAAGTTTTCGGAGGAGATGCCTGATGGGATCGGACCAAATCGTGGCCTTATTGCGGCATACGATCGAGACCGCACTTTGGATGGGGGCGCCGCTCCTGGGAGCGGCGGTGGTGGTGGGCCTGCTGATCAATGTGGCGCAGGTGCTGACCTCGTTGCAAGACGCAACCTTGTCGACGGTGCCGCGGCTGGCGGCGGTGGCGGCAGCGATTTTGCTGTTGATGCCGTGGATGGTGCGCCGCATCGCCATGTTCACGGTGCAGGTGTTCTCCGACTTCGGTCCCTTCGTTCGCTAGCCGGTGCCGACCAGCGATCCGGCGAGGGAAATGAGGGAGATCAAAGAAAGCAGAGAGCGGCAAGAGGTTAAAGAATTGGCTTGAAAATTCACACAGAGAGGTCGAGATAACAGAGCGAGAAATGACGGATAGCTTCCATTTCGAGACCCTGCTGGCAGCCGCCGCTTTTCCCGGGGCGCGTATCTCCGGCTTGATGGTTTTCTGCCCATTTCTCGGAGGCAACGCCATTCCTCTCCCGGTCAAGGCCGGGTTGACCCTGCTGCTTACCTGCCTCCTGGCCCCGCTGCAAGAACCTTCGCATTTGCCACTGACCGCTTGGCAGTGGGCGGGAGTGGCGTTGGGCGAAGCCATGACCGGGCTGCTGCTGGGGCTGGCGGCAAACTTTCTTTTCGAAGCCGCCTTGCTGGCCGGGCAGGTGCTGGGCGTGCAGATCGGCTACTCGCTGGCCAATGTCTTCGATCCCCAGACCCAGGCCGATACTCCGGTGCTCTCGGAGTTTCACCAGACCGCGGCGCTGCTGATTTTTCTCCAACTCGACGTGCATCACTGGCTGCTGCGGGCGCTGGTGCGAAGTTACGCCTACCTGCCGGCGGGCCGAAGCGTGATCGTCCCCGCCGTGGCCGTCGGTCTGCTGCGGGCCGCGGGAGGAATTTTTCTCGCCGGGGTGCAGATCGCGGCGCCTTCCCTGGTGGCCACCCTGATCGCCGACGTGGCCCTGGGATTTCTGGGCAAGGCCTCGCCGCAACTGCCGGTGCTCTTCGTTGGCATTGCGCTGAAAAACTTCCTGGGTTTGAGCGTGCTGCTCATGGCCCTGGCGTATTGGCCGCGGCTGTTCAGTGAGCAATTCGCGCGGGCAATTCATCTCGCCGAGCAACTCCTGCACCTGGCCACCTAGCATCGGGCGAGCTGGGACTGGACCGCACAGCGGCGCAAGCGGGCAATGGAGGGGCGAGCGATTGAGGGGCGGCTGACCGAATCGGATTGAAAGCGCATGGCCGAGGGGAAAACAGAGAAAGCGTCACCGCGGCGCCGGCAAAAGGCTCGCGAACAGGGGCAGGTAGCCCGCAGCCGCGACCTGACCTCGGGGTTGGGGGCGATGACAGCGGTGGTGTTCTGCGCCTGGCAGTTGCCGGCCTTCACCGATGCGTGGCGCGGCCTTTTGCGCGGAGGGCTGGAAATGGCGGCCACTCATACGGAACAACTGGCCCCGCCGTGGCGGAGCGGACTTTGGGTATTCGGCGGGGTGGCAGTCGCTGCGGGCGCCGGCTGGCTGGTGGCCACCCTGGGCGGCCTCGCGCAGGGCGGGATGGTGTTCGCCCCCTCCGCGCTGGCGCCGAACTGGCAGCGCCTCGATCCCGCCAGCCATGTCGAACAGTTGTTCTCCCTCTCCGCCCTCAGCCGCCTGCTCAAATCGCTTCTGCCCACCGCAGTCGTGGTCTATTTCGCGCTCGGAGTGCTGGCGCGCGACTGGCGATTGCTACCCGCCCTGTTGCGCGCCACCCGCACGGGCCTCATGGGCTTCGCCACCTCGCGCATGTTTGAAGTGGCCTGGAAGGGATCGCTGGTGCTGCTGCTCTGGGCGGGTGCGGACTATCTGCTCGAGCGCCAGCGCCACGAGAACGAATTAAAGATGAGCAAGCAGGAGCAAAAGGACGAATTCAAGGAGATGGAGGGCCATCCAGCGGTGAAGCAGCGAATCCGGCGCCTGCAGCGGCAGAGCCGCCGTCGCCGCATGCTGAGAGACGTGGAACGAGCCGCGGTGGTGATCACCAACCCCACGGAATACGCCATCGCGCTCGAATACCGCGTCGAGATGGACGCGCCTGTGGTGATCGCCAAGGGGCGCAACCTGATCGCCGCCCAGATCCGGGAGATCGCCCGCTGGAAGGGCATACCACTGGTGGAAAACGCTCCGCTGGCCCACGCCCTCTACCGGACGGTGGAGGTGGGGCAGTCGATTCCGGCGCAGCTCTACACCGTGGTGGCGGAGATTCTGGCCGCCATTTGGCGGGCTCAGGCAAAAGCCTCGCCCGCGTCCACGGGCCAGCCCCGGGAGGAGATGTAAGCCCATGGCCGCCCCAGCCCTCGGCTCGAGCAGACTTGTCCCCAACCGGCCGTCGGGTCACAGGCCCAGCTCGGTTTCCGAGTGGATCATGCCCCTGGCCGCGGTGGGCCTGATTTTCGTGATGCTGGTTCCGCTGCCCAGCGTGCTGCTCGACCTGCTGCTGGCGGCCAGCATGACGGTGAGCGTGCTGGTGTTGCTCTCGGCCATTCAAATCCTGCGGCCGGCGCAGTTTTCCGTGTTCCCCAGCCTGCTGCTGCTGCTCACCCTGTTTCGCCTGTCGCTGAACCTGGCCTCGAGCCGGCGCATTTTGCTGCATGGCAATGAAGGAGCCGCGGCGGCGGGCCGCGTGATCGAGGCCTTCGGCCAGTTTGTGGTGGGCGGCAACTATGTAGTGGGCTTCGTGCTGTTCATCGCTTTGATCGCCATCCAGTACCTGGTGGTGGCCCACGGCGCGGTGCGCACCGCGGAGGTCACCGCCCGTTTCACCCTGGATGCCATGCCGGGCAAGCAGATGGCGATCGACGCCGATTTGAACGCCGGCCTGATCAACGAGACTCAGGCCCGCGCCCGACGCGATCGCATCGCGCACGACGCCGAATTTTACGGCGCCATGGATGGGGCAGCGCGCTTCAATCAGCGGGACTCGATTGCCACGATCCTGATCACCGCCATCAACATCATCGCCGGATTCTTGATCGGAGTTTTCCAGCTCGACATTCCTTTCCGGGAGGCGCTCCGCACCTACACCGTGCTGACGGTCGGCGACGGGCTGGTCACCATGATTCCGTCGCTGCTGGTCTCGATGGCGGGGGGCATCGTGGTCACCCGCGCCTCTTCCGACGCTACCCTCTCGGTCGATGTGGGGCGGCAGGTTCTGGGTCGGCGCCGCCCTCTGGTGATCGCCGCGGGTGTGATGCTGGCCCTGGCCGCCATCCCCGGGCTGCCCAAGTTCTCCTTCCTCCTGCTGGCCGGCGGCACCGCAGTTCTGGCCTGGCGCGCCGGCAAGTCCGAAGAGGAACCGGCGGCCCCTGAGGCTCTGGTCTCGGGCGCGGCGGCCGGGGACAAAAAACCGGCAAAAGATTCGGTCGAAGAGCTGTTAAAGCTCGACGAACTCAGTCTGGAAGTGGGGTACGGGCTGGTGCCGCTGGTCGACCAGAATCAGGGCGGCCAGCTGCTGGCGCGGGTGCGGGCGCTGCGCCAGAATCTGGCGCAGCAGCTGGGTTTCATCGTGCCCCCCATCCATATCACCGACAACGTGCGCCTCAAGGCGAAGGAGTATGCCATCGCCTTACGCGGAGTCGAAGTCGCCCGCTGGGAGCTGCACCTCGACCATCTGCTGGCGATCAGTTCGGAGGGTTCGCCACGTCCTCTGCCCGGGCTGGCCACCCAGGAACCGGCCTTCGGCGTGGCTGCGGTGTGGATTCCCGCCAGCTTGCAGAATCAGGCGCTGTCTTCCGGCTACGCCGTGGTCGATCAGACCTCGGTGCTAGCGACACATCTGGCCGAGGTGGTCAAGCAGCATGCCTATGAGCTGCTGACCCGGCAGGAGAGCAAGCGTCTGCTCGACCGCCTAGCCGACAGTCATCCCAAACTGGTGGAGGAGCTGGTGCCGAAGATTTTGAGCCTGGGCGATGTGCAGAAAATCCTGCAGCAGCTTTTGCGGGAGCAGGTGTCGATCCGGGATTTGCCGACCATTCTGGAGGCCCTGCTGGACGCCGCGCCGGCCAACAAAAATCCCGTCTTTCTGGTCGAGTCGGCGCGGCAGGGGCTGGGGCGAGCGTTGGTCCGGCCCCTGCTCTCGGAAAATGGTGGGCTGCGCGTGGTGACGGTGGATCGGCCGCTCGAAGAGGAGCTGGGGCGGGCCTTCGCGGTTTCCCCCGCCAGCGTCTCCGGGGGGCTGCAACCGCCATTCGCCCGCCGCATTCTGGATGGGCTGCGCCGCATCCTCGGCGAGCAGCTCACGCTGGCCAGTCCTGTTCTGCTGTGCTCGACCCCGGCACGCTATCACCTGAAGCGGATGCTCGAACCTTTCCTGCCCAAGGTGGTGGTGTTGTCCCCCCTGGAGGTGCCACCCATGGTCGAGGTGCAATCTCTGGGGGTGTTGCGATGACCCCGCCGCGGCTTGGTCCGGGTGACGGCCCAGGGGACGACGATCCCCCGAGCCGCAGCGCGCCGCCCGCCCCAAGGGCGGCGGGAAGCGGGAGGGAGCCCATGAGGAAGAATACAACGCAAGCCTACGCCAGCTGGCAGGATAAAGAGGAGCGGGACCGCATCCTGCTCGAGCAGTTGCCCCAGGTGCGCTATCTGGCCCGCCGCATCCATGAGCGACTTCCCAGGCATGTCCCGCTCGAGGATCTGATTCATGCCGGGGTCATCGGTCTGATTGATGCGCTCAATAAGTTTGACCGCTCCAAACACGTGCAGTTCGCCTCCTACGCGAAGTTTCGCATCCGGGGAGCGATCCTCGACGGCCTGCGGGAGATGGATTGGGGGCCGCGGGAGCTGCGGCGCAAGGCCCGGCGCATCGAAGAGGCCCAGCGCAAGCTGAGCATGGAGCTCAGCCGCGCCCCCACGGAGGTTGAAATCGCGTCCGAGCTGAAGCTCGAGCTGCGGGAGTTTCAGCAGCTTTTGACCGAGCTGGACGGCCTGGAAATCGGCAGTTTGCACCTGGAGTCCCCGTGGGACGGGAAAGACGAGGACCTGTGCGATTACCTGCCCAGCGCCCCCGAGGACACACCGTTTTTCCGCTGCATGCGCTCGGAGATGAAGCAGTTGCTGGCCCGGGGAATCGCCGAGCTGCCGCAAAAGGAGCAGCAGGTGCTGGCGCTCTATTATTTTGAGGAGCTCACCATGAAGGAGGTCGGAGCGGTGCTTGGCATTGGCGAGTCACGGGTGTCGCAGATCCACTCCCTGGCGGTGGTGCGGCTGCGATCCCGCCTCGCGGAGTGGATGACCGCCAGCCCGACGGCGGGGCGGGCGGCGGGGGCGGGCGGCAGCTCGTGAGCGCCACCGAAGGAAGAAGGAAGTTAAGGAGCAGCCGAGGGGAGCCATCATGCAGAACGAACTGAACCAGGAAGAAATCGATGCCATGGTGCGGGCCGCCCGCACCGGCGGGCGCACCGATTCGGGGCAGCCGCGGGAGCCGCACGTGGAACCCTGGGACGTCCGCCGGGCTGGGCAGATCGGGCGGGAACAATTGCGGGCCATCACCCAGTTGCATGAAGGCTTTGCTCGCAGCCTCACCACCGCGCTTGGCACCTACTTAAGGGTGGTTTTTTCCGCCGCCCTAGTTTCCGCCGAGCATTTGAGCTATCACGAGTTCACCGACCGGCTCCCGGAAACCACCTATCTGGCGGCCATCAAACTGGAGCCCATGGGAGTCCACGGGGCGCTGCAGCTGGATTTGAAGGTGGCCTTCCCCATCCTCGATCTGCTGTTGGGAGGCGAGGGCAAAGGGCTGGGGGCCAGCCGCGAAATCACCGAGATCGAGGACCCCATTGTCGAGAGCGTCGTCCGCATCGTGTGCCGCGAACTGGGACACGCCTGGCGGGCAGTGAGGCTGGAGGTGGTATTCGAAAAACGCATGGAACCGGCGGAAGCCCACCGCGTGATGTCGCCCAGCGAGAAGATCCTGTCGTTGAGCTTCGAAGTCAGTCTGCTCGAGGTACGGGGCGGTCTGAATCTGGCGGTGCCGGTTTCGCTCTCCCACGCTTTGCTGCGGAAAATTTCCGCCGATCCCAGCGATCTGCGGCCGCGGCGACACAGCGAGTGGCGGGAAAGGTTGAAGTGTCGTCTGCTGGAGTGTGGTTTTCCCTTGGATCTGGAAGTGAACGGTCTGAGCGCCACGGTGGGCGAGCTGGCGGGAATGACTCCCGGCGGATTGCTGCCGCTGCGACGCAACGCCACTCCGCCGGTCTCCCTGATGGTAGCCGGAGTGGAAATGTTGAGCGCCCTCCCGGCGCGAGTTGGCAGTCTGCGGGCGGCGCAACTACTCGATTTCCCGGGGCAAATGAAAACTGGCGAAGACTGCACCGGAAGCGGAATGTGATGAGCGAAGCCCAGGCGCCCGCTCCCTACCCCGATGCCCGTTCTGCCGAGCCGGTGCATACTTTTGTCCAGATTTGGGCGGAAAGCCTCTCCCAAGTGCTGGGGCAGATCGCCGGGTCGGAATTAGCCTGTGCCGGTCAGCGGGAGCCTCCTTCGGATCTCTCGCCGCCGGGGGAAAATGATCTTTGGGCGCTGGTCACTTTGAGCGGCGGGTTGCGGGGCGACATGCGGTTTCGCCTGACGCCCCCGAGCGTGCTCGGTCTGGCGCAAACCTTCATGAGCGAGCCGCCCGATCCGGAGACGGCGCCGACCCCCGACCATCGGGAGGCGGTGATTGAGCTGCTGCGACAAATCGCCGGGGTAGTCAGCTCCTCCGCCAAAGCCCGGTGGGGCGAAGTTCAACTGCGGATTGAGGTAGCGGCCGCCGCTCCCTCATGGCCTCCGGCGGAGACGTTTTGGCTTCAGACTTCACCCGAGAAACTGGCCGGAGCGGTGCTGGAAATCGGCCTGAGTGCCGCATTGGTGGCGGAGCTGCGGTCGGCGGCAAGCGAAGCCTCGCCATCGGCGGCGCAGGGCGGGGGCAGTTCTTCCACGCTGCCCCCGGCCGAGTCCGGCCAGAATATGGGCGCTCTGAATCTGCTGATGGACGTGCAATTGGCGCTCAGCATGCGATTCGGCTCCCGCCGCCTGCTGCTGAGCGAGGTTCTCGATCTCAGCCCGGGATCGGTTGTCGAGTTGGACCGGCGGGTGCAGGAACCGGTCGATCTCCTGCTCGACGGGAGGCTGGTGGCGCGCGGCGAAGTGGTGGTGATTGACGGCAACTACGGCCTGCGGGTGATCGACGTTTTTCCCGGGGCGCAGTTGCTGCCCGCGCGGAATTCGTAGGCCCGGGTCCCGGCGTGAGCCTGATGGATACAACCCAGAGGAGCGGCTTCTGGCATAACTTTTCGGCGCGGTGCGAAGGCTGCCTGCGGATCCCCTACCGCAGTCCATGGCGGTGGCTTCACAAACCAGTGCGGGGAGTGTGCTTGCAGGGTTCGTGGTACTGCGGCGTGGAATGTCTGAAACCGGCGCTGGCGGCGATTCTCGAGAGGCAGCGCTCCGCTTCCTCCGGCAGGCTACCGGTGCATCGCATCCCGCTAGGATTGCTCTTGCTCTCCCGCCAGCAACTCACCCCCGAGCAGTTGCGCCTGGGGCTGGCGGAGCAGCGATCAAGCGGCGCCGGCAAGATCGGGGAGTGGCTTCAGCAACTGGGCTTTGTCACCGAACTACAAGTCACTGGGGCTCTCGCCCGGCAATGGTCTTGTCCGGTTTTGCGGATGGGCTCGGTCGATTTCGCCTTCGATCGGGCAAACACCCTCGCTGCGATTCCCCACCGCCTTCTCGAGGAGTCGCAAATGATTCCCGCCGACTTTTCCGAAGTCGCCGGCGTCCTCTTGGTGGCATTTTGCGAAGCGGTGAACCATTCCGCGCTCTACGCCATCGAGCGGATGCTGGGCTATCGCACGGAAGCCTGCTTCGTGTGTCCCAGCGTTTTGCGCCAGGCATTGCTTTCCTCGAAGCAAATTCGCCGGCCCGACGACGTGATCTTCGACCGCATGGAAGACTTTGGCGAAGGCGCCCGCATTGTCGCCAGTTACTGCGCCAAGCTAGGGACGGAACAAATTCGATTGGCCCGTTGCGGCAAGCATGTGTGGGTCCGGTTGCAACGGGGGCTCGGCGAAACCGTCAACCTGCTCTTGCACTTCCCCGGGAAAAGCTCGGTCCCGTGAGATAAATCCCCGCGCTTCTTCCCTGCCCTAAAGTCCTTGCCGAAGGTGCCGATAACTTCTAACGAGCGTCGCTTGCACTCGGGGAACGATCAAACCAATAAGGCGACAGGACCGCCAAAACAAGAAATCAAGGACCAGCCGAAAATTATGGGAAAGGTACAAGTTTTGATTGTGGACGATTCTTCTGTCATGCGAAAAATCGTGGAACGCTCGCTCCGCCAGGCCGGCATCGAGATCGAAAAGGTCTTCGAAGCCGGCAATGGAGCGGAAGCGCTCTCGGTTTTGGGCGAAGCCAAGGTGGACATCATTCTTTGCGACATCAACATGCCGGTCATGGACGGTCTCGAATTCGTCAAACAATTGTCTGGAGTGGCGAATGCCAAGGGAGTTCCGGTGGTGATGATTACCACCGAAGGCAGCGAAGGCCACGTGGTACAGGCGCTTTCGGCTGGTGCCAAGGGTTATCTGCGCAAACCCTTCACCGCCGATCAAGTCAAGGAGCACATCGTCCCGGTATTGGCAGGTAAGCCATGAACGCTCCGAGGCTCCATCCCGCAGGCGACGAAAATCACGCCGCATGGGCTCCGGTGTTGCAATTGGCTGCCGAGGAAGTTTTCGAAACCATGCTGAGCAGCCGCCTTGAGGTTTCCCTCACGCCCGCCTCGGAGGATACCCTCGATATCACGGCCATGGTCGGACTGGCGGGTGCGCTCTGCGGCGTCCTCACCATTCGCTGCAATTCCAAGGCGGGTGTCAACATGGCGTCGAAGATGCTTGGCATCGATCCGGGGACCGCCGCATCGCAAATCTGCGATGCTCTGGGCGAGATTTGCAACATGGTCGCGGGAAACTTCAAGAATAAGATCTCCGGCATGGGGGATGGCTGCATGTTGTCGGTGCCGACGGTCATCACCGGGGGAGACTATAGTTGCCATTCACTGGGAAGTTCCAGCGCTCTGCGCATCGACTTCCTTTTTGATCGTGAGAGCGTTCTGATCGTCCTGGAAATTCAGGCCTGACCCGCGATGCGGGAAGGCGTGGCCCGGCAAGATTTGCCGGCTCCGGCCGTTGCTGATACGGCAAGATTTTCCCCGAAGCTTTCGATCGACAAATCTTATCGACCAAACTCGGTAGGTTTTTGTGATCCGCGCCGAATTCGCGCGGAAACGGACCGGTTCCGGTCCCTCTCGCATTGGAATCACGCGTGCTCCTCCACCCGCGGAGCCGATCCCATGGACAGTGGATATTATGCGGCGTGCGCCGGGCTTGCAGCGCAAACTCAGGCCCTCGAATTAGTCGCTCACAACCTGGCGAATCTTTCCACTACAGGCTATCGCAGCCAGCAAACGACCTTTCGTTCCTTGTTAGCCGGCCAAAATGCGGGGGGGAATCCCCTGAATGTTGCGGTCAACGATTTCGGCGTTTTGAGCGGAAGCCGTTTGGACCAGACCTCGGGCAGCCTGGCGCCCACCGGCAATCCTCTCGATGTGGCGATTGGCGGCAGCGGGTTTTTCACCGTGCAATCGGCGCAAGGAGTTCTCTACACCCGCGATGGAAGCTTCCACCTCACCGCGGACGGAGAGTTGATGACGAGTCAGGGAAACGCGGTACTGGGCGAGCAGGGGCGGATCACGGTGCCCAATGGACCCGTAGGAATCAGTTCGGATGGGACCATTTCGGTGAATGGCGCAGTGGTCGACAAACTGCGCTTGACGGAATTTTCTCCCTCGACCGCGCTGACCGCGGTAGGAAACTCCACCTACAGCGCACCCGACGGCAGCCGGTTGAATGCGGCGGAATCGTCGGTCCGCCAAGGCATGCTCGAGGGCTCGAACGTAAGCCCGACCGCGGCCGTAGTGCAGTTGATAACCGTGCAGCGCAACGCCGAGATGCTAGCGCGCGCCCTAAGCTCCATCGATGGCCAGCTCAATCAGGTTGCGGTGCAGGATCTAGCGAAAGTGTAAACAATCTCTTCCAGAAGAGACCCCTTGAAACGAGGCTAGCAAGATGATGCGTGCCCTGTACACCGCGGCCAGCGGCATGACCGCCCAGGAACTCAACCTGGACAACATTGCCAACAATCTTTCGAACTCAAGCACGGCGGGCTTTCGCAGCCGGCGCCTGCAGTTTGAAGATCTCATTTACCAGAATCTGATCATGCCGGGGGCGGCGGCGACCCAGCAGACCACCCTGGTGGCGGGGTTGCAGGTGGGGTTGGGCACCCGCTCCGCCGCCTCCGAGGTGATCCAGTCCCAGGGCGACTTCAGCCAGACCGGAAATCCGCTCGATCTTACGATTCAGGGGCAAGGCTTTTTTCAAGTGCTGCTGCCCGATGGCCAAACCGCTTACACCCGCGCCGGCAGCTTTCACCTCGATGGCCAAGGCAACCTGGTCACCCAGGACGGCGATCCGGTGCAACCCTCGATCGCCATACCCGCGGGCGCCACCTCAGTGACGGTGGGCTCGGATGGCACCGTCAGCGTGACCTTGGCGGGGCAGACTGCGGCGCAACAAGTGGGATCGATCCAACTCGCCGAATTCAACAATCCCGGCGGCCTCAACAGCACGGGCAGCAACCTGTTTCTGGCCACCACCGCGTCGGGCGATCCCATCGTGGGGCCTCCGGGGGGAAGCGAAGGCTTGGGCACCATCGTCCAAGGCATGCTGGAGCAGTCGAACGTCAGCGTGGTCAACGAGTTTGTCAACATGATCGTGGCCCAGCGCTCCTACGAAGCCAGCTCGCGTGTGGTGAATGCAGCCGACCAGATGCTGCAGACGATCAATAATCTTGGACGCTAGCCCATGCACATCGCATTCAATAAATCGCTGCGTTCGCTGCTGAGCGTCACGCTGGTGGCCGCGAATGTCGCGAGCGGGCCTGCGCTGGACACTACGGGGTCGGATTGCGGGGAGCTAGCCGTGATGCCCAGGATCGATGCCAGTGGCGATCAACTAAGCCTGGCCGACGTGCTGGTTGCCGGCAGTTGTCCGCCACTCGAGAGGAGCGCATCTCAGGTCAGTCTGGGCGCAGTACCGCAAGGCAGATTGGAGCGCCTGCTCGACGGCCAGCAGATTCGCGGCATGCTTTTGGATCTGGTGCGCGGCAACCGGACATTTCGATGGCCCCTGCGGATCGAAGTCCCGGCGCGGATTGCGGTGCAGCATGCTGGAGCGAAAAAATCTTGCCAGGATGTTATCCGGCTGGTGGCGCAAGGCAGCGGACGATGGCAGAAGGATGACGATAGGGATAGGGATGATATGGATATGGACTGCGCGGCGCTTCCCGCCATTCCGCAAGACACCCCGTTGGAGGTTGCTAGGGTAGCCTGGGACGCGGGTCTGCGGCGCTGGGAGTTCGCCTTGCGCTGCACCCGACCACAGGATTGTGTGCCTTTTCTGCTTTGGGCTCGGCCCGTCGGCATGGCCTCAGCCCGGTCTGCGTTATCCCCCGGAGGGCCCGGGCGCTCCCTTCAACCGGGGGGCGGCGCCCGGAACGAGGCCCTTGCCAGCCCGCCCCTGATCAAGCGGGGACAGACGGCGATGCTAACTTGGGACAACGCGGGAATTCGCATCGTGGTTCCGGTCGTCTGCCTTGATGCCGGTCGCCTGGGCGATATCGTGAGAGTACGATTCCGCGATGGGCAGCGCGTCCTGCGGGCTGAAGTGATGAGCCGCGGCAGGGTAACGGCGGGATTGTGAGCGGGGCACTTGGGAAAGGCAAAGCCATCAGCTTCCGCCCACCAGGCCGGCCTAGGTGTGCCCCCCGGGCCGCTACCCCAAGAAGAAGAATGCAAGCGGCCGCCAGCGGTCTGGCCGTTCTCCTCCTGATCTCCACCGGAGCCGAAGCCCAGGTCAAGAACAAGCCGGCGGGAGCGAAACGGGATGCCCTCTCCGAATACATCAAGCGGGTAACGGAGGCGGCGCCGCGTCCCACCCCTTCAACCCTGGGCAGCCTGTGGGTGGATAACGGACGTTTAGCAAATATGGTGGCCGACTACAAGGCCTCGCGAGTGGGCGACTTGGTGACCATCAGCATCAACCAGGCTCTATCGTCGACCAGCACCGGGGCGGTGGCGACCAGTCGCACCTTCTCGGCGAGCTCGGGAATTACCGGTCTGCCCGGACAGCTAAAAACCGCCGGAGTGGCAAACCTCTTTTCTCCCACCTCGGCGCAGACGCTGGCGGGCAAGGGACAATCGACCTCGACCACCGCCTTGACCACCACCTTGACCGGCCGGGTAGTGGCGTTGTTGCCCGGAGGAACCCTGGTCATCGAGGCGGAGCGGCAACTCCTGATGGACGACCAGCGCGAGACGGTGGTGCTGCGCGGATTGGTCCGGCCGGGGGATTTGGACGCCACCAACACCGTGATCTCGAATAGCGTGGGCGATCTCGAAGTCGAGGTCAAAGGCAAAGGCGTAATCAGCGAAGGCACCCGCCCTCCCAACCCGTTGGTGAAGTGGATTCTGCGGATCGTGGGCTTTTAAACCCGAAGAGAGAAGAGAACGGAGAACGCCTCGAGGAGCGTGCGATGAACTGGAAGCGGAGCAGGTGGAGGAGGCGATGGAAAAGGGCGATCTGCCCCCTGGCGGCTTCCCTAATCCTGCTGGGCTTGGGCGTGCGCAGCGCAGCGCAGAGCACAGAAATCCCTGCCGACAAGCTTTCCGAGCGCACCACGGACCACAGTGCCGCTCACAGCGAAGGCCCGATCGCCGGTCAGAGCGCCGGTCAACGTTCCGGTCAGAGCGCCGACCGCAAGGTTCGGCTGCGCGACGTTTCCACGGTGGAGGGCATCCGCGAGAACTCGCTGATCGGCTACGGGCTCATCGTCGGCCTGAAAGGCACCGGGGACAAGCAACAGACCTACTTCACGATTCAGACCCTGGCCAGCATCCTGCAACGCATGGGGGTGGAGATTCCGCCCAGCGTGGTGCAGTCGACGGTGCAGGTCAAGAATGTTGCGGCCGTGTTCGTGACCGCCAACCTGCCGCCATTTTCGCGTCCGGGGATGTCCCTCGACGTGAACGTTTCCTCGGCCGGGGATGCCCGCAGCCTGGAGGGCGGACTGCTTTTGCTAACCCCCTTGTACGCCGCCGATGGCCAGGTATACGCATCCGCGCAGGGCCCAGTGGCGACGGGAGGGTATGCCGTCGGCTTCGCGGCGAATTCCAAACAGGTAAACCAGCCCAACGTGGGACGCATTCCCAACGGCGGCCGGGTGGAGCGAGACAGCTCGCTTGATCTTACCAAGCTGCACTCTTTTTCGATTCTGCTCAACGAAGCCAGTTTTACCACCGCCGAGGAGGTTGCGGCGGTGATCGACCATGAACTAGCCTCCCCGGTAGCGGTGGTGATCGACAGTCGGAGGATTGAGCTGCAGCTCCCCGTGCCCGGCAATGCCAAACTTCCTGCGCTCCTGGCCAAGATCGAGGATCTCGAGATCCAGGTGCATCGCCGAGCCAAAGTCGTGGTCAACGAACGAACCGGCACCGTCGTCATGGGCCAAGACGTGCGTCTGGGCGCCGTTTCGATTCTGCACGGTAGCTTCTCGATTGAGGTGCTCACGGAATACTCAGCGTCTCAACCCGGTCCCTTCTCGGGCGGCAAGACCGAAGTATTGCCCGATACCAAGGTGAAGGCAACCGAGGCTCCCGCCCGTAATGTCGCCCTGAGCGAAGGGGCCAGCGTCGAGGATTTGGTCACCCGGCTGCAAGCGATTGGGGCAACGGCTCGTGATGTGGTTTCGATCCTGCAGGCCATCAAGGCGGCGGGCGCCCTCGAAGCCGAATTGGAGATCCTCTAATGAGCGCCATCCCATCCTGGCCCTCGGCGTATCCCGGAATGACGAACTGGAACGGGGCAACTCCGGTGTCGGCTGCCTCTGCCCTGAGCAAAGGGCAGAAAGCGGCTCAGGATTTCGAGGCGCAGCTGATTGCCACGGTGCTGCAATCTTTGGAGAAAACCTTCGCCGACCTTCCCGGTCAGGACGCCATCGCCGGGCAGGACGACTACAACTATCTGGGCAACCAGGCTCTGGCCAAAGGGTTGGTGGAGGGAGGCGGGTTTGGCATTGCACAAATGATCGGTCTGCAATTGGAGGGCTCCAAGGGAGCAGCACATCCCGCGGCAGCCCCCGGGGAGGGTTGAGCTTGCCCGACTCAAGTTTTTCTAAGTTCTGCCGATGTAACAAGATGAAACGGCCCTGGGTGGAGAGGGGAAAGCCAGGGGGGAAAAGAACCTTAAAGTTTCTTAACCCTTCGCCGATGGTTGAATTGCAAGGCAACTCCCGGAGGAAATCACAGATGAGAATCGATTCCAACCAGAGTTCAAAAGCAATTACCGAGAGCCAGCGGAGCGACAGCCGAGTTCCGGCTAAGTCGCCCGGGGCGTCGCCGGATGTAAGTCCTTTGGGCGAGGACCAAGCCCAGCTTTCCGGCATTCATCTTCAGATTCAGGCATTGGTCGCCCTAACTACGCAGCTGCCTGAGTCCAGCCCGGAAAAGGTTAGCGCATTGCGTCAAGCTATCGCGGGTGGCAGCTACCAACCCATCCCAGAGCAGGTGGCTGGCGCTGTGCTGGAAAATCTGGCACTCAATCGGGCAGCCTAGTTGCGGCCCGCACCCCCTGCTTTCTCCGTGAAGGTGTACAGGCCGGAAACTTCTGAAGATGAAGCTCGACCGACCAAAGGACTGAATGCGGCTGCATCGCCGGATTGACCGTTCAACTCCAGTGTCAAGAACGCAAACGCGAAAGAACGTTGTGAGGGGGATGAAAAATGATTCCGAAGACTCCGCCAGCAACCTGGATCACCCATCGCCCGCTGGACTCGATTGTCGCCAGACCTGAAGAAGAACAAGATCAAGACCAAGCCGAAAAAACCAGTCATTTGGCCGTCCTGCGACAGCTGGAAGCCAGCCTTGGCTGCAGCCACTGCGCGTTGCTGGCGCTCGATCTCGTACGAATTGAGCAGGAGACCGGCGAGCAGATAAGATTGAGCCGCGAACTCGCATCCTTACATCGGCGCGCCGAAGTTCAGGCCGCGCCATCCAGGATTCAAGCCGATGCTATCTCTCGATCCGGGGACCAGGGGGGGGGGATCGACTTGGCTGCCGGCACCTACGCTGCAGCAGCGGCGGAGGTGAGGCGCAGCGCCAAAGATGTGTTGCAGGCCGGTCGCGTGCAGGCAGCCCTGCTCCGCCGAGCCCAGCACCATCTCCTTGTTCTGGCGAACACCCTGGCGGGTTCGTCGATCAACTATGGACGGCTCATGAAGCCGGGCTCGAGCGACCGCGGGCTGGGCGGGGAAGCCCGCCCGCTGAGGCTGCGATGTCAAGTCTAAACGCCAGTTTGGCCAGCGCCCTGAGCGGATTGATCGCTGAACAAGGCGCCATGGATGCGACCACCAACGATGTGGCCAACGTGAATACCCCAGGCTATTCCCGCGAGCAGCCCGTGCTGGTGAGCAGCGATCCGGCTGTGATTGGCGCTCTGACTTATGGTACCGGGGTGACGCTGCAGAGCCTCGAAAGCATCCGCGACCCCATCCTCGAAGCGCAGATCCAGGAACAGACCCAAGCGCAAGGGCAATTCACATCGCTGACCTCGGCCCTGCAGCAGGCCCAGGTCAGTTTCACCACCAGCACCAATGACATCGGGACTTCGATTTCCAACTTTTTCAACAGCATCAATCAACTCTCCACCAACCCCTCCGATCTGGCGCTGCGCCAGGGAGTGCTCACCGCCGCCGGCAACCTGGCTGACAGCTTCCACACCACAGCCAACAGCCTGAACCAGCAGCAGAGCAGCCTCGACTTGAGCGTGGTTTCCCAAGTCAACCAGATCAACCAGCTCACGCAGCAGATTGCGCAGCTCAACACCCAGGTTAGCAACCTGGAGAATGTCGACCAGAATGCGGGCTCCTTTATCGATGAGCGGCAGCAGGCCATCGATCAGCTTTCCTCCCTGGTGGACGTCTCCGTCATTCCCACCAACAACACACTCACTCTGACCACCGCCAACGGCGCTCCCCTGGTAGCCGGGCAACAGAGCTTTCAACTGCAAACCGCGGTCAACGCCACGGGCCTCCACGATGTCGATTCCCAGGGCAACGACATTACCAGCCAGATCACCTCAGGTCAGCTGGGGGGCACCCTGGCAGCCCGGGATCAGGAGATTCCCGCCATTCAAAGCCAGCTCAACACCTTGGCCTCCGGCCTGGTCAATGCGGTCAACGGAGTGCAGCAGGGGGGCTTCGATTTAAACGGAGATGCCGGAACCGACCTGTTCAACCCGCCTCCCGCTTCGGGAGCCGCTGCGGCGGCGAGTCTCTCCGTCGCCATCACCGATCCGGCGTTGATTGCCGCCAGCTCCGATGGCAGCGCGGGCAGCAATGGTAATGCCGAAGCGCTCTATGCCCTCAGCGAACGGCCGGTCATCAGCGGACAAAGCCCCTCCGACTATTATTCCGGCATCGTTTTCAATGTGGGCAATGCCGCCTCAAACGCCGAGGCCGAGCAGACCGCATCCACCCAGGTGTTGCAGCAACTCAACGATCAGCGAGCTTCGGTTTCCGGGGTCTCGCTCGACGAAGAGGCGGCCAACCTGGTGCAGTTTCAAGACGCCTATTCCGCCTCCGCGCAAGTCATCACCACCATCAACGACATGATGTATGCCGCCATCCAGATGAGTACTCTGACGGGATAATCCCATGCGCGTGAATCCCAATCCGTACGTCGACATCCTCGCGGAGGTCGCACAGACACAGCAACAGATCGCTCTCGATGAGCAGCAGATTGCCACGGGCAGCAGTGTCAACCAGCCTTCCGACAATCCGGCGGCGGCGGCCGTGCTATCGCAAAACGCCAGCGAAACCTCCGCCGCCGACCAGTTCCAGCGGAGCCTGGGAAGCGTCCAGGGAGAAATCCAGAATGCCGACGCCGCCTTAAGCTCGGTGACCACATCCCTGCAACAGGCCATCAGCCTGGGCGTCGAGGGAGCCAACGGAACCGACAACGCCGCCGATCGCGATGCCATCGCCACCCAACTCCAGGGCATACAAAGCCAGTTGATCAGCCTGGCGAACCTGAGCTATCAAGGCAACTATGTATTTGGAGGAACCGCCACCCAGACCACCCCTTATATCGCAGATCCAACATCCCCTTCCGGGGTTACCTATCAAGGCAACAGCGGGGTGAATGACGTAACTTTAGGCGAGCACTTCAGTCTGCAAACCAATCTTCCCGGTTCGCAGCTGTTTTCCAACCCCAGCAACAGTGTCTTTCAAAGCATTCAGGATCTCATCACGAGCCTGCAAAGCGGCAACGGCATCGAGGCCGCGGTCAACGAAGTGAGCACGGCCTCGAACTATGTGGACGCGCAACGGGTTTTCTATGGCAACGCCCTCAACCAGCTCACCGCCCAGCAGACCTATCTGGGAACGGAAACCACGCAACTGGCACAGCAGCAAAACGCCGAAGGCGGTGCCGATCTCACGCAGGTGATCAGCAACCTGACCTCGGAGCAAACCTCTCTTCAGGCGACCCTGGCCGCCGTTGCGCAAACCGCGCACACCAATCTATTCGAGTATCTGAAATGAAGACATGTTTTGGGCTGGGATTTTAAAGACGTGACCTATAGCGTCTGCCGGGAAGCTTGCGCCCACTCTTTGGCCGACTGCAACCGCGCCCGCTGGGATTCGATCCGCGCCCGCTCGGCGAGCAAATCGCCATAAATGGAAGGCAGCAGCTCCCGGACTTGTTCCACGTGCCGCCGATACTCATCCAGCGCTTGATCCAAAGCTGCATCGTCGCCTCTCTCGGGGAGTTCTGCCGAACGCAACTTGGAGCCTGTTTTGAGTAACTCGGCGAGCAGCCTTCCGATGTCTTCCGGGGTGGCTGCGCGGCGCCTTCCGCATTCCCCAATCACTCGTTCCAGCCAGGCGCGGAGGCGGTGATTGCTTTCGCGCAAACTCTCTACCCGCGACGCTGTCGGCGCGATCATTAGGCATTCCAATCAGTCGCGAAAATCGCTGGAGGCGGGACCGCGGAGGAATCGGGCGAAAAGGGTTCGGCGGAAGCGGCCGGCATGGAAGTCGCCCGTTCCACCTCGAGCCAGGCCTCATGCACGGTCACCAGCTGCGAAATCTGCTGTTCGAGGAGGGGGACGGATTGCTTGACCTGCGCCTCGGTGAGGCCGGCACGCACCACGGCATAGAATTTGGACAGATTCCTGGCCACCTCCCCGCCCCGCTTCATATCAAGCGATCCTTGCAGCTGGGCTAGTACTTTCAGAGCGTGATTGATCTCGCGGGTGCGGGCCTCGATGGCGCCCTTTTCCTGAGCAAGCACCGCCCGGCGCAGGTCTTCGATCGCCTGCTCGTAAAGGGTGATGACCAGCCGCACCGGGCTGGCTCCCCGCACGGCGGTTTCGCGGTAGGAATTTCTAGCGTCCATAAGTTATAGCCCCGAAGTTAGAGTTGGCGTGGTCACGCCTGTGGTCGTGCTGGTGCTGTCCGAGGAGCCCAGCGTGGCAATGGTTTCGGTCACCTCCTGCAGGAGGATGGGATAGGCCTGCAAGGTGGCGTTCACGCTGTTGTACTCCGTCGTCAGAGCCGCCGTCTCGGTGCTGAGCTGGGCTTGAAAATTCGCGATGGTTTGGGTCAGGTCGGCCTGTTCGGCCTGATTTTGCCCCAGGTCGACATTGAGCGGGCCGGAGGTGGGGTTGGTCAAACTGGTCAGATCGGCATTGAATTCGGCGGCAAACCCGGTGCCGGACGCGTTTTGAAAAAAATTCTGCACGGCAGATGGATTGGAGGCAAGCAGGCTCGCGAGCGTCGCCCCCGTTGCGGTTGTTCCCAGCGTCAAGGTGCCGTCATTGTTGGTGTTGATCCCAAGAGAGGCAAGATTCACCAGCCCATCGTTGCCGCCGATCGAGTAGGAGGCATCGTTCAGCAGGCTGGATTGCACCGAGCGCAGGGAGATGTCGCCTTCCAGAGGAGGTGCCGGGATGCTTCCCGTGGGATCGACCACATACTGGGTGTTGATGGTGCTGATGGCCGTGTTGTAGGCTGCGATGAAGTTGTTGACGGCGGCGGTGATCTGGGCGGTATCGGGTCCGACGGTAAGCTGCAGCGGGGCGCTGCTGGGCGACACGCTGGCCAGGTTCAGCGTGACCCCTTGGATCGCACCGGTCACCACGTTGCTGGTGCTGCTGAACGGCACTCCGTCGATGGCCAGGCTAGCGTTTGTTCCGCCCACCGGCGTGGCAAAATTCAGGGTAGTGTTGGTGTTGCTGGTGATCGCCAGCGCCCCTACGCTTCCCGAGCTTTGGCTGAAAAGGGCCAGCCTCGATCCTGTCGTGTCGGTGACGATACTCGCCGTGACCCCCCAATTATTGGCGGTGCTCTGGTTGTTGATATAAGTGGCCAGTGAGCTGAGCGTGTCGTTGCTGCCTTGCGTGATGGGAAGGTCGTATATGGTTCCGCTGGCCCCGCCCACTTGCAACTGAATATTCCCGTTGGTCTGGCCGCTTGCTAGAAAAGATGCGTTGGCTCCGGCGCCTACCGAATCCGTATACAGCGTACCGGTAGTGGCTAGGGTATTGACCACGATCTGGTGGGTCCCGGCAATCGCGGAGGTATCTGCGGTCGCAGTGAGGACTGCGGTATTCGAAGAATCAGCCGCCTGCGCGGCCAGGGCTCCCGCTGGATCGGCCAGAGCCGCCACCGCCGTTTGCAGGCTGGTGAGGTTATTATTCAGCCCCTCCAGCAGCCCGTCTTGAGTGGCCAAGGTGCTCTGTTGGCCCTGCCAAGTCGTCAGCTCACCACTCTGTCCCGTAATGATCTGCGAGACCACGGAAGTCACATCGATGCCCTGCCCCGAAAGAATCGTCGCCGGATTTAAGCTAACCCCCATTCCCTTTGCTCCCTTCCACCGCGTCTGTCGTTCGGGGCGCGGTTTCCTGACTCAACTCTTGCGCAATCTCGCGCGCCAAGTTCAATTCCTGCTCGCTTGGCACTTGCAAAATCAGGCTGCCTTGCTGATTAATGAATTGGTAGACCGGAATTGGATCCGAGGGGTTCCATTGCAATTTCACCTCATCCTGAGGCTCGGGGGCTGGTTTCGCCGCCCTTTGGGCCGCACTCGGTTCCCCGGAAGAGCCTTTTCCCGATGGCGGAAACGTCTCCTCTTGCGCACGCACTTTTCCTTGCCCGGTTTGGGCCTCCGGCGGCGGCGGGAACGCTTGTGCGGGACTTACGCTCATTGCGAGCTACCCCTGCTGCAGTTTCCGGGAGAATTAAAATATCAAGCTGCTGTTACGAAAACATCTCAGTGCCCATGACTGGCGATTCGCCAGTCCGGGCGATGCCCTGGGGGGAGGCGGGCTCCGCCCTCCCCCGGAGATCGGCTTACTGCAACAGTTTCAGCACCAGTTGCTGTTGCTGGTTGGCCTGGGCCAGAGCGGAGATGCCGGTCTGCTCCAGAATCGAATACTTGGTTAGGTTCGCCACCACCGTGGGAATGTCGGCGGCCGTGATAGTATTCTCCGCCGAGGTCAGGTTCTCCACCTGGCTATTGATGACGTTGCTGGCCGCCGACAGCCGGTTGACGCTGGCGCCCAGGGTGCCGCGCACGCTGGCCACGTTGGTGATGGCGGTGTTGATTTTGGTCAGCGCATTCTGAGCGTCCGTGGCGGTGTTTAGATCGGTGGAGGCCAGGTCCACCGAGTTTCCGCCGCTGCCGTTGGTGATTCCCGTCGTGGTCAGGCCGCCAATCGATACGGCGATCTGCGTCGATCCGATGGCGGTCGAGTCACTGAGGAAAATATTGGTAGTGGTCGAAGCCGTGGTGCTCGGGTTGGTGAAGGTTCCGAAAGTGGTTTCGGTGTTGGTAGGGCTGACCGCCACGTCGTCGTTGTTGTTGGGGTCGACCACCTCCAGGTTGCCATTCGAGAGATAGGCCTGCAGCCCCGCGGTATCGCTGGGATTGTTGATGGCGGCGATCAGCGCCCCCACCGTCAATCCATTGGTCGTGTTGGCGGTAAAGCTGAACGTCTTGCCGCCGGCGGCGAAGCTGGAGACGCCGCCGTTGGTCAGCGCGGAGCTGGCGGTTAAGTTGCCGGCATTGCCGATAAGTTCATTGAGGTTCGGGCTTGCTGCTGCCGTCGTGGTTGGGGTGGTGAAGTTGGTCGCTGCCCCCTGGACCAGCGCGCCCAATAATGTGTCGGTGGTGGTGACGGTGAGGTCGGCGCGGCCCTGGGGGTCAGTGACTACCACTTGGCCGTTGGTCAGTGTGGCTTTCGCTCCCACCGTAGTGTCGGAGTTAATGGCGTTGATCAGGTTCTGCACCGTCGAGGTGGCCGCCGCGTTGGCAGTAAAGGTCGTGCCCAGCGTATTGTCCGGGTTGTCCGCGATTGCGCCCAGGGTGCCGTCCGTCAGGGTGTTGGTATAGGTTCCGGTGGTGGTCGCGTTGATGGTGTTGGTCAAGGCGCCAATGTCGGTTCCGGTGGTTTGCGTGCCGGACAGGATGGCCGCGCCCGTCGTGGTGATTTGCAGGTTGTTGCCGCCGGTGATGCTGGCGGTGTATCCGCTGTGGACGTCGGTGCCGGTGATGGCGACGCCATTGGCTCCGACGCCGGATTGGATGACGGCCGCCAACTGGGTAAAGGTGGTGGTGCCGCCGGTGACGGTATAAACCGAGGTCAGGCCTCCGCGGGTCAGGGTCAGGACATCGCCGTTAGCGAGATCGGTGGCTCCGGCGTCGGTTCCGCCGCTGGTGGTTATTTGCTGATAATTGGGTGCACCGGTTTCGACGAAGGCGACATCCTTGTTGCTGTTTCCGTCGGTCACTTGAATGTGCCCGCCGACCAGAGCGGCGCTGTAATTGGTGGCCACGCCGCCGCCGCCAACGATCACGCCCGTCGCGGTCGTGCCGCCGGTTCCAACCACGCTTACGCCGGTGTTGATGGCGGAGAGCAGGCTGGCTACGGTCGAACCGCTGGCGCCGACCGTATAAGTAGTGACCGCTCCGTTTCTGGTGGCGGTGAAGACATCGCCGGCGCCCAACGCGGTGCCGGTAGTCAGGGCGCCCGTACCGCTGGTCACCTCGTTCAGATTGGTGTCGCCGGTCTCGGCCGCCGTCAGATCGTTGTCCGTGCTGGTGCCGTCGGTGATCTGCAAGTTGCCACCGGAAAGCGCCGCCGTATACCCGGTATGCACATCCGTTCCGCTGACGACGATGGCCGCGGTGCTGGTGCCGGTATTAATCACCGATTCCAACGCACCCACCGTCGAGCCCCCGGCTTGCACCGTATAAATGCTGGTGCCTCCCGCCCTGGTCAAAGTTAAGACAGCCCCAGCGCCCAAAGCGGTGCTGGCCGTCAGATTCCCGACGTTCGTGGTCACCTGGTTTTGATTGGTGCCGGTCTCGGCCACCGCGAGGTCGTTGTTATTGTTGAGATCGGTGATTTGCAGGCTGCCGGCCGCGTTCAGCGCCGCCTGATAGCCGGTGTGCGTGGCATCGGTGCCGGTGACCGTGATCCCCGTGACTGCAGTACCTGTGTTGATGGCGTTTTCGAGGGCACCCACGGTGGTGGCGGCGGTGGCGGTGTAGATGGTCGTGCCGGTGGCTCGGGTCGCGGTTACGACCGTGCCCGATTGCAGAACCGAAGCGGCGGTGAGGCCAGTGCCCGAACCGGTCACTTCGTTGGTGTTAGCTCCGCCCGTGCTGGCGGCCGTGTAGCTGAAGGTGACCCCGCCGGCGCTGACCGAGGTGGTAGTACCGACCGTCAGGACGGTATTCAAGTTCAAAGGAGCGGTGGTGGCGCTGTTGGCGCTCACCGCGGCATTCAGGTTCGGCGAAGAGCCGCCTTGAAACACCGACTGCCCGTTATACGTGGTCGCCGTGCCGATCTGATTCACTTCGGCCAGGATGGAGGCATACTGCGCCTGAATGGCGGTACGCTGGGCGTTGGAAACCGTTCCCGTGGCCGCCTCGGTGGCTAGAGTCACGGCGGTGTTCAGCAGATTGGTGACCTGCGCCAGAGCGCCATCGGCCAGTTGCAATTCACCCACGCCATCGTTGGCATTGGAGACTGACTGGCTGAGGGCGGCAATGTTCGCCGACAAGCCATTGGCGATGGAGAGTCCAGCGGGATCGTCCGCTCCGCTGTTGATGCGCGAGCCGGAGGACAACTGTTGCAGCGTGCTGTTGAGGGCGTTGCTGGTTTGGGTCAGCGCGTTCTCCGCCGAGAGCGACGGAATGTTGTTCAGAATTCCGATAGGCATGGTTTTTCTCCTTAGTTCCTGAGTGGTCCCGACTTTTTTGGAAACGGCCCCCCGCTGCATTGCTGCGGAGTTCGTTCCCCCCTGATGTCTACGGAACCCGAATGTCTGTTGGTCTCATCGGCAGCTGACGTCGTCGCTTTAGCGCTTCCGCAAATGCAAGCTGTCGACGGTCGTGGGACTGTCGTAATGACACTCGTGTTTTCGCTCCCGCAAGTCATCCAACATCTCCGCCGATATCTCCATAAGAAATCTCCTAACAAAACTCTGCTGCGCACCAACCGTGACGTGGTTCGGGAGAAGAGCAAACCATGATCCGCCTCACGCGCCTCAACAATCAGGGTCTTACGGTTAACTCCGATCTCATCAAGTTCGTCGAACAGTCGCCCGACACCGTCATCACGCTGATTACGGGGGAGAAGATTGTGGTACGCGAGAGCGCCGAACAGGTGGTGTTCCTGCTCATCGAGTTCCGGCGATCCGTGCTTCGGGGACTTTCCTTGACTTGGGATGGCTCTTCTGTTCACACACCCGTTTCGAGCCCGCCCGGCAGCGGAAGGCGGGAGCCCGAAAGTTGAGGCTCGATAAGTCCAGCTTTCTCGGCATTTTTCTGGCGGTGGGCGGGGTTTTGGCCGGCCTTCTGCTGGAGGGTGGGAATTTGGGCCAGATCCTCCAACCTACCGCCGCCATGATCGTGCTGGGGGGGACTCTAGGGGCGGTGATGATTCAGTTTCCCCTTCCCATCATTCTCCTCGCCGTTCGGCAGTTGGGCTCGGTCTTCGTAACTCCTGAACACGATCCTCAAGCTACCCTGTATCAACTTGTGGGATATGCGCAAAAAGCGCGTCGCGAAGGCATAGTAGCCTTGGACTCAGATCTGGCGGAGATTACTGATCATTTCCTCAAGAAAACGCTCATGCTGGCCATCGACGGAACCGAACCCCAGGAGCTCCGGAAGATGATGGAACTGGAACTCGCCAATCAGGCTGAGTACGAAGAGCAGACGCCGCAGGTGCTGGAGTCGGCGGGCGGCTTCGCTCCGACGATCGGAATCATCGGGGCCGTCTTGGGGTTGATTCAAGTCATGCAACACTTGGACAAGATCGACGAAGTCGGACGTGGCATTGCCGTGGCGTTCGTGGCCACCCTTTACGGAGTTGGCTCCGCCAACCTCCTTTATCTTCCGATGGCGGGGAAGATCAAGCTGAGAATTCGTGATCTGCAAGTTACGCGCGAGATGACACTCGAGGGAGTCGTTTCAATCCTGGAGGGCATGAATCCGCACATGCTGGAGGCGAAGCTGCTGGGCTTTCTGGTTGAGGCTAATCAAGCCCCGCCCACGAAGCCATGAGGAATGGAGAAGAGAAGTTGATCCGGTGATGCCCCGTCGTAAAAAATCGCGCCCTCATTCCAACCATGAACGGTGGCTGGTTTCCTATGCGGATTTCGTCACGCTGCTGTTTGCTTTCTTCGTGGTGCTTTACGCCTCGTCGCAAGTCGATCAGCGCAAAGTCGGAAAGCTGGCGCTGGCCATCCAGGTGGCATTTCAGGGCTTGGGCGTCTTTCAGGCCTCGAGCACGGAAATTCCGCTAAACATGAATGATCCCATGCCATTCAGCACCGTGCAGGCGATCGAGAACCTCGAGCGGACTTCCGAAATCGGACGCATCGCTTCCCAGCCCACCGACGCTCTGGCCGGCTCCGCGGAAAACGACCTTTCTACCGTCCAGGGCGAGTTGAAGGAGGCCCTCCATGGCGAAATTGCAACCCGGCAGGTCTCGCTGCGACGGGAGTCCGAAGGGTTGATCATAAGCCTCCGCGAGTTCGGCTTCTTCGATAGCGGGTCGGCCTCCATTAAGCCCGGAGCGGTGCCGGCGTTGGACCGAATTGCCTCGATCCTGGCGATCCGCACCTGCAGATTACGCATTGAAGGGCACACCGATAATGTTCCCATTCATACCTCCGAAATGCCCTCCAACTGGGAGCTCTCCACCGGCCGCGCCACGGAGTTGATTCGCCTGCTGATCGAACGCTACCGCTTGGCGCCGGATCGTCTTTCCGCCGCTGGCTACGCCGAATTTCATCCCATTGCCAGCAACCTGACCGCCGAGGGGCGGGCCCAGAACCGGCGTGTCGATATCGTTGTTTTAACCTCACATTCGCCGTCGAACCGGGATCCAACGGCTTATGCAAAGCATTCTCCCGCAGTGCGCTGATATCGGTTGCACATAATCGGCAAATCCACTTTTACCCCGCCCGCCAGGCTAGTCCAGCCTCTCCACTAAAGTACTGCCGTCTCTGGCCGATGAATCCCATGGTTGGGCGCCGTCCCCTAATTGCCGCCCAGAAAGTAATCAGCATATGGATTCCGTCGCCAGTAAATCGGGAACCTGGGCACTTTCTCGCGAAACTCAGCAAACCCGGGAGCAGCTGCTTCAATTGGTGGGCTTTCGCGTGGGCGGCGAAGAATTTGCAATCGACATCCTGCGAGTGCAGGAAATCATTCGTACCCAGCAGCTCACGCGGGTTCCGAATTCGCCGGAGTCCATGGAGGGAGTGATGAATCTGCGGGGAAAGATCATCCCGGTGATCGCCCTGCGCCGCCGTTTTGGCTTAGAAGAAATCGCACCCGACAAGCAGAACCGTATTGTAGTCATCGAGATTCAGGGCGCGGTGTTGGGATTCATTGTCGACGCGGTTTCGGAAGTTCTGCGCATTCCAGTCGATACCGTCCAGCCGCCTCCGCGGTTGGGAGTGGTGGAGCGCGAATACGTCTCCGGAGTTGGCAAGATCGGCGACCGCCTGCTCATCCTGCTGGACACCGACCGTCTCATGACCGAGGCCGAACCGGAAATGCTGAGCGCCGCAGCGCACGCATGAGCGCCACGCCCGAGAAACAGAATATCGAGGAGCACACAAACCACCATGGGCGACGAGCCTCTTAATGATCCATCCCTAGTCCAGGATTTCCTGGCGGAGTCGGAAGAGTTTCTCCAGCGCATGGACCAGGACATGGTTGCCCTCGAGGCCAATCCCCTCGACGCGGAGTTGTTGAATCGCATTTTCCGGGCGCTGCACACCATTAAAGGCACTTCGGGATTTCTCGGTTTCGAACCCATCGTACGCCTGAGCCATCGCGCGGAAGACGTTCTGAACGCGTTGCGCAAGGGAGAGGCGCAACTGACTCGCCCCATGATCGACGCATTGCTTGCGGCGCGTGACTTTCTGGGTGCTATGTTGCAGGACATACGCGACGGTGGTCTCAAACAATACGACACGGAACCTCTGATCCGTGAGCTGGAACTGGTACAGGCTGCGAGGCAACAACCCCTGACCCTGGGAGAGTTGCTGGTCAAACAAGATGTAATCTCCGAAGATACGCTGCACGCGGTTCTGGACGAACAGTCCTCCTCCGCAGCCCCTCGCCGGCTTGGGGAGATGCTGGTGGAAAAAGGTTTGGCCTCCCCCTCCGAAGTGGGAGATGCGCTGGTTCGCCAGAAAGAAATCAACCAGCCTCAGCCCCAACATGCCGCGGTTCCCACGATGCGAGTGGAGGCCGCCAAGCTCGACGAGCTCATCAATTTCATCGGCGAACTGGTGCTGGAGCGCAATCGCCTGCTGCAACTCAGCCGCAACGTTTCCGCCGGCAAGTCATCCCTGAATGAGCTGAACACCTCGCTGGGACAGTCCACTGCCCGCCTGAGTTTCATCACAGAAGAGCTTCAGTCGGCTGGCCTAAAAACCAGGATGGTTCCCATCGAAACGGTTTTTCGCCGATTCCCCCGGCTGGTCCGCGACGTAGCCGGAAATTTGAAAAAAGAGATTGATTTGGTTCTGCTCGGGGAGGACACCGAACTCGACAAGACGATGGTTGAACTGATCGGCGACCCCTTGATCCACCTGGTGCGTAATTCCCTGGACCATGGCCTCGAAATGCCTGAGGTTCGGGAAAGAGCCGGAAAGCCACGCCATGGGACCATCCGGCTGGAGGCCCGCCAGGAAGGCGATCAGATCGTAATCAGCATCTCCGATGATGGCGCCGGCATCGATCCCGAACGTATTGGGCGGAAAGCGGTCGAAAAGGGACTGGTGACTGGCGATCGTCTCCGCGCCCTAAGCGCCCGCGAAATCCTCGACTTCATCTT
>Ga0181534_10000166_pt1 | contig 46615 bp, 36 predicted proteins | sample PEATcosm2014_Bin_37_FD_119758 | JGI IMG/M metagenome (GOLD analysis project Ga0181534, IMG submission 119758) | Peatland microbial communities from MTU Mesocosm Facility, Houghton, MI, USA - PEATcosm2014_Bin17_10_metaG | ecosystem: Environmental > Terrestrial > Soil > Wetlands > Peat | place... | reverse complement strand
GGCGTGCCAACAATACTTCATGACCTTCCTTTGCCAATAGGCTTGAAGAATACCTCGAATTGGCTTCGGGCCTTGGGTGAATACTTTGATGCGAGCGCCGTTGCTGAAGAGTTGATTGAGAGTGGCGAGACTCTGGTGACGAACACGCTTCGCCGGCGCGGACTGATGATTATCCCGCGCTATCGCAACGCAAAGGTTGCAATATCCGCGGATGCATCCATGACGATTGGTTTGCTTCGAATGCTCTTCGAGGATCTGGAAATGATCCCCGATCTACTCTTGGTTCGCTCCAACTCGAAGCAGGCCAGGGAGAAACTCGAGACAGAGTTGAAACGCCTGGGTATCTCGCCTCGCGTCGCATTTGGCATCGATGGTTTCAAAATCAAACATGCACTTGCTGCCAGTGATCTGGATGCGGTCTTTGGTTCGGCTTGGGAGAAATATCTTGCCGAGGAACTTGGCACAAAAGTGGCGTGCGATCTTCTGCAGCCGACCAACCGGACGTTTTATAGGGACAGCGCCTACTTCGGTTACGAAGGAATGATTAATATGCTTGAGATTCTTGCCAATGACTGGGAAGCAGCATTCCGTTCCAAAGCTATTCGCTGGGAACAATACCAATAACCCTGCTTACTTGGAAGAAGCAAAAGAGAATTCGGGCGAACGATGAAGGAGGATGATTTGTTCAAAGACAGATTGGTGAAAGCTGCATTTGCCACGGGAGACAGAATCCAGGTCAACGCCGGATTTGAACAAGCCAGGCAGATTGTCGTCTACGAAGTTAGTACAGCTGGCGCGCGAGAATGCGATGCAATGACCTATAGTATTGCCCGACCAAATGCCGCGGGTTCGCTGGGTACTCTGGGCCGCAATGGCAAAGGCGGTCCCGGTGGCGGTGGTGGATGTGGCGGCGGCAAGAAGATGGAGGAATCAATTAATGAAAAAGAGATTGTTGCGAAGGTTGCAAGCCTTGCCGGCGTAGCAGTGCTTTTTGTCAATAAGACATTAAACGCCTATTCTGTACTCGCTTTAAACGAGGCCAGGATATTCACGGTAAAAGTTGACGAGCAGAAAGAAATTGCCGATGTGATCGTGCGTCTTCAGGAAATGCTCCGTGGCGATCCACCACTCTGGCTGCGCCGCGCTCTGATCGGCGAGAACGCTCCGGTTGAGGTCTAGCCTGGAATGGGATTCTCGCGGGGTTCGCGGAATATGCGTGGTTGATGGACAACATACACGGCGCCACGGGACGTTACTGGTGTCAGGCTATTTATTGAGAATTCTAGTAACCTGTTGCATACCAGCATGATGCAGCTACTCATTTTGTGAACCATTTAAAATTCAGATTCGTTGCCCGCGTGCGCGGCGTCTCGAACTTGCGCGGGTTTTCTTGCCGGGATCAATATCTGGCCATGTCTTTTGCGCAGTTGCCCGAAGACGCTGGCCAAGTTCACCAGTGAGCAAGGCGCGGACCAGCACTGCGAGGTTGCCTCGCCAGGCAATAGTGATTTCTGAATTTGCACCTGGCTTGATGAAACTTTGGGCTGAGGAGGAGCGGGAGAATCCAGCTCATTGACTCGCCCACTGCCAGCGCCGTAGGCTCATAGTATGGAATTCAAAGTAAGCGAGCTTGAAAAGGAACCGATTGAATTCGATCTGGAACTGGCTCCCGGAGCGGTGGATTTTGGCGACGAGGCCGAGCAGCAGGGGCCGCTCTCAGCCAGCGGTCACGCCGAGGTGCTGCACGAACATCGCGGACCCAGGGATATTGTCGCTGACATCCGCCTGCAGGGGCATTTTGCCGGCAGCTTCGAGGTTCCCTGCGCGCGCTGCGTGGAGCCGGTGCGGGTTCCTCTGGCTGCCGACTACGACCTGATCTTTCGGCCCGTGGCCGCCGATTCAGACCCCGCCGAGAGGTCCATTACGGCACAGGAAACCGAAATCGGTTATTATCAAAGAGACAGCCTTGTGCTTGAGGATGTGCTGCGCGAGCAGGTGCTTTTATCCCTGCCCGTCAGAACGCTCTGCAAGCCGGACTGCAAGGGACTCTGTCCGCGCTGCGGCGTTGACCGAAACAGCCAGGCCTGTAACTGCGATGAGGGTCCGAGCGACCCCCGCTGGCAGGCGCTGGCAGGCCTCGGCGGCCGGATCGAGTTCAAGGAACCTAGCCCCAAAAGAAATTGAGGGTGCTCAAGGCCCGAGCCGCAAGGCAGACTAGAGACTGTGCGGCCTGAAACGGCCGGGCGGCTTGAAACGGGCTGGAAACGAAAGGAATTTTGCAATGCCGAATCCGAAAAGGCGCCATTCGACGCGCCGCACCGCACTCCGTCGCAGCCACGATTTTTTGACCGCCGTTGGCGTTTCCGAATGTCCCGCCTGCCATGAGAAGAAACTGCCCCATCGCGCCTGCCCCAAGTGCGGCGAGTACAAGGGCCGCGCCGTTCTGGATGTCAAGGAAGCAGCCAAGTAACCTCTGCAACCATGCTGATCGACATTGCTCTTGACGCCGTAGGCACCGATAAAGCTCCCGAGGCGGAGATTCGCGGGGCTATCCTCGCCTGCAAGGCTCTGCCCGTTCGCGTCCACCTGGTTGGGCCGGAGGCGGAGCTGCACGACCTTCTCGACGAAGCTTTGGGCAACGAAGATCTGCCTATCGTCATTCACAATGCCACCGAACGCATCGGCATGGAAGAGAAGGCGGCGCAGGCGGTGCGCACCAAGAAAGACAGCTCCATCCGCGTGGGTCTCAAGCTGGTGCGCGAGGGCGTGGCAGCCGGCTTTGTAACCGCCGGCAACACCGGCGCGGCCATGGCCACGGCCAAGATGGTGCTGGGCGCGCTGCCCGGCGTGGACCGTCCCGCTCTGGCGACCCCGATGCCCAGTTCCAAAGGCAACCCGTGCGTGCTGCTGGACGTGGGCGCAAACGTCGATTGCAAAGCCAACAATCTGGCGCAGTTTGCCGTGATGGGCGAGATTTATGCCCGCACTGTTCTCAAAATCGATTCGCCACGCGTGGGACTGCTCTCTATTGGCGAAGAAGAATCCAAGGGCAACGACCTGACGCATGAGGCCTTCCCGCTGCTCAAGGCGCTGCCGATCCATTTTGTAGGCAACGTGGAGGGGCGCGACATCTTCAGCGGCCTTGCCGACGTGATTGTCTGCGACGGCTTTGTGGGCAATGTGGCTCTGAAGACCAGCGAGGGCGTGGGCCGCTTTGTGCGCGATGTGCTGCGCGAGTCGCTCACCCGCACCGTGACCGCCCAGGTGGGTGCGCTGCTGAGCCGCAAGGCCTTCAATGAATTCCGCCACCGCCTCGACTATCGCGAGTATGGTGGCGCGCACCTGCTGGGCGTCCGCGGCGTCTGCATCATCGGCCACGGCTCCTCGAACGACCGCGCCATCTATAACGGGATTCGCGTAGCGTACGAGTCGGCCAAGGCGGGAACAATCCAGCGCATCGAAGCCGAGTTTGCCAGCCGGCCCAAGACGAACGGCCATGCCGCCGGCCCCGAGCCTCCAACTGATTCGGCCTCCGGTTCCGGCGCTGGCGCAACGGTTCAGTAGCCTGCTTATGGCTGCCGATTCCCCAATCGATCCTTCCGGCGCGAAGCATCCCTCTGGCATTGATTCATCCCTGCTTGATCTTCTGGCCTGTCCGGCCTGTCTGGGCGAGCTTCGCCTTGAAGAGAGCAAACTGATCTGCGTTGGGTGCAGCCGCGGCTATCTGATTTTGGATGGGATTCCAGCGCTGATTGACGGGCGAGAGAATTCACAAAGATGATTGGAAACGCCCTCATACAGGAATGATATGTAGCGCAGGGAATGCAATTTCGTAATGCTCATAATCGATTGTGAGCAAAGAATAATTGCGAACCAATGCGTGCGCGCCAATCAGAAAATCAGCCAGAATGCGCCGGGGAGGTCCAGAGCCGCTTTTTTTGCGGCGCAAAGTGTAGCCATCGTAAGCACGGCCCGCAACACGCCAGATTTCTTCATCCATCGTCCAGTCAATTTTGATTCCAGTGTCGGCGAAAAACAAATCCAAGGACGCTTCATCTCTGAGTGGTCCAGCCATCAACTCCGAATAGACAGGCCCTGAGACCACGAATTTTTCATGGTCAACAAGATTGCCGAAGATTCTAACCGCAACTTCATTCAACGCGTCCTTTTCATTCCAGAGGGCGGCGATTACATTCGCGTCAATCGAGATCGTCATGGCCGCGCATCTCTCTGAAATAGGCTACGATGGCTTCACGGCCCTTTCCCATGCCGGGAAAGCCGCCAATCCCGCGCCATTTTTCAAAGGGGTTTTCTCCCGCGTCGCGAAGTACGCGGATACCGCCTTCCTGCTGCTCGAAACGGATATTGTCGCCTGGTTTGACGCCCAGAGAGCGGCGAATCGCTACAGGAACGGTGATTTGTCCTTTGCTGGTGACTTTGGCGCGAAAAATTTGCGCGGACACCGGTTTTGCGGCAGTGGCCATGGCGGTCAACTCCTTACCTTTTCCAGTATACTCCTTACCTTTTTCTGAGATTCGTGTGGTAGATTTGCCGTGGAGAGTTCGTGGAGGAATTATGCGCTTGTTTTACGTTGGCGTGCTGCTGGCCGTGTCAGGTGTGAGCGTTTGTAGCGGGCAGCAGGCTACTGCTTCCGCTTCGTCTGCGCCGCCGGATGCGCAACCGGCCAAGGTCAAGACTTATACCGCTGGGCCTGGAGTGACGGCACCGGAGCTTCTTCCACTCAACCTGCCTCCAATGCCAGATGAAAAGTGCAAGAAGAAGGATGAGGTGAACGGCAAAGTCGAACTATTTCTTCTTGTAGATACGACGGGCAAGCCGTTCGACATCATGTTTATCAATGCGCTGGGTTCGGAGTTGGATGACTTTGCACTGAAAATTGCAGCGGTGGATCGCTTCAAACCCGGAACATTTCAGGGCGTTCCGGCCGTCGTTGCGCAGTCGGTTGAGGTTGGTTTGGAGGCCTGCACCATAGAGAAAAAGGATGATACGGGCAAGAAGACAATTTGGTTGCAACTGACATCGCAGCCGACACAAAAATTTAAAGATATCTCCAATCCGCCGGAGCTGGATCTTCTTCAATTGGCGGAGAGCTCAACCAAGGGCCTGAGCAGCGGGAATCACCCTGCCTATGAGGTTGGAGGCGATGTCAAACCTCCCGTCGTCGTGTACCAGCCTGAGGCGGAGTTTTCCGATCAGGCGCGGCGGAATAAATACCAAGGGAGAGTTCTGATCGCTTTAATCGTCGATGTAAAAGGAATGCCACAAAATGTGCATGTGGTGCGCCATCTCGGCTATGGGCTGGATGAGAAGGCCGTAGAGGCGGTGCATAAATATCGATTCAAGCCCGCGATGAAGAATGGTGTGCCGGTCCCGGTCATGCTTGCCGTTGAGATAAACTTTCAACTCTTTTTGGGACGCTACTAAAACCACAAATACCATTCTCAATGGTAAAATGGTATTTATGAATGCCATTGTGGAGATCGACAAGGCGGGACGGATCGTGGTTCCCAAGAGGCTGCGCGACGACCTGCACTTGGTTCCCGGCACCCGTCTGACCATCGAACGCGTCGGCGACCGGCTGGTCTTCGAGCCGGCCTTCTCTGAGCCCCGGCTGGCGATGGAAGACGGAATGTGGGTGGTCCACAGCGACTCATTGACACCATTGACGAATGAAGATGTTTCCGAAGTGATCCGGCAGGGTTATGCCGAACGGATGGATCGCATTCTTGAAGGCAGCGGCCTCAAATGAAGGCGTTCTTTGACACCTCAGTGCTGGTGGCCGCCGTGCGCGCAGCCGATCTGCGTCATGAAGTCAGCCTCAGGCTGCTGACGCGCTTCGCTCCGCAAGAGGCCTGTTGCGCCGCGCACACCATGGCCGAACTCTATGCCTCGCTCACCGGCATGAGACCGCCCAACAGGCTCCAGCCGGAGCAGGCCACGCTGATCGTTGAACAATGCAAAACCAACCTCGACTGCGTCGCTCTGACCTCCGAGGAGGTCTTTCAGGCGATCCAGCGGACGGCAGCGCTGAAGCTGCCCGGCGGCATTATCTACGACGCCCTGCTGCTGGCCTGCGCGCGCAAGGTTCATGCCGAGCGGATTTACACCTGGAACGCGAAGCACTTCCAGATGGCCGCGCCCGATCTTGCCGAGCGCATCGTGACGCCAAACTTGTAACGCCCATCGCGTTACGCCCGCCACGATAAACTGCCTATGAGGCGGCAATCTTGAGCGGCGACAAAGATCAGGAAGCGGAAGCCGTGGGAGTAGCGGAGGCGCGCGCCAACGCTGGGCTCTCTCATGCCTGGCGGGCGCTGCGCCATCGCAATTTCAGGCTGTTTTTCGGCGGGCAATCGATCTCTCTGATCGGCACGTGGATGACGCGCGTGGCGACGGGCTGGCTGGTTTACCGGCTCACCGGCTCGGCGCTGCTGCTGGGCACGGTCAGCTTTGCCGGGCAGATTCCCACCTTTCTGCTGGCGCCCTTTGCCGGGGTGATGGTGGACAGGCTTGACCGGCGGCAGGTGCTGGTGTGGACGCAGACGCTTTCCATGGTTCAGTCGCTGACTCTTGCCGCGCTGACGCTCACGGGCCACATTACGATCCCGCTGCTGCTGGCGTTGAGCGTGATGCAGGGCTGCGTCAACGCCTTCGACATGCCGGGCCGCCAGAGCTTCATGATTCTGATGGTAGATGACAAGCGCGACTTGCAGAACGCCATCGCCATCAACTCGTCGATGGTGAATATGGCGCGGCTGATTGGCCCGTCGCTGGCGGGAATGCTGATCGCGGTCTCGAGCGAGGGCTGGTGCTTTCTCATCGACGGCATCAGCTACATCGCCGTGATTGTCTCGCTGCTGATGATGCGCGTGCACGCACCGGTGGCCGCGCGCCAGGCCACTTCGATGCTTACCGAGCTGACCGCCGGATGGACCTACGTTTCCGAGTTTCTGCCCATACGGACGATTCTGCTGCTCTTTGCCGTGGTGAGCTTGATGGGCATGCCGTTTGTGGTGCTGATGCCGATCTTTGCGGCCAGGGTGCTGCATGGCGGGCCGCATACGCTGGGATTTCTGATGGGCTCGATGGGCATGGGCGCGCTGCTCTCTGCGCTCTCGCTGGCCGCGCGCAGAACAGTCCGCGGGCTGGTGAGGATGATCCCCATCGCGGCGGCGGTTTTTGGCCTGGGGCTGATCGGCTTCGGACTCTCGCATTGGTTCTGGCTCTCGATGATTACGGTTTTCATTGCCGGTATGGGCATGATGCAGGGCATGGCGGCCAGCAATACAGTCATCCAGACCATTGTCACCGACGACAAGCGCGGCCGAGTGATGAGTTACTATACGATGGCCTTCATGGGCATGGCGCCCTTTGGCAGTCTGCTGGCTGGGACGATGGCGCACAAGTTCGGCGCGCCCTGGACGGTGATCGTCAACGGCGCGGTGGTGGTGCTGGGCGCGGCCTGGTTCGCCACGCGGCTGCCCGCGCTGCGGCGGCAGATTCGGCCGATTTACAAGGAGATGGGAATTATTCCGGCTGAGGAAGGAATACAGTGATGAGCGATGAGAAATCGGAAATTGAAACGGTGAGTGGATCACATGTAGTAATTCCAAGCGAAATAAGACGAAAGCTTGGGATTAGCTTAAAGGACGCAGTCCGGGAAGCAGTGGAAAGACAAATGGAGAAACGAGCTATGCCAGATCAACAGGAAGTTGCAGTTGCTTTCGCCTTCGAACCGCGTCGCACGGCGATTGTAGTTATCGATCTGCAAAAAGGCATAGCCGGAATGCCCGGCGGAGCGCCGCACTCGAAATCTACCGTCATCGCCAACGCAACGCGTCTGCTGACTGCCGCGCGCGCCGCGGGAGCGCAGCCGGTGCTGGTGCATGTGGGCGGCTCTCTGGACGGCGCCGACCGCGTACACACGCCCACCGACCAGGGCTGGAGCAGACCCGGCGCGCTGCCGCCGGATTGGAGCGAGCTGGTTCCCGAACTCGACCGTCAGCCCGGCGATATTGTGATTATGAAGCGGCAGTGGGGCGCGTTCTACGGGACTGATCTTGACCTGCAACTGCGCCGCCGCAGACTGACGACCATCGTTCTCTGTGGTATTGCGACGGAGTTTGGAGTTGAGAGCACGGCGCGCGACGGCTATGAGCGCGGCTACGAGATGATCTTTGCCGAAGATGCCATGACCGGAATGACCGCCCAGAGCCACACCAACAGCATCGAGCGCATCTTTCCCCGGCTGGGGCGTGTGCGCTCGACCGAGGAGATTCTGGCCGCGCTCAAGGGATGAGCCGGGAGAAGAATTTGCCTCAGGGCTAAAGCCTGGCCTATTTCTTATGGTTTCCCATCCATTTCACACAGTTGATGAAATGGCTGGGGCGCGGAGCTTCCTTGCACGACCCGTGAAAACGCTATAGCCCGTATATAAAACCAGCAATCTCAGGCGTAATCGATGGGGTGCTTGTTCAGCCATTCCTCATCGCGGACCTTGGAGATATTCTTCCACGCGCCTTCAGCGACGCTGGCGCTGAGATGGCGGCTGTTCCAGGCAAGGCCAGTGGTGAGGCCGATGGCGCCGCCAAGCAAGCCGTAGACCAGCGATAGGGCGGTAGATTTCTTCTTCCAGATGGGATAGCCCGCCAGAACGCCGACACAGACGCCAATGGCCGCCGGAACTAGCGCACCCTTGACCGACTCGCCCAGATAAGGAGTGAGAGGCTTGCCGTCGAGAAACTCTTCCTGACCGGAACGCGCTCCGTCAATACCTGAATCCACCAGCCGCCGGCCGTAATCGACATTTGTCTTCACCCACTCGCCTAGTTCCATGGAATCCCCTCGCTGTTCTGGAAAACACTCACAGTTTACCAGATCGGCAGGCGGCGAGTTGATGCGACGTGCGTGGGGCAACATGGGTGTGCGCTAAAGAGGATTTGGGGCTGGACGGGTCCAAATCGGGAGGTTGACAGAATGAGAGGCTTCCAGGGGTTGAGGGCGCGGGTTATGATCGTTGCAACCGGTTCTCCGGCAGGGCGTGGGTTGGAATGCGGATCGCGTATATGCTCACCTCGCTGGGCATCGGCGGAGCGGAACGGCAGGTGGTGGCGCTGGCGGAAGGCCTGAAAGCGCGCGGCCATGCGGTTGCGCTGGTGGTGCTGGAAGCAGAGCGAAGAGAAGAGTGGCCGACGAGCGTCGAGGTGATGCGCCTGGAGACGCGCAAGACGCCGTTGGGCCTGCTGACCGGCTTGGCTAGAGCTCGGCGCTCCATGCGCGGCTTTCAACCGGATTTGATTCACAGCCATACCTTCCCGGCAAATATGGCGGCGCGGCTGCTGCGGCTGATTTATCCTGTGCCGGTTTTATCAACGATTCACAATGTATATGAAGGCTCGCGGGCGCGCATGGCGGCCTATCGGCTGACCGATCTGCTCTGCTGCCGGACCACCGCCGTAAGCCAGGCCGCGGCCGACCGGTTTGTTCGGCTCAAGGCGGTTCCGGCGCGGAAATGTGTGGTGCTGACAAACGGAATCGATACGGCGGAATTTGCGCCGAGTCTGGAGCGGAGAGAATGGACGCGGGCGCAGATGGGCGCAGGCGGCGAGTTTATCTGGCTGGCTGTGGGACGGATTGTGCCGGCAAAAGACTATCCGAATTTGCTGCGGGCGTTTGTGGAGGTGCCGGCGGAATCCAATGCGCGGCTTTGGATTGCGGGAGAGGCGGCAGGGCCGGAGGCGGCGGTTGTGAAGACGCTGGCGGATGAGCTTGGTTTGGGCGATTCCGTGCGCTGGCTGGGACTGCGGCGCGATATGGCCGGGCTGCTCGATGCCGCTGACGGATTTGTGCTGGCCTCGGCCTGGGAGGGAATGCCGCTGGCGGTTGGCGAGGCGATGGCGATGGAAAAAGTAGTTGCGGCGACCGATGTGGGCGGTGTTCGTGAACTGATTGGCGAGGCGGGTAGGATTGTACCCGCTGGCAGTCCGGAGAGCCTGGCGCTGGCGATGCTGGGTTTGATGCGCATGTCGGCAGAGGAACGCAGCCGGCTGGGGCACGCGGCGCGGGAGCGTGTTGAAAGCCAGTTCAGCATGGAGGCCAAGGCCGATGAATGGGAGGCGCTCTACCGGAGAGTTATCGCGTCCGATAGAGGATAGTGTTGCGGCCGGTTTTGTTGAGTCCGCATGATAGCGTTATCATCGGATTTTGTGTTTTGATTTGAAGCCGCGAATGCGGCTGTAGAAAGGCCTTGGAGGGTTTGCAATGCGGCAAGGGATGCTTCAGTTGGCAATCTGTTGTACTTTGTTGGGTATGGGAGCGGGCATGGAGAATCAACGGGCTCAGGCGCAGGCGGCGCTGGGGCAGAATGCGGTGCTGGAACTGAATCATGGCTGGCAATTCCGGCAGGTTGCGGCTGCGCAAACGGGTGAGAGCGGCTGGCTACCGGCGACCGTGCCGGGCGACGTGCATCTGGATCTGCTGGCCAACAAGAAGATCCCCGACCCGTTTTTTCGCGACAACGAGGCCAAACTGCAATGGATTGAAAACGAGAGTTGGGAGTACCGGCTGAGCTTCGAGGTGACGCCGGTACTGCTGGCCCGCTCCAATGTGGACCTTGTTTTCGACGGGCTGGATGCGGCGGCTGAGGTTTCTCTCAACGGTGCTGTGCTGCTCAAGGCCGAGAACAGCTTTCGCGTTTGGCGAGTGCCGGCGAAGGCGCATCTGCACACGGGCAAGAATCTGCTGCGCGTGGTCTTTCCATCGCCGATCAAGGCTGCTGCCGAAGTGGCCGCGGGTGATGCCTTCCGGCTGAAGTCGGAGACCGAAGACAAGACCTATATACGCAAACCCGCTTATGAGTACGGATGGGATTGGGGCCCGCGCTTTGTGACCAGCGGCATCTGGAAGCCGGTGCGGATTGAGGCCTGGGACAAAGTGCGCATTGCCGACTTTGCGATACGCCAGCGCGACGTGACCAAGGACGTGGCGCATCTGGATGCCGAGGTGGAGATAGAGGCGGCCGGCAATGGTTCGGCCAAGGTGAGTGTGCGGTATTCCAATAACGGAGTAGCGGCGATGGAAAGCTCGATCGTCAATGTTCATGCGGGTCGCAATATCATCGATCTGCCGATCGAGATTGAGAAGCCTAAGCTCTGGTACCCGGCCGGTTACGGCGATCAGCCGCTTTATGAATTTACAGCGCAGTTAAGCGCGGGCGGGCAACAGGCCGAGCTGAGGAAGACAAAGACTGGCTTGCGATCGATTGTTTTGAATCGTCAGTTAGATAAGTGGGGACGGTCGTTTGAGTTAGTGGTGAATGGAATTCCTGTCTTTGCCAAAGGCGCGGATGTCATCCCCTTCGATAGCTTTCCCAATCGCGTGACGACGGCGGATTACCGGCGAATTCTGCAATCGGCAAAAGACGCGAATATGAATATCATTCGCCACTGGGGCGGAGGCTATTACGAGACAGACGAGTTCTATGCAATCTGCGATGAACTGGGCATCATGGTCTGGCAGGACTTCATGTTTGGCAATGACTGGCAGCCGGGGACTTATGCCTTCAAACAGAATATTGAAGCCGAAGCCGAGGACCAGGTGCGGCGGCTGCGCAATCATCCGAGTATTGTGATCTGGTGCGGCAATAATGAGACGGAAAGTTCGCTGAATTGGGATGCGCGCAAGGTGCTGCCGCTCGATGTGAAGTACCAGATGTGGCAGGATTATCTGACTGAGTTCAGCGGGATTCTGCCGCGCGTAGTTGCACGGTTGGACGCGGAGACTCCGTACTGGCCCAGTTCGCCGAGCGCCGATTATGAGCCGGTGACCGCAACCTATCATACCGGCGACGATCATATCTGGGATGTATGGCATGGGCGCGTACCGTTCGACACTTATGAGACGCATCGGACGCGCTTTGTCTCCGAGTATGGGTTTCAATCTTTTCCGGAGATGAAGACGGTTGAGGCATTTACAGAGCCCGCGGATCGCGCGAATATCTTCACGCCGGTGATGCTGGCGCATCAGAAAAACAACGAAGGCAACGCGATTATTCACGATTATCTGCTTCGGGATTACTCCGAACCCAAGGATTTTGCGAGTTTTCTTTATGTAAGTCAGGTCTTGCAAGCTGAAGGAATCAAAATTGGCGCGGAACACTTCCGGCGTTCGCGGCCGGAGACGATGGGCTCGATCTTCTGGCAGTTGAATGACTGCTGGCCGGTGGCTTCATGGTCGTCGATCGATTATTACGGTCGATGGAAGGCGCTGCAATACTATGCGCGGCGTTTCTATGCGCCGGTGCTGGTTTCTCCGCACGTGGAAGAAGGCGCGCTGAAGGTTTATATTGTCAGCGATAAAGTGAAGGCCGAGGCGGCTACGCTGCGCGTGCGGCTGATGAATTTTGACGGCAAGGTGATGCTGGATGAGACACGCGCAGTGGATGTTACACCGCTCACGAGCAAGGTCTATCTGGACTGGCCGCTGAAGAAGCTGGCCGACGCCGGCGCTACGGATACGTCGCGTGTCTTTGTGGTGGCGGAGGTTGCGGCGGGCGGTGCGCAGCTTTCGCGCAACATTGTCTATCTTGCGCCGACCAAGGGCGTGCATCTGAAGCCGGCGCAACTGAAAGTTGATGCGAGCGGAGCCAAGGGGAGTTACAAGGTGCGGATAACTTCTGCCGAACTGGCGCGGAGCGTTTATCTCTCTTTCGGCAGCCTGGATGCGCAGGTTTCCGATAACTACTTCGACCTGCTGCCGGGCGAGATGGTGGAGATTGCAGTGACTAGCGCTGCTACTCTGGATGCCCTGAAATCGCAGATGAAAGTGATCTCGCTGACGGATGCTTTTGTTGCGGGCGGCGGGCAGGCGGCGACGGTCGGCGCGGCCCGGTAATATCGATAGGCAGATTCAAATCAAGCGGGCCGGAGCGCAATGCTCCGGCCCGCTTGATTTGTCTGCGTTTTCGATCAGAAGGTGAGGGCGGCCTGAAGGAAGACGCGTCGCGCGGCAGCGCCAGAAGAGAAGACTCCTCCAGCCAGGCTGCTTGATTTGTTGAAGTTGGGTCTCCCCAGAGTTCCAGCGAGGCTTCCATAGTCGATGTCGTTGAAGAGATTCAGGGCTTGGGCGCTGAAGGTGAGAGCGTACTTGTGACCAGTGCTGTTGGCGCCTCCGCCAGGGCCTCCGGGCCCTCCCGGACCGCCGCGCCCGCCTCCGCCGCCGAATGGGCCGCCATATCCCCCGCCTCCGCCATGACCGCCAGATCCGCCGCCCGCGGGCGCTGCGCCTGCAGTTGTGGCGGTTTTAGGTCCAAGACCCCATGACCGGCTGATGCGCAGGTTCACCGCCACTGAGGCTGGGCCGTTGCCCATGTTGATGGGAATCGGCGTATAGCCGCCTGCAGGCGTGGTGTTGAAGCAGCCATAGCTGGTCTGCACGTATTGCGTTGGATCGGCAATGCATTCAGATTTATCCGATAAATTCGACGGATTTGCATACGATGGACGGTCGTTGAGAAAGTTATCTCCGGTCAGATCGTTGCCGGTAACGATGTTGAAGGGCTTGCCAGCTTGCGCGATCAAGAAGGGATTGTAGCTGATGCCCCATCGGCCGGTGTAAGTGCCCATGAGGAAGAGCATGTTGCGCGAGGCCCAACTGGCGCGGCCGTAGTCCTGCTTGATGTTGTACGAATTGGAGGCCGTTCCGCCGTCGGTATTGGCAGCGGTCCAGTTGTAGAATCCCATCACGCTGAAGTTGGGCGTGAAGTGGGCGTTGATGTTCACGATCAACTGGTTCTGCTTGAAGACCGCCTCGGGATAGAACTGATTGACGATGCCTGTAGCGCCATTGAGATCGGGCCGTATGCCGGTTAATGTTGTGCTGCCGAATTGGTAGGTTCCCGGTTCAAAGGCATTCGAGTCGCGGGTATCCAACTGATGTACGCCGTAAGAGTGGAGATAGGTGAGCGTGAGGGTAGAGGCCTTGGTTAATTGCCGCTCAAGGCTGGTTCCAAACTGCTCGGTGTAGGGCGAGTGATAGCTGGGCGCGATTTGATCTGTCGTGGCGTCCGTGGCGGCTGTTGCGCCGCAGTAGTTGGGATCCGCTTCGATAGCATCAACGATTGCGGTCACGCTGGTGTCGCTGAAGCAGGCGGCGTTGGTGGGGTTGGAAATGGTGTTCCGCATCTGGCTATTGGGGCCGCCGCTGAAGCGCTCGGAGGATAACTCATTACTCAATGAAAAGCGGTCATAGAAGAAGCCAAAGCCTCCGCGCAGCACTGTTTTGGCTTGCTTCTTGTCCTTATGGCCGTCGAGGGCGTAGGCGAAGGCGACGCGCGGAGCCCAGTCGTCGTGGTCCGCGATATGATTTTGCGATTCCCAGCGAAGTCCGCCCGAGAGCGTCAGAAAGGGATTGAACTTCCAGTCGTCTTGCACAAAAAGCGCGGCGTCAAAGACGTTGGCCGTAGCGCCTGGGTTATTCGGGTTCTTATTCGTCGTGTAGTCCAACTTTGTGGGCAGTGCGCTCGTGCCATTTAGTGCGCTTACCAAATCCGCCGCGGAGTTGAAGAGGTAGCTGCCATTGAATCCCGCATCTGTCCAGTTGGCGTCGCGGTTGTCGCGCAGCCTCATGCCGAATTTGATTGCGTGCGCTCCAGCCGACATGGTGGTAAGGTTCTGCAACTCCAAGTGATCGGTATGATCGTGGGTACTTTGAGACGATGGGCCGCCGCCGGTGAAGGAGCCCAGCACGGAGATTGTCGGATCGCCGCCATCGCTGCTGACTGGCGATGAGGAAGAAGTATCGCGCAGATACTGGAAGCGCGTTTCGTTGACGATGTGTTCGTTGATGATCTCCGAGTCGCTCAACTGGATGGTGTTTTCAATCGAGGTGGAGGTTGTGGACTGCGAGGGCAACGATGTGGAGCCGATATTGCCGCTCTGGCTGTTGCGGTAAAACTGGTAGCGCAAGGTAAGCGTGTTCTTCTTTCCCAGTTGCAAGTCGATGCGCGGCGAAATATTGGTGTGCGTCTGCGGATTGAAGAGCCCGCCTGAAAGAGGACCGACTTCACATGTGCCTTTTGTTGGATCGCAAGATTGGCTTGGGTCCGATGATTGTACCGCGGCTTGCGCCAAAGTGTAGACGCTGTCGTTCTGATTGTTGCGCTGCTCCACACTGATGAAGAACGAGGCCCATTTGGAGAGCGCGCCGTTCATGGTGCCGTTGAATTGATAGCTGTAATACGATGGCATGACCTTGACAAAGGGATTGCCGCTGTTGAAGGTGTCGTCGTTGCCCTGCGCAAAAAACCGCCCGTGGAGTTTGTCGGTTCCGGGCTTGGTGAAGATCTCGATGCGGCCATAGCCCAGCTTGTCGTATTCGGCGGAAAATGGATTCTGGTTGATGCGAATCTCGCGGATTGCCGATTTCGGCGGCAGTTGTCCACCAGTGAAGCCGTCGATATAAATCTGGCCGCCATTCGGTCCGGCCGAAGGTCCGGCCAGAGCGGTCAGTTCACTCGATAGCTCATCCGGGTCGTCCGACAGCGCTTCCAGATCTTTGCCCTTGATGATGATGGCGCTGGCATTGCCGCCTGCCTCGACATTGACCGTCGGCGATTCGTCGGTGACTACCACGCTTTGCTGCTCGACGGCCATGGCCATGGAGATGACAACGTGCTTAGCCTGGCCGGCGGTGAGCTGCATCGGCGGAGAAACAAAGTCGGCAAAGCCGGCAAACGAGGCTTTGACAATGTAGCTGCCGGGAGCCAGGCCATTCACTTCATAGTGGCCGGTTGCGTCGGCCTTGGCCGTGGCCACGGACTTGCCCGCCGGCGTGGCGATGGTGACGATTGCGCCGGGGATGAGAGCGCCTGTGGGGTCGGCGATATGGCCGCGCACGGTGGCGGTGGTTGGCGATGCGGCCGCGGTTACCGAGGCTGCCGGCGGCGTGGCTTGCGCCTGGGCTGAAGTCTGGTTTGTGGCCAGAGCCGCCACGCCCAAAGCCAGGGCAATCCATGAAAGAGTGATGCAATTCAATCTTGAGTACACGTTTCCCTCGTTTATTTTCTGCTGATGGGGTCAATTCCTACTGGGCAACGTCGGGCGTACTTGCGCCCACACTCCAATTGGCAAGCAAATCGCGGCTGGCTGCTGGCGCTTCCAGCAGCGGCTCAACGCCGGCCAGCAGCGTGATTGCCGTAACATCGGTTGCGCCTTCGCTCGATACCAGCATCACCGCCTCGCCCTTTTGCAGGTCGGAAAATTGAATGGCGGGGGCGCGATTGAGCATTTGTTCGGGGTCGCCGCCGCCATGGCCGGCCCACTGCCCGCCGCCTTGGCCGCTGCTGCCACCCCATTGACCTCCGCCTTGGCCACCCCCGGCCCATTGGCCGCCTGATTGACCACCGGTGCTGTGCTGCGCGGCGGCTCCATTGCTGGCCGGCGACGAAGCGTTGCCGCTCCATCCGCCACTGCCTCCGCCGGTTGTGCCTTTGAGCCGCGCGGCCAGAATCTGGGCCATGCGATCCGGCAGGCGACGCATCTGCGCGTCGGGTGTGATGTGAATGGTCATCTGCCTCTTGGTGGCCAGATCCTTGACAACGAATGAAGTGGTAGCCAGATCGAGCGAGGCAATGGTTCCGGAGATGTTGCGGAAGCTGCCGGAGACAACCTCCTCTGCGGCAACTTCGGTTCCGTCCGCATTCTTTGCGCCGCGGGCGCGCAACTGGTCGCCGGCGTGGATGGCTTCGACGGGCGCTGGCACAGCCGCATCGAAGCGCACCGAGGCCGGAGCGTAGCGCTTCAGGATGGTCGCCTTGGCGATGCGCACTGTGACGGTCTTTGCCTGGGCTCCGGAGCCGCTGGTGATGACAATCGAACTCGAAGCAAGATCAACGCTCTTGACCAGCCCGCCGACGCCGCGCTGCTGCCAGTCTTCGCGCTCCTTTTGCTGCTTTTGCGCCAGATCCGACTGCGTGATTACGACGACGCGGAGGGCCTGCGCGGCAGCGCTGGTCGAAGCTGGATCGAGCTTGACCAGGACGCGGTCTCCGCTTGCCAGATCACTGAAAGAAATGGTTTCAGCGGCGCTTAAATCCTTTGCTCCCGGAGCGACGCGCAGTATCGCAGCCGTTGCGGGAACGGCAACCTGGCGAAGGTCGCCCGCATCGGTTTTGACGGAAAGCGTTGTGCCGTCAATCGCGGTGATGGCGCCTCTGAGAGGTGCCGGCGCTTGCGCACCGGCGAAAGGCGCGCTGGCCAGCAAAACCGCGCACAATGCTCCAGGCGCAATCAAAGATCGAAGATTCATCTTGCGTTTCATTCGTAAACTCTCCGGCGGCAACTCATTCTGGTCGTCGAGGTGGAATCCAGTATTTCTGTTTGGGTAGACGAGTAAGGCGGGCAAAAGGTTCATTGGTGGGATGGTCGAGCGCCGAGTCTTGCGCTGGTCCCCCTGATTTTATTGGGATTATTTGTTCTTTTATGGCTCCAGACCGGCTGTTCGCAGGAAGGAAAAGCTTCCTGAAGGCGTGGGAAGGACGTGCGCGAGGCGGCGGTTGTGAACGACGACCGTATCGCGGTACCAGAGATTGATCGCCGGCAAATCGCGCGCCAGAATCTGCTGCGCCTGGGCGTAATCGGCGCGGCGGATGGCAGCATCGGGGCTCTGGCGGGCGTCGCTCAGCAGGGCGTCGAGCTGAGGATTGGAATAGTGGCCGCGGTTGTTTCCCTGGGGAGAAAAATTCTCCGTTGCGTATACGCCGAAGATGTCAGGCTGCTCGTTGCCGCCGATCCAGCGCAGCGAATAGATCTGGAATGCGCCGCGATTCAGGTCAGAGTAAAACGTCGCGAACTCATAGCTGCGCAGATCGAGAGCAATGCCGACCTTGGCCAATTGCTGCTGCAGGACGGCGGCCAGCAGGCGGGTGTCCGCGTCGGTGGAAGTCTTCATGGTGAGGTGAAAGCGTACCCCATCGGGGCCGGGAGCGTGGCCCGCCGCAACGAGCAGGCGCGCCGCTCGCGTGGGATCGTAGTCGTAGCGCTGGCCGTCGCCGTTGTAGGCCCAGTGGCTTTGCGGCAGCAGGCTGTCAGCAAGCTGCGCGTGACCGTGCAGCAGCGTCTGGACGATCAGCTTGCGGTCGATGGCGCAGGCGATGGCTTGACGGAGAAGCGGGTCGGCGAGAAGCGGGTCGCGCAGATTGAAGCCCAGGTACTGAATCTGCGTTCCGGGCGCGTCTTCGACGACGAGATCGGGCCGCGCGGCGAGCACCGGAATGGAATCCATGGGCAAGGAATTGACCTCGACGTCGGCGGAGCCTTTTTCCAGTTCCAGAGATTCCGTGATGGCGTCGGGAACAACGCGAAAGCGCACGCGCTGGATAGTTGGCGCGCCGGACCAACTGGCTGGATTGCGCTCGATCACGACTTCTTGATCGATCTGCTGGCTCACGAAGCGAAAGGGCCCGGTGCCGACGGGATGCCGCCAAAACTCCGGCCCGCTGCCTTCAGGCACAACGCCGAAAGCGCCGGTAGAGAGATTGGTGAGCAGAAAATTGTCGGCGCGTTTGAGGTGAAAGATCGCGGTAAGCGGATCGCGGACTTCAATGGATTCGACTGAGGCGTAGGCCGCGGCTTTGGGTGAGATGATTTGGCCGGAGCGGGTGGAATTAATGGTCCAGGCTACATCGCGCGCGGTGAGCGGACGGCCATTATGGAAGAGGACGCCGGGGCGCAGATGAAAGACGAGCGTGAGCGGATCAGGCTGCTGCCAGCTTTCAGCCAGCGCGGGGGTGAAATGGAAGTTGGCGTCGCGATCGACCAGGCCGTCGAAGAGCAACTCGTCGATGTGCTCGGACTGCCCATCGGTTCCGATGCGCGGATCAAGATTCGCGGGGCTGCTCTCGATGAGAAAGACGAGTGTTCTGGGGTCGCGCGGCGTGGAGTGGCAGCCCGCCAGAAGGATCAAGAGAGTAAGCGCGAACAACCTACGCATACGTCACCTGCCCCAGAATCGCGGGGCGCGATGCGCCGGTTGCTTTGGGTAGATTGCCGGGCAGGTGATGCCAGCTCTGCCAGGCGAGCAGCGCAAAAGCCGCGGCCTCCTTGGCTTCGGCGGGCAGACCGAAGTCCTCGCTGGCGGCGAGGTCGCAGCCGAGAGGCTCAAGCCTTTGCGCCAGCATCGCCATCAGCGTGGCGTTGCGCGCGCCGCCGCCGGAGACGATATAGTCCACTCCGCGGCCTTTCATCTTGCCACGGATGTAATTTTTGTAGCTGCGCGCGATGGTTTCAGCGGTCAGTGCGGTCGCGGTAGCCAGAGCGTCTTCCGGGTGGAGGCTGTGGCGCTGGCAGTTGGCTAGAAACTTGGCCGCGTATTCGTGGCCGAATTGCTCGCGGCCAGCGGTGCGCGGAGGTTGCAGCTTGAAGTAGGGGTTGGCGAGCGCCTGGTCCAGGACCGTTTTAAGCACTGTACCGCGTGCGGCAATGGCTCCGTTGCGGTCGAATTTCTTATTGAAAAGCTGCTGGGCTAGCGAGTCGATCACCATGTTTCCCGGTCCGGTGTCGAAGGCTGTTACGGCATCGGCCGCGGCTCCGGCGGGGATGGCGGTGAGGTTGGCGATGCCGCCAATGTTTTGCAGAACGCGGCCTCGCTTGGCGTCGGCAAAGAGCACGAAATCGAGCAGCGGAACCAGCGGTGCTCCCTGGCCCCCGGCGAGCATGTCGGCGGGACGAAAATTGGAAACGACAGGAACGTGAACGGCTGCCGCAAGCACGGCCGGCTCGCCAAGCTGCCAGGTGCAGGTGAAGCGCCGGCCCGCATAGCTCTGGGCGCGCGGCTGATGATAGACGGTCTGTCCGTGGCAGCCGATCAGGTCAAGCTGGAGCTTGTGTTTTGCAAGGGTTGCCTGAACCGCTTCAGCGTAGGCGAGGCCGAGACGCCAGTTCAGCCGCGCCAGCTCAGCTGTTGAGGTTGAAGCCGCATTCATCGCGGCCAGCACGGCTCGGCGCAGCGGGGCCGGAAATGCGAAGCTTTCATGCGCGAGCAATTCTATGCGAGGCCGCAGTTTGCCGGGCGCAATGCGGACAACAGCCACGTCGATGCCGTCGGCCGAGGTGCCGCTCATGATGCCGGCGACGGTCATGGGTTTCGCGCTCATGCAGCCTTGGCCTCCGCGTTGGGTTGAGCTTCCATGATGGTTTTGTGGAAGCGCAGAATACGCTGGCGCAGCGCCTCGAATTGCTTTGCGGTGAGCGGCGCGGGAATGTCCTTTGCAAACAACTCCGCGCTGCGCCGCGCCGTGTGTGCCGCGCGTCCGATCAGCAATTGAGAGAAGGCGGGCGAGCGCTCTGCTTCTGCAACCAGCGCTTCATAAGCACGCAAAATCATCTCTGGCTTGTGACAGATTTCCAGCAGATCCATACCGGCGCGAATGGCCGCAACCGCGGCCTCTTCGATGCTCATGCACTTGAGAATTCCGCCCATCTCCATGTCGTCTGAGAAGATGATGCCGCCGTAGCCGATGCGCTTGCGCAGCACAGTGGTAATCCAGTAAGGCGATGCGCTGGCCGGGTGGTGCTTGCCGGGCGTATCGGGATAAGCCGCGTGGTTGACCATCACCATCGGCAGCTCATTGCGCAGTTCGTGATAGGGCGCCAGATGCTTGCGCCACTCGGCTTGGCCGCACAACCGGATCACTGGCGTTTCCTGATGCGAATCCAGAGAGCTGCCGCCGAGCCCGGGAAAGTGCTTGCCGCAGCCCACCACGCCGCGCCCAGACAGGCCAGCTAAAAACTGGCGCGCATAATCGACGACGTGCTCCGGCGTTGCGCCAGAAGTGCGCGTGCCCAGCACCTGCTCCGATTCGGGCAGAGCCAGATCCACCACCGGGGCCAGCGTGGTGTTGAAGCCGAAGGCCTTGATGCCCTGCGCAATCAACTCTGCATGTTCGCGAATCAGGCCGCGCTTTCCGGTGAGCCGTGCGGCATTGGCAACGGCGTGTGCGGAAGGCGTGGCGGCTAGAGCGTCGCGCAGACGGTCCACCAGTCCGCCTTCCACATCGACGCAGCGGAAGCTGTGCGGCGCGCAAAAGGAGGTGGCTTCATCGAGCAGCGCCCGCGTTTGCTGGGCGTTGACGATGTTGCGGCGAAAGAGAATGACGCCGGCCGGGCGCACGAGCTTCAGCCAGGCACGCTCCAGGCCGGTGAGTTCAGTGCCGCCCAGGCCTACGACGAGCAGGCTTCCGGCGGTGTGTCGCAGAGTCGTCTTCATCCCTTCTCCTTCAGCTCCTGCTGTAATTCTTCCAGCAGATTGAGCGCTTGCAACGGCGTGAGAGTGTTTACGTCGGTTGCCGCAATGCGGTCCACTATACGCTGCGAGAGCGGGGTAAAGATGGTCAATTGCACAGGCTCGGGAGAGGTCTCGACCTGCACGCTCTGGCGCTCCTGCTTTTCATGCTGGCGCAGAATGTGCTTGGCGCGCTCGATGACGGCCGAAGGAAGCCCGGCGAGCCGCGCCACTTCAATGCCATAACTCTTGCTTGCAGCGCCTGGTTCAATGTTATGCAGAAAGACGATTCCGCCCGCGGCTTCTTTGACGCCGACGCGAAGATTTGTGGCGCGCGGCAGCTTTTCAGCTAGCATGGTCAACTCATGGTAGTGAGTGGCAAAGAGGGTGCGCGCGCCGGTTTCGGCATGAAGATACTCGACCGTGGCCCAGGCCAGCGATAGGCCGTCGAAGGTTGCCGTGCCGCGTCCCATCTCATCCAGAAGAATCAGTGATTTATTGGTTGCGGTGTTGAGAATTGTCGCCGTCTCGGTCATTTCAACCATGAAGGTAGAGCGGCCGCGCGCGACATTATCGCTGGCTCCGATGCGCGTGTAGATGCGGTCCACCAGGCCGAAACGCAGACTCTCAGCCGGAACAAAACTGCCCATTTGAGCCAATAGAACCAGCATCGCCGCCTGACGCAAGTAGGTGCTTTTGCCGCCCATATTCGGACCTGTAATCAGCAGCAGGCTGGGCCCGTCGCCAGCGGCATTCAGAAATAGATCGTTGGCAATGAATCTTCCCTCGCGTGTATCCTCCATCCACTGTTCAATGACCGGATGGCGCGCCGCGACGGCCTCGATGACAGGTTCATCGGCGAGACGTGGGCGCACATAGCGGCGACTGGCGGCAAGATGGGCGAAATTGGCCAGCAGGTCAGTCTCGGCGACGACTGCCGAAGTGCGCTTGATTCGTCCGGAGGCTTGCAGAACCGCTTGCCGCAGTTCCGCAAAGAGACGCCTTTCAATTTCGATGGAGCGCTCATGCGCCGTGAGTATTTTTCGCTCATACTCTTTCAACTCGGGCGTGGTAAATCGCTCGGCATTGACCAGCGTTTGCTTGCGCTCATAATCGGCGGGCGCGAGAGCGATGTTAGCCTTGGTGATTTCAATGTAATAACCGAAGACCGAGTTATACCGGACTTTGAGCGAAGCAATGCCGGTTCGCGCCCGCTCCCGTTCTTCGATGGCCGCAATCTGCTGGCGTCCGGTGGTCGAGATCGTTCGCAGCTCATCCAACTCCGAATCGACACCCGAGGCAATTGCTCCGCCATCGACCAGCGTCAGCGGTGGCTCCTCGACGAGTGTGGCCGTAATCTGCGCAGTCACATCGGCCAGCGTGTCCAGACGCGCCGCAAGCTCGCGCCAACGTGGAGCTTGCATGGCGTCGAGCGCAATTTTCAAGCCCGGCAGGCGGCTCAAACTCGCTGCCAGCGCCCGCAGATCGCGCGGTCCGGCCGAATCCAGACTGAGACGTGCAAGCAGCCGCTCGAGATCCAGAAGCCCTGAAAATGCGCGGCGAATCTCCTCGCGGCGGACCAAGTCCGCATGTGCTTCGGCGACGGCCTCATAGCGAGCTTCCAGAGCCGCTGCGTCAACCAGCGGACGCAGAATCGTCGCGCGCAGCAGCCGCTTGCCCATCGGCGTCAGGCAGGAGTCGAGAGTGTAAAAAAGCGTCGCGCGGCTGTCTTGGCCGGCAAAGAGCGGCTCGACTAACTCAAGATTGCGGACTGTGACTTGATCCAGTTCCAGCGCCGTCGAGTGCTCTTCAAAGCGAAGGCTGTCAATGTGCAGCGCCTCGTTCTTCTGCGTAGTGCGGACGTAATGCAAAACCGCGCCGCCCGCAATCGCCGCAGCGGGATGGCCGGTGAGTCCGAAGCCTTCAAGTGAGCGGACATTCATCTGGCGCTCGACAAGCGGTATGGCGAAATCGCGCGTCCAGACCCAATCCTCGACGCGGGTTCGCGCGGGAATGCGCTCCAATTGCGCGGGCAGCTCGAGGCTTGCGGGCGTCAGCACCTCCGAGGAGCCGGCTTTCAGAATCTCATCCACCGCCTGCTGGCGGGCTGTGGAACCGGTAAACTCGGCGGTGCGGAATTCGCCGGTGGAAACGTCCAGCAGAGCCACTGCGCAGATCGAGGCGCTTATCGAGGTTTTGGTCCCTGAGGTGCGTTTCTTGCCTGCCTCGCTCACAGCCTCAGCCCCGCCTCCAAACTCGAAATACGCGGCCAGAAAGTTGTTCTGCTCCTGGCCCAGGCCGGCGTCAAGCGCGGTGCCGGGTGACAGCACGCGGGTCACTTCTCGCCGGACAATCTTCTTGGTGAGCTTGGGATCTTCCATCTGGTCGCAAAGGGCAATGCGGTAACCCATGCGCAGCAACCGCGTCAGGTAGCTCTCGACGGCGTGATAAGGTACGCCGCACATGGGCTGGCTGCGTTCGCGGTCGCGCGCCGTCAGCGTCAGTTGCAGCTCGCGGCTCACGGTCACCGCATCGTCGTAGAAAAGCTCGTAGAAGTCGCCCATGCGGAAGAAGAGCAGGGCGTCGGGATTCTCGCGCTTGGCCGCGGTCCACTGGCGCATGAAAGGGGTAAGTTCGGCCTCCCCCCTGTTCAAAGGGTGAGTGGGCAGAACTGCGGGTTGATTGTCGTCTTCAATCACTTAGGCTTTTAGAGTATCGCGGCGGGATGGATGTGGAGTAGGACGCGCCCTCCGGCAGCGCAAATCGGTCTTTGGTAATGATGAGTCCGCACCCGCGCTTTATGCCTTGGGGTGAGAAAGATTACACTCGATACAGGCGAATGAATTACCGGTTTTGCCGCCAAATTCTTACCGCATTGATTCTATACGAGCAGGAGCAGATGGAGCCGATTTCCCCGGACTTTCCCGAATCCCAGTCATCCGCCGCGTCTGAGGCCACCGAGGCTGGGTTGACAGCACCAAATTCAGCGCCCGCTACGCCGCCCGTGCCCCAATCCGGCGGTGTTGGACTCTGGATGCGCGATCTGCTTCTCGCTGTGACTGCCTCATTGCTTATCACCATTTTCCTCTACCAGCCGGTGCGCGTGGAAGGCCCCAGCATGTTGCCGCGTTTGGAGAATGAGGATCGGCTCTTCATCAACAAATTCGTCTATCACCTCTCGTCGATCAAGCGCGGCGACGTGGTGGTATTTCATTATCCGCGCAACCCGGCAACCAGCTACATCAAGCGCGTGATTGCGATACCCGGCGACAGGCTGTGGATCGACCACGGCGTGGTGTGGATCAACGACAAGCCGCTGCGCGAGAGCTACGTTCCGTCTGAGTACCGCGACAAAGGTTCTTATGCGGAGATGGTGGTTCCAGACGATACCTACTTCATGATGGGCGACCATCGGTCCAACTCATCTGACAGCCGGGAATTCGGGCCCGTCGAGCGCTCGCTGATCTACGGCAAAGCGGTCTTTGTTTATTGGCCTGCGCGGGATGCCGGAGTGGTAAGGTGAGGGCAGGGAATTAGAGTATCTTTTAAAGATTCTGTGCGGCTGATTTTGTGGTTTCCCTCACGTCGGACACAAAACGTGAAATGAATGGGTTTTACAGGCTGCGGAAAAACTCAATCGTGCCATGTTTTGTATCAGGGCTCGGCTTCAGTCGTGCCGATAAAACCCATAGAATCAATAGGGCTTTAGCCCCTGCGGGATGTTTGCGGAGATTCCTCTCAAATCGGGCCTTATTCCCAAGTTTGTAAAACCGTACCCTATGAAATCGTCGAGCCTACAGCGGATTCCCCAAGACGCAATCTCTTCCCCACTTTTCTTTTGCCTCCACTTGCCGTTTGTCCGCATCTCTCGATAGAGTAACTTTCACGCGGAGTCTTTGCGGGAGCCGCTTTTGGCTGCCCCGTGAGCCGAGTCAAATCCCTCTTCCCTGTTAAGGACGGTCCGAATGTCTTCCCTGCCTGTACCCGATCTTGCAATCCCCGCTTCAGAAGTTGCCGCCGTAGTTGACGCCGTAGTTGCCAATCAGGACATCGACTCTACGCTGCGTGAAGACCGTGTCTTTCCGCCACCGCCCGAGTTCAGCGCCAAGGCCGCCATCAAGAGCCTGGAGGAGTACGAAGCGCTCTACAAAAAGTCCATTGAAGACCCCGAGACCTTCTGGGCCGGCGTGGCCGGGGACTTGCATTGGTTCAAGAAATGGGACAAGGTTCTGGAGTGGAATCTACCGTTGGCTCAATGGTTTGTAGGCGGCAAGTTAAACCTCGGCTACAACTGCGTGGATCGTCATGCGCTGGGGGTGCGGCGCAATAAAACGGCGCTGATCTGGGAGGGCGAACCGGGAGAGATTCGGCGGCTGAGTTACGCGGAACTGCACGTCGAGGTGCAGAAGTTTGCCAACGCTCTCAAGACGCTCGGCATCAAAAAGGGCGACCGGGTGGCAGTCTACATGGGCATGACGCCGGAGTTGGCGATTGCTCTGCTGGCCTGCGCGCGGATCGGAGCCGTTCATTCAGTGATATTTGGCGGATTTGCGGCCAATGCCATCGCCGACCGCGTCAGCGATTCGGCCTGCGTGGCGATTCTTACCCAGGATTCCAGCTACCGCCGCGGCAATGAAATTCAGCTCAAACGCACCGTGGATGAAGCCATGAATGCCTGCCACACCGTCAAGCATGTGGTCGTCTTCCGTCGCAGCGGTTCGCCGGTAAATATGGTCACTGGCCGAGACCACTGGTGGCATGAGCTGATGGCGGAGGCCTCGCCGGAGTGCCCCGCAGAAGAGCTCGATTCCGAAGACCCGCTCTACATTCTCTACACCTCAGGGACCACGGGAAAGCCGAAGGGCCTGGTCCACACCACCGGCGGCTACTCGGTTCAGACATACCTCACCACCAAGTACATCTTCGACATTCGCGATGAAGATGTTTACTGGTGTACGGCCGACATTGGCTGGGTTACCGGGCACTCCTATGTGGTCTACGGGCCGCTGCAGAATGGCGCCACCGTCCTGATGTATGAAGGTGCGCCCAATTGGCCGGATTTCTCCAGATTTTGGAAGATCGTCGACGACCACAAGGTCAGCATCTTCTACACGGCGCCCACGGCGATCCGAGCGTTTATCAAGTGGGGCGATCAGCATGTGGAGAAGCACGATCTCAGCTCGCTTCGCCTGCTCGGCACGGTTGGCGAACCCATCAATCCCGAGGCCTGGATGTGGTACCGCGAGAAGATCGGCCACAACCGCTGTCCCATCGTCGATACGTGGTGGCAGACGGAGACGGGTGCGATTATGATTGCGCCGATTCCGGGCGCGGTGGCTGCCAAACCCGGTTCGGCCACGCGGCCATTCTTCGGCATTCAGCCGGAGGTGGTCAACAAGGAGGGTGAGCCCGTTCCGCCCGGCCATGGCGGCCTGCTGGTGATTCGCAAGCCCTGGCCGTCGATGGCCCGCACCGTCTACGGCGATCCCGAACGCTATCAGAAGACCTATTGGAGCGATGTGCCGGGCAGCTACTTTACCGGCGACGGAGCGCGCCAGGATGCCGACGGCTACTTCTGGCTGATGGGCCGCGTCGATGACGTAATCAACGTCAGCGGCCATCGGCTAGGCACGATGGAGGTCGAGTCGGCGCTGGTGGCGCATCCCAAGGTCGCCGAGGCCGCGGTGGTGGGCCGTCCCGACGAGCTGAAGGGTCAGGCGATCTCGGCCTTTGTCTCGCTAGAAAGCGGCAACCAGCCCAGCGAGGCCCTGAAGGATGAGCTGCGGAAATGGGTGTCGAAAGAGATTGGCTCGCTCGCCCGCCCCGACGATATCCGCTTCACCGAAGCCCTGCCCAAAACGCGCTCCGGCAAAATCATGCGCCGCCTGCTTCGCGAATTAGCCACCCACGGCGAGATCAAAGGCGACACCACGACCCTCGAAGATTTCACCGTAATCGCCAAGTTGCGCGAGGCGGAGGAGGGGTAAGGCAACGAGTCAGCAGGTCAGTTGGGTGGGTGGCGGGAAGGTCGATTCTGGGCTGGAAAGATAGTATTTGGCAACGAAATCAACAGTTGATGCCCAAGTAGAAGGCTCTTAATCTCAGGATATGGAAGTTCTACTCAACGTCGAGCAGGAAGCCGAACTCTCCCGCATCGCCGGTCAGACCGGCAAGAGTGCGGATGAGTTGGCGCGCGAAGCCGTGGACCGTTACTTGACGGAAGAGGGCCGATTTCTTGCTGGGGTTCAAGCCGGGCTGGACGCAGCCGCGTGTGGTGATTTCGTTCCCACATCCGAGGTCTGGGAAAGGGTAGAACGCGTGTTGCAGGCCTGAATTCTCCATATCTATCACGGTGCGCGGAACTGGCCAGTAGAGCCATAATTCCGGCCGCACCGGGCCTGACCCCGCGGAAAAGGCGGGTCATCCCGCCCTTCCAGACGAAAAAACACCCCCGAAGGATCACTTCTCTTCGGAGGCGCTTGTGTGGAGTCGCTTGTGTAACTAAGCACAAGAGAGATATATACGGGAACCAGTAGCCGGCGCTGGAGGTCGGTAGCACTCAGCTACTGGTAATCCCTGCACAAACGAAGTTAGCTGCGGCTTCCCCTTTCCACGGCTACTCCGTGTCGCCCGGCTCTAAGAGGGCATTCTTATCTCGCCCTCCGAACCATGTTGACAATTGGAGTGTCTCGCATGTGAGAGAGCCGTTCCGTGATGGCCATCACAGGGGCGTGTAACAATTTGATTCTTGACAAAGTTAGTCCAAGGAGACAACATTGCAGTCCTCTCAGGCTGTCTCATTCTGAACAGCTTGCGCCGATCCGGCCTCGCTTGATGCGCTGAGGGCTCACTTCCAGCACGCAAAATATCCCGTTTTACAAGGCCAAAAATCGAGGATTGACAAAGCCCGCCGAAGCTTTGAGAATCGGAGTTTCAGTTCCCTCCGAGGTTTGTTTCCACATGACAGCGCTTCTAAGCACGAATCTGGGCGATACGCCTTTGCTGGGCCGGGGCAAAGTGCGCGATCTTTACGCGATTGGCGATGATTTGCTGCTCGTCGCCACAGATCGAATTTCAGCCTTCGATCACGTCCTGGCCACCGGAATTCCCGGCAAGGGGAAGATCCTCACGCAGATTTCTCTCTTCTGGTTTGACCTGTTGACTGAGTTGGTTCCCAATCATCTCATCACTGCCAACGTAAGCGAGTTTCCTGCCAGCCTTCAGCCCTATGCCGATCAACTGGAAGGCCGCTCGATGCTGGTCAAGCGGGCCAAAATGTTTCCCGTCGAGTGCGTGGTGCGCGGCTACCTGACCGGCTCAGGCTGGAAGGAATACAAGGCCTGCGGTACGGTCTGCGGGCTGCCGCTGCCGGCTGGGCTGCTTGATGGTTCGCGACTGCCTGAGAGCCTGTACACACCCTCGACCAAGGGCGAAGCCGGCACCCACGACGAGAACATCAGCTATGCCGCAACCGTGGCCGCGGTTGGCGAGGCCGATGCCGCCGAACTGCGGCGGCTGACCGTGGCGCTCTACAACAAGGCCACCAGCCACGCCGAGTCGCGCGGGCTGATTCTTGCCGACACAAAATTCGAGTTTGGCAGAAGCGGCGATCGGATTCTTCTTGCCGATGAGGTTTTGACGCCGGATTCGTCGCGCTTTTGGGAGGCTGCCACGTGGAAGCCAGGCGGCGTGCAGCCCTCATTCGACAAACAGTTCGTGCGGGATTATCTTGAATCAATCCACTGGAACAAGCAAGCGCCGGCACCGGCGTTGCCCCAGGATGTGGTCGAGCGCACCCAGGCCAAGTATCTTGAGGCTTTTCGGCGCTTGACGGGGCGTGAGTTGAGTCTGTAATAGGCCGGATGAAGCAGGCACGGCGCGAACGGAGCGCGATATGGAAATCGTAGACTGGGCTATCGTGATTGTGATGGCGCTGGCTGTGCTTTGCGGCCTCTCGCAGGGCTTCTTCCGCTCTTTCTGCGCCTTGGCGGGGCTGGTGCTGGGGCTGGCCGTTGCCGACTGGAATTACAGCATGGTGGCTAAGCCGATCATCCCCCTGGTGCGCGAGGAAGCGGTGGCCAACGCCATCGCGTTTCTGCTGATTGCCTTTGTCGTAATGGGCGTCGCGGCCATCGTTGGCAAGGTGATGTCCAAGGCTGTTCACGGCGTCGGGCTGGGTTGCCTTGACAAGCTTGCCGGCGGTGTCTTCGGCCTGCTCCAGGGCGCGGTGACGGTAACGCTGGTGATTGTGGCAATCGTGGCATTTTTCCCCAGGGCGCACTGGTTGGCTGAGGCCCGGCTTCCCAAGTATTTTTTTGGCGCCTGTCATTTGAGTACGCACATCAGCCCGGAGGGCTTGGCCGAGCGCATTCAGCATGGCCTCAAGTTGCTGGAAGAAGAGTCTCCGCACTGGCTCCATCCCGGCCCCAGCGGTGCGTAATTCTGGGCCAGAGCAAAATCCCGCCGAGTATGGCAAGCTAATAGAACTGCAAGAGGTGGACGTGAAACGAGAACTGGACAGCCTGGTGACCCTTATGCATTCCAGCGGCATTCGCTATGAAGACGCCGTGCGCGAATTCAAGAAACAATATCTGCGCGAGGTGTTGATTGCGCACCGGGGCAACCAGTGCAAGGCGGCCGAGGAGATGGGAATGCACCGCAACACCCTGAGCCGCACCATGGCCGAGCTTGATCTGAGCCTCGCCGAAGTGCGCGCCACCCTCAAGCGTCCTCCCCGCAGCGAGCGCGCCGTCTTTGCCGTGCCCAACCAGATTTACCGCCAGGGCTGACCGCCCATTGGCGCGATGGATCCCGCCCGAACATTCGGACTCTCTGTACCCAATCCATTCAGCTTTTTTGCGGAATGGATGGGATACCTTGGCAGTCTGTAGTTCAAGCCAAGTTTTGCAAGGGCACGGCTTCAGTCGCGCCGTATTCGTGCGGGAAAGTTGTCCGAGCTTCGGTAATCGTCCTTTGCGGAGATTTGCATTCATCTCTCTATTCGGGAAGACGGACCTTGGGCGGTAGCAGCCAGAGTACCGCAACGATCCCAATCAGAGCCAGAGAAGCAGCAGGCCGGTAGTAGGCCACGGGAATCGCCGTGAGATACAGCAAAACAGACGCAATCTGCTTGCCCCAACTTGCGTGGGCGGGCGCGGCACTCTGCGCTCGAACTTGGGTCCACAGCGCCATATATCCGAGCCCCGGAAAAATACTTACTGCGGCGTAGAGCGCCGTGGTGAACGATGACAGTCCCTTGACGCCGATCCAGTCCGTAACAAACGGAAAGAGCGAGAGGCAAAAAAGAAACACCAGGTTGGCCCATAAAATACCGTGGCTGACTGTCTCCACCTCGTCGACGAGATAGTGATGGTTCACCCAATAAATACCGATCTGCACAAAGGTGAGAAGGTAGAGGAAAATAGTAGGCAGCACCATGAGCAAACCGGCTAAGCCATCCGGCCCAGGGACTTTCAATTCCAGCACCATAATGGTAATGATGACCGCGATGACGCCGTCGGAGAACGCCTCTAGACGTGCCGGACTAAGCCCTTTTCTTCTCATGCTGATTCCAATTTACCACGGGGCGCGGTTCTCCAAGAATCGATCTAGCTTGTTCAATTATTGATCGCTATGCCTTTGCTCTTGTCCATATTTTCCCGCATTCGCGCCTCAGCCCTCTTCGCTCCCGCCGCCCCAATCCAGCCGCCATCATAGCCGGCTTTTAACCATCGTTCCACCCAAACGGTTGCCATGCGGCGAGCGTCAATACAATAGGGAATATGCAGACCACACCACCAATTGCGGAAGCGCGCGTCCAGATCGAGCCCGGCTTTGCCTGGGATGAGCAGGATGCCTATCTCTTTGACATTGACGGCACGATCCTGCGCGACCCGGACCGCATTCATATGAACTCCTTTGCCTCCAGCATTGAGTGCGTGACGGGCTTTGCGGTGACGCTGGACGGCATTCCCGTGCATGGCAGCACGGATACGGCGATTCTGGCCGAGGCCTGCCGGCGGGCGGGGATCCCGGCCGAGGTGCTTGAGCCGCAGGTCGAGGCGATTCTGGAGGCGATGCGCCAGACCGTCAGCGCGCGGCGCGGTGAGATGAGGCTGCGGCTGATGCCAGGCGTGGAAGCGGCGCTGGGCCACTTGGCGCGCAAGGGAGCGCTGCTCGGCGTGGCCACGGGGAATCTGGAGACTATCGGCTGGATCAAGATTGAAGAGGCTGGGCTGCGCGAGTGGTTCCGCTTTGGCGGCTTCAGTGATCGCTTTCCGGTGCGCGCCGAACTGGTGGGCCATGCGGCGCTCAAGGCCAGAGAGATGGCCGGAGCCCAAGCGCGAGTCTGTGTGGTGGGCGATACGCCAAACGACATTGCGGCGGCGCACGCAAACCAGCTTCCGGTGATTGCCGTAGCCACGGGCAACTTCAGCTTCGATGCGCTTATCGAGCACAAGCCGGAGCTCTGCGCCACGTCGCTGGCCCATCTGCTGGCGTTGCAAGGGAGGCCGCAATGAGGCGGATTCAGTGGCCGTCTGCGATATTGGCGGCAATGGCGTGGAGTTTGAGCGCGGCTCATGCGCAAACGCCAGCCCCAGCCCCAACGGCGACTCAAGCCGCGAATCAAGCGGCGGCTTCCGTTGAAGCCTCGCAAGCAACGCCCATTCGCAACTCCGTCCGGCGGCGCGCGGCCAAGCTGTATCTTGCGGGCAGCAAGCTCTATGAAGCGGAGAAGTTTGAAGAGGCAATGGCCGATTACGAGAAGGCGGCCGAACTCGACCCAGACAATGCCGATTACCCGCTTGCAGTTGGCGTGGCGCGCAGCCACGCAGTGACGGCGCTGATTCAAGCCGCGGCAAAAGACCGGAATCGCGGCGATAATGTTGCGGAGAGGGCAGCGCTGGCTCATGCGCTGGAACTGGACCCCAACAACGCCGAAGTGAGCCTGCACTTGAACGGGATGGGCGACGCCGCGCTGAAGGGGCAGCGGAGGCCGGTCTACGAGCAGGGCGCCAAGACGGTGGGCGAAGACGAAGAGTTGATGCCCGTGCCGGGGATTCACAGCTTTCACCTGCGCACCGACGAGCGTCAGATCGTCAAGCTGGTCTTCCAATCCTACGGAATTGAGACCACAGTGGACGAGAGCGTTCGCACCACTCAGTCGCGCCTTGACCTGGACAACATCGGCTACGCGGACGCGATTCGGATTGTCGAGATGGTGACCGGTACCTTCCACGTGCCGCTCGACGCGCATCGCGTGCTGGTGGCGCGCGACACCAAGGAGAATCGGGCGCGCTTCGAGCGGTTGGAATTGGAGACAGTCTATCTTTCCGGATTGACGCAAACTGAGTTGAGCGATGTCGCCAACCTGGCCAAGAACGTCTTCGATATTTCGCAGGCGGCGACCAATTCAACCTCCGGGACGATTGCTCTGCGCGCCTCGGAGGAGACGCTGACTGCCTTCAACAATACGATCCGCATATTGTTGGAAGGAAAGAACCAGGTGCTGCTGGAAGTGCGCATGATTCAGCTTGGGCACACCAATGCGCGCAAAACCGGGCTCAACCCGCCGCAGAGCATGAGCGTCTTCAACGTCGCCGCAGAAGCGCAGTCTATCTTTACTCAAAATCAGGCCCTGATCCAGCAGATCATCAACTCCGGGCTGGCCGCCCCTGGCGATTTCTGGACAATTCTCGGCATTCTTGCCGCCTCCGGACAGGTTCCCAATTCTCTGTTTTCCAGTGGAATAGCCACCTTTGGCGGCACGTTGACCAACTGCGGAACCACGACCTACTCCTGCACCGGCGCGGCAACCACCTTTGCAGTGGCGCCGGGAACGTTTTCGGCCAACCTCAGTTTGAACTCCTCCGATACGCGCGAGCTGGATGACTTGCAATTGCGGCTGGGCGACGGCGAGACAGCAACCTTGAAGTCCGGCACAAAGTATCCGATTCAGACCTCGTCCTTTTCCAGCATCGGTTCCAGCAGCCTTTCAAGTCTGGCGGGACTGAGCGGCGCTGGAAATTCCAGTAGCCTGCAATCTCTGCTGGCCTCATACAGCAACAGTGTGCCCAATATTCCGCAAGTCGAGTATCAGGACCTTGGATTGACGCTGAAGGCGATGCCCAAAGTGATGCGCGGCCAGGATGTCGCGCTCACCATCGACTTGAAGATTAGCGCCCTGGCCGGCAGTTCGGTCAATGGCAATCCGATTCTCAACAATCGCTCCTGGTCCGGTGTGGTGACGGTAAAGCAGGACGAGGCGGTTGTGGTCATCAGTGAGCTGGACAAGTCGGAGAGCCGCGCCGTGAGTGGCGTGCCGGGTATCAGCGAGGTTCCCGGATTGAACGATCTGACAGGCAACGACAAAAACAAAAACTATGCCTCGCTGCTGATTGTGATTACGCCGCATGTGGTGCGGGGCACGCAGGCCGCGGGGCATTCGCCAATGATGCGCATCGAGCGCGGATCGTCGGGGCGGCAGTAGCGGGCCAGCAAGAGCTTGTAGCGCTGGCCTCCCGGCCTGCCGTAGCGTGGACCTCCCGGTCCACGCTTGCTTCTCATTGGGAACGCTGAAAACTCGCTAAGTTGTTACTGCGCCGCGACGCCATCCAGTTTGGCTTGGAACTGAATGATCTTCTTGATGGTGTCATAGGGAATGTTGGCGGGAACCAGGCGTCCGTTGACGGCCAGCGTCGGGGTTGCGTTGATCTCCAGATCGACGGCCAGCTTCTTTGAGGCCTCGATGTTGGCGACTGTCTCTGGCAGTGCGGCGCAGGCGGCGATCTTGGTTGGGTCAAGGCCGGCCTTGGTGACCGCGCTATTGAGCGTCAGAGCGGCGCCATCGGCGGTGGCCAGGCCATCCTGACCGTCAAAGACGGCTGAAACATAAGTGAAGAAGGCATCGCTGCCACCCTGCTTGGACACGCAGACGCCGTAGGCCGCTGCCTGAGCTGCCGCCGTGTGCATGGGCAGTGGCAAATTCTGAAAGACAATGCGCGCCTTGGGGAAATCGACTGCGAGCTTGTCCATGTTGGCCTGAGCTTCCTTGCAATGCGGGCACTGGAGGTCGGAAAATTCGACGATTTCAAGATCCTTCGCCGCCGAGCCGCGATAGGGCCCGTCGGCCCGCTGTTGCAACAAGGCGCGGTTCTCCGCGTAGGGATGTTCGTCGGAGCGCAGAATATCATCGCCGGAGATGATGTGCTTGCCGTCAACGGCGATCAGGAAGCTGATCGATTGCGGATCCATCTTGGCGCCTTTTTCGGCTACCAAAAGAGTGGCCTTGCTGATACCCTCGATGGCGGTCTTCTTGATGGCCTGGATCTGCCAGACGCGATTCTCATCGAAGCCCCAGTTGAGGCGAAAGAAGGTGTCGATAGCCTCTTTGGTCGGCCCGGCGGCGGTAAAGTCGGCGGGGTTAGGCTTCGGAAAGACAGGCGCTGCCACAACAGGCGCGGCAGCCATTGCGGCATCCGGCGCGGGCGCGTCTGGAACAGGCTGCTGCGCGGAGGCTGCAAGCGCGGACAGGGACAATGCGGCCAGCGCGGCGAGGCTGGCAAATCTTGCGGACAGACGAGTCAAGTTGTTTCTCCTTGAATGGCTAAATTCTGATTGGCTAAAAGCCGAATTGCTCAATGCTGAATTACCAAAAGCTGAGTTGCAATAACTGAACCGCGGGAAGGCTCCCGACTTCTAGCTTATACCTGAACCTTGACGGCAATGGGAAATCTGCGCCCGCTGCCAAACGATTTGGAGGTCACCTTCAGCACCGGCGCGGCCTGCTGGCGTTTGTATTCGGAGCGCTCCACCAGGCGCACTACCTGTTGGACGAGCTCGAGCGGGAAACCGTTTGCCTCGGCGATCTGCTCGGGCGTCTCGTAGCGCTCCACGTAGGCTTCCAGAATGGGATCGAGAACTTCATAGGGCGGCAGCGAGTCGGTGTCTTTCTGATCGGGCCGCAGCTCGGCCGAAGGCGGCTTTTCCAGAATCGCCCAGGGAATGACTTCGCGTTCACGATTGATCCAGCGGCAGATTGCGTAGACGCGAGTCTTGACTAGGTCGCCGATGACGGCCAGCGCGCCAACCATGTCGCCGTAAAGGGTGCAGTAGCCCACGGCCATCTCCGACTTGTTGCCGGTGGTAAGCACCAGCGCGGAAAACTTGTTGGAAAGAGCCATAAGCAGGTTGCCGCGAATGCGTGACTGAATGTTTTCTTCGGTAATGTCGGCTTTGGTTCCGGCAAAAAGCGGCTGCAATGTCTGCGTAAACTCCGCGAAAAGGCCGCTGATGGGGATAATCTCAAAGCGAATTTCCAGGTTTGCCGCAAGCTGCCGGCTGTCGTCGATCGAGCCTGTCGAGGAGTAAGGGCTGGGCATTCCAACGGCGATGACATTCTCTGGGCCAAGGGCCTCGGCGGCAATCGCGGCGACCAGAGCCGAGTCGATGCCGCCGCTCAAGCCCACCAGAGCCTTTTTGAATCCGCACTTGCGCAGATAGTCGCGTGTGCCAAGGACGAGGGCGCGATAAGCGGCTTCGGTGTCGTTGTCCTCCGGAATGGCGACAGGTGTTTCATTGAATGGATCGACCACGATCAGGTCTTCCTTAAAGGAGGCAGCTTGCGCGATCAGCTCGCCGCGCGCATCGATGGCCAACGAGGAGCCGTCGAAGAGGAGACTGTCATTGCCGCCAACCTGGTTTGCAAGCAAGACCGGAATCCCATCCCGCCGGGCGATGGCCGAGAGCATCTGGCGGCGAAGCGCGCGCTTGCCGTGCCAGAAGGGCGAGGAGGAAAGATTGATGTGGACGGCGGGCTGCTGGCGCATCAACTCTTCCATCGGATCGATGGAGTAGAGGCGGCGCGGCCAGAAGCCTTTGTCGTTCCAAGCGTCCTCGCAGATGGTAATGGCCAGGCGGAGGCCATCCAATTCGACCACCTGCTGGGAGCGCGCGGGGACAAAGTAGCGCTGCTCGTCGAAGATGTCATAGAAGGGCAACAGGCGCTTGTGCTGCTCAAGCAAGAGCAGACCGCCATCCAGAAGGACTGCGGCGTTCACCGCGGGCTTACCGTGTTCGACTGAGGCTGGCAGCGCCACGCCTGTCAGTACAGCGGTGGGCAGATCGCGCGTGCCTTCAGCCAACTCATCGACGGCCCGCCGGCAGCGCGCCAGAAAGCTCGGTTTTTCCAGGAAGTCGGCCGGAGGGTAACCGCACAGGGCCAGCTCGGAGAATACCGTGAGCCGCGCGCCTTTGTCAGCGGCCCGCCGGCTTGCTGCAATGATTTTTGTGAGATTTCCGCTGAAATCCCCGACCGTCGGATTGATCTGCGCCAGTGCAATCTTCACATTTTCAGTCTAAATCCCAAGGGGTGCGCGGCTGGGCTCTGAGAGAAGAGGTGAAAAGATAATGCCGGCTGGACCGTCGCTACTTCGCCTTAACCAGCGCGTCGGAGTAATAGCCGGTGCGGTGCCGGATATTGAAGGCGCTGGCCGCCGCCCTGGGAATTGTCACCTGGACGCGATGAAAGCTGACTCCTGCGGTCTGGTGATGCGGATAGTAGCCAAGAAGATATTGCGTGCGCAAGTCGTCGCTGACGCGGGCAAAGGCCTTCTCCAGTCCGCCGTCGTTGACGTAGAAGCTTTTGCCACCGGTCTCTTCTGAAAGCGAGATCAGCGTGTGCTCGCCGCCCAGGTCGCGTCCGGCGCTGGCCTCGATGGGCACGTCGATGATGCTGTAGATCATCACTTCATTGCGCAGTGCGGCTTCAATTGCCTGGGCGTAGGTGCTGCTCTTGGCGGTGTCGTCGCCGTCGGAGACAATGACCAGAACCTTGCGGCCTGTCCTCGCTCCTAGGCGCTCCGAGCCAAGGCAGATGGCGTCGTAAAGAGCCGTGGCCCAGTCACCGCGCAACTGGCTCAAGCCGTGGTCTATCTGGCTCAACTTGTTGGTGAAGGGTGTCAGTTCCCGCACCTCGGTAGCGAACTGAAGCAGGCTCATCTGATCCTGCGGGCGCAGCAGAGCGTGGGCGAAGCGGCGGGCTGCATTGGCCTCCTGATCCATGTCCTTCTGCACGCTGCCACTGGTGTCGATAGCCAAAGTAAGGTTAAGCGGCAGCTCGGATTGGCGCTCGAAGACACCGATCTGCTGCGGCCGTCCATCCTCGGCCAGCGCAAAGTCCTCCTGAGTCAAGCCGCCGACAATGGCTCCGTTCTGGTCGGTTACATTGACAAAGATCGAGACCAGCTTCACCTCCATGTGCAGTGTGCCTTGCTGCGCCGGAATCACCGGGCAAAAGAACGCCAGCAAAGCCAGGCCAATCGTCAGCCGGCACTTCTTCGATCCATCCGTGTTAAGAATGCGCAATTGCATCGCCGATGTAAGCCTGTACCCTTCGCTGTCCTCAGCAATTCGGCAGGTACAGAAAAGAATACCGCCTGCTGGTTAGACGCAGCAGGCGGTAATCAGTCGGGGGGAGAGCGCGATCAAGAGAATTTGTACATGAAACCGGTCGGCGTGCCCCACAGGTTGCGGGCGCGATCCTCGTAGAAGATGCTGAACTCGATACCCGCAATGTCGAAGTCGAAGAGAGGAACGCGGTCGAAGGTGTAGTCGTTGCGCACGGAATACTCATCACCGCCACAGTCGATCATGAGCGTGTCCTCGGTTGAAAGCCGCTCGGGATGAGTGAGCAGCATACAGACGATGGCGAAGACGCCAAGGCCGAACTCGTGGCCCTCCATGGCGACGCGGGTGCGGCGAGCCGAGCAGCCACGGTGCAACATGCCAAACTGAGCCGCGGTGACCATGAAATCGTTGCCTTGCTGCTGATCCGCCATGAGCTTTTCCGCCAGCTTGGTGCGCTCCGATTGACGCAGGAAGGTGGGTCCGACCCGGCCCAGAATGCGATTCTGAAACTTGCGCTTGGAGGCAAGAATTCCCACTGCCATCTCCACGGCTTCGTTGTACGTTGGCGCAATCGCCTGCCAGCGGGGAATGGCAAACCAGGCTTCCGCGCCGGGCAGCAGAGGCTTGCGCGCCAGCTTTTCCATGCAACTTCCTAGTCCAGGAAAGAGCTTCCGCAATTCCGTGACCTGGGCCTCAACCGGCCGCACCTTGTAGCTGGGCGGATAGACACGGTTGGAAGGCACCTGTTCCTCCTTGTATTTGTCGGTGATCGTATGGCGCTGGATAATCTCCACCACGGAATTGGCGAGCTCGGACTTCAGCCCCTTGGATAGGTCCAGCACAATCTGCGCGCTGTGCCGGTCCAGCCGCTCAATGGCGGCAAGGTAAGCTGTATGAGCAGCCGACCCAAGAAACTCCTGAAGTTGAGCATTCTGCTGATCCGTCGTGTTTCCAGACAGATGCATCGGAGTTACAAGAGTTGTTGTCGCCATGGCCCCTGCTTTTCCCGCGCTTGCGCGCTCTCAATTCTTTAAGTTTCATCGGCACATTTCGCGCTTTCAGCAGGGGATTACGCCTAAAGTTGCTCCTCTTTGGAACAGGCGAAGCTCGAACGCTATCGACTTCCGGTAGGCTTCCAAAGCAAAGACAGGACGCAAGAAAGTTGAGCCGTTACAGTCGGTGGCTGCCTGAGCCGCCGACTGTAGCCGTCCTACACAGAGACGCCAACAATTTGTCCAGCCGCTGGCCGTGTGTCCGGCCGGGCATTCAGCAACGGCAGCGCCACGGCCAGCACATCCTCAATACGGCTGGCGTAATGGATCTGGACGCCAGCGGTCAGCTCCGGAGTCAAGTCCTCTTCCACGTCCTGGCGGTTGTCGGCCGGCAGAATGATGGTCTGGATTCCAGCGCGGCGCGCGGCCAGAAACTTCTCCTTGATTCCGCCCACAGGCAGCACGTTGCCGCTCAAGGTAATCTCACCGGTCATTGCCGTCAGTGGAAGCACAGGTGTATCCGTTAGCAGCGAAGCCAGCACCGTTGCCATGGTGACTCCAGCAGAAGGGCCGTCCTTGGGAATCGCGCCGGCGGGAACGTGAATGTGCAGGTCGATCTCTTTGGTAAAGTCTTCTGCCAGCCCCAGACTCGCCGCATTCGAGCGCACCCAGGTCAGCGCGGCCTGCATCGATTCCTGCATCACTTCGCCGATCTGCCCGGTCATGGCAAAATTGCCCTTGCCCTTCATCTTGTTGGCCTCGATGAAGAGGATGTCGCCGCCGGCCGGTGTCCAGGCCAGCCCCACAGCCACGCCCGGCCGCTTCACGCGTTCCGCAACCTCGGTGTCGACGCGCACCTGGATGCCGCCCAGAAACTCCTTGAGTATTTCGCGGGTTACCACCAGCTTCTCCGCGTGGCCTTCTACCACGCGCCGCGCCTGCTTGCGGCAGACCGTCCCAATGGTCTGCTCAAGCTTGCGCACACCAGCCTCCCGCGTGTAATGGCGGACTATGTGATTCACCGCGTCTTCAGGGAACTCAATCTGCTCGGCCGTGATGCCGTTCTCCTTGATCTGGCGCGGGATCAGGTAGCGGAAGGCGATATGCTTCTTCTCGTCTTCGCTGTAACCCTGCAAGGGAATCAATTCCATCCTGTCCAGCAGTGGCGGCGGAACCGGGTCCAACTGGTTGGCGGTGCAGATGAACAGAACCTTCGACAGATCGAATGGCACATCCAAGTAATTGTCCCTGAAGGTATAGTTCTGCTCTGGGTCCAGCGTTTCCAAGAGCGCCGACGCCGGATCGCCGCGGAAGTCCCTGCCCAGTTTGTCCACCTCATCCAGCATGATCACCGGATCGTTGGTCTCGGCGCGGCGAATGCATTGAATAATCTGGCCGGGCATCGCGCCGATGTAAGTGCGGCGATGGCCGCGAATCTCCGCCTCGTCATGCATGCCGCCCAGCGAGATGCGCTGGAATTTGCGGCCCAGGGCGCGGGCGATCGACCGGCCAAGGCTGGTCTTGCCCACACCTGGAGGGCCGACAAAGCAAAGGATTGGGCCCTTCATATCGGGCTTGAGTTCCAGAACGCTGAGGTAATCCAGAATGCGGTCTTTGACCTTCTTTAACTCGTAGTGGTCTTCGTCCAGAATCTCTTTGGCCTTGCTAATGTCGATCTTGGAGCCGGTGCTCTTGGTCCATGGCAGCACCGCCAGCCACTCGATGTAGTTGCGGGTGAGCGAGTAATCGGCGGCCATCGGGGACATGCGAGATAGGCGATTCAGCTCCTTGACCGCTTCCTTCTTCACATCTTCCGGCATTCCCGCCGCATCGATCTTCTGTCGCAGTTCATCGCTCTCGCGCTGGCCCTCGTCCTGTTCGCCCAACTCCTTCTGAATGGCCTTGAGCTGCTCGCGCAAATAGTAGTCGCGCTGCGACTGCTGCACCTGATCCTGCACCTCGGTCTGAATCTTGGTGCGCAATTGCTGCACCTCGATCTCCTTGGCCAGATGCTGGTTCAGCAGTTGCAGCCGGACCACAATGCTCTCGGTCTCCAGCAACTGCTGCTTGTCGTCGGTGGTCAGAAAGGGCAGGGAAGAGGCCACAAAGTCGACCAGGCGGCTGGGTTCTTCGATGTTGGCGGCGATGGTTCGCAGCTCATCGGAGAGAGTTTGGGATTCGGCGACAATCTGCTGAAACTGCCCAATCACGTTGCGCACAAGGGCTTCGGCCCCCGGTGTCGTGACCGGCTCGGTCTCCTCCAGAGTCTCCACCTCGGCGATCATAAACGGTTCGGTCTGCGTGTAGCGGATCAGACGAACGCGCTCGACGCCTTCGGTAAAGACGAAGCGGCTCTGGTTGGGCATGCGCACAATCTTATGCACTGTGGCCAGTGTGCCAACCGTATGTAAATCAGTCGGCTGCGGCGAATCCAGCCGCGGGTCCAACTGCGCCGTTACAACAATGGCGCGCTCCTCGCCCAGCGACTCGATCAACTGAATCGAACTCTCGCGCCCAACCGTCAACGGCAGCACGGCATGAGGAAAGAGCACGGTATCGCGAACGGGCAGAACCGCGATCCTGCGTGCGGAAGGTGCGTCCTTTACAGGAAGAGTGTTTGCGAAGTGCGAAAGCTGGGGCTGGTTCGGCATTGAGTGTCCTCGTGTCAACTTTTCTTCATTAGACAGCGCAGAATCCGAAAAGTTTCAGGGAATCTTCCTTTCCCGGCAATCTTTTCCTCCTTCCCGAAGCCTTGCGCATCCAAATTACGTTCAAAAGCAGGGTGCGGTTCCCCAGCAAGGACTTGTGGAGGCAGCCATCTTTGGCGGCCATCTGGTTGTTTGGACCAAAGTCTCAGTGAGTCGCAAAGAATCGAAGCTGAGAACGGTGGACCGTCTCCCCTCCATCCATGCCCTCATTCTTGAAGCATACATGTGCTCTCGAATGCTCTATCGGCCAAAGCCTGAGGAAGGTGAGAGCGGCCGGTGGCGGAGCCGGTGTACCTCGCCAATTTTCCATCCGACCGTTTGGAGGGCATGGTTTGATCCAGAAGAGATTGCTTTGACTGGCCGGTGAGGGCAGGCCGCAAGGAGTGGGGTTCCTTTTACTTCACTTCACTTTAGTTTGGTCGGATAACCTCATTCCAATGATCGGTATTCCCGCATTTAAATGTGCCAAAAGCCGGAATTGTGTATGAAGCTCATTCTCTTGCTTTATCCTTTTCCTATGCACAATATCTACTCTGCGATCCTTGCAATTTTTTTGAGTGCTCCAGCTTTGGCATTTGCCGCTCCTACCGCACCCGTGATGGAACAAGAGCCCGACGGCATGGCCTTGCGTCTGGCCTCTGGAGAACTTCGCATCCAGGTCATCTCCGACACAGTTGTCCGGGTAGCGTTTTCGGCCTCTCAGAACTTCTTTGCACGCACTTCGATCGACAGGGTTCCACTGCCCCCAGCCAACCCGTCTTTCAGAATCATCGAATCGCCCAAAAACTACACCCTCTCCACAGCAAAGCTGAAAGTGATTGTCGATAGAGAAACTGGAGCCGTGTCATTTGCCGACGACGCAGGGCATTCTGTGCTCTCTGAAGCCCCAGGCAGCAGGGTTCTGGAACCGGCAACGGTGCAGGGCGAAGAGACCTTTCATCTTCAACAGAAGTGGAAGGCCCAGGAAGACGAATCCCTTTATGGATTGGGACAGACGCAGTTGGGGATCGTCGATATCAAGGGGTTTGACCTCGACCTGTGGCAGCACAACACCAACGTGGTGGTGCCTTTTCTAGTCTCTTCCAACGGCTACGGCATTCTTTGGGACAACACATCCTTCACGCGATTCGGTGATCTGAGACCCTTTGTGGCTATTCCGGCTGCCAACCTGCTCGACGCTGACGGCAAGCAAGACGGTCTGACTGTGCGGCCAATCGATGGATCGGAAACTCCCAGGCGAAGCGCGGAGATCTCACTTGTTCGGAGTTCTACCCCGTCCGATGATCCTAAGACCGCGACCGCTCCAGGGCGTTTAAAGCCCCTATCCTGGGCAGGTTTCGTTCTCGCCCCGGAGACGGGCGATTACCAGTTTCAGGCCTACTCGAATGGCGGCATCAAAGTTTGGTTCGATGGCAAACTCGCGATGAGCCACTGGAGGCAGAACTGGCTTTCTTCCAACGACCAGATTCGAGTCCATTTGGAAGCCGGACACAAATACCCTATTCGAATTGAAAACGATCCGGAGCAGCAAAACACCCTGACTTTTCTCTGGAAGACGCCTGCCTCCGACTCCGATACATCACTGTGGTCCCAGGTTGGCGAGGGAATCGATTATTACTTCGTTTACGGCCCATCCATGGATCAAGTTATCGCCGGGTATCGTCTGCTGACAGGCAGGGCAACCATGCTTCCGAACTGGGCCTTCGGCCTGTGGCAATCGCGGCAACGCTATGAGACCGCCGACCAGTCGCTCGATGTGATCAGACAATTCCGCGAGCGGAAGATTCCCTTCGACAATATTGTGCAGGATTGGCAGTACTGGCGGCCGGATTCCTGGGGATCGCACGAGTTCGACCCTTCGCGGTTCCCCAACCCTAAAGGCTGGATTCAGTCCATTCATGACAGGCATGCTCATTTGATGATTTCCGTATGGGGAAAATTCAACCCCAACACGGAAAACGCCAAGGAGATGAATGCCAAAGGTTATCTATATCAACCCAATCTGAAGGAGCACCTCCTGGATTGGATCGGCCAGCCCTATACCTTCTACGACGCATTCAATCCTGATGCGCGCAAGTTCTTTTGGGCGCAAGTCAACCCGCGTCTCTTTGCAAAGGGCGTCGATGCATGGTGGATGGACGCCACCGAACCCGACTTGATGCCATCGCCGCCTACGCTTGAAGGCCAGCAGACCCACATGAATCCCACTTATATGGGAACCGGTTCGCGAGTGTTGAATGGCTACGCCTTGGAGAACAGTGAGGGCGTCTACACCGGGCAACGCGAGGCCGCTCCCAACCAGCGTGTCTTCATCCTTACGCGCTCCGGTTTTGCCGGTCAACAGCGCTACTCAACCGTGACTTGGTCGGGTGACATCACATCGACCTGGACCGCGATGGCCAAACAGATTCCTGCCGGACTGGGCGCCAGCATCTCGGGCCTGCCCTACTGGACTATGGACACCGGCGGTTACACCATGCAGGACAGGTTCTCGCACGAACCGATGACCGCCGGCAACCGGGAAGAGTGGGGAGAACTGAATGCCCGCTGGTTCGAGCTTTCTACCTTTACTCCCATTCTGCGCGTGCATGGAGAGTTGCGGCCGCGCGAGATGTGGGCACTCGGTGAGCACTCCGCTGCCTACAACGCCGAACTGAAATCCGATCGCCTACGCTACGCATTGTTCCCCTATATTTATTCCATGGCAGGCTGGAGCACACAGCAGGCCTACACCATCTTCCGGCCGTTGGTGATGGATTTTCCGCATGATCGCTCAGCCCGTGAACTGACCTCCGAGTTTATGTTTGGCCCAGCCATGCTGGTCGCGCCAATCACGCAGTACAAGCAGCGCGCCCGGCCCGTCTACCTGCCTACTGCATCCGCATGGTACGACTTCTGGACCGGACTTCTGTCCGCCACCGGCAAAATCTCCGCATCCGCGCCCTTTGACCAGATTCCAGTTTTTGTGCGGGCTGGATCGATCGTTCCCTTTGGACCCCAGATACAGTACATCGCTGAGAAACCCTCCGACCCAACCACGCTCTACGTCTATGCGGGAGCCGACGGCCAATTTACGCTTTATGAGGATCAAGGCACGACCTTTGACTACGAAAAAGGTGCATTCTCGCAGATTCCATTCCATTGGGATGACAAGGCAAGCACACTCACGATCGGCGCGCGAACCGGTGCCTACAATGGTATGTTGAATCACCGAACATTCCAGGTCGTTCTGGTCTCGAAGGAGCATCCGGCTGGATTTTCTTTTACGCCCCGTCCGCTCAGGAATGTGCAGTACATCGGAGCGGAAGTGCGTATAAAGCTGCAATAAGTATCCCATGCTGAGAGTAACTGGCCATAGTCCAGGACAATGATTGCGGCCGCTAATGGGTTTTACGCAACGATACCCAACAGGGGCGCTCCGACGATGACCGCGCAATTCACGCCTATCGGCAGTTTCAACCAAGCGGTGCCGTTCTCGAGTTCATGGCTACCGGCAGGCACTACATTCGACTTCTATCCCTCGACTCTCACTCCAAAGAGCGCATTGAACTCGACAATTTTCACTGTGTCTTCCAATGCAAGCACAAGCAACCGGAAACCGCGCCGATGCTTATTCTCTGGCATCTGGTTGACGTTTGCTTGTAACTGGATCGGATTCAGAAAGCGGAGGCCGTATTTGCTCTCCTTGCTCAAACAGGCGAGTATACGGGCATCGAGATAGATTCAGAGAAAGTATCATGAGCGACGATTTCTTCAAGCTTGAGATTGGTTGATTGCCAACTTTGAATATCCCGACTCGTATCGCCCAGATTATTTCTCTTCCGAACCCGTGCTTCTGCGCGGATGGCTCCATATAACTTCGATGAGTCTGCTGGATTATTCTTGCCTTCCTCCTCTTTGCGACCAGAGCGTCCATTTTCCTGGTGATGAATCCCGAATCGGAAAAAACTGGCTTCGCCTTCAGGGTGGCAATTCCGAGTAGCGGAAAAGGCCAACGAGACGCTTCAGGTTGCCCTTCATCGGGCATAGAGTCCTCATAGGCGGCGAATGCTTTGACGATTTCAGTGGTTTGAAGAGCGGATCGGACCGGAGTTGCACCACGGTAAAAAGCCAGAAAATACACAGGAGGTAACGGTACCAGATAACGATACCATAATTGGTTTATCTGAAAAAGCTGTGTTCCGAATAGTCGCATATAAAGGTAATGGAATGAGCGCATAAGTTTGCGCCAACGGCTTCAGTGAGCGTGAAGAGCCTCGGTTTCTGTATTTGATACAAATCTGATCGAAAGAGTTACCATAGGTTACCTGTGAGCGCTATAGGGTAACTTGACTTTATAGACCCAAAAGATTGATTTTCGTTCTGCGGTCAAATGAGAGGCAATTTGGAGCGTTATTTTGCCAGGGCTGTGAGGCGGGTGTTTTGCCGGCAGGGAGTCCGGTTTGTTTATCGGCTTTTTTCTATTCATCATCGTGCAGTTGACTCACAATTGATCTCGCGCGGCCAGAGCCGAGGCGAGGGTTTTCGACAAGTTTTCATTTATACGAGCTTGCGAAGTAGAGATACATCATTTCTTTCATTTCCTACTTTTCTCTCCTGCTCTTTCGACAATTGAGACTTATTTGGGCTGCGCCCGTGGGCCTGTCGATGACAGGAAAGACTCGCGTAAAAAATCTTGATATCGGCATCATGCTGCGAAAAAGCACCTCTACATGGAGTGCTGCAATCGGTCTACGTGATGTAAAGGAGAAACCATGTTTCAGGAGTTGAACCCCACCTGTGGGCAGGCAAGTGCCCGCCGACTGACCGGGTACTTTGCGGTACTCGTGGCGCTATTTCTAACCCTTGTCGCGCCCGGATTGGTGGCGCAGACCCACGTCGCCAATCCGTACGTCGGCGCAATAGTGTACGCTAGCCCGGACTACAAAGCTGAAGTCGCCACCGCGGTCGCAACCGAAACGGCCGGCTCCGCACTCGCGAACCAGATGACGGTAGTCGGAAATACCCCGACATTCGTTTGGTTGGACCGTATCGCAGCCATTGCGGGCGGTTCCGTAAACAGTAACCGCCTCGGCCTTCAGGGACATATCAATGCCGCGGTTGCCCAAGCCAACGGCGCCGAGATCGTCGTCCAACTCGTCATTTACGATCTTCCCGATCGCGACTGCGCCGCCCTGGCCTCCAATGGCGAACTCAGCATCGCCGGCGGCG
>Ga0181534_10000164_pt1 | contig 46706 bp, 43 predicted proteins | sample PEATcosm2014_Bin_37_FD_119758 | JGI IMG/M metagenome (GOLD analysis project Ga0181534, IMG submission 119758) | Peatland microbial communities from MTU Mesocosm Facility, Houghton, MI, USA - PEATcosm2014_Bin17_10_metaG | ecosystem: Environmental > Terrestrial > Soil > Wetlands > Peat | place... | reverse complement strand
GGCCTTTTCTTGCTGCTCGGCGCCGTGACGGCCGACAGAGTCGTGGAGGCCTTCAAAGCAGCTCCGCATTTTGAGCTCATCGCGAGCAACTTGACGCGTGAGCAAGAGCAAAAACTCAAGGAAGCTTTCGGCTGAGCGCCAGCGACCTGCGATAGGATTCACGCGCAACTGCGCCAGCTTTTCGCGAGGAAGCATGAGATCTACTGGTCTTTTTCGTTCACTGGTCCTGTGCGCCGGTGTGCTCGGCACCTCCGCGCTCGCTTACGCACAGGCCGATTCGGCGGGTGGACCGCCTCCCGACCCCTGGCCTCGCGTGGTGAATCTCACGGACGCCCAGGTGCAGGTCTATCAGCCGCAAGTCAGTCAGTGGACCGACAACCAGCTGACATTTCGGGCGGCCCTCGCGATCAGGCCCTCCGGTGCCAAGGCGGAATCCTTCGGCGTGATTTTCGCCAGCACGCGTACGCAGGTCGACAAGGTGCTGCGCACGGTGGTCTTCGAGGACATGAAGATCTCGAAAATTGATTTTCCGACGCTGCCCGGCCGGGGTGCAGCGTATGGCGCCGAGTTGCAGTCGCAGTTCGCGCAGTCGATCCGCACCATTTCACTCGACCGCCTCGAGCATTCCCCGGCGCTCGCCGGTATCAAGCCGCCGCCCGTGGCCGTCCAGAACAATCCGCCGTGGGTCGTCGTGAGCTATTCTCCCGCCATCCTGGTGCCGATCGACGGCGCGCCGGTGATGCAGGCGGTGCCGTCGAATCCGCAGTTCCGGCGGGTCATCAACACCCGCGCCCTGATCATTCAGAGCGGAGCCGGGCTACCCCTGTACATGCATGTCTATGACGGTTGGCTCCAAGCGGACTCCATCTCGGGTCCCTGGCTGCAGTCATTCAACCCACCCGCCGGCTTGAACGAGGTGGCGCAGGCGCTCGCGAGCTCTGGCGCCGCCGACATGCTCGACGGCGGCCCGAAGGTCAATCCTAAGCCCTCGCTCGCGAATGGCGTGCCGACGATATTCACGAGCCAGGTGCCGGCCGAGCTCATCGTATTCAACGGCCAGCCGGACTTTCAGCCGGTCGTGGGTACGCAATTGCTGTGGGCGGCGAACACCACCAGCGACGTGCTGATCGACATCGCCAACAACAACTACTACGTGCTGATCTCGGGGCGCTGGTTCTTTGCCGGAGCCCTCACCGGTCCGTGGACGTTCGTGGCGAACAATGCGCTGCCGGCGGATTTCGCGAACATCCCGCCGCAATCCCAGGCGGGCGCGGTCCTGCCGACCGTGGCCGGCACGCCGCAAGCGCAGGAGGCGGTGATCTCCAATTCAATTCCGCAGACGGCGACGGTGCCGCTCAAGAACGGCCCGACCTTCACGCCGAATTTCGATGGGCCACCCCAATTGATGCCGATCGATGGCACATCGCTTTCTTACGTGGCGAATTCCTCGGAGCCGGTGATTGAGGTAGCGCCCAACGCCTACTATTCCGTCGTGGCGGGCGTGTGGTTCACGGCTGCGCAGATCACGGGCCCCTGGGTGGTCGCCACTTCGGTCCCGGCCGTGATCTACACGATCCCTGCGGCATCGCCGCTCTACTACGTCACCTACGTGCGGATCTACCAGGCGACGCCTGAGTATGTGTACGTCGGCTACACGCCCGGGTATATCGGGACCGTCGTTTCTCCGTACGGCACGGTCATCTACGGCACCGGCTATGCCTATGCACCGTGGATCGGGAACGTGTGGTATCCGCCGCCCTACACGTATGGAATCGCGGCAGCCCCCGTCTACAACCCCTGGGTGGGCTTCACGTTCGGTTTCGCCATGGGTCTCGCGACGGCCGCATGGACCCAACCGTATTGGGGTGGCGCGTGGTACTCACCGGGATACTGGGGCGGCTATCCTTGCTGCGGCTCGGCGAGCGCGAATGTGTATGGTCATTGGGGCGGCGCGGCTTATTCCGGCACCCGCAGCTGGTACGCCGGAGGCGGCGTGGCCGGATCGAGGTTCTCGGGCTCCTACGCCACGGCCCGCGGAACCACGGGCAGCATCAACGCCGGTCGCCAGTACAACGCGTGGACCGGCAACGCCTCGCGCAGCTATGACCGGACCTTCAATACCGCCGCCGGCGGATCCGGTAATGTCGCGCGCGGCGCCAACTACAACACCTACACGGGCCAGCGTTCGACCGCGAATTCCGTGTCCGGGACCACGGCCAATGGCAGCACCTACAACCGCAGCGGCGCAACGACCGTGGGGCCGCAGGGTGATGCACATACCGGTGGAGGTTCTGTTTACAACGCGAATACCGGCAAGAGCACCAGTTGGGGCGCGGACAACGCCGGGAATAATCACTACGCGGACAGCAGTGGCAATGTGTATCGCAACACCGGCAGCGGCGGCTGGCAACAGCAGACCTCGAACGGCGGATGGTCGAGGGCGAGTGGGGACACCTCGTGGGCCGATCAAGAGTCCGCGGCGCGCGGCGCCGGCGGCGCCAGTTCGAGCGGCTTCTCGAACAGCTTTGGACACAGTTTCGGCGGCGGCGGCGGCGGCGGCGCAGGAGGAGGCGGTGGATTGTTCGGCGGGGGCGGCCTGTTCGGCGGCGACCGCTCCGGTGGTGGAGGCAGTGGTGGTGGATTTTTCGGCGGCGGCGATCGTTTTGGAGGCGGTGGAGGTGGTGGATGGGGAGGCCGGTTCGGCGGCGGCGGGTTCAGGCGCTGACGGCGGCGGTTCTAGCAATAATCCTCCGCGGGGTCAGGCAGCGTCGGCCTGGGAGCGGATAGGAATTTCAAACGCCCGTCCGGTCCAAGGCTGCCCACAACCTTTGTTACCTCTAGATTGAAATGTCCGGTTCTCCTCCAAGTAGTAATGTCCGCTTTGGGCGAATTAGCAAGTTACCTCTTTCCCTGCTGATGACCAAGTTTGATGTCTTTGGATCGCCTCAAGATCGATCTCGCTCCACTCCGCCTTGCGCAGCTCGCCCGGCCGCACGCGGCGTGCTGGGCGGCAACGCGCCGCGCAGATCCGACGAAATGTCGCGTTCGGCGCGCCCCGTCGCGACAGGGTAACGATAGATATTGCCGCAATAGTTCATCAATCGGTGCGCGGTCTCCAGCACGCCGCGGGATTCTACCCGGCGCAGCACGGACAGAAGCACCAGCTTGCGCATCTCGTCTCGCCGGTCGGCGCGATCTCGAGATACAGGCCGCGGCCGTCGAACAAGCGGACGGTTTTCTTCTGAGCGGTGGCATTCTGAATTTTCGCGGTTGAGAGCCGCATGGGGGCAACTCCGAAATACGAACGGTCTTCCTGACCAGTTTGCCCCCAACATTGCCCCCGACAATGCCGTCCTCTCAATGGACCTGCGTTGCCGCTGACGGACGCGAGTCGCACGTAAAATATTGTTTTAGATGACTAAAAAAAATACGTCATTGGACGCCGGCCGACACGCACGCCAAGACGCCCATGGATGGTGAGTTGGTGGGCCCGCTCGGACTCGAACCGAGGACCAAGGGATTCACTCGACCCCACCGTTTCCGGCGGGAGTGGACTATCTCTTCACCCATGTAGGGTGCGGGACGCTCTAGCCTGTCATTAAGCGCGACTGAAGCGCTCAGGTAGTCTCTGCACCTTCCGGCGGTGTACCGCCGGCTTGGCTCAGGGTTGCCATCAGCTGAGAAGCTGGTGAAGGTTTCCCTGAATTCATCCCGTCCACTTCACACCTTGCGATGTGAAGGCACCATTTATTGATGAGTCCCCTGCTCTAACCAACTGAGCTACAGGCCCGACGTCGCGCATCCTATCATGCAACCGTCCCGCCGCCACGATACGGTATCTTAGCGGGCTGATGCGCCCATTTAGCTCCACCACGCTCCCGATCGCCGCTGCCCTCGGGCCGTTGGTCGCTGCATTGGCGGCGCACCGCAACGTCCTGCTGCAGGCTCCGCCAGGGGCCGGTAAAAGCACCGTGGTCCCCCTGGCGTTGCTCGACAGCGCGTGGCTCGGCGACCGCAAAATCCTGATGCTCGAACCGCGCCGCCTTGCCGCACGTGCCGTGGCGCAGCGCATGGCCCACCTCGTCGGCGAGCCTGTCGGCCAAAGCGTGGGCTTTCGCACCCGGCTCGAGACCCGGGTGAGCCGCGAGACCCGTATCGAGGTGGTGACCGAGGGCATACTGACCCGCATGCTGCAGGGGGATTCGGAACTGCGCGGCATCGGCTGCGTGATCTTCGACGAATTTCATGAACGCAGCCTCAACGCGGACCTCGGTCTCGCCCTGTGCCTCGAGACTCAGCAGCATTTACGCGAGGAGCTGCGGCTGCTGGTGATGTCGGCGACGCTCGATTTGAAACCCCTCGCCCGGCTGCTCGATGATGCGCCCATGATCACGGCGGAGGGCCGCAGCTTCGAGGTCCGCACCGTTTACGTCCCGCGCCGCGCCGAGCTGTCGCTCGAGCTGCAAACCGCGCAGGTGCTGCGCGGTGCGCTCGAGCGCGACGCCGGCGACATTCTGTGCTTCCTGCCGGGCGCCGCGGAAATTTCCCGGGTGCAGCGCACGGTCGAGGAATCAACCCGCGATGCCGGGGTGCTCGTGCTGCCCCTGTTCGGTGATTTGTCCGCCGCGGCGCAGGACGCGGCGCTCACTCCGCTGGCGGATGGCCGGCGCAAGATCGTGCTCGCCACCAGCATCGCCGAGACCAGTCTGACCATCGAGGGAATTCGCGTCGTGGTCGATTCGGGACTGCGCCGCCACGCGCAGTTCGATCCCGCCACCGGCATGAGCCGCCTCGTGACCGGGAAGGTCTCGCAGGCCGCCGCGGATCAGCGCCGCGGGCGCGCCGGCCGATTGAGCGCGGGCATCTGTTACCGGCTCTGGTCCGAGGGGACGCACGCGGCCCTGGCAGCCCAGACGGCGCCGGAGATTCACAACGCGGATCTCGCGCCGCTCGCACTCGAACTCGCCTGTTGGGGCGCGGCGGATGCGACCCGGTTGCGCTGGCTCGACCCGCCCGCCGCGGCCCCGCTCGCTCAGGCCCGCGATGTGCTCCGGCAGCTCGAAGCGATCGATGCTTCGGGACGAATCACCCCGCACGGCCGGGCCATGGCACAGGCCGGCGCTCATCCGCGTCTGGCGCACATGATGGTCAAAGGCAGCGAGCTCGGCGCCGCGCTGCTGGCGTGCGATCTCGCCGCGATCTTAAGCGAGCGCGACGTGCTGCGCGCCGCGCCGGGAGCGCGCGATGTGGATCTGCGCCTGCGCGTGAGTGTGCTGCGCGGCATGCCCGCCGGCGCGCTGCCAACCGGAGTCACCCTCGATGCGCGTGCGCTGAAGCAGGCGCTGCGCAGCTCCGCCGACTGGCAGCGGGATTTTCGCGGCGCACGCGCCGCGCATACGGATCCGCACGAGTGGACCGGCGTGCTGGCGGCGCTCGCCTATCCGGATCGCATCGGGCGTGCACGCGGCAGCGATGGCCGCTACTTGCTCGCGAACGGCCGCGGCGCCCGCTTTGGCGAACCGCAGGCGCTCGCCAAGTCCGAATACATCGTCGCCCCGGATCTCGATGGGGCGGAGCGCGAAGCACGCATTTTCCTCGCCGCCCCGCTCGAGCGCGCACACCTCGAGCGGTACTTCGCCGGCCTCATTTCGCAGCATACGGAGATCGGCTGGGACGAGCGCGCTCAGGCGGTGCGGGCGCGCCGCGAACGGCGCATGGGAGCGTTGGTGCTCGATTCGAGCGAGATCCGCGACGCGGATCCGCAGGACCTGGAGCGGGCTGCGCTCGCCGGTGTGCGGCAATTGGGATTGACGGCACTGCCCTGGTCGAGCGAACTGCGCCAGTGGCAGGCGCGGGTGCGCTTGATGCGCCAGTATGCGGTGCCCGCGCCTGAGCCCTGGCCGGACCTCGCGGACGCGGCCCTGGATGCCACGCTCGATACCTGGCTCGCGCCGTGGATCACCGGCCTTCAGCGCCGCGAGCATTTCGCCCGGATCGATTTGAATCAAGCCCTGCGCTGCCGGCTCACGTACGCCCAAGCGGCCATTCTCGAGCGGGAGGCACCCACCCATTACGTGGTGCCGAGCGGCTCGCGCATTGCGCTCGATTATCTCGACGGCGAGGTGCCGACGCTGTCGGTGCGGCTGCAGGAAATGTTCGGTCTGCATGAAACCCCCAGCATTGCGGCCGGCCGGTTGCCGCTGCTGCTGAAGCTGCTGTCGCCGGCCCACCGCCCGGTCCAGATCACGCGCGATCTGGTGAGCTTCTGGAACCGCGGCTACCACGAGGTCAAGAAGGACTTGAAAGGTCGTTACCCCAAGCACTACTGGCCGGACGATCCGTACGCAGCGCAACCCACGCGCCGGGCGCGGCCGCGCAACGCGTGAATTCAAAAACCCAGCATGAGTGAACAGGGTGGCATCGGCTGGCGTCTGAGAAACCGGTTGCGGCGGCGCCTGGTGGGCCCGCTGCTCGCGCTCCTGCAGCAGGGCACCTCACCCGATCGGTTGGCGCTCTGCGTCGCGATCGGCATCGTGCTCGGCAACGTACCGATCCTCGGCATTTCGACCATCCTGTGCGCCGGCATCGCGATCGCGCTGCGGTTGAACCTCGCGGCCATCCAGCTGGTGCAGGCGGCCATGGCGCCGAGCCAACTATTGCTGATCATTCCCTTCGTGCGGCTCGGCGAGTGGCTGCTGCACGCGCCGCGGCAGCCGATTTCCCTGCAATCCGCCCTGGCGCTCCGGGCGCAGGGCATCGGACGGGCGGTCGTGGTGCTGTGGGATGCCATCGTGCACGCAGGCTTTGCCTGGATGCTGCTCGCACCTTTCGCCACCCTGTTGTTCTACAAGGTGCTTGCCGCGATTTTCGCACGCGCCGCGGCGCTCGGCGCCGGCAAATCTCAGGTGGAACAACCGTGATCGCAGCGATCGCGCTCGATCTGCAGCGTCGAGTGGTCGATGCGAAAGCGCCGCTTGAGCGTGGGTGTCAAAGAGCCCAATAGCGCCTCGTCCACTTCGCGATCGGGCACCACCAGATGCGCCGTCATCGCGACGCTGGTGGTGCTCAGCGCCCAGATGTGCAGATCGTGCACGTCGGTGACGCCGCGCTGGCCCGCGAGAAACGACAGCACCGCCGCGGAGTTGACGCCAGCGGGCACCCCGTCGAGCGACAGATGCACCGAATCGCGCAACAACCCCCAGGTGCTCACCAAAATCACCGCCACGATGACGAGGCTCACCACCGGATCGAGCCAGCTGGCATGCGTGAACAGGATCAACAAGCCGGAGATCAGTACGCCGGCCGAAACGGCCGCATCGCCCAGCATGTGAATGAAGGCGCTGCGCCGGTTCAAATCGTCGTGGCTGCCGGCGTGCAGCAGCCACGCGCTGAATCCGTTGAGCACGATACCGGTGGCCGCGACGCCCGCGACCGTGGCGCCGGCGACCGACGGCGGAGCGGCGATCCGCCCCAACGCCTCCCAGGCAATGGCGCCGCTCGCGAGCAGCAGCAAGACCGCATTGGCGAGCGCGGCGAGCACCGAGGAGCGTCCGAGACCGTAGGTGAATCTGCCACCCGGCGGCCGGCGGCCGAGATACAGGGCGGTCCAGGCGCATAGAAGCCCGAGCACATCGCCGAGATTGTGTCCGGCATCGGCAATGAGTGCGACCGAGTTGGACAAAAAGCCGAAGCAGCCTTCGATGATGACGAACAGGCAGTTCAAGGCCACGGCAATCCCCATGCGCAGATTGATGCCCCCGGCGCCGAGGCCGTGGGCATGGCCATGATGGTGGGCGTGGCCGCCGGATGCATGCGCGTGTGCGTCCGCGTGGTCGTGCGCCGCGTGCCCACCGTGATCATGGTCATGTTCGTGGCCGGTGTCGTTGCGTGCCATCGGCTTGCGCTCTACAGACCGAGCGCGCTCAAGGAGGCGTGTTCATCCGGCCGGCGACCGAGCGGCCAGTGATACTTGCGCTCGCTCTCGGCGATCGGCAGATCGTTGATGCTGGCAATGCGCAGCCGCATCAGTCCGTGCTCGTCGAACTCCCAATTCTCGTTGCCGTAGCTGCGAAACCAGTGCCCGCTGTCGTCATGCCACTCGTATGCGAAGCGCACCGCGATACGCTGCTCACCGAAGGTCCACAGTTCCTTGATCAGCCGATAGTCGAGTTCGCGCGACCACTTGCGCACCAAAAAGGCCTGAATCGCCTCGCGGCCTTGGAGAAATTCGGCCCGGTTGCGCCAGCGGCTGTCCTCCGTGTAGGCGAGCGCGACGCGCGCCGGGTCGCGGGTGTTCCAGGCATCTTCCGCCAGGCGCACCTTTTGCGCGGCGGTGGCGGCATTGAACGGCGGCAGAGGGGGTCGGCTCATGAGGGACTCGCAAGGGCTCGCGTGATGGGTTCGACGCCGCTATGGTACCTTGCTTTACCTCGTCCCAGCAGCGGGACCATTCGGGAGTTCGGCATGGATGGATCGGTACCGGCGGGTGGCGCCTGGGGTGACATCGTCGGCTATTCGCGCGCAGTGCGCCGCGGCAATTTCGTCTTCGTCGCCGGCACCACGGCCGCCGGCCCGGACGGCCGCGCGCTGCATCCTGGCGATCCCGGGGCGCAGGCTCGCGTCATTCTCGAGCGGATCGAGGCCGCTCTCGTCAAACTCGGCGCCCGGCTCAAAGATGTGGTCGAAACGCGCATCTACGTGTGCGACATCGCCCAATGGGAAGCGGTCGGCCGGACTCACGGCAGCGTGTTCGGGGCGATCCGCCCGGTGACGACGATGCTCGAGGTCAGCCGGCTGATCGCACCCGATCTGCTGGTCGAAATCGCCGCCACCGCGGTGCTCGCCGACTCCACGGGATCGTAGCGGTCGAACCCGTGATCCGTGGCGGCCGTCAATTCGGAGCAGCCGCTGCATTGGGCGCGGTGATCATTTGGGCGCTGGTCCCCGTCGGCACGCGATTTTTCGTGCTGCGCGTCGACCCGCTCGTGTTCAATATCATCCGCTACACGGCCTCTTCGTTGTCGGTGCTGCCGCTGTTCGTGCGCGCGCGGCCCTGGCGGTGGCCGCGGCGCGATCAATACCTGCTGGCGACCTGCGCCTTGCTGGCCGTGCCCGGCTATAACATCCCCGTCGCCATTGCCGCGCGCACCGTGCCGGCGAGCGAGCTCGGCTTGTTGATCGCCACCGAACCGGCCTTCATCGTCGCGTTCGCCCTGTTGCTGCACCGTCGCCGCATGCGCACGAGCATCCTGGTTGGCTGCCTCATCGCCTTTGTGGGCGTCGCGCTCACCTCCGGTGTGCTCACCGCGCCGCATGGTTTTGAGTGGGTGGGTTGCCTCGAAGTCCTGGCCGGGGCGGCCGCGTGGTCGCTCTTCACGGTGCTCGTGGCCCGCCTCAATCAGCGCCACGGCGCGCTCGGAGTCACCGGGGCCGTCATCATCGTCGGCACGGCGGCGCTGCTGCTCCTGTCGGCGCCGATGCTGCCCGCGGCACGCTGGCCCGGCCCCGGGACGACGCTCGCGCTGGCCGCCATGGGCATCGTCAGCAGCACCGGCGGGTTTTTATTGTGGAATCATGCCGGGACACTGCTGCCCGCGGAGCGCTTGGGTTTGTTCATTTACCTGATTCCGGTGGTCTGCGTCGCGGCCGGCGCCGGGTTCCTGAAGGAAACCCTGACGCTGCCGATTCTGGCCGGCGGTGCGCTCACGGTGTTCGGCGTTTGGATCGCTTCGCGCAGCACCGCCGTCGTCAGCCCGCCGGATGCCGCAGCCGCCAGTCGGCGCGGATATTCTTCGACGTGAGGCCGGCGCCGTCGGCGCGCCAACCGGGCGGTCCGAACAACACGCCCACCGCCTCGTGCCAGGAGCGCGCCGCCCGCATGTCGCGTGCGATCGCCGCCCATTCGTGAAAGGCGATGCGGATCGGGTTGTACGTGTCGATGTTCCGGACGATGCCGTAGCGCACGGGCTCGCTTGCGCTCTCCCCGACGAACGTGCCGAACAGCCGGTCCCACAGCATCAGCACGCCGGCATAGTTGCGGTCCAGGTAGCGCGGATTGGAGGCATGGTGCACACGGTGGTGCGAGGGTGTGTTGAACAGATACTCGTACCAGGCCGGCATGCGCCCCACGGCCTCCGTGTGAATCCAGAACTGATAGAACAAGTTGAATCCCTGCTGCGCGAGGATCATGGACGGCGGAAATCCGAGAAACGCCAGCGGAATCCACGGCGTCCAGGTGCCGACCACGACGCTGGTCCAGGATTGGCGGGCGGCGGTGGACAGATTGTATTGCTGCGAGGAGTGATGGTTGACGTGCGCCGCCCACCAGAAGCGGCATTCGTGGCTGATCCGGTGAAACCAGTAGTAGGTGAAATCATCGAGGAAGAACAACGCCGCCCACGCGAGGGCCGACGAGGCGGAGAGGTCGAACAGCCGCAGTTTGTACGCCGCGCTCAAGCCGGCGTAGACCACACCCGCCATGGCAAGATTCATGAGGATGTTGCCCACCTGCATGGCGAGCGAGGCGAACGTGTCCGCCGCCCGATACCGGGCCTTGATCAGCGTCATGCTGCCGAGTGCCGCCTCGAGACCGATCATGGTGAGCGAGATGAGCACAAACAGATCCGGCAGCGCCAGCTTGCGGGGCATGGCGCGCATCGTAAGATAAGGCCGCCACAGTGTCGATTCGCGGCTAAGATCCCCCCATGCCCACCATGAAAGCCGTGTTGATGAAAGGTCATGGCGGTTTCGAGCAGCTCGAATACCGCGACGACGTGCCCATCCCGGTGCCCCGCACGCACGAGGTGCTGGTGCGCGTGCTCGCCGCGGGCGTCAACAACACCGACATCAATACGCGCACCGCCTGGTATTCGCGTGCGGTGAGCGAGGGCACCACGGCGGCGGGCGGCGCCGCCGGCTACGCGGGCGCCAAGGGCGAAGATGCCGGCTGGACCGGCAGCGCCCCGGCGTTCCCCCGAATCCAGGGCGCCGACGCCTGCGGCCGGATCGTCGCGGTCGGCTCCGAAGTGAGCGCCTCGCGCATCGGTGAGCGGGTGCTGATCGAGCCGGTGTTCGTTTGGGCCGACGGCGGGGACCGCTCCCACGGCGACCGCTTTCGCGCCACGTATTTCGGCTCGGAGTGCGATGGTGCGTTCGCCGAGTATGCGCGCGCTCCGGCGGCGCACGCGCACGCGATCGAGAGCAGCCTGACCGATACTGAACTCGCGAGCTTTCCCTGCGCGTATTCGGCGGCCGAGAACATGCTCACACGTCTCAAGCTCGGCGCCGGACAGACCGTGCTGGTCACCGGCGCTTCGGGCGGCGTGGGCTCCGCCGCGGTGCAATTGGCACGCCGCCGCGGCGCCACCGTGGTGGCGCTCGCGAGCCCGGCGAAGGCCGCGGCGGTTGCGGCCCTCGGCGCCGCGCAGGTGCTGGGGCGCGATGTCGGCCTGGTCGCGGCGCTCGGCCGCGAAAGCGTCGATGCCGTCGTCGATGTGGTCGGCGGGGAGCAGTTTCCCGACTTGCTCGAGGTTCTGCGGCGCGGCGGCGGCTACGCCGTGGCGGGCGCCATTGCCGGGCCCACCGTGGCGCTCGACCTGCGCACCTTGTACTTGAAGGACTTGAGTTTTTTCGGCTGCACGGTGCTCGAGCGCGAGGTGTTCGCCCACCTCGTGCGCTACATCGAGGACGGCGAGATCAAGCCGGTCATCGCCGGCATTTATCCGCTCAAGGACATCGTCCTGGCGCAGCAGGAATTTCTCGCCAAGCGCCACACCGGCAAGATCATCCTATTGCCTTGATTCCTGGAAAGCGCCGCCAGAAGTCCTCGATCAGCCGCGCCACCTTTTCCGGCTGCTCGATGTGCAGCATGTGGCCCGCCCCCTCGATGCGCTGAATGTCGATGTGCGGGATGAGCGCCCGGAATGCGGCGTCCGTGCCGTCGGCACCGAGACGATCCAGGTACTCGGACTTCTGCCCGAGCAGCATGAGCAGCGGCGCCTCGATGCCGCGCCAGCACGCCTCGGCGTCTTCGCGTTTGTAGAGTACGGGGTTGACCCAACGGTGACGGGCATCGCCGTGCAGGTGCACCCGCCCGTCCGCTGCGAGGCCGGCCCAGGCGTGGGCGATGAAGTCCGCCTTGACCTCGCCGACGCGCGGGTAGCGGAAGCGGATGGCGGCGGCGAGCTGGTCGAACGAGTCGTAGGTCTTCAGCGCCACAGGCGCCTTGAGCTGATCCAGCCACTGCCGCAGCCGCGCCGGAGCCTGTTCCGGCGCGGTGCGCGGCAGACCGAAGCCTTCCAGGTTGACGAGGGAATGCACCCGCGCCGGCCGCAGTCCGGCATACAGGCTCGCAACGTTGCCGCCCATGCTGTGGCCGATGAGCCGGGCCGGCCGGCCGCGGGCGAGTTCATCGAGCAGCGCATCGAGATCGGCGAGATAATCGGCGAACCAGTAGCCATCCGGCGCCCAGGCGCTGCGGCCGAACCCGCGCCAGTCTGGCGCGATGAGCGGCAGATCCGCCTCGAACGCATCGGCCAGGAACTGGAAGGTGTCGCCGGTGTCGAGCCAGCCGTGCAGCAACAGCACGGGCACCTCGCCGGTCGCGGGCTCGGGACCCCAGCGTCTGACGTGCAGATCGAGGCCGCGCACGCGCACGGTGCCATGCCGCGGTTCGCGCCGCTTGTGATAACCGCTCATCGCCCTTAGCCGCCGAGAAAGATCTTGTAGGCCGGGTTGTCGGTCTCTTCGTTGTACGCGTATTGCAGCTCGTTCAAGTGCAGGCAGAAGTCCTCATAGGTGTGCGGCGGCACCTGGATGCCGGCGAGGACGCGTCCATGGTCCGAGCCGTGATTGCGGTAGTGGAACAGGCTGATATTCCAGCCGGCGCCGATCGCCTGCAGAAATTTCAGCAACGCGCCCGGCCGCTCGGGAAACTCGAAGCGGTACAGACGCTCATGTTCGAGCCCCCGCGCCGAGCCGCCGACCATGTAGCGCACGTGCAGCTTCGCCATCTCGTTGTCGGTCATGTCGTGCACGCCGAATCCGGCCTGACCGATGAGTTTCAGCAAGGCAGCCCGCTCGGACTTGCCTTGCGCGAGTCCGAGACCGACGAACAGCTGGGCCGTGGCCTGCGCGTCCCTGTATCGATAATTGAACTCGGTGACGCTGCGTTTGCCGAGTAATTCGCAAAACCGCAGGAACGAGCCCGGCACTTCGGGAATCTCGACCGCCAGCAGCGCTTCGCGCTGCGCACCCAGGTCGGCGCGTTCGGCCACGTAGCGCAGCCGGTCGAAGTTCATGTTCGCGCCGCCGTTGATGGCGATGAGGGTGCGTCCGGTGCATGCCTCGCGCGCCACGTATTTCTTCATGCCGGCCACGCCGAGCGCGCCCGCCGGTTCGGCGATGGAGCGGGTGTCTTCGAAGATGTCCTGGATGGCGGCGCAGATCTGATCCGTGGTGACCAGCAAAACCTCATCGACGTATTGCTTGGCGAGCCGAAACGTCTCCTCGCCGACGCGCCGCACCGCCACGCCGTCGGCGAACAGCCCGACCCGCTCCAAGGTGACGCGCTTTCCGGCACGCAACGACTCGTACATCCCCGCCGCATCCTCCGGCTCGACGCCGATGATCTTGATGCGCGGATACAGCGCCTTCGCGTAGGCGGCGATCCCGGCGATCAGTCCGCCGCCGCCCACCGGCACGAATATCGCGTCGATCTCATCGCCGTGCAGCTGGCGCAGGATCTCCATGGCAACCGTGCCCTGCCCGGCGATCACATCCGGGTCATCGAAGGGGTGCACGAACACCAGACCGCGCTCGCGGGCGATTTCCATGGCACGTTCGAATGCCTGGTCGTAATCGTCGCCATGCAGCACGATCTCGCCGCCGAGATCGGCCACCGCGCGCACCTTGATATCGGGCGTGGTCAACGGCATGACGATGACCGCCGGAATCCCGCGGGTGCGGGCGCCGAGCGCCACCCCCTGGGCATGATTGCCCGCGGAGGCGCAGATCACGCCGCGCTGGGCGCTGATCGGCGATAATTGCGCGATCTTGTTGTAGGCGCCGCGGATTTTGAACGAAAACACCGGTTGAAGGTCTTCCCGTTTGAAATAGGCCCGATTGTCCAGGCGCGCGGACAGGCGCGGCGCCGGCTCGAGGGCCGTCTCGATGGCGACATCGTAGACCTTGGCTTTGAGGATGCGTTCTACGTAATTTTCTTGCATGGGTGCTTAAACTTTGCGCTCGCGTACCGGACTTGAAGGGCCTTTCCGGCCCTCACGTTGTTTGGCTCAAAACTGTGAAACGATCCACAGCCCCCGGCGACCCCCGGGACTTACCGCTGCGGTTTAGTTGGTAACATAGCCATTATGCGCGAATTCAACTGGTGCCTTCTCGGCTTAGCGCTGATTTCACCGGCCGCCGCCCTGGCGCTCAGCGGTCCCGCGGTGACGGGCGACAACGTCGAGGCGCGGCTGGTGAGCGAAACCAACGCGATTGCCCCGGGCCAATCGGTGTGGGTTGCGCTCGAATTCAAGATCCGCGACGGCTGGCATACCTACTGGCGCAATCCCGGGGATTCCGGACAGGCCACCCAGTTGACCTGGACCCTGCCTGCGGGAGTCACCGCCGGCGAGATCGCCTGGAGCACGCCGCACCGCTTCGAGATTCCGCCGCTGGTCAATTACGGCTATGCCGGGCATGCGATGCATCTGGTGAAGCTCACCGCGGACCGCGACTTGAAAGGTTCCGGGCCGCTGCATCTGGCGGCGAAGGCCAGCTGGCTGGTGTGTGCCGATGTCTGCATCCCGCAAAGCGCCGACCTCACGCTGCAACTGCCGGTCAGCGCCCGCGATGGCGCTCCCGATGCGGCGCTCGCGCCGCTGTTCGCCGCGGCGCGCAGCGATTTGCCGAACGCCGCGCCCGCGCCGGTGAGCGCGACGCTCAAAGACGGGCAGTTGCTCCTGCACCTCGGCGCGGACTGGGGACAGACGCTGACGCGCATCGATGCGCTGACCTTTTATCCGTACGCGGATGGCGTGATCGAATACGCCGCCCCGCAGACCCTGACGCGTCAGGCAAATTCCATTGAACTCGCGGTCAAGGCCGGCTATCAGCCGCCGCACGACGGCGCGGTCCGCGGCGTGCTGCTCGCCACCGAGCACGGCGACGGCGGGACGGTCACGGTTCCGCTGGAAATCGGCGCTGCGCTCGTCGGCGCTCCGCTCGTCGGCGCCGGATCGACCGGTGGCGCGTCCAAGGGCACCGCGACCGCCACGGCGCCTGCGGCCGCCGCCGCGGCCGCAGGCGCAGGCATCGAACGCGGCACCCCGGCGCTGCCGCTGCTGGTATTGGGGGCGCTGCTCGGCGGGCTGATCCTGAACCTGATGCCGTGCGTGTTTCCGGTGCTGTCGATCAAGGCCATCGGTCTCGTCGAACAGGCAAAAAAGCACCCGCGTGCGGTACGCATCAAGGGCTTGGTGTTCGCCGCCGGTGTTCTGTGTTCGATGCTGTCGCTCGCCGCGGTGCTGCTGGCACTGCGCGCCGGCGGAGAGCAGATCGGCTGGGGCTTCCAGCTGCAATCGCCGCTGTTCGTCACGCTGATGATCTATCTGCTGCTCGCCGTGGGCCTGAATCTGTCGGGCGTGTTCGAGGTGGGCGGGGGGCTCGCCGGCATCGGCGATGGCCTCACCCAGGGGGAGAGCTACCGGGCCTCGTTCTTCACCGGCGTGCTCACCACGCTGGTGGCGACGCCGTGCACCGCACCGTTCATGGCCGCCGCGGTCGGCGCGGCACTCACCCAGTCGCCGCTCCTGGCGCTGCTGATCTTTGCCGCCCTGGGCGCCGGGCTCGCGCTTCCGTATGTGACGCTGTCGTACGCTCCCTGGCTGCGCCGCGCGCTGCCCAAGCCCGGCGCGTGGATGGACACCATGAAGCAGGTATTCGCCTTTCCCATGTATGGCTCGGCCGCCTGGCTGCTCTGGGTGCTCGCGCAGCAGACCTCCTCGGTCGGTCTGGGTGCGGCGCTCGCCGGCACCATTCTGGTCGGCCTGGCCGCGTGGTCCTATCAGAAGTCCAAGGCCAGCTCGAGCGCGGGACGCGCGGCCGCCTGGGTGACGGTGCTCGCGGCCCTGGTGCTCGCCATTTTGCTGCCGGTGCGCTTTGCGGATGTGGCGGTCGCGGCGCCCGCCGGCTCCGCCGCGGCCGAAGAATGGATTCCTTATGACGCCGCGCGTGTCGCCGAACTCAACGCCCGCAAGCAGCCGTTGCTGGTCAATTTCACCGCGAGCTGGTGCCTGACCTGCCTGGTCAATGAACGCAATGCGTTCGCCGACGCCGCGGTGCGCCAGGTTTTTCACGACAAGGGCGTGACGCTGATGAAGGGCGATTGGACCAACAGCGATCCAAGAATCACCCGGGCGCTCGCCGACTTCGGCCGCGCCGGCGTACCGCTCTACGTGGTCTACAATTCAAAACCCGGCTCGGATCAAACGGTGCAGTTGCCGCAGCTGCTGACCCCCGCCATCGTCGCCGATGCGTTTGCCGCTTTGCCGAACCGCGATTCAAAATAGCGCTTGAATGGCGCATGCTGCCGGCAATGGCCTCCGATAACGCCGGTATCGTTTCCGTCATCGACTTTCGCCGCCAAAGTATGGTGCTGCAGTGGCACACCCTCGGCGGCACCTGGAGCGCTTACGACGTGCCGCCTTCGCTGGTGCACGGCGTCGCCCTGATCCGTCCCGGGCAGCCGAACATCTGCATCTACGGCCACGGCGGTCGACTGCGCTTGCAGGTCGGTCCGGACCAATTCCCCCTGGCGGAGAACTCGCCGAGCATCCGATGCACGCGCGGGTTCGCCTCGTTTGGTTTGCGCCGGCGCTTTTCCGTGGTTTCGAGCGCTGGCGCAAGCCTCTACAGCCACGCCTACTGGGTCAATCAGACGGGTGAGGACTTTTTTCGCTGGCTCGCCTCACGGGCCGATGATCCGGCGTGGCGCACGGACGTTGCGCGGCAATGGTCGGAAGGGGTTTCCGCGGCGGTGGTGCGGGCGAGCTGACGGCTTCGAGCTGACGGCTTCGAGCTACGCTTTGACGGCGCGGCCGCTCACGATCGGCGCGGCAGCAATCCTTCGAGCTCGGGGGTGCTGAGGTTGCGCCACTGCCCCACGGCGAGCCCGCCCAGGTGCACATTCATGATGCGCACCCGCCGCAAGCGCTGCGCCCGGTAGCCGAGCGCCGAACACATGCGGCGGATCTGGCGATTGAGCCCCTGCGTGAGAATCATGCGAAAGCTCGCAGCGTCGATGCGCTCCACCTTGCACGGTTTGGTGAGCTCGCCCATGATTTTCACCCCGCCGGCCATCATGGACAGCGCCAGATCGGTGATCGGACGCTCCACCGTGACGATGTATTCCTTTTCGTGATTGTTCTCCGAACGCAGAATCTCGTTGACGATGTCGCCGTCATTGGTGAGCAATATCAGCCCCTCGGAGTCCTTGTCGAGCCGTCCGATCGGAAAGATCCGCTCTCGATGCCCGATGAGGTCGATGATGTTGCCCTCGATGTCGGGCTCGGTCGTGCAGGTGATCCCGACCGGTTTGTTGAGCGCGATGTAGATCGCCCGCTGCTTCGCGCCCAGAAGTTCGCCATCGACGCGCACCTCATCGCCGTCCGCGACCTGCGTGCCGAGCGCGGCGCGGGTGCCGTTGCAGGTGACGCGGCCCGCTTCGATCCATTTGTCGGCCTCGCGCCGCGAACACACGCCGGTCGCACTGATGTATTTGTTCAGTCGCACGGCACTTGAGATCTCAGGCTCCGAGGAAGGCGTGGACGTGTTTGGCAAGCGTCTTGGGCGCCGCGTCGAACAAGTCCTCGGCGTATTCGGCGAGTTCGACGAAGCGGGCATGCGGCAACGCGGCCTTGCTCCAGGCGGCATCATCCACCGCACCGAGTTTGAGCCGCAGGATGAGGCATTCCTGTTTCATGGCGGGCAGCGGATCCACGGGCGCAAGCCGGGTGAGCACGACCCGGCGCACCAACTCGGGCCGGGCGGCAGCGAGTTCGACGGCGACCGCCGCGCCGAAACCCATTCCGAGCAGGTCGATCTGGCGCAGACGCAGGTCGCTGGCCAGATCCGAAATGGCACGCGCCGCATCGGCGGGTCCGAAGCTCGGCGCCGGATCGGACTCCCCGAAGCCCGGCAGGTCGGGCGCATACACCGAGCGGCCCGTGGCGATTTCCGGCAGGAAGCGTGCGAAGGTGCGGCTCGAACCATCTTGCGGATGCAGACAGAACAGCGTCACGTGCTCGTCGAAACCGCCGGTCGAGGGAAACGCGGTGCGCACGTGAAGTTGCCCGAATTTGCAGTCAAAATAGGCTCGCCGCGTACGTACCGCAGCGTCGGGCGTGGGCGATAACTTGGAGGGTTTGGCCAACTTAGGATCTCCGGCAGTTCATCGGGAAGTGCCGCTCAAGAATACCCGTAAGTTCGCGCGCGCACCCGCGGCGCCCGCTCACGATGCCGCCTGTTGTTTAATTGGTACATTAATTTTTCGGATTTCCCACTTTAGGGCTAGCGCTCTGCGAGTGGCCCCGTTAGAGTGTTGCAGGAACGCAATAGGATTCAAGGGAAGTAAAAAGACCGATCATCCGCGAGAGCGCCAGTTTCAACTGCGCCACGCAAGGCATGGGGAAAAATCAGAGCCGGGCACCTGCCCGGCTTTTTTTATGGCTGACGGTCCCACACGCGCGATGCGGTGAAGCCGCTCGAGCGCCCGCCGGTGAACATCACCACCTCGATCAGCCGTTGGCCGTCCGGCGCCAGACTGAAGCGCTGTTCGAACGGCGGATGTTCATCCTCCGGATCACCCGACCGGACGATGAGAGTGGACTCCTCCCAACCGCACACCGGCGGCGGTACGTCGCCGCGGCCATACGCGGGCCGGTCGCGCCCATGGTTCGAATCGGCGCCGTCCGAGCCGTGATGATGCGATGGCGGCGCGCCCCCCGGCCTGCACACCCGGCTGGCCGCATCGGCGTTGAAGGTCACCACCGCGCCCGTTTGTTGGATGGTCAGATCCTTGCCGGGCCAACGCAAACCGTCGTCGAGGATGGGCACGGGGGGCATTTGTGGCCCGACCGGCCCCGCAAACGCTCCGGGGGGGCCGCCGGCCGCGCCGCCGCGGCTGCCGCCACCGCCACGCCGGGTCGAACCCGCGGGACCCGCCGCGGCGGTCGCATTGGCCAACTGGGCTTGCATGAGGCGTTGGGCATCGTCGCTGTCGGCTTCGTTGAGCTTCCAATGGCCGCTCAAGTCGACGCCCGACGCCGGCGCCGGCGCCAGCTTTTCGCCGGCGCACGCAGCCAGCAGGAGGAGCGCCAGGTACATCGCATGTCGCATGCCTGCAAGCTTATATGAACCGCTCTTGAGGCGCGCGCGCCTTGCGGCTCAACCCGCCGAGCGGCGAGTCTTGGGGGCGGCGCGCACATCGCCCGGGCCGCACACCCAGACGCGTCCCTCGAACGGCTGAAAGCACACCCGGATCGGGTCGATTTTGCGCGTGGTCTGGGTGCCGCAGGCAATCTTGCCATCGGCAAGGTCGGCCTGGATCAAATCGACCAGCGAGGCGCTGGGCTCGCCGGCATCGGTCGGCGGCAGCGCATGGGCCAGGATGCGCGCCTGAATCTCGTCGCGCTTGCTGGTGTTACCGAGCACGGCCCGCTTGAACCGGTCGAGTACGACCAGCACGGAACTCAAGGTGTTGTCGGTCACATCGCTCGGGCGCCCGGTGCCGCCCATGAATTTCAGGTGCAGCAAACCGCCGACCCCGCGCCCTTCGTCGTGCAGACACAGCGCCAGGGCGCCGTGGAGGTCCGCGATCAGCAGCATGGGCTCGGGCGAGACATGATAAGTGTCCGGCGCGACCAAAATTTCGGCGAGATCTTTCGTCACCCAGTTCGGACCTTATGTTGACCTGCACGATGCTGCACGCAACCAGGAATTAGCTCTGCCAAGCCAATCACGTTTTGCCAACCCCACCTCATGGGATGGCCGGCCGGGTGGCGCAAATGCGTGACGCGACGCTCGGTCAGGATGGCGACGCCCGGTCAGGATGGTTATAAGTCCATACCGGGCGGTTATTTACCGCCACCGGCCGGGCGCGTTAGAGTGGCCGGCCATGTACCGCTACGATGCCATCGATGCGACGCTCGTCAACGAGCGGGTCGCAGAATTTCGCGATCAAACCCGGCGCTTTCTCGCGGGCGAACTCGGCGAGGATGAATTCCGACATCTGCGGCTGCGCAATGGCCTGTACATCCAACGGCATGCGCCGATGCTGCGGGTCGCCATTCCCTATGGACTGCTGTCCTCGCAACAACTGCGGGTGTTGGGTTCGATCGCGCGTCGCTACGACCGCGGCTACGGGCATTTCACCACCCGGCAAAACATCCAGTACAACTGGCCGAAGCTCGAGGAGGTGCCGGACATCCTGGCGGAGCTCGCGACGGTCGAGATGCACGCCATTCAGACCAGCGGCAATTGCATCCGCAACACCACATCGGACCATCTGGCCGGTGTCGCGCCCGATGAGCTCGAGGACCCGCGGCCGTGGTGCGAAATCATCCGCCAGTGGTCCACCTTCCACCCGGAATTCACCTACCTGCCGCGCAAGTTCAAGATCGCCGTCACCGGTGCGGCGCGCGATCGTGCCGCATCGCTGGTGCATGACGTCGGCGTGCACCTCAAGCGCGGACCTGGTGGCGAACCGGGATTCGAGATCATCGCCGGCGGCGGACTCGGCCGCACGCCGATCATCGGTCAAGTGGTGCGTGAGTTCCTGCCGCGCGAACATCTGCTGTCCTACCTCGAGGCGGTGCTGCGCATCTATAACCGGGAAGGCCGCCGCGACAACCTGACCAAGGCGCGCATCAAGATCCTGGTGCGCTCCTTGGGGATCGAGGAATTTCGGCGGCGCGTCGAAGCCGAGTGGGAACTGATCAAGGATCAGGACGGACTGCGGGTGACGGAAGCCGAGGTTGCCCGCATGCGCGGGTTTTTCAATCCGCCGGCGTATCGACCGCTGCCCGACACCGACCCGGCCGCGGGGCGCGAGACCGCGTTTCGCGCCTGGTACCGCTACAACACCACCGCACACAAGATCGCGGGATATCGGGCGGTGTACGTCAGCTTGAAAAAACCCGACGTCGCGCCGGGCGATGCCACCGACGGCCAATTGGAGCTGGTCGCGGATCTGGCCGATCGCTACAGTTTCGGCGAGGTGCGGGTCACCCACACCCAGAATCTGCTGCTGGCCGATGTCGAGCAGGAACAGACCTTCGAATTGTGGCAGGCGCTCGCGGGCGCCGGGCTCGCGACCCCGAACATCGGCACCCTGACCGACATGATCTGCTGCCCCGGGCTGGATTTTTGCAGTCTGGCGAACGCCGGCTCGATCGATGTGGCGAAGCTCATCAACGAGCGCTTCGACGACTACGACTATGTCTACGACTTGGGCGAGATCGACGTGAAGATGTCCGGGTGCATGAATGCCTGCGGGCACCATCACGTGGGTCATATCGGCATTCTCGGCGTCGACAAGGGCGGCGAGGAGTGGTACCAGATCACCATCGGCGGGGCGGCCGGCGCCGATGCCTCGCTCGGCACCGTGTTGGGACCGTCCGTCGCCAAGGCCGCGGTTCCGCAGACCCTGGCGCGACTGCTCGACGTGTACGTCGAGCAGCGGCATCCCGATGAGCGCTTCCTCGACACCGTGCGCCGGCTGGGCGTCAAACCCTTCAAGGAACGAGTCTATGCCGCGCCGGCTGCTGCGTGACCACCGCATCGTGGTCGATGATTGGCGCTACGCGGGCGATCCCGAGATCGCCGCGGGCGCCGCTGTGCCGGGCACTGCTGTGCCGCTGATCTTGAACTTCGCGGTGTGGCTCACCGAGCGCGCACGCTGGGAGGACTACGGCGGCCCGCTCGGCGTGCTGCTGGCTCCGGCGCACGCGGTGGAACAGCTGGCGCCGGATCTTGCCCGCTTCGCATGCGTCGCAGCGGAGTTTCCCGGCCCGAGCGAGGGTCGCGGCTACACCCAGGGACGGCTGCTGCGCGAGCGCTACCGCTTCGCCGGTGAATTGCGCGCCACCGGCCATGTGGGTCGCGATCAGCTGTTCTTCCTCGCGCGCTGCGGATTCAACAGCTTCGAATTGCCCGAGGCGGAACTCGAGCCCGCGCGCGCCGCCCTGGCCACGTTCTCGGCCGCCTACCAGAGCGCCAACGACGCGGGTCTCGCGGCCAAGCTGGCCCGCCGCTGACCCCGGGGCCCAAGCCCCAGCCCAGGGCCGAAGCCCCTCAGGGGTTGTCGCGCAGCGGAATCTGCAGACCCTCGAGCCTGCGATCCACTTCTTCCTGGGTCTCCAATTTCTCGGTCTCGCGCACCAATCGACGCGGCAGATGCGGGGCCAGCAGTTCGATGAATTCGTACATGTAGGCGCGCAGCAGCGCGCTGCGGCGAAAGCCGATCCACGTGGTGTGGCCCTCGAACAGATGCGCCGCGTCGAGCGCGACCAGATCCGCATCGGCCACCGGGTCGATGGCGAGGCGCGCCAGGATGCCGACGCCGAGACCGATGCGCACATAGGTCTTGATGACGTCCGAATCGCGCGCCGTCAGCGCCACATCGAGCGACAGACCCGCCGTTTCGAACAGCGCCGGCAGCGATGAGCGGCCGGAAAAACTGAACACATAGGTGACGATCGGGTACCCGGCGAGCTTCTTGAGGGTGAGCTTGCCCGCCGTGGCCAGCGGATGGCCGCGCGGCACGACCACGGCGCGGTGCCAGCGATAGACCGGCAGGCGCACCAAATGCGGGAACAACTCCTCCGACCCGGTCGCGATGGCGAAATCCACCCGATCACGCGCCACCATCTCCGCGATCTGCTCCGAGGTCCCCTGATGCAGGTGCAATCGCACCTTGGGATATTTCGCGCGAAACGCGCGGATCACCTCGGGCAACACGTAGCGCGCCTGGGTGTGGGTGGTGGCGATCGACAGCGTGCCACCATCCGCCTTGCGCAGCTCCGCCGAGGTGCGGCGGATGTTTTGCATTTCGCGCAGGATGCTGCTCGCGCGCGAGATGATCTCCTCGCCCGCGGCGGTGGTGCGCGTGAGCGCGCGCCCCTCGCGTTCGAACAGCTGAAATCCGAGTTCCTCCTCCAACAGCTTGAGCTGGCGGCTGACGCCGGGCTGCGAGGTGTGCAGCTGCCGGGCGGCGGCGGTGATGTTGAGTCCGTTCTCGTGCACCGCAACGAGGTAGCGCAATTGCTGAAATTTCATGGCTCTAGGATACCGCGATCAGCTTGGTGCCGACGAGCACCAGCATGATGGCCAGGAGGAAACGCAGGATGGTCTCGGGAATGCGGCCGGCAAAGTGGCTGCCAAGATAGATCCCCGGGAGGGATCCGACCAGCAGTGAGCCGAGCAATCGAAAATCGACGCTGCCGTACAACCAGTGGCCGAGGCCGGCGACCAGGGTGAGCGGCACCGCGTGCGCGAGATCGGACGCGACGATGCGTGTCGCCGGCAGGCGCGGATACAAGAAGAGCAGCGCCGTGATGCCGAGCGCGCCCGCGCCCACCGAGGAGAGCGACACGACGATCCCGAGTACCGCCCCGGTGATGACGGTGAAGGCGGGATGACGCGGAATGTCCGGCCCATGGATTTTCGAAAACCGGCGCAGGTGCGTGCGCAGGGCGAGCGCCGCGGCGGTGAGCAGCAGCGCGATCCCCAAGGTGACGGTGATGACCTTCGAACCGCCGAGACCCTGGGTGTATCGATGCAGGCCCCACAAGGTCGCGACGGCGGCCGGCAGGCTGCCCGCCGCGAGCAGTCCGGTGATGCGCCACTCGACCCGTCCGTGGCGGGCATGCACGTAGGTGCCGCCGGCCTTGGTCACGGCCGCGTGCAGCAGGTCCGTGCCGACCGCAGTGGCGGGGTGGATGCCGAACAGCAGCATCAAGAGCGGCGTCATGAGCGAACCGCCCCCGACGCCGGTCAAACCGACGACCGCCCCCACGGCGAATCCGGACAGCGCTTGAGCGGGATCGATCATGGCGCCACTATAAGGTGGCGGATGCGCTCACGGTGGCGGAACCCGGGATCCGGGCTAGCACCAAATCGCATGTGCTCATAAGCGATAGTTCGGTTCCTGCGTGCGGCTGGGAGGAGATTCGCAAGAAGCGGCTGCCGTACAATGTACTGCACGATAGCGGTTCTTTGAAGGCGCAGGCGGGCGCCGCCGGAGTGTGATCCCGTGGAATATTTCCCGGTCTTTTTCGACTTGAAAGCGCAAAAGGTCCTCATCGTCGGCGGCGGCGAGGTGGCCCTGCGCAAAGTCGCGCTGCTGGAGCGCACCGGCGCCGCGATCACGCTTGTCGCCCCCGTCGTCGCCCCCGAGCTCGCGCAGCGCGCCGCCGCCGGGCGCCTGACGCTACGGGTGCGCGAATTCGTCCCCGACGATCTCGACGGCTCCCGGCTGGTGATCGTCGCGACCTCGCGACGCGCCGTGAACCGGTGGGTGGCGGCGCTGAGCGAGGCGCGCGCCATTCCGGTCAACGTGGTCGATGACCGCGACGCCTCGCGCTTCATCGTGCCCGCCATCATCGACCGCGACCCGGTGCTGGTGGCGGTATCGACCGCCGGCGCCTCACCGGTGCTGGCGCGCCGCCTGCGCGAGCGTTTGGAGGCCTTCATTCCGCAACGCTTCGGGGCGCTCGCGGCGTGGCTGCGCGACCTGCGCCGGGGCGCCGCCCGCCGCCTGCCCGGCACGCCGGCCCGGCGACGCTATTTCGAGGCGCTCATCGACGGCCCGGCGGCCCGACGCTTCCTGGCGGGCGACGCGCGCGGTGCGATGCAGATCGCCCAGCAACTGCTCGCGACGGCGGCGGGCGCGGCGCGCGGGGCCGGCGAGGTGACCCTGGTGGGCGCGGGTCCCGGCGACCCGGAGTTATTGACCTTGAAGGCGCTGCGCGCGCTGCAGGACGCGGATCTCATCCTGCACGACCGTCTGGTGCCCGACGCCGTCCTCGATCTGGCGCGGCGCGATGCCGAGCGCATCTGCGTCGGCAAGACCGGGGGTGGGGACAGTACGCCGCAGACGCTCATCAACCAACTGCTGATCGAGCATGCGCGCGCCGGCCGCCGGGTGGTGCGTCTCAAGGGTGGGGACCCCTTCATTTTTGGGCGCGGCGGCGAAGAACTCGAGGCACTTACCCAGGCCGGTATCGATTTCGCGGTCATCCCCGGCATCACGGCGGCGATCGGCTGCGCGGCCTATGCCGGCATCCCGCTCACCCATCGCGATTACGCGCACAGCGTGAGCTTCGTCACCGGGCATGCCGATCCGCTCGGGCGCGATCCCGACTGGCGCGCGCTCGCCATGCCCGGCATGACCGCCGTGTTCTACATGGGACTCGGGCGACTGGGTCACATCGTGGAGCGATTGCACGCGCATGGCGCGCCCGCCACCCGGCCGGTGGCGGTGATTTCACGAGGCACCACCGCGGATCAACGCGTGATCGCGGCGACGCTCGGCACGATCGAGGCCGCCTGCGCCGGCGCGAATCTGCCCTCCCCGACGCTGCTGATTGTCGGTGAGGTGGCGGGGCTGCAGGCCTCGCTCGCCTGGGTGCACGCCGCCGAGCCCACCCTCGATCGCATCGAAGCCGGCTAGGTCGTCGAGGCTGGCTCGGCGCGAATCGCCTCGGCGAAGCCGCGCTCGGCAATCCACGCCGGGTTGAACAGCCGCGATTGATACTTCGCACCGCCGTCGCAGAGCACGGTCACGATGGTATGCCCAGGCCCCATCTGCCGGGCGATTTGGACGGCCGCGGCCACGTTGATGCCGGCGGTGCTGCCGAGCAGCAAACCCTCCTCGCGCAACAGCCGATAGACATAGTGCAGGGTCTCGGCATCCGCGATGCGCAGCGCATCGTCGATCGGCGCACCCTCGAGATTCGCGGTGACCCGGCCGGTGCCGATGCCTTCGGTGATCGAGGAACCACCGTCGGATCTGAGCTCGCCGTCCTTGAAATAGTGATACAGCGAACTGCCCGGGGGATCGACCAGCACGATGCGCACGGCGGCCGATTGCGACTTCAGGAACGCGGCGGTCCCCGCCAGCGTGCCGCCGGTTCCGGTGGCGGCGCAGAACACATCGATCCTGCCCGCGGTGTCGCGCCAGATCTCCGGACCGGTGGACTCGAAATGGGCGAGCCGGTTGGCCGTATTGTCGAACTGATTGGCCCAGATTGCATCGGCAAGCTCGGCGGCCAGGCGCCCGGCCACCTTCTGATATTGGTTCGGATTGCTGTAGGGCACCGCGGGGACCTTGCGCAGCTCGGCGCCGAGCGCTTCGATGATCTGGTATTTCTCGGCCGCCTGATTGTCGGGCATCACGATGACGCATTTGTAGCCGCGCGCGTTGCAGACGTGCGCAAGTCCGATGCCGGTGTTGCCGGCGGTGCCCTCCACCACGGTACCGCCCGGCCGCAGCAGACCGCGCCGTTCGGCATCGAGCACGATCCACTTGGCCGCCCGGTCCTTGACCGAGCCGCCAGGATTCATGAACTCGGCCTTGCCGAGGATCTCGCACCCGGTTTCCGCGCTCAACCGCGCCAGGCGCAACAGCGGCGTATTACCAATCGCACCCACGAAACCATCGCTCACACTCATGCCTGAAACTCCTCAAGGGCGCGGATGCGCCGCGGGCCCATTATCCTCTCGCGCTCGAAAATCCCAATCAGATCCCCCCAGGCCCGGTCGCGGCCGGTCAGCAGCCACCGAGGGCTAGTTTATAGGCAATAATAATAATTATATTTAATGCTCTTGGGCTATTTTTGAAAATAACTAAATAGTTTTTGTGCTATTATTTTAGAAATTATTATAGCGTATGGACAATGACTATGGCATCTCCAACTCAAACCGAGACCGCTGAACTCCTCGATCGCAGGCTCCCTGAACTGCAGGCCGCCGCCCAGGTTCTTAAATACCGGCCGCCAAAAGGTTGGGTTTCCGCCATCAGAACCGCCTTGGGCATGAGCGGCGTGGCTTTTGCAAAGCTCCTGAACGTATCGCAGCCGACCGCGTACCAATACGAGAAAAGTGAAGCGCAGGGGACCATCTCCCTCGAGACACTCAGCCGCATTGCCGCGGCGCTCGAAGCGGACCTGGTAATCGCGCTCGTGCCTCGAAAATCCGTCGCGGTCACCTTGCGCGATCGCGCGGAGAAAATCGCGCGCGAGGAGATGCGCGCGGTGGTGCGCACGATGCAACTCGAGGCTCAGGAAGTCGAGGCGCAGGCCACGCGCGAGGAATACGAGAAGCTGGTGAAGACGCTCCTGTCCAGCCCGAGGAAATTGTGGCGTTAACCGACCCGCACGCACCGGGCGCAACTCCACTCACGCCTGAGCAGCTAAAGGGCCTTAGGAACCCCTTCATCACGACCCATGCGGAATTGAATCGCGCCGAGCAAGCGAACATCGTGCGCGCCCGCAGCTGGGCGCGCACTGCACGATCCGTGTCGGTGCCAAAAATGCTCAGCTGGGATTTCCTGGAGACTCTGCACGGTCGCATGTATGGGGACGTGTGGAGTTGGGCGGGAAAGCAACGAACGGTGGATACAAATATTGGCGTTGGCTTCACGACCATCGGTGTGGAGCTGCGCGTTCTCTTTGACGATGCGAAGTACTGGGCCGAGCACGAGACATTCTCACCGATCGAGTTTGCGGTCCGGATGCACCATCGGATTGCCTTGATTCATCCGTTTACCAACGGCAACGGGCGGCTCTCGAGGTTCTTCGCCGATCTTCTGCTGACGCGACATTTCAAACAACGCGCGCTGCCCTGGGGAGGAGGTCAGCTCGGTCACGAAGATCCCCGTCGGCTGGCCTATATCGAAGCCCTGCAGGCTGCAGACAACCACGACTACCAGCTGCTGATCGCCTTTGCCGCGAGCTGACATTCGCCGCTCACCACCACCCGCCAAATAAAAGAATCCCCGGACGAGCCGGGGAGTTCGAGTGGAACAGGTGCCGGGTAATTACCCGACACGTCCTTTAGGTGGAGGATACGCGCGGCCCAAAGGGGGAGCTGCGTTCGACCTTCTTGGATTTCGCTTCACTTGTTGCAATTACGCTATCGAACACACCACTCATCGCCACCGCTAGTGGTAAGAATACTACGCCGCTTTGCGCCGGAAGCCTAGAGTTAGGTCCGGAAAAACACAATTTTTTCTGGTTCTGTAAAAACCCGGGCGCTTATGTGACATCGACGCAACAAATGGCGGCGGCCGCCGGGGCGGCCGCGCTGCGCTACGGCCAGCTGCTCGCGAGTGCATCGAAGGCCGGCGAACTCGCCCGCACCACGCAGAAGCGCTGTCCCGTGGGCGCCTCCATCACCACCCAGGTCTTGATCTGCTGCACCCGCTTGGCGCCCAGGCCCTCCAACCGGCGCACTTCGGCCTCGATGTCATCGGTCTCGATGTCCAGGTGAACCCGGCTCGGGTGCTCCACCGTCTGCACCTCGATCTCCAGCCCATGGTGCACATCCACCAAACGCCGGTAGATCTCCCCCTCGCTGCCGGGCAGCTCGCGCTGCGGCATGCCGAGCGCGCTCGCCCAAAAGTCCGTCGCGGCCTTGAGGTCACGCGTCTGGCAATCGATGATGAATCCGCCCAATTTGCTTTTGTGCATGGCATCCTCCAAATTTGCGTGGGTTCACGTTGCGAGCAATTCAAATGAAGTACCTGCATAGCATGGTCCGCGTCACCGACGTCGAGCAATCCTTAGCGTTTTATCGGGACGCGCTCGGGCTGGTTGAATTATCGCGGCGCGACTATCCGAAGGGCCGCTTCACCCTGGTGTATCTCGCCGCCCCCGGCGATGAGGATGCGCAGGTCGAACTGACCCACAACTGGGATCCGGAAACCTATGGCGGCGGACGCAACTTTGGGCACCTGGCTTATGCGGTCGAGGACATCTACGCGACCTGCCGGCGCCTGATGGAACATGGGGTGCTCATCAACCGGCCGCCGCGCGACGGCCACATGGCCTTCGTGCGCTCGCCCGACGGCATCTCGGTCGAGTTGCTGCAGCAAGGCGCCGCGCTCGCGCCGGCCGAGCCGTGGCTGAGCATGCCGAACAGCGGCGTCTGGTAGGCGCACCCCTGCATCCCTGGCGGGACTAGAACATTTCCGACGCGCCGGGCGTCGTGATCTCGACCTGGGTACGCGAAGCGATGTGATCGCCCGTGATCATCTCGTCGTAGGCCTGCCCGGGTCCGACCATCGGATACACGCCGGCATTTTGGTCGATCATCACCTCGAGGAACGCGGCGCCCTTGAAGCGGATGAACTCCTCGACGACACGCGGCACATCGGCCTTGTGTTCGAGCCGCACCGCGAACTTGAAGCCGTCCGCCTGTGCGGCCTTGACGAAATCCTTGGTGTGCAGACTTTTGTCGCTCGCGCTCAGGCGGCCCTTGAAGAACAGTTTCTGCCACTGCTTGACCATGCCGTCGCCGCAGTTGTTGAGCACCAGCACCTTGATGGGCAGATCGTAGGTGGTGACGGTTTCCATTTCGCCGATGTTCATGCGGATGCTGGCATCCCCGTCGACGTCGATCACCAACCGGTCACGCTGCGCGAACTGCGCGCCGACCGCGGCCGGCAGCCCGAAGCCCATCGTGCCCATGCTGCCCGAGGTCAACCACAGGCGCGGACTGCGAAAGTCGAAATACTGTGCGGCCCACATTTGATGCTGGCCGACCCCGGTGGTGATGACGGCCTCGCCCTTGGTCAGGCGGTTGATCTCCTCGATCACGTAGTACGGCTGGATCAAGTCGCTTTCGCGGTCATAGTTCATGGCGTAGCGGGCGCGCAGCTCGTCGCAGTGCGCGCGCCACTCGGCACGCTCCTGCGTGAACCCATGGCGCCGGCCATGCTCGGTGAGCGCCGCGAGCGCATCGGGCAGCAGGCCGACGTGGCTCCAATCGACGTGTTTGACCTTGTCGATTTCGGAGGCGTCGATATCCAGATGCGCGATGAACCTGGCACCGGCGGCGAATTTGCGCGGATTGCCGGCCACCCGATCATCGAAGCGTGCCCCGACCGCCATCAGAAAATCGCAGTCGTCCACCGCGTAGTTCGCAAACGCGGCGCCGTGCATGCCGAGCATGCGCAGGGAGCACGCATCGGTGGTGTCGACGGCACCGATGCCCATCAGCGTGGTGACCACCGGCAACTCGAAAGCCGCGGCGAACTCGCGCAGGCTCTGCGCCGCACCAGCATTGATGACGCCGCCGCCGGCATAGATCAGCGGGCGCTTCGCCTGCGCCAGCGCGGCAAAAAAACGTTCACAGGCGGCATCCGGCAATTTGGCCGCTTCGAGGCGGATCATGCGCTGCCGGTAGCCCGGAATCGGCAGCCGCCCCGAGCCGTGAAATACGCCCTTCCAGTTCTGCACATCCTTCGGCACGTCGAGCACCACCGGCCCGGGCCGGCCGGTGCGCGCGATTTCGAAGGCGGTGCGCACGGTCGCCTCCAGTTTGGCCGGGTCGGTGACCAGGAAAACATGCTTGGCCACCGCGCCCATGATGCTCGGCACGGGCGCCTCTTGGAACGCATCGGTGCCGATCGAGGTGGTCGCCACCTGGCCGCAGATGACCACGATCGGCACCGAGTCGGCCTGGCTGTCGCGCACCGGCGTGACGGTGTTGGTCGCTCCGGGGCCGGAGGTCACCAGCGCCACCCCGACCCGCCCGCTGGCGCGGGCATAGCCTGCCGCCATGAAGCCGGCGCCCTGCTCGTTGGCGGGCACGATCAGCGGCATGGACTGCGAATGCTCGAGGTTGTAGCGAAAAACCGCGTCGTAGATCGGCAGGATTGCGCCGCCGCTGTATCCGAAAATGGTGTCCACGCCCTCATCGGCGAGGACCTGAACCAGCATCTCGGCGCCGGTCATGGAGGCTCCCGCGAGCGGGTGCGCGGCCTGATTTAACATGTCGTTGCGGTCTTTCACGCCCAAAGCCTAGCAGTTCTCGCCCTGGCGCCCAAGTGCCACCCCCCGTATGCTTTGCGCCACCATGCGTCACCTCATCGCCATCTTGCTGCAAAACGAAGCCGGAGCGCTCACCCGCGTCACCGGGTTGATCTCAACCCGCGGCTACAACATCGAATCCCTCTCGGTCGCGCCGACCAACGATCCGACGGTCTCGCGGGTCACCCTGGTCACGATGGGTTCCGATGCGGTCATCGCCCAGATCAACGCCCAATTGCTCAAGCTCGTCGACGTGGTGGCGGTCGAGGACATGACCAGCGGCGACCATCTCGCGCGCGAACTGATGCTGATCAAGCTGCAGATTGCCGCCGATAACGTCGAGGCGGTCGGCACATTGCTGCGCCGCGTGGGCGGGCGGGTGCTGTCCTCGAACCCCTCGAGCTTCATCGTCGAATTGACCAGCACCGAAGCGGAAATTGGCGAGTTCATCGCCAACGTCGCGGCGTTCGGCGAGATCATCGAGGTGGTGCGCAGCGGCGTTCTGGGCATTTCCAGGGCGAATCCCCGATTGCACGTCATCAAGTGAGTCATCAACATGCCTGAAATTGAAGTCACGCCCGAACATGCAGCCGATCCGAACACCCGCCGGGTCGGGATCCTGGTCGGCGTGGTCGGCATTTTCCTGTCCGTGGTCACCATCGCATCGCATCGCTCCCACACCCAGGCGGTGATTCACCGCACCGAATCGAACGACCAGTGGGCCTTCTATCAGGCAAAAAAGATCCGGGAAAACGCCGACGAGATCGCGCTCACGCTGCTGCAAACCTTGAGCCCCGACCCGGCGAAAGCGGCGCCGGCGGCCCAGAAACTCGGGGCCGCGCGCGAAAAATACGAGAATGACGCCAAGGACATCATGAAGGAAGCGCAGGCCAAGGACGTGCAGAGCGAACGTGAGGAACGGCGTGCACTGCGCTTCGACATCGGCGAGGGCCTGCTGGAACTCGGATTGGTGCTGTGTTCGTTGTACTTTCTGGCGCGCAAGAGCTTTTTTCCGATCTTCGGCGTGCTCTGCGCGGCGGCCGGGATCGGCATGGGAATCGCCGGATGGTTGCTCTGAGAGCAGCCCGTGCGCTCGTTTGCGCGGGCGTGCTCGCCCTGGGGTGGCAAATCACCGCGGCGGCGGATCCGCCGCCCGGCATCGCGCGCATCGAGGCGCGCTCGAGCGACCTGTTGGCGGTCGGTACCGTGCAGGGCGACCGGATGACGATTCACGTGAGCCGCATCCTCGACAACGCGCCGGTGCGCGATGCCGCGGTCGCGCTGACCCTGCGCGGCTCGACCCATCCCGCCACGGCGATGAGCGACGGCGGCTACTCGGTGCGCACGCCCGATTTGAACCTGCCGGGAACCGCATCGGTGCTCATCGCCGTGACCACCGGACCGACCCACGAGGAACTCAAGGGCACCCTCGAGATCGGGGACGGCGCGGCCAAGCCCGAGGACCGGAACAGCGCCCGCCAGCTCGGCTGGTGGGTGCTCAATTTCGCGGTGTGCATCGGCTTTCTCATGCTGTGGCGGCGCCGCAAGTCGACCGGCGCCTAGAACGTCTGGGCGGTCTGCACCAGAAACTGATATTTGCTGATACCCGCGACATTGTGCAGCGGGAATGCCAGATCGATGTGCAGCACGTTGCCGAGTCCGCTGCGGGTGTTGCCCAGGCGCAGCCCGAATCCCACATCGCTCAGCATGCCGGGATCGCTGTTGCCGACCACCCCGCTGCCCCACGTTCTGCCGACGTCGGTGAACACCGCCGCGCCGACGCGCACCAGCCGGAACGGATACCAGTCGGTGAAGACGCGCTGCTCGAGGGTGAGCAGCCCGCGCGACGTGCCGGACTCGTAGCGCAGCGGGTAGCCGCGCAATCCATTGTCCCCGCCGAGCAGCAACTGCATGTCCGGATCGAGCGCATCGGTGATCGTCGCCGAGAGCGCCGCGTACAGCAGCCAGTCCGGCCGCCAACGCCAGTAGTACTTGGCGCTGCCGTCGGCGATCAGGTTGCGCGCGCGCTCCTGCTCGACCCGCGAAGAAAATGTGCCCGTCACGAACAGCTGCTGCGCGTAGGGCAGATCGAAGCCGCTCACCACGGCGGCGGCCAGCATCAGCGCGCTGCCCTGCGCACCGAACGCCGGGTCCGACCAGCCGATCTGGCCGGTGACCTCGGTTCCGTAGTAAAAGTCCTCGGTGCGGCCGATCTCATTCTGATCGCCGGCTTTGCGGTAATCGTCCTTGAGCACGTCGAAGCCGACGAACGGATAGGACAGCGTCCGGTCGGGTGGCAACGGCTTCGCGGGCAGGCCGGTCAGCGGCGTCGGGACGAACAGGTTCTGATCGTAATGCACGCCGAACAGCATCCGCCGGCTCCACCCGTCGATCAAGCCGCCCGATATGCCGCCGCTCAGCTCGTAAGTCGTCTGGTTGTCGTTGAATTGATCGACGATCTCGCCGAGGTTGTAGCGCGAGACCGTCCGGTCATAGCTCAGGGCCGTGAGCTTCGCGCTCCAGCGCGTATCGAGCGAGTAGAAAGGACGGGCGATCTGCAGTGCGCGCTGCGCGCCGTCGCTCGAGTCGACATAGGCAAGCGCGGCGGTCCAGCGCGAGCCGAAGACGTTCGGATCGGCGTACGAAATCGTGTTGCTGGTGCGATCCACCGTGCTGGTGTGCGACACCTGCAGCGCCTTGCCCCAGCCCAGAAAATTCGTGTCCTGCAGATTGTAGCTGGTCGCGTTCGTGCCGCCGGCGCGCCCGAAGGAGATGCCCGGGCTCAGGGTCCAAACATCCTTGGTGATGACCTTGACGTCGACCTTGCCGTCGGCGTAGCGCACCGGCACCACGTGCGCGTCGTAGACATACAACAGTTTGCGCAGATTGCGCTCGGTTTCCGCGAGCTTGCGCGCGCTGTACCGATCGCCGCTCTTGAACAGCAGCTGCGCGGCGATCGCGCCGCGTTTGGTGCGCAGATGCAGATGGTTGGCGAGGCGGAACAGGCCGTTGTTCTCGCGCGGATCGTCCTTGTCGAATATGTTGCGGATGTCGATGTCGATCCGGCCGATGACCGCGCCGGACGCTTCGAGCGCGGCATCGCCCGGCACGCCGGCGGGCCGTGGCTCGTCGATGCGGGTGTGTTCGGTGTCGGTGAGTTTCGCCGCAAACGCCGGTTCGGCGAGGATTGCAGCAACGATGAAAAGCGCGAGCCGCCGGCGAATCGGCCCGCTACAGGGCGGCGTTGTCGGTCTCACCCGTGCGGATCCTAAGCACCCGCAGGATGTCCGTCACGAATATCTTGCCGTCGCCCACCTTGCCGGTCTTCGAAGCGCCCACGATCGCCTCCATCACCTGGTCGACCAGTTCGTTCTTCACCGCCACTTCGATGCGCGTCTTCGGCACGAAGTCGACGACGTATTCGGCGCCGCGATACAGTTCGGTGTGGCCGCGTTGGCGCCCGAAACCCTTGACCTCGGTGACCGTCATACCCGACACCCCGATCTCGGAAAGTGCCGCACGCACGTCGTCCAGCTTGAAGGGTTTGATAATGGCAGTAATCAATTTCATATCGAGAACTCCGCCGGGCATTGGGTCGCCGCGTCCATCCTATTACTATTCTAGCGAACCGGCACGATCATATCTGCCCCGCGGCACCCCGTCAGGCTGACTTTAGCCTAAGCTTGGGTTGAGCGGCCGTCGCAAGGAACCCCATGATGTCTACCATACTGATCGTTGGCGCAGGCCAGGCAGGATCCCAGGCCATCGACACCCTGCGACGCGAGGGATTCGCCGGCCGCCTGGTGCTGATCGGCGAGGAGACGCAGCTGCCCTACCAGAGGCCGCCGCTGTCGAAAAAATACCTGGCCGGTGAACTGGATGAGGAACGGTTGTTGTTCCGGCATCGCTCCTTCTACGACGATCACCGCGTCGAGCTCAAACTCGGGGCGCCCGTGATCGGCCTCGATCCTTCCGGCCGCCGCGTGACGCTCGCGGGCGGCGAGGACCTCGCCTATGACCGGCTGCTGCTGTGCCTCGGCGCCCAATCGCGGCGGCTCAACTGCCCCGGCGCCGAATTGCCCGGCGTGCATTACCTGCGCGCCATCGCCGACGTGGCCCCCATCCGCAGCGGGCTCAAACCGGGTGCGCGGGTCGTGGTCATCGGCGGCGGCTACATCGGGCTCGAAACGGCGGCGACGGCCCGCAAGCTCGGCTGTGCGGTCACCGTCCTGGAAATGGCCGACCGGGTCATGAACCGGGTGGTGGCCTCTTCGGTCTCGGAATTCTTCGCGCACGAGCACCGGCTGCAGGGCGTGAAGATCGTGTGCAACACCCGCGTCGTCGGACTCGAGGGGGCGGATCGGGTCGAGCGCGTGGTGTGCGCCGACGGCAGCACCCACCCGGCCGACGTGCTGGTGGTCGGGGTGGGCGCACAGGCCCACAGCGAACTTGCGAGCACCGCGGGACTCGCCTGTGAGAACGGCATCCTGGTCGATGAGTATTGCCGCACCAGCGATCCGGCGATTTTCGCCGCCGGCGATTGCACCAACCATCCCTCGCCGCGCTTCGGCATGCGCGTTCGACTCGAATCGGTCGACAACGCCTTCGAGCAGGCCAAGACGGCCGCCCTCAACATGCTCGAACGGCCCACGGTGCACGATCGCGTACCCTGGTTCTGGTCGGATCAGTACGACAACAAGCTGCTCATCGTCGGCCTCTCCCAGGGTTTCGATCAGCAGGTCATGCGCGGCGATCCGGCGACCCGCAGCTTCAGCGTCTGCTACCTGAAAGGCGGCGAACTGCAGGCGGTGGAGGCCATCAACCACTCCAAGGACTACATGGCCGCGCGCAAGCTCATCACGGAACGGGCACGCCCCGACCTCGCCAAACTCGCCGACATTCAGATCGGGCTGAAAGATTCGCTCTGATGCCGAAGATCGTGTTCATCGAGCCGACCGGGGCGCGCCGGGAGATCGAGGCGCCGGTGGGCGTGACCGTGATGGAGGTCGCGCGCCAGCACGGCGTCGCAGGCATCGTCGCCCAATGTGGGGGCGCCTGCGCCTGCGCGACCTGCCATGTCTACGTCGCGCCCGAGTGGCTCGGCAAGCTCGAACCGCGTGAGGACATGGAGGAGGGCATGCTCGAGAACGCGTGGGAGCCGCGGCCCAACAGCCGCCTGAGCTGCCAGGTGCACGTCACCGCCGAACTCGACGGGCTCGAACTCACGGTGCCGCTCCGGCAGGCCCAGCACGACTGATGGCGCGCGGTCCCGCGCGCGGCTACTCGAACACGATCAACAGATCTTTCGGATCGACCTGCATGCCGGGCGTGGCCACGACCTCCTTGACGATACCGTCCTGCTCCGCGCGCACCGTGGTCTCCATTTTCATGGCCTCGAGCGTCAACAGGACCTCGCCGCGGGCCACGGCTTGCGCGCGATGCACCGGGACCGTGACGATGGTGCCGGGCATGGGCGCACCGACGTGCTTCGGATTGCCCGCCTCGGCCTTGCGCAGCGGCGGGCGCTTGGCCACCTGGCTGCGATCGGCCACGCGGATCGGGCGCGGCTGGCCGTTCAACTCGAAGAACACCGTCCGGGTGCCATCCTCGTGGGCATCGCTGGTGGTCACGTACCGCACGATCAAGGTTTTGCCGCGTTCCAGGTCGATGTTGATTTCCTGACCGGAGTGCATGCCATAGAAAAAAACCGAGGTCGGCAGGGTGGAAAGATCGCCGAACGCGGCGCGATCGGCCGCATAGTCGGCGAACACCTTCGGGTACATGAGATGCGAGGCCAATTCGAATTCGCTGATCGGGCGGCTGATTTTCGCCTCCACCGCCGCACGCTCGGCCGCTAGATCCGCGGGCGGCAGCAGTTCGCCCGGACGGCCGGTGAGGGCCGGCCGGCCGGCCAGGATCTTGCCCTGCAAGCGGGCCGGGAAGCCGCCGGGCGGCTGGCCGAGTTCGCCGCGGAACAATTGCACCACCGACTCGGGAAAGGCGATGTCCACCGCCGGGTCCAGCACCGCTTGGGGGTTGAGTCCGCTGTTCACCATCATGATGGCCATGTCGCCGACCACCTTGGAGGTGGGCGTGACCTTGATGATGTCGCCGAACATCTCGTTGACCTGCGAATAGGCGAGCGCCACTTCCGGCCAGCGATGCTCGTCGATGCCGAGCGAGCGCACCTGTTCGCGCAGATTGGTGTATTGACCGCCCGGCATTCCGTGCACGTACACCTCGGAAGCGCCGGCGCGAATGTCGCTTTCGAACGCGACGTACCCGCGGCGCACCTCCTCCCAGTAGGCGGATATCTCGCGCAGCCTGTCCGGGTCGAGCCCGGAATCGCGCGGGCCGAAGCGCAGCGCTTCGACGATCGAACCGAGATTGGGCTGGGAGGTGAGGCCCGACAAGGCGTCGATGGCGCCGTCGATCGCGTCCACGCCCGCGTCGACCGCGGCCAGCACGCTCGCCGCCCCGATGCCGCTGGTGTCGTGCGTGTGGAAGTGCACCGGCAGTCCGATCTCCTGCTTCAAGGCCTTGACCAGTGCCGCGGCCGCGTGCGGTTGGCACAGTCCCGCCATGTCCTTGATGGCGATGACGTGCGCGCCCATGGCCTTCAACTCGCGGGCGATCTTGAGGTAGTACGCCAGGTCGTACTTGGTCTCGCGCGGATTCGACAGATTGCCCGTGTAGCAAATGGCCGCCTCGCACAGCGCGCCGCTCCCCCGCACCGCTTCGATCGCCACCTTCATGTTGTCGACCCAATTGAGGCAGTCGAACACGCGAAACACGTCGATGCCGCCGGCGCCCGCCTGCGCGACGAAATGGCGCACCACGTTGTCGGGGTAGTTGGTGTAGCCGACGGCGTTCGCCGAGCGCAGCAGCATTTGCAGCAGCAGATTCGGCATCGCCGCACGCAGGGTCGCGAGCCGCGCCCACGGATCCTCCTTGAGAAAGCGCATCGCCACATCGAAGGTCGCGCCGCCCCAGCACTCGACCGACAACAGCTGCGGCAGCAGGCTCGCATAGTGCGGCGCGATCGCCGCGATGTCGTGGGTGCGCACGCGCGTCGCCAGCAGCGACTGGTGCGCATCGCGCATGCTCGTGTCGGTGACGAGCACGCGCGGCTCGCGCAGCATCCAGTCGGCGAATGCCTCCGGCCCCAGCTCGTCGAGCTTTTGCTTGGAGCCGGGCGCCGGGTGCGCGGACCCCAAGCGCGGCGCGCGCGGAAAGACCGGCGCCTTGGGCGTGGCGCGGCCTTTGACCTCGGGGTTGCCGTTGACGATCACATCGCCGATGAAGCCGAGCAGCCGGGTCGCCCGGTCGCGCTTGCGGATGATCTGGAACAGCTCCGGGGTCTGATCGATGAACTTGGTGGTGTAGTCCGCGGTGGCGAAGCGCGGGTGCGTGATGAGCTGGTCGAGAAACCGCAAATTGGTCACGACGCCGCGAATGCGGAATTCCCACAGCGCGCGATGCATGCGCGCGATGGTCTCCTCGGGCGTCGGCGACCAGGCCGTTACCTTCACCAGCAGCGAGTCGTAGAAGCGGGTGATGATGGCGCCGGCGTAGGCGGTGCCCGCATCGAGCCGGATCCCGAAGCCGGCGGGACTGCGATAGGCGGTGACCCGTCCGTAGTCCGGCACGAAGTCATTCTCCGGGTCCTCGGTGGTGACCCGGCATTGCAGCGCGTGCGCGTTGACGCGGATGTCCTCCTGGCGGGGCACCCCGCTCTGCGGCGTGCCGATGCGCGCGCCGCCGGCAATGCGGATCTGCGCCTTGACCAGGTCGATGCCGGTCACGCATTCGGTGACGGTGTGTTCGACCTGGATGCGCGGATTGACCTCGATGAAGTAGAACTTGCCGGTGGCGGCGTCCTGCAGGAATTCGACCGTGCCGGCCGCCCGATACCCGACCGCGCGTCCGATCTTGAGCGCCGCCTCGCACAGGGCCGCGCGCTGCTCCGCCGTGAGGAACGTCGCGGGCGCGCGCTCAACCACCTTTTGATTGCGCCGCTGGACGGTGCAGTCGCGCTCGTACAAGTGCACCAGATTGCCATGGGTATCGCCGAGGATCTGCACCTCGACGTGACGCGCATGGCGGATGAGCTTTTCGAGATACACCTCGTCCTTGCCGAATGCGGCCTTGGCCTCGCGCCGGGCGCTCGCCACGGTCGCGATGAGTTCACGGTCGTCCTCGATGATGCGCATGCCGCGGCCGCCGCCGCCCCAGCTCGCCTTCAGCATCACCGGAAAGCCGACCGCGTGGGCCATCGCGAGTATTTGGGCCTCGTCGGCCGGCAGCGGCGGGGTCGCCGGCATGACCGGCACTCCGGCGCGCTCCGCCAGATTGCGCGCCTCGACCTTGTTGCCGAGTTTGCGCATGGTGTCGGCCAGCGGGCCCACGAACAGGATGCCGGCGGCCGCGCACGCATCGGCGAACTCCGGGCTCTCGGATAGGAATCCGTATCCCGGATGAATGGCATCGACGCGCGCCTCACCCGCAATGCGGATGATGTCGGCGATGTCGAGGTATGCCTCGATCGGACCTTTGCCATCGCCCACCAGATAGCTCTCATCCGCCTTGGTCCGGTGCAGGGAGAAGCGATCCTCGCGCGAGTGGATGGCGACGGTGCGCAGGCCGAGTTCGGTGGCGGCGCGCATCACGCGAATGGCGATTTCGCCGCGATTGGCGATGAGGAGGCTTTTGATCGGGCCCGTCTCGGGGAATGGATTCATGTGCGAATGATGATAGCCTTGCGCTGCCCGAGGGAACAGCGCAGCGCGGATATTAAATGTACGGATTGGCGATTCATGGCGGTGCCGGCACCCTGCCCCGCGGCGATCTGACCGACGAGCGCGAAGCGCTGTATCGGGCCGGACTCGCCGCCGCGCTGCACGCGGGATTCAGTGTGCTCGAGGGCGGTGGTTCGAGTCTCGATGCGGTGACCCGTTCCGTGGTGCTGCTCGAGGACAACCCGCTGTTCAATGCCGGACACGGCGCCGTGTTCGCCGCGGACGGGGGCAACGAACTCGACGCCTCGATCATGGAGGGGACGACCCGCATGGCGGGGGCGGTGTGCGGCGTCACCCACGTCAGAAACCCGGTGGAGCTGGCCCGCGCCGTCATGGAGCATTCGGAGTACGTGATGCTGTGCGGCGGGGGCGCCGAGGAATTCGCGCTGACCCGCGGCTTCGAGCTGGTGCCGCGCGGCTATTTCCACACGGCCGAGCGCTGGCAGCAGCTCGAGCGGCTGCGCCGCGGCGCAGCGTCCGGTTCGCCCTTCACCATCTCGCATGTCGGCACCGTCGGTGCCGTGGCGCTCGATGCGCGCGGTCGGCTGGCCGCCGCCACCTCGACCGGCGGCATGACCGGCAAGCGTTTTTCCCGGGTCGGAGATTCGCCGGTCATCGGCGCCGGCACCTACGCGGATGATCGGGCCTGCGCGGTGTCGGCCACGGGACACGGCGAGGCGTTCATCCGCGCGGCCGCCGCCCACGAGATCTGCGCGCGCGTGCGCCTCGGCGCGCGCACCCTCGATGAGGCGGTGCGCGAAGTGGTCTTCGAGGAGCTGCCGCCGCTCGGCGGCGAGGGCGGCGTGATCGCCATCGACCCGCACGGCCGGATCGCCATGCAGTTCAATTCCGAGGGGATGTTTCGCGCCAGCCGCTCGGCCGGTGGGGCGGCCGAGATCGGGATCTACCGCGACGGCTGAGTGGAGCGCTTCTCGAACCGGCCCGTGCGCAGCGTGTGGTACTCCGCTTCGAGCACGATGACCCGGTTGCGGCCCTGCTCCTTGGCGCTGTACAGCGCCTCGTCGGCGAGCTGGATCAGCCCCTCGTAGGTGCGGTTCGCGTCCGGCAGGATGAGCGCCGCCCCGATGCTCACGGTCAGGCGGCTCGCCACCTTCGACGCATCGTGGGGGATGTTAAGTTCGGCGATGGAGCGCTGAATGCGCGTCAGCACCTCGGCCACGTATTCTCGACTGGCCTCGTAGAGCACCACGGCAAACTCTTCGCCGCCGTAACGGGCCACGAAATCGAGCGGCCGGCGCGCGCATTGACTCAAGGATACGGCCACCGCCCGCAGGCATTCGTCGCCCGCCTGATGACCGTAGCGATCGTTGTAATCCTTGAAGCAGTCGATGTCGGCGAGCAGCACCGCCACGCGCTGACCCTCGCGCACCGCCTGCTGCCAGGCGCGCTGGATGTGCTGGTCGAACATGCGCCGGTTCTGGATGCCCGTAAGGCCGTCGCGCGCCACCATTTCATGCAGCAGTGCGTCCTCGAGAAAGCGCATGCGGCTGGTCTTCTCGTGCATGTACACCACCGACGCACAGAAAAGATTGCCCGCCACCAGTGCAAGCGCATGGTAGCCATATTCACGCCCCGGCAGCTGCAGCGCCGATCCGCCCGCCACGTAGGCGAAAGCAACCAGCACGTTGGCCGCGAGCGCGTGGTAGAAAATGAGCCCCGCCATGAACCAAATGAAAATGATGGCGAGCAGCAGGCCGGGGAACAAGACCGACACCCCGCCGAGTCCCGCGACCAGCTGGATCGCGACGACGCTCAAGCCGCCGATGGCGACGGAGACGAGCGCGAGCGGCGGGTAATACCGGTCCCGGCGTGCCGAAAAACTCACGGCGAAGCAGATGAGCAGCAGCGGAATGGTCACCAGCATGTGAATCATGCTCGGGATGCGGGCCAGCTCGCGGCCGAGCACGCTCGATTCCATGCCCGAAATGGCGACCACGATGATGATCGCCAGACACAGGTTGGCGCGTATGTGGGGCAGGTTTTCATCGAGCACGGCGCGGCGGAATCCCGGCTCGAGTTCGGCATCGAAGGTGAGCCACGGGAACCCGGCCTTCAGTTGCCGCGCGTGCGGCAAATCCGGCAGGTCTTCACCGAGAAATCGATTGCCCATGATCATCGATTGGCACCCTACGCGAGCCTGCTCCACGGTCTCAACGAATTGGACCACACGTTGGCAAAGAAATAGCGAGCGCCAGATCTCGCTTTATGTCAAATCCTGGCCGGGGGGTGCTAGTCGCGCAAATAATGGGCGAGATAGGTCTCGAAGTCGCTCCGGTCGGACGCCTCGATGCGGCGCTGCTCGTCGTGCGATTCCTGCGCCGCGGCGGCAAATTCGGCCAGACGCCGCTCGTTCGGCGGATAAAGATCGAGGAAATAGTCCTTGTGCATCTGCGACATGCGCTGGGCGAGCGCAAAGAACGGCTCGCCCGTCTGGCGCATTTCAGCCAGCAGCCGCGCCGACGGCGTACGCTCCACGTCCTCGACCTTGGCGCGCTGCTGCTCGAGCGCGGTCTGGTAGGGCCGGCCCGGCTCACCTTGATCGAGCATCTCGCACAGCCCCTGCATGGCATCGAGCAGTTCCCGCGCCCATTCATTCATGGGGAATTGACGTCCGGCGCGATTGAGCATGAGCGCGGGCTCGCGGCCGCGCCGCGCCACCCGCAGGTGGTTCTCATCGAGCGCCTCCTGCTCGCCGCGGCCGATCGGAGCGCTGTCGCTGAGCACGCACAGAGCAAGAAACGCCTCGAGAAACCGCAGCTTGTTCTGGTTCACCCCGACCGGATCGAACGCACTCACGTCGAGGGCCCGCACCTCGACGTATTCGACGCCCGCGCGGCGCAGCGCCTTGGTCGGCCGTTCCCCGGAGCGCGCGATGCGCTTCGGCCGGATGAAGCTGTAGTACTCGTTCTCGATCTGCAGCACGTTCGCATTGAGCTGGCGGTATTCGCCGTCGACCTTCACCCCGAGCTGCTCGTACGGCGGATAGGGCGTGCTGATCGCGAGCGACAGATCCCGCACGTACTCATCCAGGCTGTTGACCGAGACGCTCACCGTCGCCTGGTTCTTGTTGCGGTAGCCGATATCGCTCATGCGCAGCGACGTTCCGAAGGGCTCGTAAACCGTATCGGCGTCGAGCGATGGCAGATCGGTATCCCGGCCGGCGAAAAACCCCTTCGACACCGCGGGTGAAGTGCCGAACAGATACAGCACCAGCCAGCCGAAACGCCGGTAATTGCGCAGCACGCCGAAGTACTGCTCGGAAACGAAGTCCTGGCGGCCCAGTTTGGATTCGTTGATGTGCAGCAGCGCTTCCCACAGCACGTCCGGAAACGAGTAGTTGAAATGGACGCCCGAAATCGCCTGCATGATCCGCCCGTAGCGCATGCCGAGGCCGTGGCGGTAGATGGTCTTCATGCGCCCGACGTTCGAGCGGCCGAATTGCGCGAGCGGGATGCTGGCATCGCTCGCGATCGCGCACGGCATGCTGGTCGACCACAGCATCTCTTCGTCGAGATGCCGATAGACGAATTGATGTATATCGCAAAGGTACTGCAGCAACTCCCAGGTCTCGCGAAACGGCGGGGTGACCAGCTCGATCAACGACTCGGAGAAATCCGTGGTGATGTTCTCGTTGGTGAGCGGCGCGCCCAGGGCGGCCGGGTGCGGCGTGTGCATGAGCTCGCCGGCGGGCGACACGCGCAGCGACTCCTTCTCGACGCCCTTGCGGCCGCCGCGCAGCACCCCGCGTTCGCCCGAATTGACCAGGGCGGCCAGGCGGCGCTCGAATTTTCGGTCGATTACGTTACGCACGTGCCTAGGATACCGGATGCGCGCGTCACGGTAGCTCGGCGATGACTTCAATTTCGACCAGGAAGCCCGGGTCGACCAGCCGCTGGACCTGCACCCACGAGACCGCCGGCAGCCGCTCCTTGTCGTAATACTCGAAACGCTGATCCGAGGCCTTCAGCAACGCGTCCATGTCGGTGGTGTAGATCGTTTCCTTGACCACTCCCTGGAAATCCAGGTGATGCGCCTCCAGGGTGCGCTTGAGATTCGCATACACCGCACGCAGCTGCCCGGCCATGTCGCCCGGCGCGACCAGGCGGCCGTTCGCGTCCACCGCGACGGTTCCCGATACGTACAGCGTCTTGTCGATCAGCACCGCCTGGGAATAGCCGAAATCCTTCTCGTAGCCGTTCTGGTGAAAAACCTGCTGGACCCGCGGCGGGGGCGGCTCCGGTTCGCGCTGGCACGCGGTGAGCGGGAGCGCCGCGAGGAGGCAGGCAATGCGTATCAGGCGGCAATTCATGGTGCAGTCCCCTCGCTCTGCTGAACGGATTCGGCGCGCGCGCGCAGGGCGCGCAGCATTTTCGGCAGATCGCGCCGCAATGCCAGCTTCACGATGAAGCGCGGCACCCAGAAGCCAGGGGCCAGTTCCACCGAGTAATGGGCGATGGTATCCGCCCCGTCGCTTTGCAAATACCACGATCCTTTGAGTACGCTCAAGTCGCCCGAAACCCGCTCGATCGAGATGCGTTGCGGCTCATCGTAGGCGGCGCGGATCTGATAGGTCAGCCTGGGTACGTACCAGGAATAGTCGAGCACGTGGCGGATGATCTGCGAGGAGCGGTCCGGCGCGGTCGACAGCACCTCGCAGCCCACCAGCCCCGGGACCATTTTGAGCGCCTCGCTGCAGCTCTTGATCAAGGACCAGACGATGGCGCGGCGGGCGTGAATCCTCACCGCCGCGGTGGCACGGCCGCTCTGAACCGCGGGATCGAGGGTCACGCTGAGATCGATGTCGCCATGCTGTTCGGCGTCTTTGGCGATGTCCGCGCGGCCGGCCGGGGCACCGGCAATCAGCCAGCATGCGGCAAGCGCAGCGCACCGCGCACCGTCGGCGACCCGCATCAGCGGACGCCGCCTGCCAACCAGCGCGTGATTTTGAGTTCCAGAAGATCCAGCGGCATCGCGCCTTCCTCGAGCAGCGCGCTGTGAAAGGCGCGAACATCGAACTGCGCACCCAACGTGCGCTCGGCCCGTGCGCGCAAGGCGTGCAGTTTGACCGCACCCACGCCGCAGGCGAGCGCTTCGCCGGGCAGCGCGATGGCGCGATCGACCTGCGCGCTCAGCATCGGCTCCTCGAACGGCAGCTGCGCGTGCAGGTAGTCGATGGCCTGCTCGCGGGTCCAGCCCTGCGCGTGCAGACCGGTGTCGATCACCAGGCCGGCGGCACAGGCGAGCTGCACCGCGAGCGCGGCGAACCGGGCTTCGGCATCGCGGGTCAGGCCGAGTTCCTCACCCAGGGAGGCGGCATACACGCCCCAGCCCTCGATGAACGCCGGGTCGGTGCCGAAGCGGCGGAATCGGGGCAGATCCGCACGCTCTTGTTGCAGGGCGAGCTGGAAATGATGCCCGGGCACCGCCTCGCGCAGATAAAGCGCGGGCGAGGCCAGTACCGGCACTTCCGGCAGGCCGGCGCCATTCACGAGCAGGATCGCGGGGGACTTGCCGTTCTGTGGCGCGCGCTGATAGACCAACGCCGGTGCCAGCGCCCAGGTTCGCAGTTCGAGCGGACGGATGGCGAAGTCGGCGTGCGGCAGCTGGGTAAACAGCGCCGGGACCGCGGTGGCGACCTGCCCTTTGAGGTCTTCGTAGTAGCCGAGCAATTCCTCGCGCGTACCGAACGCCAGATGCGGGTCGTGGCGCATGGAGTCCCACAGCCCTTCGGGCTTGCCGGCAAACGCCGTTTCGGCGACCACGGCCTGCAGGCGGGGGCGCAGCCGCTCGACCTCGGATACCCCGAGCGCATGCAGATCGGCGGGCGTGGCCGTGAAATCGGTCTGGCGGCGGATCAGGTAGGCATACCACGCATCGCCCAACGGCAGCTGCGAGAGTCCCACGCTCACCCGGGCTCGCGGCAGATACTCCTTGCTGAGAAAGTCGTGGAGGCTGCGGTACGCCGGCAGTATCTCGTCGCGCACGCCGGCACCGATCGCCGCCGCGAGCCGCGAGCGCTCCGGCTCGGCGGCGGTCGCGGGCAGTGCGTCGCGCGGCCGATAGAACACGTTGGACGGTGTGTCCTCCCCGAGACTGGCGAGCAGCGGCAGGAGCTCCGCGACGAGCACGCGCGGCAACGTATACCCGCGGCGCAAACCTTCGCGCAGGTTGGCGATGGCCTGACGGTTCCACTGCAGATACGCATCCTTGCGCGAGCGCCAATGCTCGTAGTCAGCCGTGCTCAAGACCGCGTACGGACCGCCCCCCGCGCCGGCCTGCGCGAACAGCAGCGGCACACAGTCGAACGGGTTGACCGGCAGCAGTTCGGCCGGATAGGTGAAGCCTTCAACCGCCCGCTCGCGCCCGCGTTTGAAGATGTCGTAGGTCAATTGCGCCTGCGGATCAAGGCGTGCGCGCGCGAGCGCATGCACGCTGTCGAGATAGCGCTGCTCGAGTGCCAGGGCATCGGCCAGCGCCTGCGCCGAGATGTCGTATCCGGACCCACCGAGCGACAATCCGGCCGGGTGGCCCGCCGCGCCCTGCGGCAAATTCTGCGGATTCTGCGCGGCAAAATCGTCCCAGTAGCGCTCGACCAGCCGGTTCAATTGTTCGTGGGGTGCGGCGGAGTTGGCCGATTGACCGGGCGGAGGAGCCGGCGCCGCGCCACAGCCGTCGATGAAAAGCGCGAGCGCGAGCGGCGTGGCATGCAAAAAACGGATCATGAGGCGATTATAGCCGCCGCCTTCGGTCCATAATCGAAGGATCAGCGGCATTCTCGTTGCCGGACACTTGG
>Ga0181534_10000159_pt1 | contig 47878 bp, 32 predicted proteins | sample PEATcosm2014_Bin_37_FD_119758 | JGI IMG/M metagenome (GOLD analysis project Ga0181534, IMG submission 119758) | Peatland microbial communities from MTU Mesocosm Facility, Houghton, MI, USA - PEATcosm2014_Bin17_10_metaG | ecosystem: Environmental > Terrestrial > Soil > Wetlands > Peat | place... | reverse complement strand
GACCAAACCGGTTCGGTAGCCGAAGCCTCTGCCTGCGCGTGCCCAAATCGGTCAAGCTCACCTTCCATGAGGCAGTTTCCTACTCTTGATCCGTCACGCGACATATTGCCTGAGACGCGCCGATGTCCTTCATGTGGGACAACAGGTCGGAAAGCGCAGATCCAGTCTGGTGCCGAGTGCGAGGCAGGTCAGCGGATACAGCCGACTTGCGCCTGGGTGCCCGCGCCACGAACGTCAGATTTTCACGGCTATTCGAGCGTGTCATTTCGCTTAAAATCTACCCCCGGCCGCTCCGGATCGATTACAGCAGTCTAGCCATCGTGCTCATCATTGTGACCGCTGAGAAATGTTCCCTTCCACTACCTTTGGACGAGACGAACGAGGTCCAAAATGGTCCAATAGCGTCCAAGTGGTTTACGTAACTTTTGTGTACGTTTTTTTCCAAGACCCTCCGGCCATGACCACTTAGGCCAGGAAAATGGGGGGTTATCCCATCACTTCACAGCCGCCAGGTGGCTCTTTTGGCCAGTCAGACCCACTTGCGCCCGAATTCACGGATCGTGGGCTACCTCGCCGCCCTCGCGGTGGGTCTGTTCGGGCTCCTGTGCAGTTGGCGCATCTACGTGAACACCCAACTGGAACGCGATTTCGTCTGGGTGCATTTCACGGGGTCCGGCGACCTGATCGGAAGCCTCCAGGAAGACGATCCCGTGGCCATCCAAGGCGTGGATGTGGGCCAGGTGGAGGAAATCCAGTCTCTCAGGGACGGCGTCCGCGTGGGACTGCGCTTCTGGAAGCACCAAAGGCTGTTCCGGGACGCCCAAGCCACCAATGTCGGCAATGGTTTGATGGGCATGCGTTTCGTGCTCCTGGAACGCGGAGTCGACTCCACGCATTCCCTCGACCGGCACGCCGACATCCCCGGAATCTTCCAACCCGGCATCGCCGAAGTGATGAGCGGGATCGAGGACGTGGTGGCCCGGGTTCAGGCCATCCGAACCAGGACCGCGACCTTCGTGGAAGGGGATTCCGCATCCCCCCCGCTGTCCGCGGATGTGATGGACAAGCTGCGGACCGTGGACGGGTTGCTGGACCGCACCGACCGGTTCGAACGGCGGATGCGCGCGGTGGCTCCCAAGGTGCGTGGCTTGGCCCGGACGGGACTCGACGCGACCCGTTCGCTCGATTCCGTGGAACCGGCGGCGTTGGCGGGTTTGCGCACCACCGACACCTTGCTGATCCAGGCCCAGAGCCTGATCGCGGCCATGGACAAGGTGGCTCGCCGTTCGGACTCCACCGCGCGGAAGGCATCCGATGCGGTCGAGCCCCTCGCCCGCGACGACAGCCTGCTGGTGCGGATCCGCTCCGCGCTGGGCACCATCGACCAGATCGAGGCCTTCGTGGTGGGGAAGACGGACATCAAGTATCGCTTCCACTTCTTCGGGGGCGTGGAACACAAGGAGTAGCGGCTCAGTTCTCGCGGGCCTTCTCCGCCTCCATCAGCAGGTAGGCGTTGATGAACTCGTCGATGTCCCCGTCCAGCACGCGGTCGGTGTCCGAGGTCTCCACTCCCGTCCGCAGGTCCTTCACGCGGCGATCGTCCAGAACGTAGGAGCGGATCTGGCTCCCCCACTCGATCTTGAGCTTCTTGGCCTTCTTGTCGTCGCGCTTCTTGGCTTCCTCGTCCCGGTAGTGCTGGTAGAGCTTGGCCCGCATCATCTTGAGGCAGTTCTCGCGGTTCTGGACCTGGGACCTCTCCGTCTGGCAGCTCACGACGATTCCCGTCACCAGATGGGTCATGCGCACGGCGGATTCCGTCTTGTTGACGTGCTGGCCGCCGGCGCCCTGCGCCCTGTAGGTGTCCACCCGCATGTCTTCCATCTTCAGCTCGGGGATCTCCGCGTCCTCGACCACCGGGTAGGCGTACACGCTCGCGAAGCTCGTGTGGCGGCGGGCGTTGGCGTCGAACGGGCTGATCCGGACAAGCCGGTGCACGCCGATCTCCGCCCGCAGGAACCCGTAGGCGTATTCGCCCTTCACCTCGAAGGTGACACCCTTGATCCCGGCCTCCTCGCCGTCCTGGAGATCCAGAACGGAACCCTGGAATCCGTGCCTCTCGATCCAGCGGCTGTACTGGCGCATCAGCATGAGCGCCCAGTCCTGCGCCTCGGTGCCTCCGGCTCCGGGCGTGACGGAGAGGATCGCGTCGCGGAAATCGTCCTCGCCGTCCAGCATCTTCTTGAGTTCGAATCCGCGCAGGTCCTTTTCCAGAGCCTCGCCGTCCTTTTCCAGCGAGGCGAGGAGAGCCTCGTCGCCTTCCGCCTGGGCGAGTTCCCGAAGCTCCGCCAGGTCGCGCAGCCTGGTGTCGAGGCCTTGCCATTGGTCCATCCAGCTCTTCAGGCCGGCCATCTTCTTGAGCGTGGCCTGGGCGGCGTCCGCCTTGTCCCAGAATCCGGGAAGGCTTGAAAGCGCCTCCAATTCCTCGCGCTCCCTCGCCTTGGCGTCGAGGTCCAGGTAGCCGTGGAGGGCGTCCACGCGAATTCTGAGGTCCAATGGGTCGGCTGGCATGGGTGGGGCGGAAATTTACCAATTCCCGATGCGCGAATCAGTCCCGGTCTTCGATCGGGCTTTCGGGCTTCGCCGCGTCCGGACCTGTGGATGGCATGTCGGAGGCCGAATCCGTGGCGGAATCCGAATCGTTCTCGAAGGTGCGCAGCAACCCCACCACAAGGGAATCCTTTTCCGGGCCCGTCAGGCGCGCGGCGGGATGGAGCAGGCGGTAGTTCCAGAGCGGCATGTCCCCGGAACGGATGGCGTCGACGACGTCGTCCACGTCCAAGTCGGAATCGGGATCGGAGAAATTCAGATGCTTCCGGGCACCTCGGATGTGGTCCCACAAAAGCCAGCGAGCGGGCTCCACCTGCGAGTACCAGGGGTAGCGGGTCCGGTTGCTGTGGCAGTCGAAGCAGGCGCGCCGCACCAGTTCGCGCGTGCGCGGCGAGTCCCATTTGGGCTCGGCGTCCAGAGTCGGATTCGCCAAGCTCGGCCGGATGAACTGCGCCACCACCAGAGCGCCCAGGCCGGCGAGCGCCCAAGTCTTCCAGTTTCGGAATCGACCCATGGATCCGAAACTAGCGAATCGCGGGGGCCGCGACCATTGCCGACGTTCCCTGCGACATCAGGACCGCGGTCCTGCCGTCACTTGGCGGCGGAAACGAATTTGTGGATGCGGATGGAATCGATCCGATCGCCCACCTCCAGCAGGCAGGAGATGTCCCAGCCCGAGCGAAGCATCCCGAACACGGTGTGCACGCCGTCCAATTGGGGTTGGGCGGTCTGCACGATGAAGAACTGGCTGCCTCCGGTGTTGGGACCCGCATTGGCCATGGAGAGCGCGCCCGGGATGTTCTTGAGGGAAGGACTGAACTCGTCCTTGATGGTCCAGCCGGGACCGCCCGTGCCGTTCCCCGCAGGGTCCCCACCTTGGGCCATGAATCCCGGAATGACACGGTGGAACGTGAGGCCATCGTAGAACTTCTTGTCGGCGAGTTCGATGAAATTGGCCACCGTCTGCGGGGTCTTGTCCTGGTGCAGCAGAAATACCAAGGGACCATACGAGGTGTAGATGGTGGCTTGGATGGAATCGATTCCCTTGAAGGAATCGGTGTAGGTCTTCTGCGTGGCTCCGGCCAGGGTCAGGGTCGAGGCCAGTGCCAGGATCGCGAATATTTGACGCATGCTGGGATTCTCCTTGGGTGGAACCATAAACGTATCAACATGCGTGGATGTGGGGAAGGGTGGCGGGAGTCCGGTCACCCGCGGATCTCGCGGATCAGCGCGAGCCCTTGCTCCACCCGGACCCGGACGTCGAACGACAGGACCCGCAGGTACCAGTCCCCGTCGCGACCGCGCCGGTGGGCCGGTCTCGGATCCAAGCCCACGAGTTGGTCCACCAGCGACCTCGCCTGGGCCACCGAATATTCCGGCATTCCGCATGCGACCGCAACCGGGAGGAACCGTTCCATCGCCTGTTGGGCACCCTCCGACCAACGGACGGAGAGGACGGGCTCCGCCGCGCGATCCAACCAGCCTCCGCGGACCTCGCCGACGGGCACGTCGTTTTCCGGGTGGTAGGGCCGGATGTCGAGCACCGGAGTGTTGTCGAGGATGTCGACCCCGGAAAACAGGACGGACGGCGTCTCCAGGTCCACCGCCTCCAGGCGGCAAAGGGACAGGCCCAGGAAGTTGGGCCTGTGCGGAGATCGGGTCGCGAAGACTCCCACCTTCTCCTTCCCGTCCAGACGAGGCGGGCGGACGCGGCTCTTCCAGCCTTGGGCCATGGCGCGATCGAAGACGAAGGTGATCCAGACATGTCGGAATCCGTCCAGACCTGACAGCGCATGTTTCCAGGTCTGGGCGGGCCGATCCTCGGAGAAGCGCAGGACCCCGCGGGCGGCCTCGGCGAGCCCGCTTTGGCGGGGAATCCCGAGCTTCTCCGGAAAACAAGTCCGGAGGATTCCGATCGGACGAACGCCAAGATCCACCACCGGCCAAACCTAAGTGCCGGACCCGGCGGCCAGGGAGCGGATCGGCCCGAGGAACGCCATCCACACCCGAGACCACCGGGTCCTGTACAGAGCTTATGGGAATTCCGTGCCAACCATGTGTCTGCGGCAGGATGGGGGCTCCCCCAGCGCCATTCCTGCACCCAGGGCAGCCCCGATCCTGCGTCGTTCAGCCGCTTTCGCGGAGAGGGCCGATCTGTGCGTAGAAATTGTCCGCCTCCTCGGTGGAATTGGGTGCGGCCAGATCCAGCCGCAGGGTGGCGCACACGTGCGTCCCGGAGCCCGGCATGGACCGGATGGTGAACGTGCCCCCATGCCGCTGGACGATGCGTCGGCACAGCGACAGTCCCATTCCATTTCCGTGGACGAAACGCCCGACCCCCGCGCTTTCAGAGTTCAGGAGGAGAGGTTCTCCTAGCCATGGCAGTAGCTGTTCGGGGATTCCCTCGCCGGAATCCACGACCTCGAGCCGGCATCCGCCCGGAAATCCCCCCAGTCGCAAACGGACCTCTCCCTCTCCGGTGTGCCACAGCGCGTTGGCCAGGAGGTTCTGGGCAAGACGGCGCACCGACAGGCCGTCGCCCTGGCCTTGGATGTCTTCGGCACCGGGCTCCAGATCCAGGCGGAGCTCCACGCCTTCCCGGACGCGGTCGCGCGCGGCCTCCATCGCCTCTTGGACGGATCTTGTCGGAAAGAAGGTTCCCCACCTGGATGCGCGGAGGGACATCCCGAAGGTTTCCAGGACGTCGTCGAGGGTGTCCGCGAGCTGGCCGACACCCTGGTCGATCCGTTCCAGTATGGGCAGCGCCTCCGCGGAAATGCGGTCCGGACGGCTGCGCAGGCGCTCCGCGGACAGCCGTACCGCCGCCAGCGGAGTGCGCAGCTCGTGCACAACGGCCCCGACAACCGCGGAGACGCGCTGCAACGCCATGGCGTGCATGCGGCGTTCGAGATCCCGCTGGGCCCGGGCCCGGATTTCCTCGTCCAGCAGGCAGACGCGCCGCGCCGCCTTCATGCGCGCCGTGAATTCCGACTTGTCCACCGGTTTGCGCAGGAAGTCGTCCACCCCCTGCTCGAAGGCCTCGGCGAGGATGTCCGAGCGGTCGGAGGATGTCACAAGGAGCGCATACGCGGAACGGGACTGGTTTTGGGAACGCAATCGGCGTACCAGTTCCAGGCCGTCCAGTCGAGGCATGTCCCAGTCCACGACCACCGCCAAGTGGCGACGGAGCGCATAGGCATCCAGTGCCGCCAGCGGATCCTGGTGGCACTCCGGTTCCCACCCCTCTTCCGCAAGCCAAGACCGGAGCAACGCCAGCTCTGTGCGATCATCGTCCACCACCAGCACGGGCAGGCGCCTGGATCCGTCCATCCTCCCATTGTAGCGCTTTGGGCCGTGGACGGCCACGTCCCCCGCATGGAGTCCGGGGCGCGCGCCGGATCCTTGCTGCGAATCGAAACCGGGAATAGATTTCGGCGGCAATGCACCATGTTCCCGTCATCGGAACCTGCGAACCCGAATTCCCGACCTCGGCGTCGCCGCAAGATGTCGAGGACGATCCGAGCAGGCCATCGGCCCTGCCCTCGATCGGTCCCTTGGACCGCCTGGAGCCCCACGTCCCCCGCGAATGGTGGAAGGGGCTCTTCAACGAGACCTATCTCCAGACCGACGGCGACGTGGTCGAGAACGACGAGAACACCCGCCAGGACGTCGATCTGGTCCTGTCCACCGTTCCCCTGGTCCCGTCCCACCGCATCCTGGACCTGTGTTGCGGCCAGGGGAGGCACTCCCTCGAGCTGTGCCGCCGCGGATTCCTGGACGTGACAGGATTCGACCAGTCCGCCTATCTGATCCAGATCGCCCGGAATCGGGCGCGATCGGGGGGTCTCGACGTCCCCTTCCACGAGGGCGATGCCCGGGATCTGCCCCTGGCCTCGTCGAGCTGCGACGCCGTGCTCGTCATGGGCAACTCCTTCGGATACCTTGAAGACGAAGCGGGAAACCTCGGCATCCTGGAGGAGATCCGCCGGATCCTGAAGCCCTCCGGCATCCTGCTCCTGGACCTGACCGACGGTGGATGGATCCGTGAGAATTTCGAGCGCCGTTCCTGGGAGTGGATCGACCGCACCCGCTTCGCCTGCCGCGAGCGGGAGTTGTCCGCGAACGGCAAACGCCTGGTCTGCAGGGAGATCGTCGTCGACATCCGTCGTGGAGTGACGGCGGAGAACTTCTACGCGGAACGCCTGTACGCGGAAACCGAGATCGCGGAATTGCTGGGCGGGCTCGGGTTCCACACGCCGGTCCGTTCCCGATCCGTCACATCCGGATCCACCCGAAACCAGGATCTGGGCCTGATGTCGCATCGGATGCTGGTCTCCGCCTTCGCCGAACCTCGCTGAGTCGCCGCTCCCGTGGCGCGGGCTTTCCGCAGCGGTGCCTATTCCGGCAGAATCACCGTCTTCCTGGCGAGGATCGTTCCGTTTCCTCTGGCCAGCAGGTAGTAGACCCCTCCATGGATCCCCTCCACCGACATGTTCACTGGGGCGCCGTTGGACCCATTCGCCATGGCGATCCTCCCCGCGAGACGGCCGTGCAGGTCGCACAGCTCCAAAACCGCCGAAGCGACTTCCGGAGATGGATGGAAGGACACCTGCAGGCTGTGGTTCGCCACCCTTGTTTCCAAGGAGGAACTTTCCGGATTCGAGATGGTCGCGATGGCGGTGGAAGGCGGAGAGACGCTGATCATCACCGTCGCGTGGGAAGCAACAGCCATGGCGGTGTAGCCGGTCGAGAATTTGCCGAGGTCCTTCTGGGCCCACAGGTCCCGCACGGCGTAGCTGCCCGCGGGAAGCCCGAGCTGGCTCCAGGTGACCGGAATGTCGGCGGTTGTCGTTCCGCGGTTGAAGAGCGCCACAGCACGGACATTGCCACCCACCAGGGGCTTGGAGAGGATTTCCAGGTTGTTGGCGTCGCTCGCCACCGTGCCTTGTTTCCCCAGGGAGTCCTGGTCCACCGCGAGGATCTCCGGGGCCACCAGGATGGCCTTTGTGGCCGCCGACATGTTCGCGATGTCGTTGCCGGCGATGAGCGGTGCGGCTGCGATGGCCCAAAGGCCCATGTGGGTGCGATATTCCACGTCCGTCATCCCGCCGTTGCCCACCTCCAGCATGTCGGGATCGTTCCATGCCCCGGGTTTCGCGCTGCCGGAGAAGGCTTGGCTCTGGTCGAAATTCGCGAGCATGGAAGCCCAAGTGTCCTTGATGTCCGTGGTGGTCCTCCAAAGGTTCCCGGTCGTGGGCTCCCAGTTGTAGAACCACCAGGCGCACTGGCTGAAGACGATGGGCCTGCCGGATTTCACCAAGGCGTTCTTCATGTTGGTGTAGTCCGTCTGCATGTCCGAGCCCGGAGCGGCACTGCAGTTGTCGTACTTCAGGTAGTCCACGCCCCAGGCGGCGTAGTCGGTGGCGTCGGTGGTCTCGTGGCCGTAGGATCCTGCGCGACCCGAACACGTGAGAGTGCCCCTATCCGAGTAGATCCCGAGTTTCAATCCCTTGGAATGCAGGTAGTCGGCCACGGCTTTGATCCCGTTCGGGAATTTCGCGGGGTCGGGCTGCACGTGCCCGCTGGAACTGCGCGCGGTCAACTGCCAGCAGTCGTCGATGTTCACGTACTTGTAGCCCGCCGCCGCCATGCCGCTGCTCACCATGGCGTCGCCGGTCTGGCGAACCAGTGCGTCGGTGATGTTGCCGGCGTACTTGTTCCAGCTGTTCCAGCCCATGGGCGGAGTGAGCGCCAAACCGTTGTAGCTCTGACCCGCGGCGGCGCCCGCGAGCAACGCCGACGATACGAACGCGAACGTCGGGAGGTGGGATTTCATGGCGGTCCTTCCTTTGCGCCCCGAACAGGCGCCGGTGAGGAAGCGTCTGCGCGGAGATCTGCAAGGAATCTACGGCGGGGAGCGGATGCCCCGCCCAGGGATGGGACCTCGGCGCGTTCACAAAAAATGTCTTCGGGGGTGAACGATGCGCGGCGAGGCGAAGAAGCTCCCGGTCAACCGTCCAGGAAGATCTTCCGGTCGCCTGCTGTCGTCGAATGCAGCGGGTAAATTCCGGCCTTGAAGCGTCCAACTGTCCCATAGCGTTCATGGAATGCCTGCAAGTTCATCAAATCGATGGTGTCGGAGATGAAGTGCGCCAAGTGGGCCGAAGGAAACGATTCCTGGAGCATCGGGAGAAGCAAAAGCGAGGCGTCAGGATCATAGGGCATGTAGCGCACCGGCATACCATAATCTATCGGCAAACCCCGGATTTCTTCAGTTCACGCCTATTCACCAATACATCGTATAGATAACGCATTTGCAAATGGCCAATTGTTTATAGTAAGTGTGTCGCTGCCTGAAGTCAAATACACGCCTTCACTTTGCACACTAGTCCAGAAAGCAGCCTGACCGCCAAGGTTCGAATCATGTCCTTCATTCGACCATCCACCGGGAATTGCTGCAAAATCGTAAGCATCAATACCGTCCCATCCAGGGGACTTGAGCATTTTTCCTGCAACCGGACTTCCTCCAACCGTAGTCGAAAGCAAATTCCATTCATCTACTGATGGAATATGCCAGCCGGAAGGGCAGACTCCAAGCAAATATGCAGATCCATATAAGCGCCCGTATTGTGAGCAATTGTCCGCGGATCCATTGTAGCAGAAAGAACCTGTTGTATCATAATTCAAATTCTGAGACATCCACCATTGAGTGCCAATTTTTACGGCACTATAAGATTGGCCGTCACGAATGTCCGTAAACATGCTCCAGTGCCTACCGAACAACTTAAGCCTATAGGTCAATGCAGCATTCCCGTTGGTTACAACAATTGTTACAATTGCTGAATCTCCAATCAACGGGACAATCCCGGAAACGTCTCCATTAATTGTTACGGTGGCACATATATCATTCGCGATTGCCACAACATTCACCAGCGCGGTCCGACCTGGGAGACTGTCCGTGTTCAGCATCGTTGTAACCCCAAGGCCAACGGTCAAGTTTGCCACCTTCAGTGATCGCAATGTTGTGTCGTGCTTCACCAACAGATTCACGGAGCTAACCGGCGAAGTGATTCCACCCAACCAGCTCCTCGCATAGAATATCCCGCTGGTAGTGAACTTGTGCGTAGTTCCAGTTGTCCAAATCGAATTATTCGCACTCCATTGAATGCTGTCGGCGCCAGGATCTGAAGCCTTCGCTGTGATTGAATCCGCATAGCTCCCTCCAACCGGGCTCGGCGTCAATGTAGGAGGGAACACGAAGGACACGGAATCGATCCCCGATACGGTGCCCCCGATGAAAGACCTGGCATAAAGCTTCCGAGTCGTGGAAACGCTCAGTCCAGGGGAATAGCTAGCCCAGATCACCTTGTCAGCCGACACCTCAATGGAATCGCTCCCCGTCGCGGAAACGTCGACCAACTGGCTGCTGGTGAATGCTCCACCCTCTGGGCTAATGCGGGGAACCTGGGGAATTTTGAAGATAAAGGTCACTGAGACCACCGCGGAGGAAGCACCGTCCTTGAAGGCGCGTACGGATAGTTTCTCGCTCGCAGACAAAGCCAGGGCCGACGTGTACTTGGTCCAGGGGACTGTCGCAGTATCCGTCGTGGTCTGGACCGAATCGGCGCCTGTGGCCGAAACAGTCACGTTCTGCGAACTATAGAATGTCCCGCCGCTCGGCGATATGCTCGGCACAGCGGCCGTGCCAATGGTGAAGGCCGCGGATGTCACGTTGGACGCCACACCGCCCTTGAATGCACGCACGTACAATTTCTCGCTCGCCAATAAATTCATTGCCGAGGTGTACTTGGTCCAGGATGCTGTCGAGGTGTCCGTCGTGGTCTGGATCGAATCGGTACCTGCCGCCGAGATGGTAACGTTCTGCGCGCCATAGAAAGCCCCCCCGTTGGGCGAAAGACTCGGCACAGGAACCGTACCGATGGTAAAGATGGCCGATACCACTGGCGAGGCGACCCCACCGGCAATGGACCTCGCGTAGAGTTTGCTCGAGCTCGAAACCGTGATCTTTTTGGTGTATTTGGTCCAGGTCGAGCTGTCCGTCGAGATCTGGATGGAATCCGTTCCCGCGGGCGCCGTCGCGGCGACGGACTGGGTGCTGTAGAATGTGCCGCCGTTGGGTGCGATGGTCGGAATCGGAACCGCACTCGAAGTGAAGGCCGCGGCGGTCACGCTGGATGCCACACCGCCCTTGAAGGAGCGGGCATAGAGTTTCCCTGTGGCGTTCACGACGATTTTCGTCGAATATCTCGTCCAGGTTGCGCTGTCTGTCGAAACCTGGATGGAATCTGATCCAATGGCCGCGACAACCACCGTATCGACGCCGTAGAAGCCGCCCCCGTTGGGAGTGAGGCTCGGAACAGGCACGGTGCCGATGGCGAAGGTGGCCGAGGTCACTGGGGAGGTGACACCGCCCTTGAAGGAGCGTGCGTACAACCTCTCGCTCGCCGAAACGCTTATTGCCGAGGAGTATTTGGTCCACGAAAGGCTATCGGTGGAGATTTGGATGGAATCGGATCCAGTGGCCACGACGGTGGCGGTCTGCGTGCTGAAGAAGGCCCCTCCGTTGGGGAAAATGGTGGGAGTGGCAGCGTTGGAAACCACTCTGAACGTTGTTTTGGACACCGCCTGGTGGCCGGCGTCGTCCGGTAGAGTGAGTACCAAGGTGTCGATTCCCGGCAAGGCCTGAGACAGGGCTTGGAGGGTCAGGTTCCCGCTCAGGTCAAGGATAGTGTCCGGGGAGAGGAATTTCTCCGTGGGGAACCAGAGATTCACCGAATCCGCGGGATTGACTGTTCGAATTTGGACCACGGGCCAGACGTTGGTGCCCTTGTTCCAGACGAACTTCCCGGTCACAGCCACGGCCTTCCCACCGGGGGTCAGACTGTCGCCGACCGAGAGTCCCGCCAGGACTCGTACCGGGTATGGGGGAAACAGAACCGAAGAATCGGCGGGAGTGAGAAGCTTGGCGCTAATCAAGGCCGAGATGGCCTTTTGGGCCGTGGTGGAGTCGAGCTTCAAGGCCACCAAGATGTTCGAGCTCCCGCCCGAAATGCGGAACCAGTACACCAAGTCCGTGTTGACGGAGCTCTGGCTCATTCCCACAGGAAGAGTCTTGGCCGTGAAGGAGGGATCCGCGGCCAGGATCAGTCTCGCGTAGTAGGCGACCAACCCCGAGGAACTCGATCCGAACACCGAGAAGGAATCCCGGACGGATTTGGGCAGGCTGTCGTACTTATGGAGGAGGAGGGTATCCAGAGTATCCCGAAGAATGGTCGTGGTCTTCCAATCCAGGGTTGAGGAACGTCCATTCTCGCCAAAGAAGATGGTGCCGGTGCGGATCCCCAGCGTCCACAGCTCCAAGGACAGGGAATCCGAGCCCAGAGGGTGCGGTAGCTGGAAGACCTCGCTGCAAGTCACGGCGGGACTTCCTGAGCAGTGTGATTTTCGGGACCCGGAGGCGTCCGGAGTCTTCCACACGATGCTGTCCGGGACGCGACTGGCGGCGACCTGGAAGGTGGCAGTGACCACCACCGGATCGCTGGAGTTCGTGGTCGGTTCCGTCGCATTCTGGCAGGCTACCAGGACAAGCAGGCCAAGAGCGAAGGTCGCAAGAGGTCGGAGGGACGGGCGGTCGAATTTCATTGGTGCTCCAATACAGCTACTGCGAGCGACGAGCAAAGTACAGGGAAGAGGGGGAGATCACGGCACCACTGATAATGTAGGATATCAAAAGAGGCCAACTTGACCCGGAGCTGACAGCACCCCCCCCACGATCACTCTGTCCACGGATGCGAGAAAGAATGGGACTGGACCCCATCGCGGATGTGCGATGCGAGTGAGGTCAGCGGTCCAGCAAGATCTTCCGGTCGCCTCCGGTCGTCGAATGCAACAGGTACACCCCTGATTTGAATCGTCCTTCTGGAACGAATCCGGTCTCTCCCCCGCCCAACGCGGTCCTCCGACCATCCATGGAGATCAGGGAAAGCTGACCGCATCCCGCCGGGTCGCAGGTCACTTCCCACCCATCCGTTCGCCGTGCCACGGATATGTTTCCTGAGACAGCTCTTGTCGAGAGTGTGGTTGGAGTATTGTAGACTCCCGCCAGCATGGCTTGGGCCCAGAGGCGCTGGATGGACGCCGCGCCCGTGGCGTTGGGATGCACTCCGTCGGGGTTGTGCTCGGAAGGGTTGTTCAGAAAGTAGGTGTACAGGTCGGGACCCGCCACGAGTTTGTTCTTGGTGGTCAGGTTGTCGATGGCGGTGAGGAATGCCGGATTCACCTGCCAGGGAGTGACTGGTGGTGTGAGGGCTGCCATGAAACTGGGAGCGGTGGCCAAGGTCCGGGCGATCATGGGCTGGATCCCGTGCGCCTTGGCACTGTCGATGATCAGCTGCATTGCATCGGTGAAGCTCTTGACGTTTCCGGTGCCGCCGCCCCAGGCGTCGTTGGTGCCCATCTCGATGGCCCAGAAGTGGCTGGAGCCAGCGAACTTCAAGTAGTTCACGATATACTTTGACATGTCCGTGCTCAGGATGCATGGGACGCCCGCCTTGATGACCGCAGGAGTGTTCTTGGTGGAGCCGGCTTCCACGAGTTTCTGGAAATCCGTGGCGGGTGGGGTCGCCTTGAAGGTGTTGGCAGTAATGGATGTACCCAGGAACGCCCAAGTGTCGTCGGAGGAATTGGACGCGTCGAACACGTCCAACTCGTCCAGGGCTCCGGTGCCGGTCGTGATGGCGACCTTGACCCAGGAGTCGCCCCCAGTGGAAACGATGTCCGACCGGCTGGAGACCTCGTTGCCGGTGACCGTCAGGCGGCTCGTCCAGGTACCATCCGTGCCGTTGGTGGAGTTCGAAGATGTCAGGATCTGATAGTTGGACGGAAAAGTGAGCCCGGTGAGGCCCTGGCAAGCACTGTGGGTCGTGGCCGTCTGAGTCACATAGTCTGACCAGTAGTACGACGGGTTGTTCCAGGCCACCACCACCCGCGTGGGCGAACTTTTCAGGTGGTAGGCGACCCACGACCCGCCGCCGCTCGCCCAGGAGCCATTCCCGTAGCTCCCGTCGTTCAGCGTGGAGAGTCCTGAGGACGGCGAGCCGTAGGGGGTCAGGCCCTGCGTGAGTATCGGATTGGGCGCCACTGCGGCCAAGCAACCCGAGCAGCACAAAAGCAGAAGTCCAGCTGATTTCATCGTCGTTGCCTCGCCTGAAAAGGATGGATCGCCCGCTCCGCGCCCGCCGCCACCCGCGGAAGGCTGACGCCTTGGCAGAGAGCCGCGACCCCCGGTTCACCGCTTTCCGTCACCGGTGTTTCGGCCCCTCGCAGCCACCCGCCGCGATCCCTGCGTAACATATCCCGGACGCCGGTTCGCCGCCGGGGAATTTCGCCCGCTTGTTCACTCCAGGATCGAGCTGGAGTGGACAACCATGGGGGAATCCGCAGGTCTCCTCGGACTCCAACCCCGGTTCAGCCCATGGCTATTTCCAGGAGCTCCCCCCAGACGGAACCCTCTTGCCTGTCTTCGTGCTTGCCGGGGATCGGACCTTCCCCCATGCCCATATCCGTCAGGATCCGGTCCAGGATCTCGGTCGCTCTGTAGTCGCCCGCCCGCCTGAGCGCCGCCCTCCGCATGGCCTCCATGCGGCCCGGACTGCCCAGCGCCCTCGCGGCGCACGAAGCCAGATCCCCGGGATTGCTGCGCAGGAACCCGCTCTCGCCGTCCTCCACCAGGTCCTTGGGACCCTTGCAGTCGTAGGCGAGCACCGGCAGCCCGCAGGCCATCGCCTCCAGGACGGCGCAGCCGAAGGTGTCGAAGCGGGAGGGAAGAACCAGGAAATCCGAGGCGGAACAGCAGAGCGCCAGATCCTCCGGCTGCTTCCAACCCAGGAACAGCGCATCCGGCAGCGCCGCGCGGAGTCGATCCTCGGCAGGGCCCTTGCCGCAGACCACCATCCGAACGCGAGGGTGGTGCTTTCGGACTCCGTCCAGGATCTCCGCGAGGTCCATCACGCCCTTCTCGACGGACAGCCTCCCCACGTAGAGAAGCACCGGGTCGGAGGCCAGGAATCCGTCGAAGACATCCCGCTTTTCCACCAGCTCGGGAGCGAAGACAGGGTCTGCCCAATGCGCCGTCGGATGGATCCTGTCCGCGGACAACCCCATTTCCGGGGAACGAAGCCATTCCGATTGCTCGCTGTTGAGCACGAACACGCCGTCGTGCGCCTTGTACCAGGCGCGCATGAGTCGACGCAATCGATCCAGGGTCTGCTCCTTCAGCCCGAATCGGCTCCGACCGAAGGCGAGCCAGTCCGTGTGCAGGAAGAAATGCGCCGGAACCTGGAACGCTTCCTTGAGCAACAAGGCGCTCCAGCCCATGGGGCCTTCCGTGGATGACAGGATGCGGTCGTATCCACCGTCCAGGAACAGGCGGTGCAGTTCCACGATGTCGGGAACCCGGAAATCCTGGTCCTGGTAGAAGGAAAGCGGGTACTCGGCCACCGGACGCACGATCCGCAGATGGGGTCCCTCCTCCAGCGTGGCGGAACAGGCCAGGATGTCGATGGGCAGGTCGCGTCGACGGATTTCGTCAAGCACGGCCTCCAACGCCCTGGAAACCCCGTTGCGGTCGCCCCAGGTGTCGGTTGTCCAGAGGATCCGGCGCGGATGTTCGAACCGGCCCAGGGTCTTCGCGAATCCCTCGATGAAGGGCCGCGCGTCGTTGAGCACGCGGTGCGCCGCGAAGACGGCGCTGCCAACGACCCCGGCCGACAGGAGCGGAAGGGGAAGGCCGTCGACGATCCTGCCCAGGGGAAGGTTCGCGCGGGCGCCCTTCGCCGCGGGTTCCGCCGCGAAGAGCTTCCGGAAGTGGGTGGGTACCAGGAGATCCGTGCCGCACCCAAACGGGCCACCGGCTTCGGGCATTCCGTCGAGCTTGGTGCGCACCCGATCGGAGACGAATCGACCCAGGCCGCGGAACATGGAGGGCAGGGTCTCCCGCACGGCTTCCTGGAGCTGGAGGGGACCTTCACGGCGCGCGCGCGCCAGGGTGCGAAGGTTCGCGACCAGGGGACGGAAGGGCTTGGAGATGAACAAGCGGGACCAGATGGAAGGGTCGCGGCCGTGGAGGCATCCGTGGATGGTCCGCAGGAGATCCACCGTGGACTTGTGGCGTCGCAGCTCGAAGACCCCGTTGGCGATGGCCAGGGCCAGGACCTTGTCCGAGGCTTCCCCGCGGTGAAGGAACACCCGCAGGAGGCCGGGATCTTCCATGTGTTCCACCAACTGGCAGACGAATTCCAGGAGAGCGGCCGACAACCTCTCCTCCTCGCCGGGGAGCCCGAAAGGCGCCGTGGCGCCCCCGCGAAGCGCCTCCAGGGCCAGGTCCGATCGGGAAGCCCCCTGGGCCAGGCGCCGTTTCAGCCCCGGAACGTGGAGGAACGTCCCGGCGGATCCCGCGAAGATCCCGAAATGGTCGTCGGACCCTCCCGTCAGGCGCTTGGACGCTGGATTGCGACAAAATCCGTCAAATTGAAGGCCTGCACGCCGCGCCATGGCGCGGATGGATTCCACGTCCATGCCCTCCACCCAGGTGGAGGTGAGGAGATTCTGCCGCGTGTCGCGCTGGCCGTTCATCCCCTCGAACCGCTCGAAGAGGATCCCCAGCCGGTCCATCATGCCCTGCGGGGGGATGCCCCGGGTGGAGTGGAAATGGAGGGGATGGGCCAGGGCTGTGGGGATGTCCTCGGCGGCGCAGTACTCCGCGAAGCGGTAGATGTCGCGACGCAGGTGGTCCAGCCTCTCTTCCTGGGCCGGCGTGAAACCGTAGGCCAGGACGTGGAAGCTGGTGCCGAGGTCGGGCATGCGGCAGGTCCATTCCGCCCCGGAGAGGACGTCCACCCCCCGCTCGCGAAGTTCCCAACAGGAACGGGCGTTGTTGTGGTTGGTCACCGTCGGGACGTCGGTGCCGTTTCGCCGGAGCGTCTCCAGGAGATCGGAGGTGGGAAGCCATGTCTCGCGCACCCCCAGGATCCGACCGAGCAACTCGTCCGGCTCGTCGGAGTTGAGGTCGTGGCAATGCAGGTCGATGCGCAACCTCTCGTCGCTGGGGATCAGGCTCTGGGTTCGGACCAGGAGGTTTTCGAGCTCGTGGGCGAGACCGGTTCGGAAGGGGTGGGCCTTCGAGGAGGTCCGAAGGGCCGTGGTGGTGTCTTCCCGAGACGGTGACCGCTTGTCCATGTTTTCCGCACTCCCGATGAACCCGGATCCTCGGAGCAAAGGCGAAGCCTGGGCGTTCCGGGACCCGATCGTCCTGACTCTCGAATACAAAGGTCCGACGTCGCCCTTCTTCCGGCGATTCCCGACTTCCGGATCCGGGCGCGAACGGAACCGCCCGCGAAGCGGCATTGCCGAACATTTCCGGTACGGTACGGTCGCGCCCGGCGAACGCATCCAAGAAGAAGGGAAACGCCAGCGCAACTTCCGTGCAACGCGCAGGATACCTGCTCGGTCGATCTTTGCCCCAATGCTCCAGGCTCCAGGGCGAACCACACCGCACGGGGGGTCCACCACAGGACGGTTCCTGCGCTGGGCGGCACCTCCCCTGCTCCGCTGGCGGGACCGCAGACCTTCGGGCCCGTCGGAGATCCACTCCGCGCAGGCGAGGATCCTTCGCCAACTTCTGCACGAACTGGGTCCCACGGAATCCGGACGCGCGAACGGCCTGGGCGCGCTGGCGCGCCTGCCCGACCAGGAATTGACGGGTGCCTTCCGCGAGCTCCCCCTTTCCCGATACGCGGACATCGCCCGGTGGGTGGAACGCTGCGCGAACGGCGAACGCGACCTTCTCTTTCCCGGTCGCACGACAGCCCTGGCCCAGACCAGCGGGACGACCTCGACCGAAGGCGCGGGCGAACGGTACATACCGCAGAACCAAGCCCTCCTGGCCCACCACTCCCTGGGCGGAGCCGCGGCCCTGGCGCGCCTGACAGCGACGGCTGGCAGCGACTCGGTGGGTGGCCGGATGCTGATGCTGGGCGGATCCACGCGTCTCTCCCGCAACGCGCGGGGCATCCCCTTCGGCGACCTCTCCGGCATCGCCGTGTCCCGCATCCCCTGGTTCCTGCAGCCCCTGTACGAGCCGGGACGCGCCCTTGCCCTGGAATCCGATTGGAACACCAAGGTCCGCGGCATCGCACGGCGCCTTTCCCACGCCGATGTCCGGCTGGTGACCGGCATCCCGTCCTGGTGCCAGATCCTGTTCGAGGAGGTCTGTCGGCAGCGCGGGGTCCAGCGCGTCTCCGAGGCCTGGCCGGGACTCCGGGCCTTCGTGCACGGCGGCGTGGCCATCGATCCGTACATCCCGCTGCTCGCCGAGCAGCTTCCCCCGGACACGTGGATGATGGAGGTGTACCCCGCATCCGAGGTCTTCCTGGCGGTGGGGAAGCGTCCGTGGCACCTGAGGGAAGGCCGGGCGCCGGACCTGGAGCTCTTGACCGACCACGGCTCCTACCTGGAGTTCCTGCCGGAAGAGGAAGTTCACCGCCCCGAACGCGCGGTGGGTGCCCACGACCTGGAGGTCGGCGGCCTGTACCGGGTGCTGGCGACGACTCCGGGAGGGCTTCTGCGCTACGAACTGGGCGACATGGTGGAAGGGCGCGGTCCGGGCATGGTCCGCTTCGCGGGACGCGTGCGCACCCGGATCTCCGTGTTCGGGGAACACGTGGAGGCCACGCGGCTCGCGGAGGCCCTGGCGGAGGCGGCCAGGGCGACGGAATCCGTCCCGAGGGAATGGCATGTGGCTCCGGTCCTTCCCTCCCGCGGAAATCCGCAGGGGCGCCACGAGTGGTGGGTGGAGTTCCAACGCCCTCCCTCGGACATGGACCGCTTCGAACGGGTCCTGGACGACGTCCTGCGCCGCTCCGTCCTGGATTACGAGGCGCACAGGACGGGAAATGTCCAACTTCTCCCCCCCCGGCTGGTTTCCCTGCCGGAAGGAACCTTCCTGCGCGCCCTGGCCAGAAGGGGCAAGTTGGGGGGCCAGAACAAGGTGCCAGCGGCGTGGAACGACCGCACCTGGGCCGATCTCCTCGAACAATGCATCGGAGAACAGGAATGATCCTCCCCACAGCCCCCGTCCGCCGTCCGGCACCCCTTCGTTCCCGACCCAAGGTCTCCCTGGATGGAGCCCACCATCCGCATCTCTCCACCCGCAAGGGGATCGGACCGTTCCACACCCTGATGGTTCCCGGATTGGTCCCCGACGGCGAAGAGACCTTCCTGCGCGTGCGAGGACACTTCCTGCTCAAGGGCGACGTTTCCATCCTCACCTATCCGTACCAGACCTTCGAGATCGACCTGCTCCTGGAGCGGATCCACAAGTTCCTGCTGGACTGCCGCCGCACCCGGAAACGCCCCTTGCTGGTGGGGGTGAGCGTGGGCGGAGGGTTCGTCCTCGAATACCTGCGGAGGGCCGCGGAACGAGGAGAAACACCGGACCTGTCCGGGGTCGTCCTGATCAGCCCCCTCTCCTGCCCTCAGGACCTGGCACCCATCCTGCGCAGGCTGTGGAATCCCATCGTGGCCACCGAGGGGAATTCCACCACGGCCTTGGAGAAGGGGCGCAGCTTTTTCCGGCAGCTCGCGTCCAAGTCGGCGCGTTCGGGGACCAAGGTGGTGGGTTGGCGCAAGCTTCTGCAGGCCTTCACTCCGCAGGGACTGGGAGAAATCATGGATGCCTCCGTCCGCTCGCGCATCGAGAAGACCTTGGAGTCCATCCCCGCCGAAGGGGCCATCGCACGGTGCCTGGCCTTGAGCGACCTGCGCGGCCTGGACCCCACTTGCGCCCCGCTGTGCACTTCCCCCACCCTGGTGCTGTGGGGCTCCCGGGAACGGCATACCCTGGACATCGACGGCCCCGGCACCCGGGTGCTGTGCCGGCCGGATCTCGCCGAAAAGCACTTTCCGGACGTCCAAGTGCAATGGGTCTACGGAAAAAAAGGAGAATCGATCCCCCACGCCAGCCTGCTGAAGCACGACAAGGCGTTCGCACCGCTCCTGCGGGGGTTCTTGGCGCGGGTGTAGGGTCGGCTGGGGGCGATTGGAATCCGTAAGGACGTAAAATTTTACGTCCTTACGAACAACGCCCCCAACCAAACCCCGATGGAACCCAAAATACCCCCTTTACAGATCTGTTCATCTGTTTATCTATCATGTTGAAAGCGCCGCCCAGGGGAGGTAACATGATTTCCCAGACCGCCGAGTACGCCTTGCGTGCCATCGTCCATCTGGCCCAAACACATCCTGTCCCGCAGACCGCGGCCAGCATCGCCGAGCGGACGCACGTTCCGGTTCCCTATCTCTCCAAGGTGATGCAATCCCTGGCGCGGGTGGGCCTGGTTTCCAGCCAGCGGGGACTGCACGGCGGATTCGCGCTGGTGCGCAAGGCGTCGACATTTTCCGTCCTGGACGTGATCGCGGCCGTGGAGCCGCTCCACCACATCCGGTCGTGCCCCCTCAGGATTCCCGGCCACACCGACCTCTGCATGCTCCACTCGACCCTGGAAAGCGCCCTGCTCCGGATGGAGGAAGTCTACGCGGCCACCCCCATCGACAAGCTCCTGGCCGAACAGAACGGGATCCTGGCGCTGTGCGACTGCGCCCACGAGGAACTGGCTCCGGCCTGAGGGATCCCTTGCTCCGGAGTCCGCGGTAGACGGACGGGAAAGCTTGTTGGTACATTCGGGTCGAATGCGGGGACTCCCTATCCCCACCCCATCGAGGATGGCACACAATCACCCGACCAAGGAGACCGCGCATGCCCAAGCCACGAACAAGTTCCGTCCACGCTCGTCCATACGGATGGCAACCAGATCTCCCCGACCAGCGCGACCATCTGTACGCCGTTCCGGGACCCATCGCCGCCAATCTCCCCGCTTCCGTGGACCTGCGCCCCAAATGCCCGCCGGTACTGGATCAGGGCCAGCTCGGAAGCTGCACCGCCAATTCCCTGGCGAACGCGCACCTGTTCGACCAGATGGCCCAGAACGATCCGCAGGACCAGTTGCCCTCGCGACTGTTCATCTACTGGAACGAGCGGGATCTGGAAGGGTCGGTGCAGTCCGACTCCGGCGCACAGATCCGGGACGGCATCAAGGTGCTGGCCAAGCTGGGCGCACCGCCGGAAAGCGTCTGGCCCTACGACATCGCCCAATTCGCGACCAAGCCTCCGGCCGCCGCGTACCAGACCGCCCTCTCCGAGGTGGCCCTCAACTACCAGCGCTTGACCCAGAGCCTGCCCCAGCTCAAGGGAGCTTTGGCCGCGGGCTACCCCTTCGTGTTCGGGTTCACGGTCTACGAGAGCTTCGAATCGGATGCGGTGGCGACGACCGGCATCGTCCCCATGCCCGGCCCCACCGAGCGCAGCCTGGGCGGGCATGCGGTGATGGCCGTGGGCTACGACGATTCCCTGCAGGTCTTCCGCGTGGAGAACAGCTGGGGTCCGACCTGGGGACAGAACGGATTCTTCACCATTCCCTACGCCTACCTCGCCTCCGCGAACCTGGCCTCCGATTTCTGGACCATCCGCCAAGTCAAGGTGTGACGAGGTGCCCACCATCATGCTTTCCGGGAAGGACGAAAACGGCGCACCCAGCGGCTCCGGAAAGCTGACCTTCGACATCGGCGACATCACCACGTCGTCCGTGGCGGTGGACTACTCGAGCCCGGACCAGGTCCTGTTCAAGATCGATTCCAAGTCCACCGTCCAACTGACCACCGACACCAAGCTGGTGGTCGCGGGCAGCGCCTCCTTCGACCCCGGCACGCACGTGCTGGGCGGTGGCGCCAACCTGGAGGTGGCCATCGACAAGAGCGTGGACGCCAAGATCAGCCAGACCTTCGCTACGGATGGATCGGGAACCACATCCGCCCAGGTGACCATCAAGTTCTGAGGAACGTCCGATTCACAACAGCCGATGCGATGGCACGGCCCATATTCCCGGTTCGCACAGGCGCTGCAGCTTCCTTCCCCGGTAGATCACCATGCCACCGCGCCAGCGTTCGCCCAGGGCTTGGGCGATCTTGACCAGATGGCGCGCGTCGCGGGGCTCCGCGGTTTCGCGCAACTTCACCTCGCACCCGATCACGCCGGTGGTCGTCTCCAGCAGCAGATCGACCTCCATGCCCCCGATGGTGCGGTAGTACATAATTTGGGCATCCACATGCATGGTGCGGATCCACTTGTGGATCTCTGCGACCACATGGCTTTCGTAGACCTCGCCGGTGACCATCGCGGAGCGTCCGCTCAAGCGGCGCTGCAGACCCATGTCGCTCCAGTAGAGCTTGGGGCTCTTGATGGCCCGGCTGGTGAGGTTTTGCGCATAGGGCTGCAGCAGGATGGTCTGGAAGCTCACCCGCAGGTACTCCAGCCACCGGCGCGAGGTATCCACGCTTGTCGCGCAATCGCGGGCCAGTTCCGAATAGTTGAGGATCCCGCCCGAGCGCAAGGCGCACAGTCGCTGGAACTTGCGGAAAGGCTCCAGGTCGGAAAGCCGCGCCAGATCGGCCAGATCGCGTTCCAAAAAGGTCGAGACGTAGTCGCGCAGCCAGTCCTCGCGGTGGACATCGTTCAGATGCAACAGCGTTGGCATGCCTCCCCAGCGAAGCAGATGGTTTTCCGCCACCAGGCGAAGCGATTCCTCCAGACCAATCAGACGCGAAGGGACCGATTCCAGCAAGGCGTCCAACGGTTCGGTGGAGCGCAGAATCGTGTCCAGAAGAGGAATGGGCGCCTCCTGGCCCGCCGTTTCCACGGCCAGCTCGGAAAGCATCATGGGCCAGCACTCGTGCAAGCTCGCGCGCCCGGCCAAGCTCTCCTGCACCTTCTGATGCAGTAGAAGTTGGCTGGAGCCCGTCAGGATCGTTTCGCGGACACCACCGGCATCCCAGGCATACTTGATCTTTTCCAGCATGGCAGGAAGTTTCTGGCATTCGTCCAAGATGGCGGGTCCCACCTCGCGCGCCCAAAGACTGGCTGGAATGTCCGTCAAGGCGTCGCGGATTTCCGAGGCATCGAGATTGAAATAGCGAAGATGCGGGGCCACCATCCGGCTCAATGTGCTCTTGCCCACCTGGCGAGCCCCCACCACAACCCGGACCGACTCGCGTGCGGCGAGAAGAGATCGGGAGAGATGGCGAAATCTATTCATTTTTGACGATTCCATCGTTAATAGTATAAGTAAATCTACGATATAATGGGGCGTTTCGCATCTGATCCATGTGGATCGCCCGATGAGTGAGGGGTGAGGTGGGCGAAGTGAAGGGTTCCATGCGTACCCCCGCGGCTCGGGCTGAAGCCACTCGCAGATTCCTTGGACGGCCAAACTCACCTTGGCAATGCCGCCTATGCCGCCACCGCGGCGTAGAGGGTAGGCGGCGGGACCATGCGAGGACTTCAGCCCGAAGCAGCCCGGAGGGGCTACCGATGGCTTGGGTGTGACATTCCACGGCGTCGACCGAGACCACTTACCTACAATTCCAACGTGAAATCCCGGTCTGCCGACACCCTTCCCCCCTACCGGATCCTGGCTCGCTCGGGGAAGCCCTTCGGCTGGATGGAGATGTTGCGCACCTGGTTCTTCTCCGATCGCATCCGAGCGACGCTTCGGGTCCCGGGCAGCCCCGATTGGCCCTTCGAGGGCATCCTCCACGCGTCGCCCGCATCGCTTCGCAAGGTGCTGCGGTCGGCCTCGGAACGGAACCTGCGACATCTGTTGGCCAGCCCACCCAACGGGCGGCGCGTGGAGACGCTTCCCCAGGCTCCGGTTCCGTCGGCGCCCATGCGCCTGCTCGGACGCCTGCGTCGCGGCAGGCGGCAGTGGCAGCTCGCCCGGCTGGAAAGCGATCCCTTCCAGTTCGGAAGGGCGAAGACCGCGCCGATGCTTCCCCTTCCCGGAGTCCTGCGCGCCGACCCCTTCGCCATCCGCGTTGCTGACAGGAATTGGCTCCTGTTCGAGGAGCAACTCCCCGGCGACCGAGGGAGGCTGCGCGCCGCGCTTTGGACGGAGGGTGCTTGGCAGGTGCGGGAAGGCGAGATCCTCCCCCGGCCCCACCATCTTTCCTGGCCCTGCGTGCTGGAGGCGGAGGGCGGGACCTACCTGCTGCCGGAATCCGGCGAAGCGGGGGAGGTCGCGCTCTGGGAGTGCGAGGAATTCCCGTCCCGCTGGCGCAAGGTCCGCGTGCTCCTGAAAGGGCGACCTTGGCACGACGCCTGTCTTTTGCGGCACGATGGGCTCTGGTGGCTGTTCGCATCGGCCGGCGGAAACGACCCCCGGGACCACTCCTCGGAACTGTGCGCGTTCCACGCCACCGACCTGCTGGACGAGACCTTCGCGCCCCACGCCCTGAACCCTCTCTCCGTTTCCGTCGCGGGAGCCCGCCCCGCGGGGAACTTCTTCCGACGGGACGGCGCATTGTACCGGCCCGCCCAGGACTGCCGGGGCGGCTACGGTACCGGCATCCTGATCCAGCGGATCGAGGCGCTCTCGCCGGCGGAATGGGTCGCGACCACGGTGGGACGCATCGACCCTCCCCGCGGGGCGTCGGGGATCCACACGCTCAACCCCCTACCCGACGGCGGGTGGGTGGTGGACGTGTTCGGGTGATCGCTCCGAGTGCATATTCGGATGCCCCGCCGTGGAGCGCGAATGCCTCCGGGGGGAAGATCGACGACGCACGCATCGAACGAGGAGGATCGAGATGAGCCTGATGCAGGAAGCCATCGGACGGCAGATCCAGGAGTCCATCGAAGTGAAGCGGCTCCTCCTGGGGGATTCCGCGGTCCGCGGACAGATTCTGCTGGTCGCCGAGCTCGTGATCGACGCCTACCGGAATGGAAGGAAGACCCTTCTGGCGGGCAACGGCGGCAGCGCCGCGGACGCACAGCACATCGCCGGCGAATTCGTGAGCAGGTTCCACTTCGATCGACCGGGCCTGCCCAGCATCGCTTTGACCACCGACACCTCCATCCTCACCGCCATCGGGAACGACTACGGCTACGAGAAGGTCTTTTCCCGACAGGTGCAGGCCCAGGGAACCGAGGGCGACGTTTTCGTCGGGATCTCCACTTCGGGGAACTCCACGAACATCCTACAGGCCCTGTCCGCCTGCAAGGAGAAGGGCATCCGGACCGTCGGGCTCACCGGCGCCGACGGCGGCAGGATGGCGGCCCTCTGCGATCTCTGCATCCGGGTCCCCTCGAACGAAACACCCCGCATCCAGGAATCCCACATCCTCGTGGGACACATCCTGTGCTGCCTGGTGGAGGAGGCGATCTTCGGTCACCTGAAACCGGTGCCGCGACCGCTCCCCTGAAGCGGCCCTACCGCACCAGACCGTTCGCCCGGTATGCCCTCCAGGTCGAGGAGAGGATGGTCTCGAGGTCGGAATGGCGCGGCTCCCAGCCCAGCTTCTCCTTGGCCAAGGCGCCCGAGGCCCACAGTTCCGAGGGGTCCCCTTCGCGACGACCCACCAGCTTGCGTGACACTTTCCGTCCCGTGACCTTTTCGGCCGCGTGGATGACCTCCATCACGGAATCGCCGCGCCCGGTTCCCAGGTTCACGGCGAAGGAAGGGTTCCCCCTCTCGAGTTGCCCGAGGGCCAGCAGGTGGGCCTCGGCCAGGTCGGAAACGTGGATGTAGTCACGGATGCAGGTGCCGTCCGGGGTGGGATAGTCGGTGCCGAAGACGCTCATGCCTGGCCGGATCCCGCAGGCCACCTCCATCACCACCGGGATCAGGTTGGCGGGGTTGCGCTCCAGTCCCGAAATCCGTCCGGCGGGGTCGTAGCCGGCGGCGTTGAAGTACCGCAGGCAGGCCGACCGCAGTCCCAGCAGGCGGTCGTACCAACCCAGGATCCGTTCCGTCTCGAGCTTGGTGAAGCCGTAGTAGTTGGTGGGTTCCTTCGGGTGGTCCTCGTCGATGGGCAGGTACACGGGCTCCCCGTAGGTCGCCGCCGACGAGCTGAACACCACGTACTTGACCCCGCGGTCGATGGCCGCATCCAGGAAGGAGAGGGTCGCCTGGATGTTGCTGCGGGTGTACTGGACCGGCTCCAGCATGCTGGCACCCGCGTTCTTCTGGGCCGCTAGGTACACGATCGCATCCACACCGGAAAGCGCCTGGCGCGCGGCGAGCGGGTCGGCAACGTCGGCGTGGACGAATTCCGCCCCTGCGGGAACGGAACCGCGCAAACCGGTGGAGAGGTTGTCCAGCACGGTGATTTCGTGGCCCGCCTCCACGAGGCGATGGCTCACATGGCTGCCAATGTACCCGGCTCCACCGGCGACGACGATCTTCACGGAATTTCCCTTCGGCTCATGGATGGCGATGGAACGTCAAACCTAGATCGGCTTCCCGCCCCGCGGTACGGTCGATCTGCCGAAGGCTCGCCGGAAACCCGCACCCGAGGAGCGCGAGCCCTCACCTGGTTTCGCGGACCCCGAGCTTCCTCACGATGTCCAGCTTCTGTCCGTCCAGGGTCTGGATGTCGATCTTCCACAGGTATACCCCGGTGGGCACCGCGATGCCGTTCTGGGCACGCAGATTCCAGGAAAGGGGTAGGATCCAGCGTCCATCCTTTGTCGCCTTCAGATCGTACAGGTCCATCCGCGCGATGTCGCGGACAAACGAGATCACCAGAGTGCCCAGGTTGTCGTAGATGGCCACGGAGACGCTTCCCGGCCCCGTCAGAAGCAAATCCACCGTCTGCGCGCTCTCGCCGCCGGAAACCGGGCCGGTTCCAAGCTCCGCACGTCCGGACCCGGTGGCGGGAGAGGCGAAGGCCTGGCCAATGTTCGCTGCCAGCTCTTGGGGTGCCGAGGGCACCAGGCTGGGCCTGACGGCCAAAGCGTCCGTTCCGGGTTTGATCACGAGATTCGCCCCCGTGAACACGATGCTGTAGTTGGGCCCGGCGGAGAGCGTTCCCTTCGTGATCGAATAGCTGCCCGCCGTCCCGGTCCCGCTGTTGCTGGATGCCAAGGCTCCGGAGAGGGCGTCGGGCGAAACGAGTCCTGTGTCCGAATAGGTCAGGACCGGTGTGTCGTTCACGTTGATGGTGTCGGCCTTGGCCACGATCTCCAGGGTCTTGGCCGTGATCTTTGCCGTGACGCTGGGCGGAGTCAGTGCGTAGTCCCCGGCCTGCGCGCCGGTGAGCGATGCTCCCGAAAGCACCACAGGCTTGGCCGTTCCCGTATCCTTGGTCGAAAACGCCCAGGTCCCCGGAACCAGGGTCACGGTGTCGCTTCCCAACATGCCGGAAAGTGTCCCTCCCGTCACGGTGGTCGCGGTGGTCCCGTCGTAGACCTTGTCCTGCGCGGTGGCGCCCGTGATGGTCAGGCTCTTGGGAGCGATCCGCAGGGCGGCGGTCTCCACCAAGCCGCCCCCGATGGTGGCGGTCAGCGTCGTGCTGCCCGGCTTGACCGGTTGCACCTGGGTTCCCGAGACCGAGGCCACGGCGCTGTTTTGGCTGGCCAGGACGACCGAGAACGAGGGGTTCACGGTGGCCGAAACGGTGAAAGAAGAGTCCCCGTAGTGGTGCAGCGAATCCGCCCCCAAGGCGAAGTGGATGCGGACCAATTCCAGCGTGGCTTCGGCGACCCCACCCCAGAGGGTGTCGTTCGCCGATCTCAATTCACCCACGCGGTAGAGCAGGGTGTCCATGCTTCCCGGCTCCAAGTTGGCGAAGCTGGTCAGGCTGCCGGTGAACACCGAGTCCACCACGGCCACCAGGGAGGGCGTCGCGGTGTCGGCATCGGCATCGTTGCCCACCAGCCGGCTCAGGACCGGTCCCGTGGAATCCATCAGCAGGCTGTCGGCGAAGGCGAAGGGCGCATTGGCCAGCCCGCTCAAGGCCGGGTAGGTCTTGTTTTGGGTGATCTTCCATCCCGTGTCCGGATCGAAGGTGAATCCGGAGAAGTTGGCGGTGTCCAGCATCTGGGCCGTGGTGAGACCTACGGCCGTGTCGGAGGCCCCTGCATTGGAGCTGTCGCCGATTCCCATGGTCTGCCCCGAAGTCTGGGTGTTCCAGTAGGCGTTGGTCACCTGGGGATGGGCGAGTCCATCGGTGCTCTGTCCCACCGCCCCTCCGATGTAGACCTTTCCCCCTTCCGAAATGGAATCGACGCGACCCGCGAAATAGACGTTCTGCACCGTGTCGTTGTTGGACCCCACCACACCGCCCAGCCGGATGCTCTCCCCCGAGGAAGCCCAGCCGATCACGTGCCCGGTCGCGTAGCCGTTGAGGATCCGTCCGAACTGGTTCCACCCCACCAAACCGCCGACCCCGGTGTTGTTTCCAGAACCCGCCACCTTCCCCGTGGCGTAACCACGGCTCACCAAGCCGTTGTTCTGCCCCACTAGTCCACCGATGTTGCTCTTGTAGATCCCCAGCACGTTTCCTGTGGCGAAGCTCGAAACCACGGTTCCGCCCACATCGTTGAACCCGACCAGTCCGCCCAGGTTCGAACTCGACAACCCAGTCACGCTTCCGGTGGCCCAACAGCCGCGGATGCTCGCGGCCGAATCCCTGCTGTACCCGGCAAGCCCCCCCATGGACTGGGCGGAATCCGTCCCGGAAACATTCCCCGTGGCGGAAACGGAGGTGATGGACCCGAAGGTATCCACGAATCCCACCGCTCCACCGACGCTCGCGCCAAACCCCGATGCCGACACCGCACCGGTCGCCAGGCCGTCCAGGAGCGAATCGTCCAGGAATCCCACCAGCCCGCCGACGAAGGTCCAGTTTCCGGCGCCGGAAACCTGGGCGTCGGCGCTGTCCTGCGTCATGTACCCCTGGCTGTAGCCAGCCACCCCGCCGACTCCGGTGCTGTCCATGGCCGAAACCGAACCGGAAGCGCGGCTGGAGCGGATGGTGTCCCGGTTGTTCCCGGCGATGCCGCCGGCGAATCCGTGGGTGCCCCCGGTCACCAGGATCCGGGATTGGCAGCCCGCGATGGGTCCCCGGTTTCGGCCGACGAGTCCACCCACGGCGGCGCTGTCCTGCGTGCCGGTCAGGGTGTCGTCCGTGGCATGGCAGTGAAGGATGCTGCCCCCCGCGTTGATCCCCGCGAAGCTCCCGATGCTCCCGGAGTCGCCGGTGGCCCATCCGGAGATGTTGGAACCGCCCAGGCCCAGGCTGTCGATGGTGCCGGAAGCGACGATGGCGAACAGGCCGACGGCGCTGTCGGTGGAATCGTCGATGAACAGGTGGGAAATGGAGTGTCCCGCCCCGTGGAATGTTCCGGTGAAGGCTGCGGCGCCGTTTCCGATGGGGGTGAAGCCGTGTCCGGAGTTCTCGGTATCCGACGCGGAGGCGTCGATGTCGGCGGTGAGCTTGTAGGTGGCCGAGAGATCGCAGTAGGTCCCGATGCTGTCCAGTTCGCCGTAGGTCGCCACCTGGTAGGGATTGCCGGACGTACCACTTCCAGTCAGGGGGCATGTGGGGATGGCCCACGCCCATGCGGCACCCAGGAGCACGAGCAGCCACGGAGCCCTGCCTTGCGGCGAAGCCGAAGAGCAGATTCCGACGAGGATTCGCGACCAACCGGAATTCGAAGTGCGCGGACGTTGCATAGGGGAGATTCCTCCGGCTGGGTTTGGTTTCTGGAAAGAAGCGTTCACGAGGGATGGAAATCTCGCATCGAGGGGGGAGTTCCGGCAAGTCCGGCGTTATTTCAACATACCGGATCCTGATTTCCAGTCATTCCACCAAAGGCCGGATGCATCCCTGCGCTGTCCCGGTAGATACAAACCCACCCCCGACCCGTTCCTGAAATGGTATCGTGCAGAAATTGTTCTTCCAGTGCAGCGACTCCCATTCTGGTTCATCTGTGGTTCGAATCGAATTATCTTCTGATCATAATTCATCGAACCCCGTCACAACTCCACATCAATGACCACCCCAGCCTCCATCCCGGAGGGAGAATTTGAACCGGCCACGGTTCCACATCCCGAGCGTCGGGACATCGCGTCCCATCACTCCCGTGCGGGAAGCGAGGGTGGCGGTCGTCCATGAATGGCTCTACGTGTACGCCGGGGCGGAGAAGGTCCTCGAGCAGATCCTGAACCTGTTTCCCTCCGCCGACATCTACAGCCTCATCGATTTCCTTCCCGCCGACCAGAGGGGGTTTCTCGGAGACCGCCCGGTGCACACCTCGTTCCTCCAAAAAATGCCCCGGGCGAAATCCAATCACCAGTTCTACCTGCCCTTCATGCCATTGGCCATGGAGCGCTTCGACCTTTCCGCCTACGACCTGATCATCTCCAGTTCCTACGCCGTGGCCAAAGGGGTCCTGACCGGCCCCAACCAACTCCATCTCTGCTATTGCCACAGTCCGGTCCGATATGCCTGGGATCTGCAGCACCAGTACCTGCACCAGTGGCGGCTGGACCGGGGGTTGAAGGCCATGCTCGCGACCTGGATCCTCCACAAACTGCGGATCTGGGACCACGTCACCTCCAACGGGGTGGACCGGTACATGGCGAATTCGCGGTTCATCGCCCGCCGCATCTGGAAGACCTACCGGCGCGGCTCGTCGGTGGTCTACCCGCCGGTGGACACAGACCGGTTCACTCCCGGCCCATCGAAGGGCCAGCACTACGTCACCGTCTCGCGGTTGGTGGGGTACAAGCGGCTGGATCTGCTGATCGATGCCTTCCGGAAGCTGCCCAGCCGAAAGCTGGTCATCATCGGTCGCGGCGAGGATTTCGAACGTTTGAAGGCCACGGCCCCTCCCAATGTCACGCTGCTGGGCGGTCTGCCCCATTCCCAGCTCCTGGCCACCATCCAGACCGCCCGGGCCTTCCTGTTCGCGGCGGAGGAGGACTTCGGGATCGCCCCGGTCGAGGCCCAGGCCTGCGGAATTCCCGTGATCGCCTACGGCAGGGGCGGCGCGCTGGAGACGATTCGCGGCGTCTGGGCCGGCGGGGTCAGCGCACACCAGGTCACCGGGGTGTTCTTCCAGCGACAGGAGGTGTCCTCCATCTTGGACGCCATCCAGTTCTTCGAGAGTCGCGAGCAGATCTTCAGGCCCGAGGCCTGCGTGGAGAACTCCCACCGGTTCGCTCCCCAGGTGTTCCGCCGGGACTTCATGGAAGTGACCGACAACGCCTGGCACGGTTTCAAGATGCGGGAGCAGGATCCCAACCTTCCCGACCTGGAAGATTGAACGCGGCGGAGCATCACTTCGCGCCCGCCTCGCGGTAAACCTCCTGCAAGCGGGGAACGACCCGGGACCAGGACCACCGCTCCATGTGGTCGCGGCAGGCCACGGCGTCGGGGAGGGGCCTGTTCCCCGACAACACTCCATCCAGGACCTCGGCGAGACCTTTCGCCGTGGGCTCCGCCAGAAGCTGCGGCGAGAAATCGGAAAGAAGCTCCGGCAGGGCGCCCACCCGGCTGGCCACCACCGGCGTGCCCGAAGCGAGCGACTCCGCGACAATCAGTCCGAAACCCTCCAGCGCGACCGTCGGCACGATGGAAAAATCCGCCGCTGCGTAGAAGGCCGGAAGGTCGGTGTCGGCCACGAACCCCATCAGGAGGACATGGTCGCCCAATCCATCCTTCTCCACGCGTTCGCGCAGGATGGGTGCCAGAGGCCCCCGCCCCGCGACGGCGACCAGCAGGTCCGGATGCTTCGCGCGGAGGATGGACACGGCCTCCAACAGGTTCTCCAGGCCCATCCGGGACTGGAGGCGCCGGACGCAGACGGCCAAGCGCCTATCCGGGGGAAAATGGAAGCGAAGCCGGGCCGTGGCCCGATCCGGAGCGGCCAGGAATTGGCCGGGGTCGAATCCACCGGGCACCACCCGGATCCGGTCGGGCCGGACCCCGTAGTGCTCCACCAGGATTTCGGCGAAGGACCGCGACAGGGTGATCACGCGGGGAGCGTCGCGGTACATGGGCTCTTCCACGAACCGCTTCTTGAGCGAATTCCCCAGGTGGCTCGCGCCTTCGGCGAGTCCCTCCATTGCCCACGGCCCGTGGAAATGGACCACCCAGGGGACGCGGTGTCGCACCAGGTCCAGCGACGGCCGTCCGTAGAGGGCGAAGTGGAAGGAGACCACGTCCGGCACCATGTCGCGCAGCGCGCGGGCGACGGCCCTCCGGGCCCGGAGCAGCCGGAGGGGAATGAACGCGTCGCTCGGGGAAAAGGCCTTGGCCAGTCCGCCGGAAAGTTGCTGGACGGAATCCGTCCCCGTGACCAGGGCCCGGGCATCGTGGCCGGCATCCGCCTGGGCCCGGACCGCCTGCGACACCACCCGGCTCAAGCCGCCGATCTCCTCCCCGAACCATCCCATGCCCACGTGGAGGATCTTCAAAGGCGAGCCGCCTGGTGGAGGATTTCGCGGAAACGCGAAGACAGCTTGTCCAGGTCGAACTTCGCCGCCGCGTCGATGGCGGCCGTCCGGCCTGTCGAGGCCGCGGCCTCGGGGTCGGCGGTCCAGGTGGAGAGAACCGCCGCAAGGGCCTGGGCGTCTCCCGGAGGCACCAGCCAGCCGTTCCTTCCGGGCGCAACGATTTCCGTCGCCCCTCCCGCGGCGGTGGCCACCACGGGCTTCCCCGCCAATTGCGCCTCCAGGATCACCAGTCCGAACGGCTCGGCGACGGTGGAGGCGTGGATCGCTCCGTCCACGGTGGCGAGGAGTTCGGGTATGTCGTTGCGGAACCCCAGGAAATGCACCCGCTTCTCCAGACCCATCCGTCGGACCTTCTCCCGCAGGTGGGCCTCCCACGGCTCCTCGCCGAAGAGGGCGGAACCCACCAGGACCAGTTGGCCCTTCGGAACCTTGGAAATGGCGTCGATGGCGATGTGCTGGCCCTTCCAGGAGGCGAGACGCGAGAAGAGCCCCCAGAGCGGCTCGTCCACGCACCCCAATTCGGATCGGAGTCCGGCGAGGGGCTTGGCGCTGCGGAAAGGCGCTGGATCCACCGGATTGTAGAGGACCTCCACCTGGCTTTTCCGCCCCCCCGCCGAGCGGAACGCCTGGGCGGAGGCGATGGAATTCGCGATCACCGTGGCGCGCCTCCACCTGGCCAGAGCCACGACCAGTCGGATCTTCGAGCGGGAAAAGTGATCCGGGGAAAGGATGTCGTGGAGATGCCACACCACCGGGCGGCGTGCCAGTGCGGATGCGAAGGCTCCCAGCACCCAGGCCTTCTGGTTGTTGCAGTGGACGACATCGAATTTCCGGAGAAAAGCGGCAAGTCGCAAGGCGTGGAACAGGACGGAGACGGCGAGCCCCGGACCTGGCAGCCCCGACTCCTTGGAATTCGCCAGGAGCCTGGGGGAGATGTTCCGGATCTCCACGGCGATTCCCTTGCTCCGGAACAGTTCTTCCACCGGGCCGTGCTCGAACAGCACGATCTTTCCGTCGGGAATTCCGGATGCCAGTTGCGCCAAAGCGATTTCTCCGCCGCCGGGAACCCCCGATCCGTTCAGGAATACGACGCGGTCTCGCGTCATGCAGGCTTTTTGCGCAGCAGGAATTCCCACATGAGGACCAGGGCGAGTCCCACGAGAAGTCCGACAAGTCCCGCGACCACGGTGATGTTGGTGCGATTCGGTCCAACCCTCAGCGCAGGTCGGCTGGCGGGATCGAAGACCACCGCGGGAGGATAGAGCTGGTCCAGCTCGAGCCTCATCTGGTCGGCTTGCTGGCGGGCGTCCTGGTAGTCCTCCTGGGTGACCTTCAGATTGGACAGCAACTCGGCTTTGCGCGCCTGCAAGGTTCCGGACTCCATGGAGGCGTTGGCGTTGGTGAACCCCGCCACGGAATTGGAGGCCTGATTGTACTTCAGATGCGTCTCGTCGACGGATTTCTGCAGTTGGGCCAGGATGGTCTCCAGCCGATCCGTGCGGATGCGGTTCAGTTCCCGTTGCGTGACTTCCAGGACAAGGTCCGTCATCTGCGGCGCGATGTTCGGGTCCGTGGAGGTGAACGAGACCCGGATGATCCCGTCGCCTTGGTCGTCCAGGGTGACCGCCTTGGACAGGTTCAAGGCCGCCCTCTGCATGGCGGTGGGATTGGCGGTGTCGATGCCGATGATGGACGCCACGGACTGGAACGAAAGTTCGTTGGATCGCTGGATCTGGCGACGCAGGATGTCCATCATCACGGTCCGGGACGTCATCAGCGCCTGGTACAGCGAGAGCTCGGGGGACTTGTTGGTGGAATTGGAACTGCCCAGCTCGCCTCCCGGCGCCGCGTGCGTCTGCGAGCTGGAGGCGGGCACCAGGAGCGCGGTCGAGGTGTAGAGATCCGGCATGGACCTGGCATACCTGTACCCCAGCCCTCCGGCGATCGCCACCGTGATGGCCAAAACCCAGGACCGCTTCAGAACGAGGATGGTCAAGTCCCTGAATTCCAATTCTTCGGATGTTTTCATCGATCTTTGCCTGACCCGATTAGGAGGTTTGCACGAACGTGGTGGAATAATCTTAGAGAAATTTCCTTACATTGACGACATGCGCGCGCCCCAACGACACTTCGGACTCCTGGCTGTTTTTTGTCTTCTCCTGATGATCCCAGGCGTTTCCCGCGCCCAGGACGATTCGGACTTCGTTTCCGAACCCACGCCGAACAACGATTCCATCTTCGGAGGCGGTACGGCTCCGAAGGCCGGACGGGACTCGCTCGCCTTGACCATGCTCCGGGATTCGCTGTCCCTGGAGCGGTTGCGCGACTCCGTGAAACTCGCCGGACAGGTCCAGACGGCCAGATTGGACTCCATCAAGGACGACCGCCCCGGTCGGGCCTACCTGCGGACGGCGGACCCGTCCCTGTTCCTCAGCCACACCGGCTCCGTGGGTCCGGACTACCCGATCGGACCCGGTGATGTCCTGGTCCTCTACATCTGGGGACAGAAGCAGGCGCGATACGAATTGGAGGTGGACCGCGACGGCCAGGTGGAAATTCCCACCGTCGGCGTCGTTTCGCTCAACGGTGCGACATTCGGGGAGGCGCGCCACATCATCGGCAAGCGCCTCGGTTCCCTCTATTCGGGCCTCGGGTCGGGTCTCACCAATTTCGACCTCACGATGGACAAGCTCAAGCAGATCCGCGTCTTCGTCATGGGCGACGTCTACCGGGCGGGAGGCTACCTGCTTTCGGGAAACACATCCTCGCTCCAGGCGCTTGCCTTGGCTGGCGGCCCCACCCAGAAGGGATCCGAACGTCTCGTCCAGATCTCGCGCGGCGATGCCGAGATCAGCATCGACCTCTACAAATACATGTTCCTGGGCAAACGCCCCGCCAAGGATGCCCTGCAGGACGGAGACATCGTCCGCGTACCGCCCGCCCTGGGCACCGCGGATGTCGAAGGTGCCGTCTCCAGGCCTGGCAATTACGAAGTGCTCCCCGGGAGCACCGTCCAGGACTTCCTGAACTTCGCGGGAGGGTGCGCCCCCGATTGCGCCATGGACCAATCCGTCCTCCTGTCCCACGTCTCCGGAGAAAAGCAGTACGCGCAGGTCGTGGGCACCACCAAGGAAGTCCTTTCCGGCAGCAAATCCGCCGAGGTATCCGTCGGAGACCGGATCTTCGCACCCAAGAAGCAGCCGACGAAGCGGGCATCGCCGTACATCTCGGGATCCGTCATGGCACCGGGACCCTACCCCTACACCTCGAACCTCACGGTCCGCGATCTCGTCCGGGTGGCGGGCGGGCCATCGAGCGGCGCGATCCTTTCCCGAATCGTCGTCTTCCGGTTCGATACCCTGGGGGGGTGCGCCGTCCTGCGCACCAGCCTGGAGACCGGACCCGATTTGGCCGTGTTCCCGCTGGACTCCGTCGTGGTGGGCGACCGCACCTCCACTCCCGACACCACTTCGGACGTGGAGGTCTCGGGCGCGGTCCAGAATCCGGGCACGTATTCCTGGGCCAAGGGCATGAAGCTCAAGGACCTGCTCGCCATGGCGGGCGGCATTTCTTCCTGGGCCGATCCCCGGGAGATCAGGGTCCAGCAGGCCGACTCCGCGAGCGGAGCAATCCGGACCAGGACCATTCCGGTGGACACCAACCTGGCGGGCTCGTCGGGAGATCTGCCGCTGCAGGCCCGTGCGCTCGTGACCGTTCCCGCCCGACATGGTCGCTTCGCGCTCCCGAGGGTCGTGATCGCCGGGCATGTGCGGCAACCGCAGACCCTGCTGCTCTATTCCAGTCGGGAGAAGGTCGCCTCCGCCGTCGCCCAAGCGGGTGGATTGTCGAGCGCGGCCTATCCCGAAGGTGCCGTCTTGTGGAGAGCTTCGGAAGGTCGCATCCCCCTGAATCTTTCCCGGGCGCTTCAGCACCCCCGGTCGGACGACAACGTGGTCTTGCACCCGGGCGACTCCTTGTACATCCCGGACCGCCCCGCCACGGTGAGGGTGTCCGGGCGCGTCAACAAGCCCACGCAGGTGCTCTGGCGGGATGGGAAGAACTGGAAATGGTACGTGGACGCGGCCGGTGGCTTCTCCGACAGCGCGAACGTGCAGGGCGTGTACGTCCAGTACGCGGACGGGTCCATCCGGTCGTTCAACCAGGGCCTGGACGACCCCGAACCGGGTTCGGTGGTGGTGGTTCCCCATCTGGACCCCGGGCATCCCATCACCTCGCTCGACAAGATCTCCGCCTTCGGCACCATCGCCTCCGCGGTGGCGGCGCTGCTCACGGTGTACGTGATCTACCTCACCACACAGAAGTGATCCCCGCGACAGGGATCCCCGAGGCAGCGGATCCTACAGGGGATTGCTCCAGTTGGAGAGCAGGATGATCGTCATCCAGACGATCCCGACCGCCCATCGATAGCGAGGCCGGAGAGCGCTCATCCACTGGTCTCCGCCCTTGAAGTGCGGGATGGCCTGCAGGACCATGGCGAGGGCGCAGGTGACCAGGATCCTGGTCCAATCCACGCCTGCCGCGATCGCGGGCCAGATCGGCCCCAAGAAGATGGATTTGAGCATCCCGGTGGTGGCGCAATGGCAATCGTCGGAGTCGATCATGAAGCTGACCACGACGATGTTGATGGTCAGGAACCAGGCGCCCACCGCGATCCAGCGCGGATTCCCCATCGCTTTCGCCCACTTCCTGACTCGCTTGCGGGAGACCACGTAGAGGAACATGGAACCGCCTTGGAGCGTTCCCCAGGCCACGTTCCCCCAGGTCAAGCCGTGGGCCAACCCGCAACCGATGAACGTCACGGCGCAGGCGATCGAGATGGACCAGTAGCCCCAGTTTCGCAATGCGAATGTGATCTTCCCGAAGGCGTATTCGTTGAACCATGTGCTCACGGTCATGTTCCATCGACGCCAGAATTCGCCGATGTTCACGGAGAGGTAGGGAGCATCGAAGTTCGGGGGCACCCAGATCCCGAACATCCAGGCCGACGCCCTGGCCGCATCCACGACGCCCGAGAAGAGCAGCCAAGCCCCGATCATGAAGACCCATGCGCCGGCGACCACCCCGAGTCCGGACGAATTCTCGCCGAGGAGGTTGTGGGCCGGCTGGGAGATCTCGTGGTAGAGGGCGAGCTGCAGGAGTCCCCGGAACAGAAGCCAGAACGATTCCCCCGCCCGCCGCCAACTCCATTCGCGACGCGTGTCGAACTGGGGCAGCGTGTCCTTGGCCCGATCGATGGGGAATCCGCCACTGCGGGAGAACAGCGTCAGGAAGACCATGCTTCGCCAGAATCCGGGCTCCTTCCCGACCTGTTCCTGGAACACGTCCAGCGTCAGGGAAATCTTGCTGAAGAGCACGAAGACGTTGAACCCCACGGCGAAGAAGTTGACGACCTGCCGATCGGCGAACTGCGGCGCGCCCAGCAGCCGGATTCCGGCGAGGAACCCGTCCTGGAGGAATCCGGAAAGCATGATGCCGAGGATGACGAGGTTCGTGGCGATGGAAGTCGCCAGCAAGGCCCACCGGACGCGCCTTTCGCGGCTGCGGTGGATCCGCACGGCGATGCTCCACTCCAGCGCTCCACCCGCGAAGGACAGGAGGAAGAACATCGGGGAAATGTACCAGGTGACATCCGCGGCGAGGATCAGCAGGATGGCGTTCTGGAAGCCGACGCGGGGGACGCGATAGTAGGCGACGAGGGCCGCCAGGAAGACCAGCGCCTGGAAGGGATACAGCCAGAAAACGTGGACGGCCATGACATGGTCGAACTGGCCGACCCAGGTCGCGATGCCGTGCATGAGCTGGGTGGGTTCCCGGGAGATCATCTCAACAATCCTCGATCGCCGTCCGCAGGAATTCCGAAACCAGGCGCACCGGACTGTTTGGGCATGCCATGCGGAAAACCTAAGTGCTCCATCGGATCAATCACACCCCGGAGCCTCGGGGGCGATGCCCCGTTGGACGCAGGACCTCGAATGAGATCATCTTTGGGCGACCATCGCATCGTGCGGCGGAAGCAAATCCCATCGCCATCCAACAGAGCTCCAGAATGAACCTAGCCCGACATTTCCACTCCGCAGCCATCGAATCGCCCGACCGCACGGCCCTGTCCTGGGAGGGAGGCGAGGTCTCCTACGGCAGCCTGCTGGGCATCGCGCAGGCCTTGCGCAGGAAGCTGGTCCGGATTCCGCGGATCGGGCTTCTGGCACACAAGAGCCCCGTCGCCTACGCGGGGATCCAGTCCATCCTGTCCATCGGTGCGGCCTACGTGCCCCTGAATCCCACATTCCCCCCCCGACGGAATCTGCGGATGGTGCAACTGGCCGGAATCTCCACCTTGATCGTGGGAGAGGAATGCGCCGACGCCTTCGCGGAACTGCTCGCCCTGCACGACGGTCCCCTGCAGGTCGTGACGCTGGGAGCGATCGACAAGGTCCGCCGCGCGGTCGGCCAGCGCGAAGACGTGGAGCTGCGCGAGGCCGTGGTCGACCCCGCCCTTCCCCTGGTCGCACCCGACGAACCCGTCGACGGCACGGCCTACATCCTGTTCACCTCCGGCAGCACGGGCGACCCCAAAGGGGTCATGGTGACCCATCCGAACCTGGACAGCTACCTGGACTCCTTCCTGGAGAAGTTCCCCCTCTCGCCCCAGGACAGGGTCTCCCAGACCTTCGATCTCACCTTCGATCCTTCGGTCCACGACCAGTTCATCACCTGGAAGACCGGGGCGTGCCTGGTTCCCGTCCCGAACGCGCTGATCCTGACACCGCTGGAATTCGCCGACGAACACGGAATCACGGTCTGGTTCTCCGTCGTGTCCGTTCCGGCGCTGATGGAGACGTCCCGCCAGGTCCGCGACGGAGCCCTCCCCAAGCTGCGGCTCTCCATGTTCTGCGCCGAAAAATTCACCTGGAACACGCTCCAGGTCTGGAAGCGGATCGCACCCAACAGCAAGTACGCGAACATCTACGGCCCCACGGAAGTCACCATCTCCACCATCACCTTCAGCATCCCCGACGACTTCTCGGAAAGCGACTGCCACCACGGGGGGATTCCGATCGGCAACGTGTATCCGCGCCAATTGGAGGAGATCCGCCGACCCGACGGCACCCTGTGCGATCCGCTGGAGGAAGGCATCCTTTGGCTGGGAGGCGACCAGGTCACGCCGGGATACCTGGATCCCCAGAAGACCGCAGAACGGTTCGTGCCCAGGAACGGCGAGGTCTGGTACCGCACCGGAGACATCTGCTTCCACGACAGGCACGGCCGCATCCAGTTCGTGGGCCGCGAGGACTTCCAGGTCAAGGTGACGGGATACAGGATCGAACTGGGCGAGATCGAAGCGGCCTTGCTGCACGCGAGCGGAGCGTCCTTCGCCGTGGCCGACGTCTCCAACCTCCGCGGAGGCACCGACGAGATCGTCTGCGTCCTGCCCACCTCCTGCGCTTCGCGCAAGAAGGAGTTGAAGGAGATCTTGACCTCCGCGCTCCCTCCGTACATGGTGCCGAGGGTCTGGAAATTCCAGGACGACCTGCCGCTCAATTCCAACGGCAAGGTCGACCGCAAGGCGCTCAAGGCCGCCTGGCTGGCGGCGGCCAAGGACGCGGAGGACGCCTGATCGGAGCTGGCCCTTCGCGGGGAAGGGTCGCTACTTCGCCAGCTTGGCCTGGACGGCGTCGACCAGATCGCCGATGGTGGTGATGGTCTGGAAGTCGGACTGGTGGAACTCCACTCCCGTCTTCTTCTCCAACCGCACGATGATGTGCATGTTGTTGAGCGAGTCCCACCCCGGGACCTGGCTGAAGGGCGTGTCGAGCCCGAATTCGATGTCCTCGTCGTCGATGACGTCCCGCACGATGGCGAGAAGCGTCTGCAGGATCTGTTCGTTGGCCATGACGTGAATCTAGCCCTTCCCCTCCCCGGATGGCTATCTCGGCGAGGGTGGGGGCCGACCGTTCCCGGATTGCTACGATGCCCCTGATGCATTCGACCACCCCACCATGCGCACCCGAGGATCCGGGCAGCGGCACGGAAACCGCCCTCGAAGCCGGTCGCGGATGAGCCAGGAACTCGGACGCAAGGTCCGCACCAGCATACTGGCCCTGCAAGGGCGCCAAGCGGGCATCTTCGCGATCAACATGGGCGTCGGGATCGTGCTGGCCCGGAAGCTGGGTCCCGAAGTCTTCGGGCTCTACGGGATCGCGACCTTCTGCCTGTCGCTGATCACGATGGTGACGGATTTTGGCCTGGGGGGGTCGCTGGTCCAGCGCAAGGGGACCTTCGGGGAGCACGAGATTTCGGTGGCCTTCACCCTGCAATGCGCGATCGCGGCGGTGGCGGCCGCCCTGATGTGGGCGTTGGCCCCCCTCTCCCTCCTGGTGTACAGGCAGGCTCCGCACGAGCTCGTGTGGATCATCCGGTCCCTGTCGCTTTCCGTGCTGCTCTCCCCCATCGGGACCACCGCCAGGCTCCAGTTGGAACGCGGCATCGAATTCCACAAGATCGCCACCATCGACATCGCGGCGATGCTGGTGAGCAACGCGGTGGTCCTGGGGATGGTGTTCTCGGGGATGGGGGTCTGGAGCTTCGTCGCGGGCAACGTCGCGAACGCCCTCGCGACCACCATCGGTTCGTGGCTGATGATCCGCTACCGCCCGAGGTTCGTCGTGGATCGGAAACTGGTCAAGGAGCTGCTTTCGTTCGGGGTGTTCTTCCAGTTCGGGAACATCACCAACGAAGCGGCGGGTTGGATCATCCCCCTGATCTCCGGCGCCAGCCTGGGACCCGCCGCCGTGGGCCTGCTCACTTGGGCGTCTTCCAACGGTCGCCGCCCCTTGATGATCGTGGAGAACGTGATGCGCGTGGCCTTCCCGCACTTCTCCCGCCTGCAGGAACACCCCGAGGAGCTGGCAAGCCAGGTGGGCCTCTACTTTCGGCGGCTTCTGCTGGTCTGCTTCGCATGGGCCTTCCTGGCCGTCCTTCTGGGGGCGCCGATGACCCACCTTGTGTACACGGACAAATGGATGCCCGGCGTGGTGGCCCTGCAGCTTTTCGCGTTCGGGCTGTCCCTGGACGTGGTCAACTGGGTGGGCGGGATGACCCTCACCGCCATCGGGGGCGTGAAGGAGACGGCGAAATGGACCATGGTCAAGAGCGTGCTCGCGATCTCGGGAGCCTTCGTCGGCGTGCACTGTCTGGGGATCGTGGGAATCCCCATCGCCTCGATCGCGGCCTCGCTGATCTCGGGAACCGGGCTCTTCTTCCACCTCCGCAAGCGGATTCCGATCCGGTTCCGCGAGCTTTGGACCCCTTCCGTCCCTTTTCTCCTGGCGGGTTTGGCGTATCTGCCGCTCTGGTACGAGGGCGGAAGCCTCCGTCTGGCGGGAGGCTGGGGGATCGGAACCGCGATGATCGGTTGGACGGCCTGGCGAGGATACGAGGAATTCGTCGCGGGACGGAAGACACCGGACCTGGCGCTCCGCGATTGATGGACCGCGGTTTGGACGCGCTTGGAACCGGAAAAGGAAAGGTGCCTGTCGAATCCGATCGGGCGCCCCTCTCTTTTCACTGCGCAACCTTTTAGATTCTCCGGTGTGGTGGAATGCTCCGAAGCGACAAAGCGGTCCGGGTACCGTTCGGAATGGAATTTGGCGCGACAGCTGGTCGCTGCCTTGCTTTTTTCTTCCATCGCCGCCGCCGGTGCCCCGACGGTGGCGGTGCTCCCCTTCACCGGCGAGGACATCGATCCCGGCAAGCTCTCCGAAGCCACCCGGAATTTCCAGAGCCAGCTCTCGTCCACCGACAGTTTCCGGATCGCGCCCAGGCACCAGGTGGATGCCCTCGTCCGGGATTCGCTCTCCGCGGATTCCGCCGCTTGCGACAACAACGACTGCTCGGTGCGGATCGGAAGGATGCTGGGCGTGCAATCGGTCTTCACGGGAATCGTCTCGCAGGAGGTCGAAACCTGGAGGCTCGAGGTCAGCCGCACGGACGTGCAGAGCGGCAAGACCACCTTCGACCATCTGATCGAGATCTACGGCAGCTTCGACGACCTGGCGGGCCGGGGATGCTACAGGATGGCCCGGATGGCGAGCGGTCGGGAATCGTCCGAAAACAACTACACGGTGCTGGACGGTGGCGGAGGCGGCCATGTCTGGCCTTGGATCGTTGGCGGGATCGCCCTCGCGGCGGGCGGTGCCACCGCCGCCGTGCTCCTCCTGACCCACGACGGTTCCACCCCCCCGATCCAGGCGGCCTCCCCCGACCGCCTGATCGTGAAGTGGTGACGTGAATTTCCCGCGATTCCTCCCGGTGCTGCTCTCGTGCCTGGTCCTTTCCTGCGATCGGGACGGCGTGACGGACCCCGCGAATTCCTCGAAGACCGTCACCCTCGCTCCCCGCATCGTCCTCGCCAACGGCCAGTCCCTGCCGGTGGTCGATTCGGTTCGGATCGTGGTCCTGAACGACAGTTCCCGATCGGTCGCTCCCTACTACAGCAAGTCGGTGGCATGGAATCTCCACGCGGACACCATCGAGGGAATTCCCAAGGACGCACCCCTCCTGGTGGAGATGTCGGGTGTCAAGATCCAGGTCGACGGCAGCCTCGCGGTCTGGTGGTCCGGATCGGCCACCGCGACGTTCGGAGGCACGCAGACCCTGGGGGTGGCGTCGTTGCCGGTTCCCGTGGCCGTGGGCGACACCACGGCTCCGGTGATCCTGTCCCGAACGAGCGACACCATCCAAAGCACCGATTCGACCCTTCGGATGGTCTGGAAACTGCGCGAAGACAGCGCCACCACGGCCGTGGTGGACGGAGACACGGTCCAAGCCATCGGGGATTCCGTGGTCTGGACGAAGTCATGGGTTTCCGGAAGCACCTTGGCCGTCCTGGCGAAGTTCCGGGACAATTCGGGGAACGTCGCCCGCGATTCGTTCCTGGCCATCCGCCGCGGGCGCGTGGCGGCACCCGGCTTCTCCGTCGGATCGGGAACCTACTCGGACACCATGCGCGTCGCGATTTCCGACTCCACCGCGGGAGCGCAGATCCAGTACAGCCTGGACACCAGTGCCACCTGGACCAGCTACTCGGGACCGCTCCTGCTGGGCTCGAACACCGAGCTCCGGTCCCGTGCGACAAAACCCGGACTGACGGCGAGCACCGTTTCCAAGGTCGACTACTTCATCCAGGCCGGAACTCCCTCGTTCACACCGCCTCCGGGGACGTTCGACACCACCCAACGCGTCGCCATGGCCACGACGACCCCGGGAGCCGGCATCCACTACACCCTGGACGGCAGCGCGCCCACGGACAGTTCGCCCTTGTACAGCGCGCCCATTTCGGTGGGGACCGCCGAGACCATCAAGGCAATCGCCACCAAGTCGGGACTTGCCAGCAGCGCCGTGGACACCGCCCGTTACGCCTTCGACACGGTTCAGGCACCCGCCTTCAGTCCCGCAGGCGGATCCTACGACTCCACCCAGTCGGTCTCCCTGAGCACCGCCTCGGGCAAGGCGACCATCTATTACACCACGGACGGGTCGCTCCCGAGCGCGAGCTCGACCGTTTACACCGGCCCCATCCTGGTCGGGGCCACCCAGACGGTGCAGGCCGTGGCCATCGCTTCCGGGCTGGGGACCAGCCAAGTCTCCACCGCCTCCTACACCATCAAGTATCCGTCCACCGCGTCCCCCCCCCTCTTCTCGCCGGCGGCGGGATCCTACACCGCGGCCCAGACCGTGAGCCTGACCAGCTTGACGGCGAACGCCACCATCTACTACACCACGGACAGCACGGCGCCCACCACGTCCTCGACACCCTACTCCGGCCCGATCACCGTCTCTTCCGGCGCAACGATCCGGGCGATCGCGGTCGCGACGGGATTGGGCAACAGCACGATTTCCACCGCGAGCTATCTGATCGGATCCGCCTCCGCCCCGACCTTCTCGCCGGCGGCGGGGTCGTTCCCGACCGCCCAGACCGTGATCCTCTCCAGCGCCACAGCCGGGGCCACCATCTACTACACCACCGACGGCACCCTGCCCACGAACGCCTCCACGAAATACGCGGCGGCAGTCACCGTGTCTTCCAGCCAGACCCTTCAGGCGATCGCCGTGGCCGCCGGAGTCGCCCCCAGCCCCGTGGCCGTGGCGACCTACGTGATCGGAGCCGCCAGCGCGCCCACCTTCGCTCCCGCTGCAGGTGCCTACGCGGACACCCAGACCGTGGTGATCTCGACAGCCACCGCGGGCGCCACCATCTACTACACCACGGATGGCAGCGTGCCCACCGCGACATCCATCAAGTACACCGGCCCGATTTCGGTGTCCTCCAGCCAGACGATCCGGGCGATCGCGATGGCCAACGGAATCTCCAACAGTTCCGTGACCGGCGCGGCCTACGTGATCGGGACCGTCGGCGCGCCCAGCTTCTCTCCCGGAGCGGGAACCTACGCCAGTGCGCAGGCCGTGATCCTCTCCAGCACCACGCCCGGAGCGACCATCTACTACACCACCGATGGCAGCACCCCAACGACCTCCTCCACCAAGTACACCGGTGCGATCGCGGTGGCATCGAGCGAGATCCTCCAGGCCATCGCCACGGCGGCAGGCGGGTCCTCCAGCTTCGTATCCAGCGCAAGCTACGTGATCGGGACCACCAGCGCCCCCACCTTCTCCCCTTCGGCCGGGACCTACACCACAGCGCAGTCCGTCACCATTTCCAGCTCCTCGGCCGGGGCCACCATCTACTACACCACGGACGGCACCGCGCCCAACACCAGTTCGGCCAAGTATTCCGGACCGATCACGGTGTCCGCAGGCGAGACCATCCAGGCCATCGCCACCGCCGGGGGACTGGGCAACAGTTCCGTGGACAGCGCGGTGTATGTGATCGGGAGTGCCAGCGCCCCGGCCTTCTCGGTCGCCGCGGGAACCTACAGCACTCCTCGATCCGTTGCCCTCTCGAGCTCCACGCCCGGGGCCACCATCTACTACACCACAAATGGGAACACGCCCACAACGGGATCCACCCTGTACACCGGGCTCATCAACGTGACCTCGGGCGAGACCATCCAGGCCATCGCGGTTGCCCCGGGAATGTCCAACAGTTCCGTCGCCAGCGCCGCCTACGTGATCGGAAGCGCCGACGCACCGACGTTCTCTCCCACTGCGGGATCCTACCCGGGGACCCAGTCGGTGACGTTGTCCAGCTCCAGCCCCGGCGCGGTCATCTACTACACCGTGGACGGAAGCCTGCCCACGACCTCGTCCAAGCAGTACACGAGCCCGATCAGCGTGACTGCCGGAGAGACCATCAAGGCCATCGCGGTGACGGGCGGGACCTCGAACAGCACGGTCTCCAGCGCCACCTACCTGATTGGGACCACGGCGACTCCCGTGTTCACTCCACCCGCAGGATCCTACGGGGCCACGCAGTTCGTCGCGATCACCAGCACCACGCCGGGTTCCGCGATCTACTACACGACCGACGGCAGCCTTCCGACGACGAATTCGACAAAATACGGCGGTTTGATCTCCGTCGCCTCCGGCGAGACCATCCAGGCGGTCGCGATGGACAGCGGAATGGCCAACAGCGCCATCTCCAGCGCCGCCTACGTGATCGGGACCGCTGGCCTTCCCGTTTTCTCTCCCGCCGGCGGAACTTTCACGGGAACGCAGACGGTGACCATCACCAGCTCCACGCCGACCGCGGCAATCTACTACACCACCGATGGCACCCCACCGACGACGAGCTCGTTCAAGTATTCGGGCCCGATCAGCGTGGCCGCCAACGACACTCTGCGGGCCTTCGCGGTTCTGGCAGGCATGTCGAACAGCGCCGTCTCGAAGGCGGGGTATTCGATCACCGCCGTGGCTCCGACCTTCAGCGTGGCTGCGGGAACATATGCCTCCACGCAGTCCGTGGCGCTTTCCACCCCGACTCCCGGAGCGACCATCTACTACACCACCGATGGCAGCGCTCCGACGGCCACCACCGGGACCAAATACATCGGGGTCATTACGGTATCCTCTGGCGAAACGATCAACGCGATCGCCGTCGCCAGCGGAACCTTCTCCAGCCTGATTTCCAGTGCGGCGTACTCGATCGGGGCGGTCAGCCCACCGACATTCAACCCCGTCGGGGGGACGACCACCGTCGGGACCCAGTACGTGAACCTGGGAAGCGCCACAACTGGGGCCACCATTTACTACACCACCAACGGCAGCACACCAAACCTCACTTCGCAGACATATACAGGATCCATCCCGGTCACCACGACCCAGACCATCAAAGCCTTCGCAGTGGCAACGGGAATGGCGAACAGCGCGGTGGACAGCGCGACCTATACCATCGATGCCGCAGCGCCGACCTTCGCTCCGGCAGGGAATAGCTACACGACGGCGCAGACGGTTACCCTAACGACCACAACCAGTGGCGCTATCATCTACTACACGACGAATGGAACCACCCCAAACACGGGATCCACGTTGTACAACGGATCGATCAATGTGGCGGCGAGCGAGACCATCAAGGCTATCGCCAGCGCCGCCGGGATGTCCAATAGTGCCGTGTCGAGCGCAACCTACTTGATCGGAGTCGCCAGCACGCCAATCTTCAACCCGGGAGCTGGGTCCTACACGGGAACCCAGAGCGTGGCGATTTCCACAGGCACCTCGGGCGCGACCATCTACTACACCACGGACGGCACCACGCCGACCGTCGCTTCATTGCAATACACCACGACCCCGATCAGCGTGACCGCCAACGACACCATCAAGGCCATCGCCGTGGCCACAGGTCTGGCGAACAGCCCCATCGCCAGCGCCGGGTACGCGATCACATCAGTGTCGCCGACCTTCACGCCCAACGGGGGAACCTTCTCCGGCACCACGAGCGTAAGCCTGGCGACCACGACCCCGAATGCCGCGATCTACTACACCACGGATGGCACCACCCCGACGACCACCACAGGGACCAAGTACAACGGGGCGCTCAACTTGTCTTCCGGAGCCCTGGTCAAGGCGATCGCCGTGGCCCCTAACACCGCCCCCAGCCTGGTCTCGAGCGCCAATTTCGTAATCGGAACGGCAAGTGCCCCGGCATTCAATCCCATCGGCGGATCCTACACGGGAACGCAGAACGTGACGATCTCCAGCGCCACAACCAGCGCGAGCATCTACTACACCACCGATGGCATCACCACGCCAACCACGGGTTCCATCAGGTACAATGGGTCGATCCCCGTGACAGCGAATGAAACAATCAAGGCTATCGCCATCGCCACGGGAATGAGTAGCAGCACGGTGAGCACGGGCGCATACTTGATTACGGCCGTGGCCCCGACGTTCAGCCTGACTTCAGGGACCTACCAGGCTCCGCAGAATCTGACTCTGTCCTCCTCCACACCCGGTGCCATCATCTACTACACCACGGACGGGAGCATTCCGACAACGACATCGACCAAGTACAACGGAACCATCACCGGCTTGAATGCGGGTGGCACCTTCAAAGCAATCGCCGTGGCTCCCAACACAACCACAAGCTTGGTGTCCACCGCCTCCTACACCATAGGAACGGCGGGCACTCCAGCGTTCAGTCTCACACCCGGCCCCTACACGGGCACGCAGACCTTGACTCTGTCCAACTCGACGGCGGGTGACACAATCCATTACACCACGGATGGAACCACCCCGACCTCGGCTTCTCCCAGCGACCCCGGAGCCATCACCGTGGACAGCTCCCAGACCATCAATGCCATCGCCATGGCCGCGGGAATGGGCAACAGCTCGGTTTCGAGCGCAGCCTACACCATCATCGCAGT
>Ga0181534_10000158_pt1 | contig 48069 bp, 41 predicted proteins | sample PEATcosm2014_Bin_37_FD_119758 | JGI IMG/M metagenome (GOLD analysis project Ga0181534, IMG submission 119758) | Peatland microbial communities from MTU Mesocosm Facility, Houghton, MI, USA - PEATcosm2014_Bin17_10_metaG | ecosystem: Environmental > Terrestrial > Soil > Wetlands > Peat | place... | reverse complement strand
TTTAGAGATTCCGGCGCGGCCGATTGTCGACGAGGGGCTGGCGGAGGGGGTTTTGTTTAATGCAACCCACGATACCGTGGTGCGGTTTCTGCCTCCGTTTTTGTTGGAGGAAAAGCACGTGGATAAGGGGATGCGGGTGTTGAAGAAGTTGTTGAGGAAAAAGAGGAAGGCGGCGTGAGACGCAAGGCGGGATGGTAGAGATCCTTCGACTCCGTAACAGCTTCGCTATCGCGAAGCTGTTGCTACGCTCAGGATGACAGTGACGCTTAATGACATCGACGCTTGATGGCAGATGACAGATACGCTGAATGGCAGATGCGTTGAATCACAACATGGGGCGTGGTCGCGGAAAAAGTTGTCCGCAAGCCGGGAAGAAATGGAGTTGGGGAAGTGGCGGTGATGGCGGAGCGCGCGGTTTCTGTCGAGCCTTTTCCAGGATACAGCCCGGCGGTGGAAGAGTGCTGGATGGAGATGGATGGGGCGCGGATGAGGTATTTGCGGGCGGGGGTCGTGGAGAAGTCCCCAAGTCCCGCAAACCCGGCGAGAAGTGCGGCGCTCCCAGGGCCTTCTTCACGCCAGGAGTCTCCCTCAGAAAGAAATCCGCCATTGATTCTGCTGCATGGGCTGTTGGGGTATTCGTTTTCGTGGCGGTATACGATGCCCGCGCTGGCACCCTATGCGACGGTGTATGCGCCGGATATGATGGGGGCGGGATTGTCCGACCGGCCGCGGGGGATTGATCATTCCATGCGGGGGTGTGCGGCGCGCTTGCTGCGGTTTGTTGCCGGACTGGGGATTTCAAAATTCGACCTGCTGGGGACTTCGCACGGCGGGGCAGTGGCGATGATGGCCGCGGCGGAGTGTTTAAAGGCGGAGTCCAGGCTGCGGTTGCGGCGGCTGATTTTGGTGGCGCCGGTGAATCCGTATTCGGCGCATGGAAGGCGGCTGGCTCCGTTTGTGGGCAATCGGTTGGTTGCGGCGGTGTTCCGCCAGACCGTGCCGCGAATGCGGTTTATGTTTTCTTACTGGCATGCGCGCATGTATGGCGAACGCGGGCGAATTCCGCCGGGGACGCTGGAGGGTTATATGGCGCCTCTCGCCAAGGCGGGATTGTTCGACCATGCGTTGAGCATTGTGCGCACGTGGACCAGCGATCTGCGCGATCTGCAGGAAACCTTGCCGAAGCTGGCGAGTGTCCCAACTTTGTTGATGTGGGGCGGGGAGGACGTCGCGGTGTATGCATCGTCGGCCCCGCCGCTGGCGCGATGTTTTCCCCGGTCGGAGTTGATCGTTTATCCGGGGATTGGGCATTTGCCATATGAAGAATGTGCCGAGGAGTTTAATCGCGACTTGATTGAGTTCGTGACGCGGGACGACCCTGGCCGCGTACCTCAATCATGAATCATCACCTGCACGAACTGCTGCGGGCTACGCTGGTGGATTACGGCTATTGGGCGGTGGCTGCGCTGCTCTTGCTGGAGAGCGCGGGCCTGCCGCTGCCGGGGGAGACGATTTTGTTGCTCGCCAGCTTCCTGGCCTATTCCCAGCATGAGTTGCGCTTTTCCTGGATCATTGTGGTGGGGACGGTGGGGACGACCCTGGGCGGCGAGCTGGGTTTTGCGCTGGGCCGGCACGGCGGGCGGCCTTTGATCGAGCGCTACCGCAACGTATTCTCGATTCGCTCGGAGACGCTGGCGCGGGGGGAGGAGTTGTTTGCGCGCTACGGGGCGGCTACGGTTTTTCTGGCGCGATTTCTCTTCGGGATGCGGGTGCTGGCGTGTCTATTGGCGGGTACCCTGCACATGCCGTGGAAGAAGTTTACCCTGTTTAATTTTTTGGGAGCCGGGGTGTGGGTGACGGCGATCTGTGGGGCAGGGTATCTGTTTGGCGGACATTGGAACCGGCTGGGCCATGCGCTGAAGCGTTTTGATCTGGCGATCGCGATCCTGGTGCTGCTCGCGGGGCTGGGATGGTGGTGGCGAAACCGGGAGGCGCGAAGGACTTCGCGCCGCGCACCTTGGAAGTAACTCACCGGTGGGAAGGATTGCTACCGCCGGCGGCTATACTTGCGGGTGTCGCGGGCGCAGCAAAAAAGCTGGGCTCGTGAAGTTCATCTCTAATGGCGACGTCCGCGCCGAATTCGGACGAGGAGGAACACTGTGAAGAAAAACGGGTTCTTGATTCTCTCGATCGCAGCAACACTCTTGTTATGCCTTGCCTTCTCAGCGGCGGCGAATCCTAAAACGCCCTCCGCGACCATGGCGCCGGCCGCGCTTGCGGTCGCCGCTCCGATGCCGCCGCCACACCCTCGAGTTGAACATGCCCTCGAAGCGATGCGCAGCGCACGGGAGCACATGACTCATGCTGAAGGCGAATTTCACGGCCATCGCGACAAAGCCATCGAGCACTTGGACGCAGCGATTCACGAGGCGGAGACCTGCCTGCGGGAACCGTAGGCTGTATGCAACCGGGATCCGAGTCAACATAGCTTCGATATAACTTAGGCTCGATACAACTCAGGCTCGGCAAAAAAGCAGCGTCCTAAGTACGCTGCTTTTTTTTCAGGATGGTTGCGGCGGACCCGCAATCATGGACTGATGGTGTAGCCGATGGAGACACCGACGCGGAAGACGTTGGGGGTGCTGAACTCCTTGTTGTTTTGGATGTGATAGTAGTGGACTTCCGGGCGGACAGAGATGTTCGGCAGGCGGTGCCAAACATAGTAGCGGATGCCACCGCCGAGATCTTCCAGGAAGTGATTGCTGCTGGTGTAAAAGGTGCATCCGCTGGTGGGAATGCTGCAGGAAGTGACGTCGGGAAGGGTGAAGCGGTTGGTGGCGATGCCGACTCCGGCAAAGAGGTCGAGGCCGACTTTCTTTTTGAGTTTCGGCTGGAAGAGGCCGTTGAAGTCAGTAAAGAAGGGGCGGTAAGTTTCATTGGTATCGGGGTAATGAGCCAGCTTGTCACGCCAGGCGGTCTCTACGTTAAAGCCGAGGCGGTGCTTGAACCGGATGTAGTTGCCGCCCACGCTAACGAAGGTACCGCCACGTTCGGTCGGGGGACGAAATGCGACCGAGTCGTTGTTGGGGGAAGAAGCCATGAGAGTGCTGCCGCCGACCAGGATGTCGACCTGCTGGGCGCGGGCAGAGTTGGCGAGCAGAAGAAGCCCCCACACGGAGGTGAGCAGCGCGAATTTTCTCAATCCATCCCCTTGTCAGTTCGTTGGGCGGGTAGGAGCGCCCACTCCGTGGTGGCACACCGGTAAAGCCGCCGCGGACGAAGGCCGCGAAAAGATTTATCGGGGCTGATGAAATTTTCCAGCCCCGATCATAACAAAATTTGTGCGGCCCGCTGCGGAAAGGGAATGCCTAATCGTTGCCGATGGTATAGCCGAGCGATGCTCCGACGCGGATAACGTTCGGGGAGTAGAACTCGACATTGTTCTGGATGTGGTAATAGTGGACTTCCGGGCGGACAAACACATGGTGCCAGACGTAGTAACGGACGCCGCCGCCAAGGTCCTCCAGGAAGTGGTCACTGCTGGTGTAATTGATGCATCCGCTGAAATAACTACAGGAAACGATGGCCGGGACGTAGAAACGGGTGCTGGCAATGCCAATGCCGCCAAAGAGGTCGACGCCAACTTTCTTTCCCAGCTTGGGCTGAAACACCGCGTTAAAATCCGTCAGGATGGGACGATAAGCTTCGCCCAGGTAATCGGCGTAGTTGCCCTGGCTGGCGCGCCATGCGGTCTCAATGCCAAAGCCCAGGCGGCGCTTGAAGCCCACCACGTCACCCGTGACATTGAGGTAGGCGCCGCCCTTTTCCGCGGGTTGCTCGAAGATCTGCGAGCCGCTGGAAGGCGACGACGATAGCAACGTGCCGGCACCGAACATGATATCGCCCTGCTGGGCGGCGGCGAAGTGGCAGGAGAATAAAACGGCAAAAACTGAGGCTAGAATCGCTGACTTTCTCAAGAGAAACCTCCCATCATTTCGTTTTAAACGGGCTCTAAGTGATAGTAACTAGGATGCGCTTATGAAACCGTTCGGATGCAGCAAAGTTGCTTCCGACTCACGAAAATTCAACCAACCTACGGGCGCTCTGATAAAGCTATAACCAAAAATGAAACCCGGCGGACGGGGGAAGTTGCGCGCAATACGTGATTTTTGTCGAATGGAGAGCTGGGTGAAGGCCGGAGAGCGGACAACTGCCAGAGGCCAGTTGTCCGGCCGCCGGGCCACATTTGGAACGCCGGTCAACACCCCCCGCGTTGGCCATAACTCGCTTGCTATTTCAACTTTCCTCCCCCTCCCGGAGCACGGACGTGATCGAGGGCAATTGGTCCCCCGCCCAAAAAGGTGAGGGCGAAGGCCAGAGCGGCGAGAGCCAGGGGAAATTCGTATCCGTGGTCGCCCATCAACCCATTGTGCCAGTGTACTTTGGCGATGGCGACGGACATATCGATGCAGATGGCAAAAGCCGCCACCGAAGTGAACAGGCCAACCAGCAGGATCAGGCCACCGAAGAACTCGGTGAAGGCGGACACGTAACCGGTCCAGGCCGGAAGTCCAAGGCTGGCGACAAACTGAGCGTGGTGGCGGAGTCCGCCGAAAACCTTATGATAGCCGTGACCCACCATGACTGCGCCCAGGACCAGGCGCATGACCAGCAAGGCCAGGGGTTGCAGACGATTCAGATAGCGCACGCGTTCCTCCGGAAGACAAGACAGATTACAGCAGCGGCAGGCCTTAAGGAAGCTCGGGAGTGATTGCGCGGTGGGCAAAGTTCTGTTAACGTTTTTTCGCCCTCACCGAATGGTCGTTGGACTCTTCCAGGCGCGGTGTCTGGGCGGTGGATGATTTTCTTCTGGGCCTCGGTAGAGCCGTAGACAGACAGGACAGAAAACGTCTGCGGGGCTTTGATCGACAGTATTTTCATCGACAGTACTTTGACCGGCGGTAGAGCCCAAATCGACGAGCATGGGGCGGGTAGAAAGATATTGCACGCGGCCTGCGGAACTAAGAGCAATTTCAAGGGTTTGGAGAGTTAGGAGGCAGTCAAAATGATTCGCACTTCAGGGATTGGTGCTTCGATCAGAAATTCGATCAGGAAAAAGATGACGCGGAAGCCGCTTTTTCTTCTGCTGGCGATGACCGTTCCGGTTCTGGCCTGGGGCCAGCATAAAACCAGTGAGCCCGCGCATGCCGCTGCGCCTTCGCGTCCGGCGGAGACGCACAGTGCCGCGCCTTCGCGCCCGGCGCAGACCCATGCTTCAACTCCGTCCCATACTACGACCGGACGTACGGCTACCACCAGCCGTACCCCAGCCAGCAGCCACACCCCGACCAGCGCACGGCCGAGCACCATGGGACGTCCGGCCACGACAAGCCGGCCGAGTACGGGTAACCGCGCGGGCACGGCGGCGGGCCATTCGGCAGCGCCCAATCGCGCGGGAGCGAATACCAGCCGCCCGGCGGCGCCAGCGCGTGCGGGAGCAGCCGCGACGCGCGGCAATGTGGGTAGCCACACTCCTCCGGGTCGTACGGTCTCATTGAAGGGGGGCGGCACAGCGAGCATCCGACCCAACGGGCAGATTCGCTCGATCGACCGCAACGGCATGCACATTCAGACCGGCCTGCATGGCAACCGCACGGTGGTAAGCGAGCACAACGGGGCGCGCATTGTGACCACGGGAGCGCACGGCGGATATGTGCAGCGGGCCTACGTGACGCGCGGCGGCGTGTCGTTTTACTCGCGCACCTATGTGTCCGGTGGCTTTGTCCACGTCGGCGTCTACCGCGGTTATTACTGGGGCGGACACCCGTACTATGGCTGGGCTCCGGGCTTTTATTTCCACCCTGGATTTTATGGCTGGGGCTTCCACCCCTGGGGAGCGCCGGTGTACTGGGGCGTAGGATTATGGGGTTGGGGCGGAGCGCCGTGGTGGGGCTTCTATGGAGGCTGGTGGAATCCTTATCCCTACTATGCGTCGCCGGCTTTCTGGCTGACGGATTACCTGGTGGCTTCCAGCTTGCAGGCGGCTTATGCGGCGCGGTCCGAGGAGAATGCGGACGCGATGGCGGCAGACGCGCAGGCTAGCGCCAGCGGAGGTGGGGGTGGAGATGGCGGAGGCGATGCCGCCCCGGCAGCGTCGAGCGGGGTATCGTTAACCCCGGAAGTGAAGCAGGCCATCGAGGAAGAGGTGAAGGCGCAGTTGGCGGCGCAACAGGCTCAGGCGCAAACCGGGGCTTCCAATAGTTCGGCGCCCGCCAGTGCAGGGTCAGCGCCGGCGCCAGCCAATGCCAGCGCCCAGGCGCCGCCTCCCGCATTGGATCCAGCCCAGCGTACCTTTCTGGTGGATTCCGACGTGACCGTGGTGGCCAATGGTCAGGAGTGCGCCTTGACCGCGGGTGACGTGGTCACGCGCCTGACGGACACTCCGGATGCGGATAACACGGTGAATGCCAGCGTCTCGGCGACCAAGAAGGGCGACTGCCCCTCAGGTCAAACCGTGGCCATTAAAGTGGACGATCTTCAGGAGATGTATAACCACTTCGCGGAGAATCTCCAGAATGGCATGACCGAGTTGTCCAAGAAGCAGGGTACGAACGGAATGCCCGCGGCGCCGGATACCGGCACCACGGCTTCAGCCGTACCCCCTCCGCCTCCGGACCCGAATGCGGCGAAAACTCTGCAAGAACAGCAGCAACAGGCCAACCAGACTGAAGCTCAGGTCAAGCAGGAAGCGGCATCGACCGGCGGTACGAACTGACACCAGCTACCCGGATGGGAGCGTGAAACGCGCTCCCATCCGATCTTGACTTCCGCAGTCTAACTTCCAGGGGGATGGGAGGATTCGATGACCTTGCCCAGGTTTTGCAGACGGATCGAAGGCGCGGTATTTCTCGGTGCCATAACCTTGACTGCGTCACTCCTTAACGCGCAGGCGCCCACGCTGCAGGAACAACTCGCCGCGCAATACAAGCTGGTCAAGATGGGATCGGACACCAGCGGATATTCCGTGGTGGAGGAAGGGACCTTGCTGGTGATTCAGAAGGGCGGTCTGCTGGGTGTACCTTACTCCGACAACAGCGTGCAATCCAACAAGTACGAGAATGGGACGGTGAAGCCTCCCAATGCCCTGATTTCCAAGGGCATTGGCTTCGGGATGAAGAAGTTTGGCAAGGAGCAGACGACCAAGCTCTTCGCGAAAAACGACAAGGTCTATCCCACTAAAATTGACGTGAACGTCGAGAAAGACACGGTGACGCTGGGAATTGTCTCCTGCGACACCTGCAACAAAATCGATCCTCCAACCTACAACAAAGCGAATGTGGTATTCCAGTTCGCCAAGGGAGCGCTGGCCAAGGCGAGCGCGGGGGAAGTGGAAGATACCATCGGCCAACTTCTCTCCGTCAGCAGCGACGATCAACAGCAAGCGAAAGGCGATCAAACCGGCGGTGGGGATCAAGCGGCGCAGCCAGGGAATCAGCCGCAGCAGGCGGCGGCCGATCCGCCCGCGGCCGAACCCGCGAGCATTGAACTGGGCATGACCCCGGCGCAGGTGGAAGCAGCCTTGGGTAAGCCGGATAAGAAAGTAACCCTGGGGGCGAAACAAATCTACATCTACAAGGACATGAAGGTGACGTTCAAAGACGGCAAAGTGGCTGACGTACAGTAGATTTGCAATCGACGCACAATAAAGGACGCGCAGTAAATCACGAAATCGGGGCTGATAGTCGCACCAGGGACGATTTCTTCCTACCCAACAGAGTCGCGGCGGCCGCTCCATAAAGAACGATCGCCAGGATACCGAGAACGACGGTCCCTCCGACCATCACCAGATTCTCCAGACCTCCGCCCACGACCGCTCCCAGCAGATTCGTCCCCATAGCCTCGGCGGGATCGGCGGCGTGCTGAAAGCTTCGCGAGAAAATCATCCCGGAGAAAAAAACCGGCAACGCGATGACCGCTCCAGCCGACACGATCTTCCACAGCAGCGGCAGGCCTTCAAGGCGTGGGTAAGGGAAGAATCCGGCCAGCAGCAAAGTCAGGAACAGGAAGGGATAGGCGACGCGGTAGGAGACGGAATGGAACATCACCGCCAGGTTCGCCGCCATCGCCATCACCAGAAATGCCGAAATGACGACGGTGTTGGTGATCCAGGTCGCTCCCAAGAGCAATGAGAGTTCGGTGACGCCTTTGGTCTCCAGCAAAAGGAAGCCGGCGCCCAGAAAAAACATTTGCAGGTTCTGGGAATCGGTGAAGTTTCGCAGGGTCAGGGTGCGCCGGCACAAAACCGCCGCGAGGACAGTGAACGCCAGGAGAACTAGTAAGATGGCCACCGGTATTCTTCGATTCACCAGAAAAAGAAACGGCCAGTGATCGGTCGCGAACACCACCGGCGCAGGGTCGGAGCGCAGTTGGCTCCCAATCTCGGGAAATTCCGTCGACGGCGTGAGCCTCGATAGATCGCCTTCGACAAACACGACGCCGCCACCATCATAATTTGTCGCATAGGCGAGGGGATTGGCCCTGAAGACTTCCCCCAGCATGCGGTAGAGGCGCGTGGTAACGAAGGAGCTTCCCGCGGCAAATGCCAGCACCATGGTGCCCGCAGGCCGTAAGAGGCGCCTGGCTTCCTGCAGGCTCTGGAGCGTGTAGATATTGTTTTCCAGGCGGACCGAGGAATAGGCGCTCAGCATGGTGTGCGAGTCCAGGTAGCCGAAGACGATAAGGTCGTAGGAGCTTTTTGTTTTCTTGAAAAAAGCCCGTGCGTCGTCGTTGTACACCATGACCCGGGCCGAGGCATAAGGCTGTTCGGGGTGAATGCGGCGCCCGAGGCGAATAATGACAGGATCGATCTCCACCGCATCCACGTGCCGGGCGCCGTGGCGTAAAGCTGCGGCGACATCGTTGCCGGTCCCGGCGCCCACGATCAGAACACTATCGGGCGCGTGGGCGAGCAGGCGGTAGGGAAGCTCGTAGTGGGGAAATGCCATCTGGTTTGGCTGGACGTTGGGATTCGCCAGCAGGAACTGCGGCGACAAATCGATGGCCCGCTGAAAGTAATCATTATCCACGCTCAGCTGGTAACCTGCGGGCTTCGACCAACCGGGCGGGGTAGCGTACTGTGCCAGCGCAATTCGATAGTAGGGAGACCACATGGCCCTGGGTTGCGATACCGCCACCGCTGCGACCACCAGGGCAAACATTGCCAGCGAACGATAACTGTTGAGAAAGAATGGAAGCAACAGAAAAAAACCGACCAGAAGCCAGACCCAGGGCGGCATATGAAGAAGCGCCAGACCAGTGAAAAGCGCGATGCCCGCCAGGCTGCCGGCCAGGTTCACTGCGTAAGCCTGAAGTTGTGGCAGTTGCGCCAGGGAGTCTCCGACCAGGCCTCCGAGCACGACAAAGAAGCCGATGACTAGAGCAAGAAAGTAAAGCACCACGAATAAATATGCCAAGGTGAGGGCAGACACCGGAAGATGGGAAAAGCTGAATTCAAAATAGTCCTGCGTCGGCATGGGAACGTGGGTGATATGCAGGAACTGGGCATTGGCGATCAACACAAACAATAATGCCGCCAGAATAGGGAAGGTTCGCATTAGCCGGGCGGTGGGACGGCCCAGAATCATGCCGAGACCGATGCCAAAGAAGCTGGCGATCAGCGGCATGTTTTTCAGGTAGGCGAAGACTCGAATCTCCGAGGCAAGATAGCGGATGATCACGAACTCGAAGAAGAGCGCGGCAGTGCTGGCGACGAACAAAAGCGCGGCTGAAAATTTGGTTGATCTGGACGTTTCGGCCACGCGAATTCGTTCCACCTTCACTCGGGACATTCTTGTTCCTACCACATGTTTCTGCGCACAACCTGGTGCGCCCCTTTGCCGTTTGGGTGGGTTGCCAAAGCGCGTATTCTACACCTGTTGTCCCAGACTCCCTATGGGGCGTGGGCGGGAACATAAGATGGTTTAAAACCAACAAGTTGAGCCGACGATCTAGTACTTCGGTACCGTCTGTAGTACTTCGGTTATTGGTTTGGAGGACAGCTTCCAAGATCAGCGCGAGCAACCCTAGTAATAGGCACCAGCCCAGCCAAGTACCCAACATATAGACTTTCCTTCGAAAACCGTTTCTCTCCCCTCCCACGAAAGCAGCAAAAAACCCCATAAAAACAGGAAACTCGCGTGGAGCCGGGGTTTTTTCGGGCTGATATATGCTCTGGACACCGAAAGCCCTCGGATCGAAGCGAAGGGCGGGGATATCCCAGGGAAAGGATGTGAAGTGCAGAGGCACTCCTCGGGATGGAGCAAGGAACACGGTAAGACTGATATGGCCGACTCGCGGGAAGTGATGAACATACGCCAGGCTTCGCAGTACCTGGGAGTCAGCCCGGACACGCTCTATAAATACGTCGGGGAACAGAGCATTCCGGCGTTTAAGCTGGGCAACCGCTGGCGTTTTAAGAAGTCGAAGCTCGACCAGTGGATGGAAGAAAAGTCCAGCCAAATGGAGTTGGGAACAAAAGGGAAGAGCAAGGCGGCGAGCAAAGCAGCCGGATCGCAGTAACCACAACCACAGCTACGAAAGGCGCGCACATGTTTGGAATGGGATCAAAGACGATTGTGGGTCTGGATGTGGGTTCTTCCAGCATCAAGGCGGTGGAGCTGAAGAAGAAGGGCAGCCAGATTGAAGTGGCTCACCTGGGACTGGAAGCCCTGGCCTCGGATATCGTGGTGGACTCCATGATCGTGGATTCGGGAACGGTGTCGAGCGCGATTGCCAAGCTGTTTGCCGATTGCCTGATCAAGACCAAATCGGTGGCGACCGCGGTGAGCGGACACTCGGTGATTGTCAAGAAGATCTCGTTGCCTTCGATGAGCGACCAGGAATTGGCCGAGACCATCGAGAAGGAAGCGGCGCAGCACATACCTTTCGACCTGGCGGACGTGAGTCTCGACTATCAGATTTTGTCGGAGGAGGCGGGCAGTCCCAATATGGACGTCCTGCTGGTGGCGGTGAAGAAGGACAAGATTTTGAACTACACCAACGTACTCTCGATGGCGGGACGGACTCCGGCTATTGTGGATATCGATGCCCTGGCCCTGCAGAACTGCTATGAGTACAACTACCAGCCAGCCCCCGGCCAGGTGGTGGCGCTGTTGAATCTGGGCGCCAGCGTGATGAATATCAACATCGTGAAGGGCACCACGCCGTTGTTCCCGCGCGACGTCAGCGTGGGCGGACATCAGTACACCGACTCGCTGCAGAAAGAGCTCGATCTCAATTTCGAAGACGCCGAGAGACTCAAGCTGGGCGAGAAAGTCGGCACGGTCAGCGAGGATGCGAAGACTCCGGTGCTGCAGCAAGTGACCGAGATCATCGTATTGGAAATTCAGAAGACCTTCGACTTCTTCCGGGCCAGCGCCGCGGGCGAGCACATCGAAAAAATCTATCTGGCGGGCGGGTCGGCGAAGGTGCCGGGGCTGATGGAAGCCTTGCGGCAGGAATTTTCCATGCCCGTGGAATTGCTCAATCCATTCCAGCGGGTGATCGCTCCGGTGGACGGTCCGGGGGCGATGCTGGTGGAGCAGAATCCGGGCCAACTGGCAGTGGCGGTCGGGTTGGCTTTGAGGAGCTTTGAATCTCTATGATCAAAATTAATCTGCTGGAATCCTCGAAACAGAAGAACAAACGTGGCGGCAGCGGACCGGCGCTGCCCGCGATGGAGATGGGCAGTCTGGGTTCGCCCACACTCAAGTTGCTGGTGGTGCTGGTGATGGCGAGCCTGCTGAATTTTGGCTACTGGTACCGGCTGGATCGTCAAGCCAGGACGATCGCCACCCAGATGCAGGCGGCCCAGCAGAAGAATCGGGAACTGAGCGATGTAAAGGCGAAGTTCCTGGAACGCCAAACCCAAGCCAACAATTACAAGCGGCGGGTGGATGTGATCGATGCCCTGCGCGCGGGCCAGGCCGGCCCGGTCAACCTGCTCGCCATGCTGGGTCAAACCGTAAACGATACCGAAGCGGTATGGCTGAGGAGCATGGATGACACCGGCGCCAGCGTGAGCCTCGAAGGCACGGCTCTGAGCACGGATGCCGTGGCCAATTTGATGGCGAATCTCCAGAAGACTGGATTCTTCAGGACTGTGGAGATTAAGGAAACCTTTCAGGACGATTCAGTCAAGGATATGCAGGCGTTTCAGTTTACGCTGACCTGCGAGAAGGGAAAGTCGTAGAGGCGCACCTATGGCGATGAATTTTGGGGAACTATCGGGAGTGAAGCAGTGGGCCGCGGTGGTCGCGGGCGGCGCGATTGTCACGGCGGCGCTCTACTTTACGGTCTTCAAGAGCCAGAGCGACCGGAACGCGGCCGCGGAGCACGCTTTGCAGGACAAGGTTCGGGAAAACAACGAACTGGAATCCTACCGGCCCAAACTGAAGGATATGGAACGGCAGTTAGCCAACCTGAAGCAGCAACTGGAAATTGAACGGCGCATCGTGCCCGATGAGAAGTCAGTGGATACGTTCATCGAGACCATGGATGCCGAGGCAGTGAAGGCCGGCGTGGAGCTGCGGCGCTATTCGGCCAAGCCGGGGGCGGCCAAGGAGTATTACACCGAGGTTCCCTTCGATCTGGAGCTGGATGGACCCTACTACTCGATGCTGAATTTCTTCGACCGCGTGGGCAAGCTGGAGCGCATCGTCAATGTCAGCGGCCTGTTGGTCGCCAGCACCAAGAACCCCACCGCGGCCAAGGCCAAGCATACCTACCAGTATGCGCCCGACGAGAGCGTCGTCGCGACCTTCACGGCGACAACCTTCTTCAGTCACGACCTGGAGCCGGCCGGGGCCGCCCCAGGGGCGAGGCCGGGAATGGCCGCCGCTGGAGCAAAATAGGAATCGCTATGAAGCTAATGAAAAGCATTCTGGCAGTGGGCATGATGACGGGCGGAGTGTGGGCGCAGAATCCGAACATCATCAATAACGTGCAAAACACCATGCAAACGGTGCAGCAGCAAAAAACCACCGACTCGAATGCCGCCCTCGGGATCAAACCTGCCGCTTCAGCCGCAGGTGCCTCGGCCCGTCCCGCGGCGGCGCAGCCGGCCCCGGTGTCTGGGGGCGCGACCGCGGCCACGCCGGCAATGGCCAAGCCTCATGCCGCCCCCACGGCGAAGCGGAATCGGCCAGCCCGTCCCGTGATTGCGGCGAAAAAAGATGCTCCGCCGAAAGCTCCGGCTCCGGTCAAAGCCGACGCCTCCAAGAATGCGGAAGCGACCAAGCCAGGGGAGAAGAAATGGTCGATGAGCGGGAAGCGAGACCCTTTCTTCAGCCCGGTGGTGCAACAGAGTTCCGGCTCGGGATGTTCCACGGGCAAAAAATGCCTGGAGATCGGGCAGATTAACGTGCGGGGCGTAGTCAAGTCGGAAGCCGGATTCATCGCGGTGGTCACCAACAGCCTGAACAAGGCCTACTTCCTGCGGGAGAACGATCCGGTGTTCAACGGGTTCGTGGTTCGAATCACGGGCGACGCGGTGGTGTTCCAGGAGACGGTGCAGGACAAGCTGGGCAAGCCGGAGACGCACGAGGTAGTCAAGCGGATCTTGACCCCGGCGGTTTAATCGGAGTCCGGCGGTTGGAGTGCGAGCACGGACGCGGCGCTAACCCGCTGCGATCAAAAAAAGTTTGGCGGGCGAAACCCGCGAGTTGGGGAGAGGTGAAATGCGAAAGCAACTGCTGAGTATATTCCTACTGCTGCCGCTGGGGCTGCCGGCTTCAGCCGCAGAGACAAGGTCGCAGTCGGCGACGGAGCGCAACGAACTGCAACGGGTGAATGTGGTCCGCGGCTCGGATGCGGATGAAGTCCGCATCGAGCTCAGCGCGCGGGGCATGGTCACGCCCAGGTTGAGCACGGCGGATTCGCCATCCCGTCTGATTGTCGATTTGCCGGGAACCACCATGGCGACCGGGCAGAGCCGGATCAACGTAGGCGCTTCCGGGGTCAAGGGCGTGCGCATCGCCATGGATGACCAGCACCCGCCAACCACCCGCGTGGTGGTCGATCTGGAGCATTCCTGCCGCTACGAAATCAGCCCGCTGGCAGGTGGCAAGCTGGTCTTGACCCTGCATACCCAGCCGATAGCGGCGGCCGCGAACCCGGCCTCCTCGCCGTTCGCGCCTCCAACCCCGGCCACCCAATCCTCGGCAGCCCAGCCCTCCGTTACCTCGTCCGCGGCAACACCCTCCGCGCATGAAGCGGAGAACCTCAAGCCTGCCACGGCTGCCGACGCAAGCGCTTCGAAGCCGGATGATTCTTCGCCGGTGGTTGCGTCGAAGCCCGCTGGTTCCAATGGCACCCCCGCAGCTTCTACCGACTATGTCTTTGTCGAACCCAGCTATGCAGCCAAGGCTGATTCGACCACCGCCCAGTTCGAGCCGGCAGTGCGCTCGCAGGAAGCGGCGGCGAGATTTGCCGATAAAACCGCCCCCGAGCTTTTGCCCGTAAGCATGAACGCGGCGCAGGCCTCGCCCAGCGCCTCTTCCAGCACGGGCATCACTCCCGCGGTAAATCTGGCTGCGGAGCAGAGAGCGCAAGCCGGACAGCCGGCCGCCTCGGTCGGCCCGAAGTATACCGGTGAGCCGATTTCCGTCAACCTGAAGGATGTGGATCTCAAGGATTTCTTCCGCCTCATTCACGAAATCAGCGGTTTGAACGTGGTGCTCGATCCCAATGTTCACGGCACTCTGACCATTGTGCTGGACGATGTGCCCTGGGATCAGGCCCTGGACATTGTGCTGAAGAACAATGACCTGGCGCGTGAACTGGAGGGCAACGTTCTGCGCATTGCTACCGTGGACACTCTGAAGAAGGAAGCCGACGGCCGGCGCGCCCAGGTGGAGGCCGAAGCCCTGGCGGTGGAGAAAGTTTCGGTCACCCGCTTCCTGAGCTACGCCCATGCCAAGGATGTGATGATCACGGTCAAGAAATTCCTCTCGCAGCGCGGCGACGTAGTGGCCGACGAGCGCACTAATGCGGTGATCGTCAGCGACATCCCGAAGGTGATTCCCATCATCGACCGCTTGTTGACCCAACTGGACCGCAAGACCCAGGAAGTGGAGATTGAGGCCCGAGTGGTGGCCGCTACGCGGCAGTTCGCGCGCGACATCGGAACCCAGTTTGGCTTGGGATGGGGCAACGGCCACAGCGCCGTGGGCGGAGCTTCCGCCGTCGGAACCTCGCCGACGACGGTCAGTTCGTTGACCCCCGGCTACATCACCGTTCCGGGCGCCGGTTCCTCCACCGGATCGACAATTCCCCTGTTTTCCAACCTGGGCTCAACTTCGCCCAGCAGCGGTTTAACCTTCTTGAATGCAAGCAACTCGGTGCGCATCGATGCCGTGCTGACCATGGCCGAATCGCGAGGGCTGCTGAAGGTTCTCTCACGACCGCGAGTGGTTACCCAGAACAATATCCAGGCCCTGGTGAAACAGGGTGTGCGCGTTCCGATCGTGACCCAGGCCCAGTTGGGCGGTCCGCCGACCGTGACCTACGTGGACGCCTTCCTGCGCCTCACCGTAACGCCCCAGATCACTTCGGAAAATACCATCTTCCTGAATGTCGACGTCGAGAACACCACCCCTAACTTCGGGCAGGAAGTGCAGGGTAACCCCGAACTAATCACCCAGCAGGCGACTACGCAGGTGTTGGTCACCGATGGCGGCACGGTGGTGATCGGCGGCGTCATCCAGACGCAGAACTCGATCAACATCGCGCAGGTTCCGCTGCTGGGCAACATTCCCTACCTGGGCAACCTCTTCAAGCACACTCAGGTGAACACCTCCAACCAGGAATTGATTTTCTTCATCACGCCGCGAATCATTCAGACGTAGAAGAGGCCGGACGTAAACCGCGTCCGACCGAGCAGCGCAGATTGAAGATTGAAAGCCGCCGGCCTGAAGAACCTGTCAGGACGGCGGTTTGCCTCTCCGGGCATTGCTTCTTTCTGGTCCACCGGTTCCTGCTTGCACGGTCGGGCCGCAACAGGCACTTCCGGGCCATTTTGGAATGCCCATCTCGATGGCATAGTGTTCACGCCCCCTTCTTAGATTCATCCCCGTGCTTGATCCCCTTGCTTGATCGTGTCGATGTATCGCGTTGAAGACCCTTGATTTTGCCTTCCTCCCCACGTCAACGCGGTTTCCAACGAGATTTTCGATTGCGAATGGCCTTTTCCGGCCAGGCCGGTCAAAACAGTCAAATCAAGGTGGGCTGCACGGGGGCGTAAACCAGGAAGTGGGCGGAATTCGAATGCCAGGAAGCGTCAATCAAACCGAGGAGAACGAAAGCATGAACCGAGTTGTGGCAGCAACGATTTTACTGGTCGGATTAGTGATGGTTGCGGGAGTGGCGCCTGCATCTGCCGCCACCTCCGTGGCGAGCCTCAACGGCACTTACAACTTTCAAGTCAGCGGTGTTACCAATCAGTACGGCTACTACACCTGCTCGGCTTCCAGTTGCACCTGGGTGCAAGTTTCCACTTGTCCGAAAGGGGTGAATTGCGAAAACCAGACGTTCGCCAAGGCGACCGTTGGAACCCTTTCCTTCAATGGCAAAGGTGTCGCGACCTTCACGTCCATCTCCCAGTACAACAACGGCGGCGGCGGCCCGGTGGTGGGCACCACCTGTACGTATACGGTTTCCGGATACGCGGCCAGCCTGACTAAGTGCTCCACCAAGGGTGTCGCATTGCAGATGGGAACGGTTACGCTTACGCTGGGGGCGTTCAATGCCTCGAATGTTTCCACAACTCTGTTTATCCTTACGCCCGACGGCGGCAACAGCGTAAGCACCGGCACCGCCACCTTGCAGTAAGTTTTTATTTCCAGACGCGGTAAAGGGCATCCGCAATGAGCGGATGCCCTTTGTTCTTTGGTGTCTTTCGCCGCCTGGATCGTCAGTTCGTAATTTCCGCGGGACCGAGAGCTGCGAACCGGATTCCTTGCCTGCTACACTCACCGCCATGGATATGGATTTCCCCACTCGCCAGATGATTTTGCGGGGGCAACTTGCCGCCGCACGGCTGGATGCCCTGCTCATCAGCCACCTCCCCAACATCCGGTATCTTTGCGGCTTCACCGGCAGTGCGGGCTGCTTGCTGGTGGCGGAGAAGAGCAGCGTTTTCTTCACCGATGTCCGCTATGACACCCAGGCCCGCACCGAGGTGAAAGGCGCGAAAGTCATCATCGCCCGCAAATCTGTGATGCAGGCGCTGGCGGATTGGATTGCCATCCGCAGCAGGAAGAATCGATGGTCATTCGGAATTGAAGCCGAATACCTGACCGTGGCCGAAAGAAAACGGCTGGCCGACCTTCTGCCCGACGGCCTGCGCTTGAAAAACGCGCCCCCCCTGGTGGAGAGGGCGCGCATGGTGAAAGATACCGGGGAGTTGATAAAAATTCGTGCCGCGGTGAATCTGGGCGCGACTCTTTTTGACCGAGCCCTCGCCGTCCTGCGGCCCGGGATCAAGGAATCCGCATTGGCTGCGGAGATGGAATTCGCCGCCCGCCTGGCGGGCGCTGAGGGAATGTCGTTCCCTACAATCATCGCTTCGGGGGCGCGATCCGCCTTGCCGCACGGGCGCGCCACCGACCAGGCCATCGCTTCCCGCGGATTCGTGGTGTGCGACTTCGGTGTTATACTCGGTGGTTATTGTTCGGACCAGACACGCACCGTCTGGGTGGGCAAAGTGCCGGAAGATGCGCGTCACGCTTACGATTCGGTGAAGGAAGCCCAGCAGGCGGCAATTTCTGCGGTGGGCCCCGGGATTCGCGCCGGGGAGGTGGACGAAGCGGCGCGCAAAGTGCTCCGAAAGGCTGGACTGGGGCGATTTTTTACCCATTCGACCGGCCACGGTGTGGGTCTGGAGATTCATGAAGCTCCCAGGGTCGGTGCCGGACAGGAAGAAATCCTCCGCCCGGGGATGGTGATTACGATCGAGCCTGGGGTATACTTCCCCGGCAAGTGGGGCATCAGGATTGAAGACATGGTGGCGGTCAGCCGGAACGGTTGCGAAGTGCTGACCCCCACCAGTAAGAACCTCCTGGCGGTGTAGGCTTAAGGCCGGTTGAAATAAGGCAGGTCCGGCGAACGGCCAGGCGGTCCTACCCTCTTAGACGAATGAATCAAAAAGAGCTGAAGGAACTCATCGAGTTCTTAATCGAGAAAGACATCGCCGAGTTTGAACTGGAGCGTGGCGATGTCAAGGTGAAGGTCAAGCGTGGCGTCCCGGCCACCGTGATCCATGCGCACCCGGAGTTGCCCTATCCCGCATACACCAACGCGGCCCCCGCCGAGCCGAGAATGCCATTCGTGCAGACCCAGCCCGTCGCCGCCCCACCAAGCGAGCCCGCGCCCGAGGAAAATCTTCATCTCGTGAAATCCCCCATCGTGGGTACATTCTATGAAGCTCCCTCGCCCGGCGCGCCGCCCTTCGTTAAGGTTGGGGACACGGTGGAGGTAGGTCAGATTCTGTGCATTGTGGAAGCCATGAAGCTGCTCAACGAGATCGAATCGGACGCCGCCGGAGAGATCGTGAAAAAAATGGGAAGCAATGGCCAGCCCATCGAATACGGACAGGAATTGTTTGCCATCAGGCCCAAGAAGTGATGCAGAAGAATGGCTGCAGCTATGATTGCAGCGTCGTAGGCGCGTACTTCCAAGTGGAATCGCCTCCAGAGCATTACTGCCAGCGAGAAACCTGAGGTTGTGCCGGCCTTTGATACCGGAAAGCTAATCGATGTTCAAGAAAATTCTGATTGCAAATCGCGGCGAGATTGCGCTGCGCGTCATTTGCGCTTGCAAGGAGCTGGGCATCCGCACGGTGGCCATCTATAGCGAGGCGGACCGCCATTCTCTCCCGGTGCGTTTCGCCGACGAAGCCATTTGCATCGGCCCTCCCCAGTTGGCGCTGAGCTATCTCAACATACCCGCCGTCATCAGCGCGGCGGAGATCGCCAATGTCGATGCGGTGCATCCCGGCTACGGCTTGCTGGCGGAGAATGCCAACTTCGCCGAGGTGTGCGAAACCAGCGGGATCAAATTCATCGGCCCCCGCCCCGAGGTCACCCGGCTCATGGGGGAGAAAGAAAAGGCGCGCTCCGCCATGAAGCGCGCAGGCGTGCCCATTCTGCCGGGTTCGGACGGAATCATCGCGTCCGATGGTGAGGCCATCGAGTGGGCGCAACAAGTCGGCTTTCCGGTGATTCTGAAAGCTTCGGCGGGCGGTGGCGGTCGCGGCATGCGCATCGTGCGCACGGCGGCCGAATTGCCCGGGCTGTTTCGAGCGGCGCAATCGGAGGCCGCCGGCGCCTTCGGCAATGGCGACCTCTACATGGAAAAATATGTCGAGCATCCCCGCCACATCGAGTTTCAGGTGCTGGCGGATGAGCACGGCAACGTAGTCAGTCTGGGGGAGCGGGAATGTTCCATCCAGCGGCGGCATCAAAAGTTGCTGGAAGAATCGCCCTCCACTCAAGTCACTAAGGAATTGCGGGAGCAGACGGGCGCGGTGTTATGCAAGTCGCTGGCGGAAATCGGTTATACCAATGCCGGGACCATAGAATTTTTAATGGACCAGGACCGGAAACTGCACTTCATCGAGATGAATACCCGAATCCAGGTGGAACATCCGGTGACGGAGATGGTGACCGATGTGGACCTGGTCAAGAGTCAAATCATGATCGCAGCCGGGGCGCGCATGGACGAAGTACTGCTCGGCCCGATCGTTCATCGCGGGCACTCCATCGAGTGCCGTATCAACGCGGAACATCCCGAAAAGTTTACTCCGTCGGCGGGGAAGATCACGGCTTTCAACCCACCCGGAGGAACCGGCGTGCGCATCGACACCGCCGCCTATTCCGAAGGCGTGATCCCGCCCTACTATGACTCGCTGATTGCCAAGCTGATCGTGCGCGGCAAAGACCGCAACGAGGCGATTTCGCGCATGACCCGCGCTCTCGATATGTTTATCGTCGAGGGCGTGTATACCACGATTCCCCTGCATCGCAAGATTTTGGCGGATGCGGATTTTCGCGCTGGAAAATTCGATACCGGATTCATCGAGAGATTCCTGACCTCGAATAAGAAAGATTCGGCGGCGTGATCGTCGTTCCGCGGCTCTACGCCATCGTGGACGCCGCGCATTTTGCGAGCACGGAATCGCTGCTGCACTATGCCGGGCAACTCTTGGCCGGCGGGTGCACGCTGCTGCAATACCGCAACAAGAACGGGAACCCGCGCGCGATGCTGGAGCAGGCGCGGGAGTTGCGCAGGGCGTGTCCGACAGAGCCTGCCCGGAACTTCACCAGGGAAGTCTCCGATCCACAGGTGCGGCTCATCATGAATGACCGCTCGGATCTCTGCCTGGCGGCCGAGTTCGATGGCGTGCATGTCGGCCAAGAAGATCTTTGGCCGGAGTCCGTCCGGCGCATCCTCGGGCCCGAGCGCTGGCTGGGAGTTTCAACCCATAACCCCGAACAGTTGCGCGAGGCCGATCTGACTTCGGCGAATTATCTTGCCATCGGTCCGGTGTTCTCCACGTCCAGCAAGACAAACCCGGATCCCGTTGTCGGCCTCGAGGGCGTGCGCCGGGCTCGGCAGTTGACGCGAAAGCCTCTGGTAGCGATTGGCGGCATCACGCGCGCGAATGCGGCTTCCGTAATCGAGGCGGGAGCCGATTCCGTATGCGTGATATCGGATCTTTTGCTGGACCCGCGGAAATCAGCAGAGGAATTTTTTCGCGTCTTGAGGTAAAGTCATGGGACCGTTGATAAGGCAAATTTGTCGCTAGTCGCTGGTCGTTAGTCGTTACGACCGTTGCTCTATTTCCCAAGGGGTTCAGCCAACGACGAACGACCAACGGCCAACGACGATTTACCAACCGGAGGAGCCCTGAGCACACCGACAACCCCCATCGCTCGTTCCGACTGGGACATCCATAGCCATCAGGATAAGGAGCTGATCCAGGGCCTCGGCCTGACCAGCGCCACCATGCTCGTCATGGGCTCGATGATCGGCTCCGGTATTTTTATTGTTTCCGCTGAAATTGCCCGCGAAGTGGATTCTCCGGCTCTCTTGATCGCCGCCTGGGCCGTAGCCGGTTTCATGACCATTGTGGCCGCACTCAGCTATGGCGAACTCGCCGCCATGATGCCGCGGGCGGGTGGGCAGTATGTTTATCTGCGCGAAGCGCTCGGGCCGCTGTGGGGATTTCTCTACGGCTGGACCTTGTTTCTGGTCATTCAGACCGGCACCATCGCGGCTGTCGGCGTGGCTTTTGGTAAGTTCCTCGGGGTATTTTTTCCCGCTATTTCTTCTTCTCACTGGATCCTGCATATCTGGAAGGTTCCTCCGCTTCGCCTCGGTCCCATGGTCTTGGGCAACATGGACGTGGGCATCAACACCCAGAATCTCGTCGCCATCCTGCTGGTGGTTGTTCTTTCCGTAGTGAATATTTTTGGTGTAAAAACCGGAGCGCTGATTCAAAACCTTTTTACTGCGGCCAAAGTTTCCGCTCTCCTGGGGCTCGCGGTGTTCGGCCTGGCGCTGGGACGGAATCCCCATGCGCTGGCCGCAAACTTCAGCGGACATTTTTGGCGCAACGCCGGATTGGGTGCGCAGCATGCGGTTCAGGTGGGAGTGGGCGGACCGGTGGTGATGGTGGGTACGCTCACCATTCTCGCAGTGGCCCAGGTCGGCTCGCTTTTTTCCGCCGACGCCTGGAACAATGTTACCTTCACCGCCGGGGAAGTAAAAAATCCCAGCCGCAACCTTCCGCTCTCCCTGGCGCTGGGCACCGGCGTGGTGATTTCCCTCTATATCGCCTGCAATCTGATTTACCTCAACGCTCTGCCGCTGGAGGGCACCGCCAACGCCGCGACCGTCCTGGGCCGGGGAATCCAATACGCGGCGGAAGATCGCGTGGGCACTGCCGTGATGACGCAGATGTTCGGATCGCTCGGCGGATGGCTGATGGCGGGGGCCATCCTGATTTCCAGCTTCGGCTGCAACAATGGCCTCATCCTCTCCGGCGCCCGCGTGTACTACGCCATGGCCAAGGACGGCCTGTTCTTCAAGAGTGTTGCCAGGCTTCATCCCTCCTACAAAACGCCCGCGGTGTCGCTGATGGTGCAGATGATTTGGGCCTGCCTTCTTTGCGTCTCCGGCAGCTACGGTCAGCTTCTGGATTACATCATCTTCGCCGTGCTCGTCTTCTACATCCTCACCATTGCGGGATTGTTCGTCTTGCGCCGTACCCGCCCCAATGCCGACCGGCCCTATCGCGCTCTCGGCTATCCTGTGCTGCCGGCCATTTATATTGGGATGGCTTTATTCATTGATGTCATACTATTGCGCTACAAGCCGCAGTTCACGTGGCCGGGATTGATCGTGGTGCTGCTGGGCGTTCCGGTCTATTACGCGTGGGATTCGCGGCGGCCGCGGCCCGCCGCGGCAAATTCGAGGGGGCAATAAACAGGGGAGCGTTTTCATGGCTAATTTGGCGGCAACCAAGTCGATTAACACTCTGATGCTGGAGGCCCACGACACCAGCGAGCATAGCTTGAAACGCACGCTCGGTCCCGTCAATCTCATCATGCTCGGCATTGGCGCGATCATCGGCGCCGGTCTCTTCGTGCGCACCGCCGCCGCCATTGCCGACCGTTCCGGGCCGTCGGTGACCCTGGCATTTATTGTCGCGGGTTTTGGTTGCGCCTTTGCCGGGCTCTGCTACGCCGAATTCGCTTCCATGATCCCGGTGGCGGGGAGCGCCTATACCTACTCCTACTGCACCATGGGGGAGTTGGTGGCCTGGATTATCGGCTGGGACCTCGTGCTGGAGTATGCCGTTGGCGCTGCCACCGTCGCCATCGCCTGGAGCGAATACTTCAATCGCGTGCTCCAATGGTTCGGCTTGCGAATTCCCTACCAGTGGTGCCACTCGCCGATGGAGCAGACCGCGGGAATTCGCGGAATCATCAACATTCCCGCCCTGTTTATCCTGCTAATCCTTTCCGCGCTGCTCATCAAAGGGACCAAAGAGTCCGCCATCGTGAACGGTTTTATTGTCATCGTGAAGGTCACGATCGTCATTATGGTCATCGCCATCGGTTGGCGCTTCATCAATCCGGCCAATCACACGCCCTTCATTCCTCCGGCGACCACCTATGTAACTCCTCAGGGTATTACCCACAATTACGGCGGCATTTTAGGCATTCTGGGCGGTGCGGGAGTCGTGTTCTTTGCCTACATCGGTTTTGACGCGGTCTCCACCGCCGCTCAGGAGGCGCGAAACCCCAAGCGCGACATGCCGATTGGCATCCTGGGCTCGCTGGTGATTTGCACCATCCTCTATGTGCTCTTCGCTTATGTCCTCAGTGGAGTAGCCACGGTTCAGGATTTCCGTTCCTCCGGCCGCGAGGCGTCGGTCGCTTTTGCCATCACCAAGTACATGCCGGGCTACGAGTGGTTGTCAAAATCCGTCACGCTGGCGATTCTGGCCGGATTTTCCTCGGTCATCCTCGTCATGCTGCTGGGCCAGTCGCGGGTCTTCTATTCCATGAGCAACGACGGCCTGGTTCCAAAGGTTTTCTCCGATATCCATCCCCGGTATCGCACGCCCTATAAGTCCAATATGCTCTTTTTTGTCTTTACCGGATTATTCGCCGCCTTCCTCCCGGAAGATATTGTGGGCGAGATGACCAGCATCGGAACTTTGTTTGCCTTTGTTCTGGTGTGCATCGGAGTCTGGATTTTGCGCCGCCGCCGTCCGGACCTGCAACGCGCCTTCAAAGTGCCCGCCGTACCATTGGTTTCGACTGCCGGCGTCGTGATCTGTGGCGCCATGATTTATGGCCTCGGCTGGACCAATTGGTTGCGGCTGATCGTCTGGCTGCTGATTGGCCTGGTGATTTATTTCGGCTATGGACGCAGGCACAGCAAAGTGCAGGCCCTGAATGCTGGTCCCGAGACTGGCCCCGCGCCCATCATGGCTGACTAAAAATGCACCTCATCCATGGCTTTGGCAAAGCACAAGTCGTAGGCTCTTGATCGGGCGCGTGCTTTTCAGAAGCGTCGGTGTGCCATAAACCCATCCCTTGAGCCGTCCAGCCCTCCGCAGCGGAGGGCCTTTTTGTTTTATATTCGGTACAAGGCTTATGAAAATCGTTTCCGCCCAAGAAATGCGGGCAATTGACGCCGCCACCAGCGAAAAGTTTGGCGTCGCCTCCCTCACGCTGATGGAGAATGCCGGCGCCTCCGTGGCGGACTTTGTCTTGTCGCAATATCCAGCGGCGCGACGCCTCGTAGTCTTCTGCGGCAAAGGAAATAACGGCGGCGATGGCTTCGTCGCCGCCCGCAGGCTGCGGGAGCGGGGCAAGGAAGTTCAGGTGATCCTGCTGGCGCGAGCCGACGACTTGCGGGGCGACGCGGCGGCCATGTTCGCCAAACTGTCTGCCGAAGTGGTCGAAGTGCAGTCCGGCGGAGAGCTGCAAAGTGAGCGGATGCGCTCTTTGCTGTTGGCTGACGTCTACCTCGACGCGATCCTGGGCACTGGATTTAAGCCTCCGGTTAGCGGGATCTACGCCGAGGCCATTAGCTTTCTGAACGCGAGTCGGACTCCCGTGGTGGCCATCGACATCCCCTCGGGCGCCTCTGCGGACTCGATGAAACCTCAGACCGGAACCATTGCCCGGGCCGATGCCGTGGTGACTTTTACCGCGCCCCGTCCGGCGCATTTGTTTGGCTCGCTCGTCGCCGGCCCCACTCTGGTGGCGGAGATCGGTTCGCCGCAAGAAGCCTTGGTCTCCGCGCTCCAGCTCAATGTGATTACGGCGCGAGACATCGCGCCGCTGCTGGGGCCGCGGCCTGCCGAATCCAATAAAGGCAGCTACGGCCATGTTTTGCTGATTGGCGGGTCGTTCGGAAAGGCGGGCTCGGTGGCCATGTCCGGTATCTCCGTTTTGCGCGTGGGCGCTGGGCTTTCCACGGTGGCGACCGCCAAATCCACGCTCCCCACGGTGGCTGGATTTCACCCCGAATTGATGACCGAGCCTCTGCCCGAGACGCCGGCCGGCACAGTCGCGGCAAACGCGCAGGATCGCATCGAGGAACTGGCGAAAGGCAAGTCCGTGCTCGCCATCGGTCCGGGAATTTCACAGGACCCCCAGACTGCGGGATTGGTGCGGGGTCTGGTTGCCAAGCTCCCAATTCCCATGGTGGTGGATGCCGACGGCCTGAATGCCTTCGACGGCAGAGCCGCAGAACTGCATGGCCGAAACCGGATGGTGATCACGCCCCATCCCGGGGAAATGGCGCGGCTGGCCGGATTAAGTGTTCCGCAAGTGCAGGCTGATCGCCTGGGAGTCGCACGCAAATTCGCTCGGGAGCACGATTTGATCGTGGTCCTCAAAGGTCATCGCACGCTGGTGGTTCAGCCCGATGGCGAAGCCTGGGTGAACACCACGGGGAATCCGGGAATGTCGACCGGCGGAACCGGGGACATCCTGACCGGCATGGTTGCGGGCATGCTTGCCCAGCATCCAAAAACACCCCTCGCGGCGGTGCTCGCCGCCGTTCATCTGCATGGATTGGCCGGCGATGCAATGCGGGAAAGCGTGGGGGAGCATTCCATGGTTGCGACCGATCTGCTGATCGGACTGCCCGAAGCCTTCCTCCGCACCCAAGAAGCCGCGAAGGAAAAGAACTCCTGCTGGAACGGTTAAGTCTCACCGTGATGCCGGAAGCCGGATGGTCTTTCCCGAAGCTGCGGAACGCCGCGCCGCATCAAGGATCTCGGTTACCGTGAGGTTCGTCTCCAGCGAGGAAAGACCATCCGTCTCGGCTCCGTCGAGCACAACCGCCCGCAAGAGATCAAGCGAGCTGTCGTAAGGCGCGGCTATGGCCTTCGCGGTTATCAACTCTTCCTGACCTCCCGCTCGCCGCACCCGGATGTCGTCGCGCTTCACCGTGATCGCGTATCCGGCCTCTCCGTAAACTTCCATGTCTTTGCGGTCAAAAGGCCAGTTCCACGAGGCCTGCAGGATCGCCTGGGCTTTCGGATATGTCAGGATGACCGTCGCTTCGTCCTCCACTTTGGGATAGATCGCGGGCTTGATCTGCTGTGTGACCGCAGTGACGGTCAGCGGTCGTTCTCCATTCATCAGCCAGGTCATCAGATCGGCGCCGTAGCAGCCGAAGTCGAACAGGACCCCGGCTCCATTGAGTTTGGGGTCGGTGAGCCAGTTCAGGAACTCGGGGCCAACGCCGATTTCTTTGGGGCCGCTGTGACCGTCATGCACCACCACTTTGCGAATGTCGCCCAATTTATTTTCATGGACCAGATCGTACGCGGCTCGATTGCTGGGGTACCAGGTCGTTTCGTAATTGACCAGAACTTGAATTCTGCCCTGATGAGCCGCCTTCTCGATGGCCAGCGCATCCTCCAGGCTGACCGCCAACGGCTTCTCCATCATCACGGAAACCCCGTGCCTGGCGCAGATCTCCACCACATGCCGGTGGTCGAATGTGCTCGTATAAACCAGCACGGCTTGCGGATGAGTCCGATCCAGCATCGTGTCCAGATCGGGGAAGAGCAGGGACGGCTCGAAGCCGTAATGCTTCGCATACTGCGAACCGAGCGACGGATCGGCTTCTGCGATGCCGACGATTGCGATGGTGGGATTATGCAGAGAATGTTCCAGAAATCCCTGCACATGACCGTGCACCAGCCCGACGATGCCCACTCGCAGCGGGGCTGGGGCCTGAGCATTCTGGCCGGTGCTCTCCGGGATGGCGAACAGGGCGAACCCGAGCAAAAGGGAAAAAGAAAGGGAAAAGATGCGCATGGCGGTACATTGTATCAATAGTAAACATCTCCGCAAGTCCCTGTCTTGTCTAAGCTTGCACGGGCTGGAAACCGGGCCAGCAGCGCGGGAATCCGGCCATTCGCTTCCGTAACCTGCTCCCGGCATCGTCGCCATGCCATAGTGAGCTCGCTATGACCTACTTCCCCCAAGCGCACCCTTTGAGGCGTGCGGCCCGCATCCGGCTTGGAAGTTCCGTGCTGGCTGTGATCCGCCTGGAAAATGGCCGTCGTACCAAAGCCCGGCTGGAATGCATTTCGGTTACCGGCGGACTCCTGCGAACCGACCCTCCGCTGCGACGTGGCTGCTTCATTGAGCTGGCCTTTCAAACCCCAGCCGGACCCGTGCATGGCATGGCTGAAATCCTCGCCGCCGCCCAGCCCATGACGGGCAGCGCGTTCCAACCGTTCCGTTTCGTGGCGATCGAAGAGGATGATCACCGCCGGTTGCGATTGTCGGTGGATCAGACCCAGGGCAAAGCCTCGCTGCCCCAAGCTTCTCTGAGCCAGGCTTCTCTAAGTCAGGCTCGCCTGCTTCTGGTTTCGTGGACCTGACGGCGTCAGATCTTCTGCTTCCAAAGAAGATCTAAGAATCTCTCTGGTTATACTGGTGGTTGCCGGTGCTTGCCGGCACGCAGGCTCCCAGACAGTCTCCCAGAGATGACGCGCGAGATCAAGACCGCTTCCGCGGAAGAAACCATCGCCTTCGGGCGAACCCTCGTCGATCTGCTCGCGCCTCCCAAGCTGGTCCTGCTGCGCGGCGAGCTGGGCGCGGGAAAAACCACGCTGGTAAAGGGCATTGCCGCCGCCTTCGAGGCTGCCGCGGAAGACGATGTAACCAGTCCGACCTTTACCCTGGTGCATGAGTATCGCGGTGCGCGAGCACGCCTGTTCCACATCGACCTATACCGCATCGACACGCAGCGCGAGCTGGAGACGCTCGGCCTGGATGATCTTCGCTCGGAGAGCGACAGCATTGTGCTGATCGAATGGGGCGAAAAATTTCCGCGTCTGGTGCGGGAGCGGGATTTCGAGATTGCCCTGGAGCGCACCGGCGAGAGCGAGCGGCGGATCGTGGTGAAGGCGTGAGTTCCGGGAGTGGGCTCGGCCACGAAATAAAGTTCGCGTGGCGCGGGGTGACTACTGAGGAGTTTACTATTCAGTAATTACCCTCCCCCCTCCCTCTATCTAATGGAATCATCGAGTTAGCACGAAATTCCCCGTAAGATTCGTTTTTCAAAGAACTTAGATATCAAAGTCCCTGAAACAAAGGACTTACTCGCCGGGTTTTACCCGGTTGAGGCGCTTTTCGCGATTCCGCGCTGCTGCTAGTGCCGGGGCTAGGATGGAACAATTTTTGGTGGGGCGCAAGGTTGGATGTCACAGTGGGCTGTGGAAAAATCACTCGGGCCTCGTCGCTGCTCTTTCTTAAGATTCTTCCTACTCAAAGAGTGCCGGGCCCTTTTCGTGTTTTGGCTTGCGGCGTTTCGGTGCTGTTTCGGTTTGGAAGGCGCCTGCGGCTTTCAGTTCTTCTTCGGAGATGAGCGGACCGGAGCAGATTCGGTCGAGGAGTTCGGCCTGCTGGGGTTCGATGTCCACGAGCATGGCCAGGACATTCAGAACGTTTAACAGCTCGGTGGTGTATTCGGGGAGCCAGTGGTCGGGTTGGATGTCGCCGAGCGGGGAGGGCTTTCTGCGGTCACCGATAATGGGGCGTTCGCGGTTCTTTTTGCGGTAGCTGAACCATTGGTTGAGGACCTGCTTGCCGGATACCTCATATTTCCAGACCGCCAGCGGGACGTTATCGATGAAGCCGTGGCCGACGAGCAGGCGGTGTTTACCGGCGTCGTAGTCGAGAGTATCGGGCATTTGGGAGGGGTGGGAGGAGATTTCGCCGTCCTTGGGGATGAACGGGGCGCGGTTTTTGGGCAGGCGGGGCGGCCCGGCGGGGCGGTTTTGGGATTCATCCGCCATGCGCTCGCCAAAAGTGTGAAGCCAGAGGACGCGGCGACCGAGTTCGGCAGCGGCTTTAAAGGTGGAGTAGTGGGCAGTTATGGGGATTCGAAGGCCGGGTGTGGAGAAGTCTTGCTGGAAACGCCTAGTATATGGGTTGCTGGCGATGACGCAGGCGATGTAGGCGAAGAAGCTCTCCGCGCTAACGGCGTTTTTCAGAACCACTGAGAGCTTCGATAGCAGGGCCCGGGTGAAGTTGCTTTCGGTTCCCGCGCCGTCCTTCCACAGCGGAAAGACGCGGCCGCCGAAGGACCCTTTGTAATGGTGCAGGTCGGGGACTAGGTAAGTGGCGGTTGCCGCTGGGCCTGCGGTGGGGTATTCATATAGAAGCGCGGTCAGAAAGATCTGTCGATCTGAACGCGATTGCCAAAGTTCGGCGTTGGGCTGCGTGATGACGCGTGCGTCGGGGATGATCCATTGACGATTGAATGAGCGGAATCCGTAGGGGACCGGCGGCACTACTGCCCCTTTCTCCTCGATGATCGATTTTGGATTTGCCCTAAATCCAGGAATGCCTTCCTTCACGACCGAGCGGATGTGCCGATCTGCTGGAAGTCCGTCGCGCAGGGTGGCGTGGAAGAGCTCTTCCTTGCGCGACTCGTCCGCCTGTATTAGCGCTTTCCATCTATCCTCGAGGCTTTTCGCATCGGGTGCAATGACCCAGGTTCGCTTGCTTTGCACTCCTGCTCCGTTGTAAACGAAGAGTTCTTCCAGCTTTGGGTAATTTGCCCACGCTCCCTCGGAGGCGGGCAGGAAGGGAGCGCGCCACTCTTGAGGAGCGTCCTCCCAGTCGAGATGATTCAGCCGGACTGCGGAGAGCGCTTCAAATTTTTTTTCCCGTTTCCCCAGAGGCAGTGCGCGGAAGTGAACTCTGGCGGGAGTCTCGGATTGGGTCGACCTCGAGCGAGACGCGATCACGATGCAGACTGGTTGCATGACGCCCTGGAAGATACGGGTGTTGACTTCCGGCTGATGGCCCTCGGGAGAACAGTCGATGACCCAAATGTCATCGCAGGTGCGGCGGAGGTAGTCGCGCATCTTCTGGAAGCCGGGTCCGGCGAGGAAACCAGCGACGGTGATGAAGCAGACGATGCCGGTATCGTGCTGCGGCTGCTGATCGAAGACCTTCCAAGTGGCCCAGCGCCAGAAATAGATGTAGAGATTGCGGAGATGTTTGCTGTGGGCCCCGGCGTGCCAGTCATTGGGCGGCATCCAGGCCTGGAGCGGGGCTGGGTCTTTGCGGTTGGGGCTGGCGTGCTCGATCCAGCCGCCGCGGCCTTTGGCCTTTTCTTTGTAGGGAGGGTTGCCTAGGACGACGGTCACGGGTTCTTCGCGCTTGATTTTGTTGGCGTCGCGGCGAGAGCGGCCGAGGGCGGCGAGCATACTGGGGAAGTAGTCTTCGTTCTCGTAGGGGTCGCCCAAAGTGTTGGTTACGAAGAGCCTCAGTGGCGGGGTTGAGGCGGAGTGGGTGAGTTCTACGATCTCGGCGAGGATTCTGAGTTGCGCCACGGCGAAGGGGCCGAGTTGAATTTCGAAGCCAATGAGGCGCGAGAGGGCGGACTGGATCGCGCCGGGAACCGCGCCGGGGCCTTCATCGGCGGTAACGGTGTTGGCGATGCGGCGAAGGACGCCGAGCAGGAATGTGCCGGTGCCGACGGCGGGATCGGCTAGCGTGACCTGTGGCGAGGCGAGTCCGGCGTGGAGGCCGAAGCGCGGGCTGCGCAAGGCTTCATCGACGAGCGAGACCATGGCTTGAACGACTTCCGGCGGCGTGTAGTATGAACCGGTTTCTTTACGGAGTTGCTTGTCGTAGACATCGAGGAATTCTTCGTAGAAGTAGAGCCAGGCTTCCGGTTCGCCCTTGCTGACTTTGTCCCATTCGACCTCGTGGAGGACGCGCATTAGCGTGCCCAGCGATGTCTTGAGGGTTTCCTGATTTTCGGCGCTATCGGTGAGCAGGCGGAGGGCTGCGCCAATGAGGGTGCTGCTGCGCGCGAGTTCGGCGGCGGCTTTGTCGAGACCTTCGTTGAGCGGAATGCCTTTGGCGCGAGCCATGAGCATGCCGAAGGTGACGGCCTGGGCGTAGCCATCGGCGAAGCGCTCGTCGGTGGCGTCAGGGAAGAGGAGCTTGCGCCAGTCTACCGCGAGGTCGGTTAGGGCCTGGCTTTTTAAGCTAAGTTGTTCGGTGACTTCGTCGCGCAGAAGGCGGCAGAGGCGGGCGGTGGTGTGGGCAAGCTCGCGGGCGTTGCGCGGGGGGATGGGCTTCCAGCGCAGAAAGCTTTCGAAGAGCGGAAGAAGGCCCAGCGGGGGCGCGAGTTTTGCGCCGGAGGTTTCGATGTCGCCTTCCAGCGTCAGAACGGAGCCCACGATTTTGCCGTCCTGCCAGAGGCTGAAGGAGTTGCCATCAGAGTAAAGCAGGTTGGGCAGCGAAGAGAGGCGTTCCCATTGGGCTTTATCGTGGGGATCTTTGAAGCGGGCCGGATTGGCGCCCTTGCCTGGGGCCTTTAATTCGACGAAGCCGACGAGGGCCTGGTTTACGGTGACGGAGTAGTCAGGGCGGGTCTTGAGGTCGTGCTGCGAGGTTTCTCCGACGGCGACGACGCTGCCGGCGCGGAAGTTGCAGAGTGTGCGGCATCTTCGAGGAGTTGTTCGAAGGGAGCGCGGAGTTGATCCTCCGGTTGGCCGGTGGCGGCGGGATTGGCGAGCTTGTTCTTGGCGGCTCGTCCGAATTCGGAGATTGCGCTGGATAGGGTTCGGGTCATCTGCTGCGGCAAGGCTTCCGCAGAGGATATCTTAGTCAGTTGGAGCTGTTTGGCGGGAGTGCCTTGAGGGAGGCGAGATGCCAGGGCACTGAAGCGCCGTTGAGCTTAGGAACGATTGAGCGGCACGCCTGAAGGCGTGCCCTTTCAAAACGTTGCCTCCCCGGGCATCGTTGCCGCTGCATCCCATGTCTCGCAAACGCCTTGAGACCCTTCGGCTCTGCTCAGGGCAGGCTACGGGGCACCCCGGTGTGGTGGCTTCCAGAAAAAATCAAAAGCCCATGATGTTGTAGCCGCAGTCGACGTAGATCACCTCGCCGGTGATGCCGCTGCTGGCGTCGGAGGCGAGGAAGACGCCGGTCGAGCCGACTTCGGCGACCTCCACGTTGCGGCCGAGTGGCGCGCGGTCGGCGTGGCCTTTCATCATTTCGGAGAGGCCGGAGATGCCGCGGGCGGCGAGGGTTTTGATGGGTCCGGCGGAGATGGCGTTGACCCGGATGTTCTTTTTGCCGAGGTCGGCGGCGAGGTAGCGGACGCTGCATTCCAGCGCGGCTTTGGCGACGGCCATCACGTTGTAGTGGGGAACGACTTTTTCCGCGCCGTAATAAGTCATGGTGAGGATTGAGCCTCCGTCTGGCATAAGAGGCGCGGCGGCGTGGGCCACGGCGATGAGAGAGTAGACGCTGACGTCGAGAGCGATGCGGAAACCTTCGCGGGTGGTGTTGACGAAGTCGCCCTTGAGCTCGTCGGCGGGCGCGTAGGCCACGGAGTGGACGACGGTGTGAAGCTTGCCGTATCGGTCTTGGAGGGCGGCGAAAAGGCGGTCGATTTCCTCGTCCTTGGAAACGTCGCACATGAAGCCCTGCGCGCCCGGCAGCGAGAGGATGAGGTCGCGCGCTTCCTGCTCCAGGCGCTCGTTCTGGTAGGTGATGGCGAGCTGCCAGCCGGCGGCGTGCAGTCCCTGGGCGATGGACCAGGCGATGGAGCGCTTGTTGGCGACTCCGAAGACGACGGCGGCGCGAGGTTGGTCGGGCATGAGGGCTCCTTGATCGAATGGGAAAGGATATCAGGGATTAGGGCGGGGGTTCACCACGGAGGCACGACGGAAATCCTTGTCGAATTGACGTCGTAGTTTGGTCATCCTGAGCCCAGCCACAGCGGGCGCCGCCGGCAGGCACCACGCGAAGGATCTCTGCATTCTGGCTGCCTGGAATTGCGCGGTTACTTTCCTGTCGCGACTCCTTCTGCGGGGACTGCGCGTTCCACCGGCCAGCTCGCGGCCACGAACGACGCTCCATACACGCAGGCCAGGATGGCAAACGCGGCGACCAGGCTGATGTTGTGGGCGACGAAGCCGACGGCGAACGCCAGGACTAACTGAAGGAGCGTTCCCCAAAAATAGAAGGTATTTTGCACGCGGCCCATCAGGTGCTTGGGGACCATTTCCATCAGGCTGGTGTTCATGGCGATGCCGCCGACGCCGCGGGCGGAGCCCATGATGCCATAAATCAAAATGGCGGCGACCAGCCAATGCGAGACGGGAGCGCAGATGACGCAGGCGGCCAGCAGGGCCATGGAGAATGCGACGGAGCGGCGTCCGCCGAGGGAGGCGATCAGCGCGGGGGCGTAGAGAGCGCTAACAAAGGCGCCGGTGCCCCAGCCGGCGTTGAGCCATCCGTAGCCGACAGCGCCGGCGTGGAAGATGCGCTCGCTGAGCGAGGGGGTGGTGACGACGCCCATGGTCATGGCCCCGAGGAAGAGCGCCCAGGCGATGCCGAGCAGGACGACAGGGCGATGGTCGCGCAGGAAGTGAAAGCCTTCGCGCATCTCGAGCCAGAATTTCTGGAGTTGACTCTCTGCAGCCAGAACGTCGGCACGGATTTCTTGCGGACGCAGCACGACGTGCCGGCCCTTGCGCACCGCGAGGTAGCAGCAGAAGGAGACGACGTAGGTGGAGACGTCGATCAGCAGGACGCCGCCGAGGCCGAGGTGGTTGTAGAGGAAGCCGACGAGGCCGCCGGCCATGAGCCATCCGCCCTGGACGCCAGCCAGAAGAAAAGTATTCGACTGCACGAACTGGCCTTCGGGCGTGAGCTCCTGGATGAGGGCGGTGATGGTGGGCCAGAACATCCAGAAGCCGGCGGCGACGAGGGTGTTCATGAGGTAGAGTTCCCAGACCTGGACGCGGTGGCGGAAGGCGAGGTAGGCGACGATGGCGATGATGAGGGCGCGCACGCTATCGAGCCACATGACGAGACGGCGGCGATCCTCGCGGTCGATGAGGACTCCGGTGAAGGGGAGCATGAGCATGGCGGGGATGGTTTGCAGCACGGCGAAGGTGCCGAGAGCGGCTTCAGAGTGGGTGGCTTGCAGGATGTACCAGGCGACCGCGGCGGAGTTCATCCCGCTGCCCAGCATGGAGATGACGTTGGCGGCGAAGATGAAGCGCAGCGGGCGGCGGGTCAGGATGGGGAGCATGAATACTAATTTAGCTGAATAGACGTGAAAGACCCCTACACACCTGAACCCTTTGTCATTCCGAACGCGCCCGGAGGGCGGGTGAGGAATCTGCTTAGGCCGGGGCGTCGCGCTTGATCGTGAGTCTGCGTGTGGGTTGGCGAGTCTTCGCCGCGTCATAGGCGAACTGCATGCGGAGCCATCTCCGGGCCAAAGGCCTTTTCGATGCGCAGAGCCATTTCCGGCGTGAGCGCGGCTCACCCGCAAAAGTGTCAGCCGCTCTCCTTGGAAAACCTAGCGTTTGGTTACCATAAATATGGTAATATGGGAAAGTGAAAACGACGCTGGAAATACCGGATTTGCTGTTTCGCCGGGCGAAGTCGGTGGCGGCGGAGCGGGGGATTCCTCTGCGGCAGTTGGTGACCGAGGCGGTCGCGGAGAAGCTGAAGACTACCGCTCAGGAAAAGCCCTGGATGAAGCATTTGGGCAAGGCGAAGCAGTTGGGGAAAGACAGAAAGCGAATCGAGGAGCGGGTGGAAGAAGCTTTTGGGCGGGTTGATCGCGAGATTTGGCGATAAGAGAAAGTTTGGCTGCGATGCTTCAATCGGCTCCCCAGGCGCTGAAGCGCGGCTATTTTCTGAAGAGCTCGGCGACACGAGTGAACTCGTGCCCTTCCCAAAGCCCTCCCGGGAAGACATTTTTCAGTAGCCTGGTCAAGCATGATTCTCGATACCAACGCACTATCCGCTGCGGCTGATTCTGATCCGGCCATTGTTGCCGTTCTGGCGCGCGCCGAGCAGGTTTCGATTCCCGGCATTGTGTTGGGCGAATACCGCTATGGGATCGCGCAGTCCCGCCGCCGGGCGGCGTACGAAAACTGGCTGAGCGGCTTGTTGCAGGATTGCTTCGTGTTGGACATCCACGAGCCGACCACGCATCACTATGCCGAGGTTGTCCTGGAGCTTAAGCGCAGCGGCAAACCCATCCCGACCAACGATCTGTGGATCGCGGCGCTCTGCCGCCAGCACTCGCTTCCGCTGGTCAGCCGCGACCGGCATTTCGATCTGGTGGTGGGGATCAAACGGATCGGGTGGTAATGCGCGGGGGTAGTCGCGAAGAAAGGGCGTGACCTTTTCGCCCGCAGCAGATTCCTCACCGGGCTTTGGCCCGGCCCGGAATGACAAGGGGTTAGGTAATCTTCTTCGCTTCTTCCCGGATTCTCTTCCAAGCCCTTTCAACGTGGCGTAATTCGGTGTGGGATTGGCCGATGCAGAGGCGAAGGGTGAGTTTTCCGTTCAGTTTGGTATGGGTAAGGAAGAGGTCTCCACTGCGGTTGAGACGGTCCATTATGGTTTGATTAGCGGCGTCACCGGATTTGTGGCGGAAGCAGACCAGGTTCAGGGGCGCGGGCGCGGCGAGTTCGAAATCGTCATCTTCGCGCACCCATTGGGCAAACTGCTGGGCGAGTTCGACGTGCCGGCGGACATGGTGCTGGAGGCCAGCGACGCCGTAGTGGCGGATGACGAACCAGAGTTTGAGGGCGCGGAAGCGGCGTCCGAGAGGGATTTGCCAATCGCGGTAGTCGATGACCGCGCCGGATTCGCTGGCCTGGTTGCGGAGGTATTCGGGCAGAATGCTGAGCGTGCGGATGAGGGCTTGGCGGTCGGCGACCCACAGGCAGCTGCAATCGAAGTTGGTGAACATCCATTTGTGGGGGTTGAAGTTGTAGCTGTCGGCAAGTTCAACGCCAGCTTGCAGGAGGCGGAATTCGGGGCAGAGCGCGGCGGTGCCGGCCATGGCGGCGTCGACGTGCAGCCAGAGGTTATGCTGGCGGGCGACACGGGCAATGGCGGGGATGTCGTCCATCGCATTCGAGGAGGTGGTGCCGAGGGTGGCGCAGACGAAGGCGGGGATGAGGCCATCGAGTGTGTCGGCTTCGATTTGGCGGGCGAGGAGTTCGGGGCACAGGGCGAAGTGTTCGTCGACTTCGATGAGGCGCAGATTCGCGAGGCCCAGGCCGGAAATCATCACAGCTTTTTGCATGGACGAGTGCGTTTGAGTGGAGGCGTAGGCGATGAGGCGGCGGTCGCATCCGTCGCGGTTGGTGGTGAAGTTGGTGGCGCGCTCGCGGGCGGCGAGCAGGACGCAGAGCAGGGCGGCGGAGGCGGTGTCCTGAATGACGCCGCCGCCGGAACTGCTGGAGAGAAATTTTTCCGGCAGGCCGAGCATTTGCACAAGCCAATCGAGTACATGGGTTTCGAGTTCAGTGCAGGCCGGACTGGTGGACCAGAGCATGCCCTGGATGCCCAAGCCGGAGGAGAGAAGATCGCCGAGGATGGCGGGGCCGGAATTGTTGCTGGGAAAGTACGCGAAGAAATTTGGCGACTGCCAGTGGGTGATGCCGGGGAGAATCAGCTTCTCAACATCATCCAGCAGCCCTTGAAATGCCTCGCCTTCGATGGGAGGATGCGCGGGAAGCGAGGCGCGGATTTCGCCCGGCTTCACCCGCGAGAGGACGGGAAACGTCTGGACGCGGGACTGATAATCGGCGATCCAATCGATGACGGCATGACCGTAGCACCGAAACTCCTCGGGCGTCATGTGAGCGGATCTCGCCCCGGCTTTAGCTTCGATTCCTGCTTCGGCGTTCTCGGCGGACATTTTCCTCCAGAGTTGCGGGCATCCTACGATTTACGGGCGTCCAAAATACAATCTTGTCAGGTATTCGAATCTCACCCGGCCGGCCACGGCGTGGGCCTCGAACATACGCCGCAAGGCGCGCAGCATCGGGTGATGCTCCGGATGTCCCGGTCCCGGGGCATAGGAAGACGACAGCAGGCGGCCTTCGAGGCCAGCGTAGTCAAGAGACTGGCACATCTCGAACTCGCGTTGCTGAAAGCCGGGGGAGAAGAATTGGCTCACCGCCGCGGTGGTACGCTCTTGGCGAACTTCGTTGTAGTCGGTCCCGTAGGTCAGCAGCATTTGTTCATACTCGCGCAGGAAGCTGGACGAATCCGTCAGTCGCTCATTCCATAGCAAGGCGAGCCAAGCGCCGGGCCTCAGGATTCGGGCGAACTCGCGGCGAGCCGCGTCGCGCTCGAACCAGTGGGCGGCCTGCGCGACGGTAACATAGTCGACGCTGTGATCGGCCAGGGTGGTCGCTTCCGCGCTTCCCGCGACGCTGGTGAACCTGGGGAACGACGACAGCATTTGCTCGGCGGCGGCGCGCATGCCGGCATTGGGTTCCACTCCGAAGGCCGGATTGCCGTTTTCCAGCAATTGGCGAGTCCAGATGCCGGTCCCGGATGCGACATCCGCAATCTCATGATCAGGCCTAAGCGCGCACTCCGATCGCAATGTCTGCACGGCCTCGGCTGGATATCCCGGGCGATACAGAACATAGTTTTCCACCCGGTCGGAGAAGCGAGTGGTGGGGTGGGCGCCCGGCATAAGTTGAGAGGGTGATGACTGGCTTCATCTTGCCAGAAATCCATTTTAATTGCAGGATAGGGAACACGGCTTCCCTGGTCATGAGAATCGTAATCAAAGTCGGAACCAGCCTGATTGCGCCGGGCGGGCAAATTGACGCCCATTTACTGCGCACCATGGTGGATCAGTTCGATCTGGCAAAGAACGAATATCTCATCGTGACCTCGGGAGCCATCGCGGCGGGGATGTCCGGCCTGGGATTGAGCAAGCGCCCCAGCGATGTTCCGGGGATGCAGGCTTGCGCCGCGGTGGGTCAAAGCAAACTCATCCAAACCTACGAGCGGCTGTTCTTCGGCAAGAAAGTTGTGGCTCAGCTCCTGCTTTCGAGCGACGATTTTACCTCACCCATTCGCTACCGCAATTTGCAGAATGCGCTGGCTGAGTTGCTGTCACTGGGTGTGGTGCCCATTGTGAATGAAAACGACAGCGTTTCGGTTCGCGAACTGGTGGGCGCTTTCGGGGACAACGATGAACTAAGTTCTCTGCTGGCTACGGCGGTGAAAGCCCAGTGGCTTCTGCTCTTAACCGACGTGGACGGCTTCTATTTGCCGAACGGGCGAAAGAAGCCGCGGCTGGTGCGGGTGCTGCGCAAGCTGACCCCCGCGCTGGAAGCGCAATGCAACGGCGCCGGCAAACTTGGCCGCGGCGGGATGATCTCCAAACTGCGAGCGGCCAAGCTGGCGAGCGATGCCGGAGTGCACGTGGCCATTGTGAATGGACGGCATCCCCAGGGAATCACGCTGGCCCTGGAACGCAAGGTAGGGACTTATTTTCCACCGCACCCGCAGGAGCGAAAGTGATGGCGACAACCACGGTTTCTTCCACATCGACTCAGGAAAGGCTGGTGCGCGCCAGAGCCGCCTCCGCGAAGCTTGCCGGGCTCTCCACAGATGAAAAGAACGGCCTGCTGCTTGCCATTGCGGATGCCCTTGAACTGCAAGCCGAGACTGTCCTTGTGGCGAATCGCGAGGACATGGAGAGGTCGGGTTTGGAAGGCGCGATGCGGGACCGGTTGCTGCTGACGCCGGCGCGAATCAGGGAGATGGCGCAAGGAGTGCGGGAAGTGGCGAAGCTGGTCGATCCGGTTGGCGAAACCCTGGCGGAGTGGACGCGCCCGAACGGCCTGCGGATTCGCAAGCTGCGGGTGCCGCTTGGAGTGGTGGGAATCATCTATGAGTCGCGGCCGAATGTTACCGTGGATACTGCGGTGCTCGCGCTGAAGACGGGCAATGCCATTGTGCTGCGTGGTGGCAAGGAAGCGGCGAACAGCAATCGCCGTCTGGCTGAAATTATGGCTGCCGTCCCCGGAGTGCCTGAGGGAGCCATCGAACTTCTGGATTCCAACACCCGACAGTCGGTGCAGGAACTGATCAAGGCTCGCGGCCTGGTGGATGTGATTATTCCGCGCGGCGGTGCGGGCCTGATCGCTTTCGTCACGGAAAATTCCAGCGTGCCGGTGATCGAGACCGGGGCGGGGAATTGCCACATCTTCGTCGATGCGTCGGCCGATTGGGAGATGGCCGATAGAATCGTGATCAACGCCAAAACCCAGCGGCCCTCGGTGTGTAACGCGGCGGAGAAGCTGTTGGTCCACCGGAGCATCGCAGGCGAATACCTTCCGCGCATTGTGCCCAAGCTGCTCGATGCCGGCGTGGAAGTCCGCGGCGATGAGGAAGTCCGCAGGCTGGCGGTTGGGCTGGCGGTTGGACCCGCGACTGAGCAGGATTGGTACGAAGAATATCTGCGGCTCTGCATGGCGATCCGTGTGGTGGAGGATGTTGACGAGGCCATCGCGCACATCAATCGTTATTCCACGCGCCACTCCGATTCCATCGTAAGCGGCGAAGAGTCCACGGCCCGCAAGTTCCTCCGCGGAGTGGATTCCGCAGCGGTTTACTGGAATGCGTCCACCCGCTTTACGGATGGGGCCGAGTTCGGCTTTGGCGCCGAGATGGGTATCAGCACGCAAAAACTTCACTGCCGGGGGCCGTTTGCCTTGGCGGAGCTTACTTCTTCCAAGTATGAAATCGTGGGAGACGGGCAGATCCGTTGAGCGGCTAAGTCATCCGCCTTTCACCGCCAAACAGCCACCCGCATCACGTCAAAGTGATGGTCATAGGTCCAAACGTGCATTCTGAGGCGCGTGGCCAGCACGGCCAGAGTCGCGTCGAACAGAGTGATGGTCTGGTCGCCCAGCGCTTCCAATCTCGCGATTGCCCGACGGTAATCTTCGGGCGTGGGGTTGATAAGAACTGCCGCGGCCATATCGGCAAGCCAGTCGATGGAGGCTGCTCCAAGGCGGCGCAGAACCATGTTGTGGGCCTCGAGCAAAATCGGGTATGCGACCACGATTCTGCGCTTTTCGCGAGCCAACTTAGCCAGGTCGCCGACCGCCTGCCCGTGAAACTCATCGCGCGGGTCGACCGCTGCGTAAAGCGGTCCGGTATCTGCCAATACGGCGGGATTCACTTCTTTACGCCCGCGAGGTAGAGATCGTGGTTCAAGCTTCCGTCGCTGCTTCCGCTACCGTGTTTGGCTGCTCTTATCCTCAATGGCTTGTAGGGGCGAAGAAATCCTCGCTCGCTCAAGTACTCCCGCAAGGCGGCTTGTACGACGGCGGTGAACGCCGGCGGGGCTTCCTGGGCGCGGACATAGTCGTCGACGGCTTGAGAAATGTCGTCGGAGAGAGTCACGGTGGCGCGGCGCATGGGAACAGTATAGCACCACACGGTGAAATCGGTGACATCGATGATTATGGTGAGAATTAATGAAAAATCGGGCTGGAAAGCAGTCCATCACCAGGAACTGTTCGGTCTGTTCCCGAGAAGGTCGAGGTCCGCATAGGGCGGTATGCTAAGTTACTAACTTCGCTGCACGGCATCCAAAATGAGATTCACCCCAGCCGTATTTATTTCATCAGCAATCTTTCTTTCCTGCTTCCCGGCATCTTTTGGTGGTGCTGCGGCCCCCATGGCAAGCGACCGACAATCCATCTTCGGCTTTCGCGACTCGGCTGCCGAGACCGCCGTCGAATCCAGATTTCTGCCTGTACCCGATGCGACCCTGGCCGAGGACCATCTGCGCATCCTGACCCAGGCTCCGCACATGGCGGGCACGCCGGAGGACAAGGCCACGGCCGACTACGTGGCGGGGAAATTCCGCGCCGCCGGTTTAGACACGGAAATCGTGGAGTACAAAGTATGGTTCAACTATCCACTGGAAATCAGCGTCGATATCACCGCGCCCGCGGGCGTCACCATGCACGGTCCAACTCGCGAGCAGGTGCAGGGGGATCGGTACGAGGGCGATCCGCGTGTGGTGACGCCTTTCACCGGCATGTCGCCCTCTGGCGATGTTGAGGCCGAGGTGGTCTACGGGAACTACGGCACGCCGGAGGATTTCGATAAGCTGCAAAAATTGAAGATCGATGTGCGAGGCAAGATCGTCCTGCTTCGCTACGGGCAGAACTTCCGCGGGGTGAAAGAATTCCTCGCCCAGCAGCACGGCGCAGCCGGAGTGATTTTCTATTCCGATCCCTTCGATGACGGCTGGCGTCGCGGCGATAAATATCCAGAAGGCCCGTGGCGGCCCGATACGGGGGTGCAGCGGGGCTCGGCGGGTTATATGTTCGAATTTCCCGGTGATCCGACAACGCCGGGAATCGCTTCTCTGCCTTCCTTGCCCGAGAGCCAAAGAATTTCACCGGAGCAATCGGCACAGGTTCCCAAGGTTCCTGCGACTCCTCTTTCTTACCATGATGCCTCCCCCATCCTGCAAAATTTGCGGGGCCCTGATTCTCCGCGCGAGTGGCAGGGCGCGCTGCCCTTTACCTATCACCTGGGACCGGGGCCGGTGCGGGTGAGAATGCACCTCAAGCAGGATTATCGCTTTCGTATTTTATGGGACGTGATCGGCCGTGTCGCCGGCCGGGAATCGCCGGAGCAATGGGTGGTGGCGGGAAACCATCGCGATGCCTGGGTGTATGGCGCGGTCGATCCGAACAGCGGCACCGCCGCCATGCTGGAGACAGTGCATGGTATTGGAGAGTTGCTGAGTTCGGGATGGCGGCCGAAGCGCACCATCGTTTTCGCCAGTTGGGATGGCGAGGAAGAGGGCCTGATAGGCTCGACGGAATGGGCCGAGCAGCATGAGTCCGAACTGGCAAATGCTCCGGCATATTTCAATATGGACGTGGGCGTTTCCGGTCCGAAATTCGGCGGCTCGGCGGTTCCCAGCCTGAAACAGTTCCTGCGGGAAGCGACCCGGGCGGTTGCCAGCCCGCAGGGAGGCACCGTCTATGAGGCCTGGCAAAAGGCGGACCAATCCGGGGGATCATCTTCGCAAGCGCCCTCTGAATCCTTCGGAGACGCGCATCACGAGCCGGAGGCTTCTTCCACGGGGGACGCGCCCGTCGGGGATTTGGGGAGCGGTTCGGATTACAGTGTTTTTCAGCAGCACCTGGGCGTGCCCTCTATCGACATCAGTTCCACCGGCCCCTATGGCGTGTATCACTCGGCCTTCGACAATTTCGCCTGGTTCAAGAAGTTTGGCGATCCCGATTTTCTCTATGAACAGCAGATGGCGAGAATCTTCGGAGTTGAGGCCTTGCGCATGGCCGATGCCGACGTCCTGCCCTACGATTACGAGGAATATGGCAAAGAAGTGGCCGTCTACCTGGAGGCGGCAAAGACTCGAGCGGAGAATAAGTTGGGCGAACACGCCGTCGATTTCGGCGAGGTGACCGCGGCGGCCCGGCATTTTCAGGAGGCGGGAGCCAGGATTCGCTCCCGGCAAAAAAATCCACCGCGCGACCCCGGTCGGTTGAATCGGTTGCTGCTGGCGGCGGAGCGCGCCCTGCTGCTGCCCGCCGGCTTGCCCCACCGCCCATGGTTCCGGCACGCGATCTATGCGCCGGGAGAGTATACCGGCTACTCCGCGGTGGTGATTCCGGGGGTGAACGAAGCTCTGGACAAGGCCGATGCCGGGGCGGTGCGCCAGCAATTGCGGGGGCTGGCGGCGGCGCTTGAACGGGCGGCAAAGACTCTCCAGCAGATTGACTAGTCGCTGGCGACTCGCAACGAAGGAGATTTTAAGCGGCTTGGCGTGGAAATCGCCGGTCCATTTAATTTCACTGAAGTCATGAACGCTCACCACGCTCTCGGGCAATTCCTGCGCACCCTGCCCCATTCGGCGGCGGCCACGTTTCTCGCCCTGTTTCCCATCGTCGATCCCTTCGGCGGTATTCCGATTTTCTTCACCATGACTGCTTCCTGGACGGCCCAGGATCGGCAGAGAACGGCCATTAAGACAGGCCTTTGGGTGTTCGCCATCCTGGTGACCTTTTTGTTCTTCGGCCGCTTCGTACTTTATTTCTTTGGCATCTCGCTGCCGGTTCTGAAAATCGCCGGGGGATTAATTGTGGCTAACACCGCCTGGGGCATGGTCACCTCGCACTCCCGCATCACTCCCGAGGAGAGCCATGAGGCGCAGGAAAAAGAAGACATTTCCCTCACTCCTCTAGCCATGCCGTTGATGTCCGGTCCTGGCGCGATTGGGGTGGTGATGGCGCTGGCGGCGCACGTAGACAGCGAAATGTCTTACCTCGGTATGGTTATCGGCATCGCCGCGGTGGCGCTCAGTGTTACGCTTTTCTTCTGGCTCGGCGGCCCGCTGGTCAAGCGCCTGGGACCGGGCGCGGTTGGCGCCATCAACAAGATCTTCGGCTTTCTGATTCTCGCCATCGCGGTGCAGTTGGTATGGAACGGCATGGCGGATTTCAAGTAAGAGCGGCTTGCCGGGTCGAGCGCTGGCGTTCTACAAAAGATCTCATTGCAACGCGTTGCCCAAGACCTCGTTCGCAAGGCGGTGGCTGGCGGTCTGGTTATCTCCACGCAAGTCCTGGCAGAGTTCGCGGCGACCCTGCTTCACAAACTCAGCCCGGCGCGCCAAAGACTCCAGTTCCGCCGCTGCTCGTGGCCGTGATCGGCCTCTTTCAACATCCAATGCTCAAATTTCCGGACCGCCTCGTGGCGATCCATAGACCTCGCTTTGGGTAGATTCGGGTCTGCGTTTTACTTGATCGAAACCAACCTCTCCACTAACTCCGAATAATCCTTCTTCTCGATCCCATGAACCTGCTTGTTATACTCGTCGACTTTCGAGGAGTAATTCATTGAGCAGAATTTTGGGCCGCACATGGAGCAGAAGGCGGCTTCTTTGTAGTAGTCGTCGGGCAGAGTTTCGTCGTGCATGGAGCGCGCGGTTTCCGGGTCGAGAGACAAGGCGAACTGCTTCTCCCAGTCAAACTTATACCGCGCATAGCTCAACGCATCGTCGCGGTCGCGGGCGCCGGGGCGTCCGCGGGCAATGTCGGCGGCGTGGGCGGAAATCTTGTAGGCGATGATTCCATCCTTCACGTCTTTTTCGTTGGGTAAACCTAAATGCTCTTTCGGCGTGACGTAGCACAGCATAGCCGCCCCGTACCATCCAATCATGGCCGCGCCAATGGCACTCGTGATGTGGTCGTAGCCGGGAGCGATATCCGTGACCAGCGGGCCCAGCGTGTAGAAGGGCGCTTCGTAGCAAAGCTCCACTTCTTTGTCGACCTGCTCTTTGATCTTGTCCATCGACACATGTCCCGGACCTTCGATCATGACCTGGACGTCGTGCTGCCACGCGGTTTTCGTCAGCTCGCCAAGCGTCTTCAGTTCGGAGAACTGGGCTTCGTCGCTGGCATCGGCCACGCAGCCGGGGCGCAGTCCATCGCCCAGAGAAAAGCTGACGTCGTACTTCTTGAAAATCTTGCAGATGTCATCGAAGCACTCATAGAGAAAATTCTGTTTGTGGTTGTGAGCCATCCACTGTGCCAGGATCGCGCCGCCGCGGCTTACAATGCCGGTGATGCGCTTCGAAATCATCGGCAGATACTGGATGAGCACGCCGGCGTGGATCGTCATGTAATCCACGCCCTGCGCGGCCTGTTCTTCGATCACTTCCAGCATCACGGCGGCGTTCAAATCTTCCACGCGCTTCACCCGCGCGATGGCTTCATAAATGGGCACTGTGCCAATCGGCACCGGCGAATGCCGCAGAATGGCCTCGCGTATCTCATGAATGTTGCCGCCGGTGGAAAGATCCATCACCGTATCCGCGCCGTAGTGCACCGCGGTGTGCAGCTTTTTCAATTCTTCCCGAATCTCGGAGGTCACCGCCGAGTTGCCGATGTTGGCGTTGATCTTGCACAGCGAAGCCACTCCGATCGCCATGGGCTCCAGTTCTGGGTGGTTGATGTTGGCGGGAATAATCATCCGGCCGCGCGCGACTTCGTCGCGAACCAGCTCCGGCGTCAACTTCTCACGATGGGCGATGTAGCCCATCTCTTCCGTAACCACCCCCTGGCGAGCGTAGTGCATCTGCGAGAAGTTGCCGGAGCGGTTTTCGTCCCGTCGCCGCGCCAGCCACTCCGCGCGGGGTCGCGGGACGTCGTAGACGCTGCCGTTCGAAGCGGGGGGGGTTGTGACGAGGCCGGGCTCATTCGTGTCCATGCCCAAATTATACCCGCCGTTCCTTGTCGCGACCTCGAAGCGCGGCGCCAAAGCGAAGATTATTGCATTTGCTGCTCCGCGCAGGCGATCGAGGTGCAGCCGCCCGGTCCCTGGGTGCGAACGTTTCCCACGGCATTCTTAATGTGGATTGCGCTCATGGCTGCGGCGTAGGCCCACCACATTTTTCGCAGGATGCGATCGCCGGGAAGCCAGGCGTGAGGCTTCTTCATCTCGTAGGCCACGCCAAATTCGGCGCCAAAAAGGGCAAGGTGTTTCGGGATGATGTGCTGGTTGGTGGGCACGCTGGTAATCCAGGGAGCGCCCGCTTCGAACTCCCGCTCCACCACCATTTGGCGGGAAGTGAGCCGAAAACTTTCCGCACCGCCCAGCGAACCCATCATCGCCAAGAATTTCTTGTCGACTGTTTTCGCGGGCTTCGCCGGAGCCGGAACTGGAGCGCCTGGCACCGGGACAAGAGTGAGCGGTTCGCTGGAGAGTTTGTTGTAGTCCGTATGCTGGGCGGCAAGCGGACTAGCAAGAATTAGAAGAAGCAGCGGCAGTCGGAGCGATTTCAATTCGTTTCCTCTTTGGCAAGTGAATTTCGTCGAGGGCGCGGCTGCGGGGAACAACTGGGCTCCGCGCAGACTTTCTCGTCGAGCTAGCCAGGGAGGAGCAAACTTGCAACCAGTTGCCTGGCGCCGTTTTTCAAGCAGATGGCGAGGTGTTTCCCGCTTCGGAACGGGTGAAGGCGGATGACTGTGAAAAGAATTTCGTGGCAACTATGTCTAATAATTCCAGCTTGTAATTTTAATGAGAAGGAGTGATGAGTGGCATTGGCTGGCACGTGTTCGGGAAACCCGCCGACAACAAGGGGGCGAAGGATCACGAAGACTTGTCGTGTAAGGGTTTCCTTCGTGTGGCTTCATGTCCTGCGTGGTCAGAAGATCTTGCAAATGCGCCTACCATCCTTGCTCACGCTGCCCTGCGAGGCTTAGAATCTCTCGTTCGTCCCAAGGAGAGGCTTTCGCATGCGCGAGTTAAGGGTGGTGATTGCACTTTTGTTTCTGGTAGCGGCAGGTAGCTTCGCCCAAACATCGCAGTCGGCAGCGCAGTCCACATCGCCGTCGACCAAACCTGCGCTTGGTTTTAGCATCGACAACATCGATAAAACCCTCGATCCCTGTGTCGACTTTTACCAATTTGCCTGCGGAAATTGGCTGAAGAATTCCGAAATCCCGGCAGATCAGTCGCAGTGGGTCAGCTTCGTGGAATTGCGCGAGCGTAATCTCGACGTGGAGCGCGACATTCTGGAAAAGGCGGCCGCGGGCGGGGCCAGCCGGAGCCCGGTGGACCAGAAGATCGGCGATCTCTACGGCTCCTGTATCGATGAGAAGGTGGTCAACGAGAAAGGCATCACGCCGCTCAAGCCCGAACTCGACCGGGTGGCCGCGGTGAAAGACAAAGAAGGGCTGATCGACGAACTCGCGCATCTCTACCTTGTGGGTGGAGCTTCGCTTTTCAGTTTTTACTCCTCTTCCGATCTGCACAACGCCGATCAGGTCATCGCTTACATCGACCAGGGCGGTCTCTCGCTTCCTGATCGCGACTACTACCTAAAGGACGACAACCCCAAGATGAAGGAGATGCGCCAGCATCTGGTCGAGTACATCACGCAATCGTTCACGCTGGCCGGGCAAACGCCGCAGCAGGCGGCCGACTCCGCGCAGACCGTGCTGCGCATCGAGACTGCCCTGGCCAAGGCCTCGATGGACCGCACCGCGCGCCGCGACCCCAAGAATCGCGATCACAAAATGTCCCGCGAAGAAGCGGTTGCGCTCGGTCCGGGTTTCTATTTGAATCGCTATTTTGCGGCTGTGGGCGCGCCTGACTTCAAGCAACTCAACGTTACCAATCCGGAGTTTTTCAAGCAGGTGAACGCAGTTCTGGAATCGGAATCTCTCAACTCGCTGAAAACGTATGTGAGCTGGCATGTGCTGGACGCGGCGGAGCCCTGGCTCTCGCAGCCGTTTGTCGAGGCCAACTTCAAGTTCCGCCAGAACCTTACCGGGCAAAAAGAAATTCAGGCGCGTTGGAAGCGCTGCGTTTCCCTGGTGGATGGCGAACTGGGCGAGGCGCTGGGCGAGCGCTATGTCGATGTCACCTTCGGCGCCGACGGAAAACAGCGCATGTTGAAGATGGTGGATGCGCTGGAGAAGTCGCTCAATGACGACATCCACGACCTTTCCTGGATGAGCGCCGCGACCAAGAAGCAGGCGCAAGTCAAGCTGGAGGCAATCCGCAATAAGATTGGCTATCCTGATGCTTACCGCGATTACAGTTCGGTCGTGATCAAACCCGACGATCTGATTGGCGATATCCAGCGGGCCGACGAATTCGAAGCCAAGCGGGAGATCGCGAAGATCGATAAGCCCGTGGACCGCAAGGAATGGGGCATGACGCCGCCGACAGTGAACGCTTACTACGACGGATCGATGAACGAAATCGTTTTTCCCGCCGGCATTTTACAACCCCCGTTTTTTGACAAGTCTATGGATTACGCGGTGAATTTCGGCGGCATCGGACTGGTGATTGGCCATGAATTGACGCATGGCTTCGACGATCAGGGCCGCAAGTTCGATCCCCAGGGAAATCTAAAGGACTGGTGGACGGAGCAGGACGGCAAGGAATTCGAAAAACGCGCGAGTTGCGTGGCCGATGAGTATTCCAACTTTGTCGCTGTCGACGATCTCAAGCTGAATGGGCGCCTGACGCTGGGCGAAAATACGGCCGACAACGGAGGCGCGCGCATCGCGCTGATGGCGCTGGAGCGCATGATCGCCGAGGACAAGACGGGCAGGGAAGCGCAGAAGATCGA